>Ga0209737_10000001_pt1 | contig 338587 bp, 288 predicted proteins | sample TergutCu122P3_FD_187284 | JGI IMG/M metagenome (GOLD analysis project Ga0209737, IMG submission 187284) | Cubitermes ugandensis P3 segment gut microbial communities from Kakamega Forest, Kenya - Cu122 P3 (SPAdes) (version 2) | ecosystem: Host-associated > Arthropoda: Insects > Digestive...
CATCAAAATCGTGGTCTAAGAAAGGAGCAGCCAACACGCACTTTGTCGAATCTAAGTGGACGTTGTAGTCGTCTCCGTACACCATGCCTGCGCCGAAGTCAGGATCGGCAAGCACCTTGATATTGTAAGTTTCATCTTCAAAAACGGCTACCAGGTTGCGATCTCCATGAACAGTAAAGGTATAGGAGGGTTCGCCATAGGTTCCGTGGATAGCATTGCCGTTTTGCGCCCAGTGGGAAAATTGCCAAAAGGGGTTGGGGATGGCAAGAACGGTTACATCTGTGTTATAGTCAATATCCTCGCCGCCACCGATTACGGTTGCACTGCCGCCCTCTTCAGGGCTGGGGGTCGCTGTTATGGTGTAAGTTTTAGGAAGAAATACGGCAGTTAAAGTGCGATCGTATTTTACGTTAACGGTATGGACAGGATCCCAAGAGATAACGGTAGAGGTTTCATCTATCCAATGTAAAAAGGTATGGAATATATCAGGAATCGCCACGATGGTTCTATCCTCTCCGCAAGGAATGTTGATAGGACCGCCGGGGCAAGCCACCGTATTGTTGATGGTTGCGGGAATTTTCAACAGCGTTATATCGAAGTGTTTTCTCGCAAAGTTGGCTTGCAAATTATGATGGTCGGTTATCTGAAATGTATGGGAAGCTCCTGCGCCCGGAACCGGTACGCCGCCTCTTGTCCAGTTTATAAAATCATAGCATTCGTTGGGTTCTGCCGTTATGGTTATAAAATCTCCGCAGGCAATATTGGTACTGTCTCCGGAAGCTGTACCGCCGGCCGGATTATTTACCGATACGGAAACGTTGTAGCGTTTTATTACAAAATTGGCTGTCAAAGTACTGTCATTGTTAACTGTAACCTCAAAAGATTTGCTGGTAGAAACGATATTGCCGTGCTGGTCCGTCCAATTTACAAAGGTATAGCAGACGTCTTCGGTTGCTACTACGGTTCTTGAGGATCCACAGTTAATATTAATACCGCCATTGGTAACCGTATTGTTGCCCACTGCCGGATTTGCCGACAGGATAATATCATATTTCTTAATCTCAAAATTAGCTACCAAAGTACTGTCTCCGTTTAAGATAAACGAATACTCGGCATTGGTAGAAACCGGTACGCCGCCTTTTGTCCAGCCCACAAAGTTGTAACATGGATCCGGGGTTGCTTTTATGGTTATAGTGGTTCCGCAATCAATGTTGATCCCATTGCCGGTAACGGTGTTGGCGCCCCCTGTCGGATTTGCCGATACTGATAAAGCAACGTTGAATTTTTTGCGCTCAAAATTGGCAACAAAAATACGGTTGCCGGTTACCATAAAGTCATAAACAGCGCCTGCACCGGGAACAGGGACTCCATCTACCGTCCAGTTTACAAAAGTATGGCAGCTGTCCGGTATCGCTGTTATTCTTGCGCTCTCTTGGCAGGGAATGTTTCCGCCACCGGAAGTAGTACCGCTTCCCACCGGATTTGCCTCTGTCGATAGATCCACGACGTAGATTATCCACTCAAAGATTGCTCTCAAGTTACTGTCTTTACTTACTGTAAACGTATACATGGAGTCGGTAGAAACGACAGTGCCGCTTAATGTTTCCCATCTTAAAAATCTGTAACAGTCGTCGGGGGTTGCTATTATGGTTGTTTCATCGCCGCAGGGAATATTACCTCCGCCGGAAAGGATGTTGCCCAGCGGCAGGTTTGCCGATAAATTAACGTCGTAATGGTTCAGGGTAAAACGTGCCACCAAAGCATGGTTACCACTTGGGGTAAAGGTATAGGAAAGACCTGCACCGGGCACCGGCGCGCCGTCTTTCGTCCATTCAACAAAGGTGTAACAGGGGTCGGCGGTTGCCGTTACGGTTACCGGATCATCGCAGATATAGGTATCTTCGCCGGTAAGCGTTGTTGCGGCTTCCGGCGGATTGGCAGAGACGGTAATATTGTAGATTTTCTTTTCAAAGACTGCCTTCAAAGTAGTGTCCTGAGTTACGGTAAACGTATAAGGATTGTTGGCAGAAATAGAATCGCCGCTGAGCGTTGTCCATTTTTTAAAATTGTAACAGTCGTCGGGTGTTGCGGTTATGGTGGCAGATTCGCCGCTGTCGTAGGTGCCATCACCGGAAGCGGTGCCGCCTACCGTTGGTTCCGGAATTAAAGTAACCAAACAGGATATGGTTACTAACGCCCGCTCGGAAGTGATGGTTCCACCGCAAACATCTGCTATTGCCTGTCTGCGATAATACGTGCTACGTGTCAAAGCAGGGGTGGTATAATTTTGAGTATTATTGGGAGTTGCTGCCGGTTCCCATGTTATGCCGTCGGCGCTTTGTTCCCATAAGTAAGTAATAGTGCCGGAGCCGCCTATTGCAGTATCCAAGTTGAGTGTATGCGTGGTATTATATGGAATCGTTGCTCCGGCCGGATTGGGTTGTGTAAGACCGGGATTCACTATTACCGTTACCTCTTGGTCGTTGGTACAGCCACCTGCCGTTAAAGTATAAGTGTAGGTTACGGTTATTGGAGCGGTAGTTGTATTGGTTAATGTTTCATTTATGGTAGCGCCTGTACCGCTACCCGTGGAGGGTGTAATGCCCGGTATTGACGCGCGTGTCCAGCTAAAAGTAACATTCGGCGCAATGCTTGCGGCAGTATAAGTTGCCGTACCTTCATTGCAAATATCAGGAATTACCGTGCTGGGATTGCTAAGCACAGGATTGTCGTATATGGTTACCGGATAAATGAGTGTGTCGCAGCTAACAGAGTCTGTTAGCATCACCGAATAATCTCCCGGAGTTAAACCGGAAAATATTGTATTTACATGCTGCCAATGTGTACCGTTAATACTCATTTTTATGCTTGACGAACCGCCCATAACTTTACTAACCTTTATCGTTCCATTATTTCCTAAACAAGCTGATGTCGTTTCTATTTCCGGAGTAAATGCACTGTATACATGTAAAGTAATTGTATCTTTCTGTTCACAACCTCCCATTGTGGTGGTAGCTATAACTTGTATGTTTCCGCCATTGACGGTAACAGGACTTGAAACTTTGTAAGGAATCGAAACCGACGTAGCCCCCGGCTCTGCCGTGAGCGATGTGGGCATAGGCGAACCGTTTAATTGACGAATATCGCCGGCAGCAGAACCACTATATTCCAAATTAACAATAATACTTTCACTATTGGGTAGAAAGTTTATCTCCAATATATTCGTTTCGCAAGATTCAAAGATATTGTTCATTTGTAAATTTCCCTCCAAATTCTTAATACCGGCGCCCAAGTCCAAACTTCCGGCACGTAAAAAAACGCCGGAACCATACCAATTATCACTCGCATTGGCAACTCCCAATTTCAAACGATACGCTCTTCCTGGTATTACAGTTGCTTTTGCCGTAAGAACAACTGTACGTCCGTTATATTCCATATATTTTCCTTTATAAGGTGCCGGATGGTAATTTGGCACATAGTATTGAGGATTGGAGCTACCCGGACAGTTTGTCGGGCAACCCGAAAAAGTTGAAGGTCCGCTCGTACTACTTGCTTGCCCCCAATTCACGTTATTAATGGATACAATTGTAGTTGTGTTAGGAAGTAAAGCAATGTTTTTGGGAGTTTCGCCTGAACCTACTTCTGATATAAAAAAACCAAATAAATCATTAATTTCGCCAACATATTGAGTATATTCTTCGGATGCAAAGATATAATCAAAACTTATCTCGGATTGCAGCGGAACAAAATTAAACTCCAACAAAGCGCCGTCCCTAAGGGTAGTTCCGGGAGATAATCCATTCATGTCAGGATCGTTCAAATTGGGAGCACCGGATTGTGAACTTAGAGTGTTTTCATGATTATTTGGACCTTCAGCATCTCTACCGCCTCCTGTAGTTAACAATAATCCGCTTTGCATGCCCAAACCCAATGTTATGGTATATCCATTTATAATGGTATCACGTGCCGCAGAGCCATGACTAAAATAAGACAAACCCCTATCGTGAGGCTGCGTCCAAGTCTGAGTAGCAGCATTCCAACCATAACCTTTGAAAGTAACATCGCTGATCATTCCACCCACTGTGCATCCATCGTCTTTCTGCCCCAATAGCACATCTCTTACAAGCTCTTCGGGTGTGAGGGATGTAACGGGCTTGCCGTTTATTGTTTCATTACGGTTTACCCATATACTTCCCGGATTTGGGTTGGGATTGCCTGCATCCCGCGATCTCGTTGTATCGGGAATTCTTGGTGGGGCAACAAATGCAGGGTCATAGCCTCTTCTTCTTTCGGGTGTGTTTTCCTCAAAAGTTGCCTGAAGGCCGATGTCATTAGTATTTTGTGCATGCACTGAACAAATGCCTAATAAGGCTATTACGAAAAAAGCAAGGTAAATTTGTTTCATAAATTCTTACATTTAAGACAATAAGGGCACAAAAGTAGCATAAAGTTTTAAATATACCACATTTCGTAATTTTTAATTTTAAATTTTTAATTATTTTGGGCGTTCTGGCTTTCCCGCCCTATTTGGCTGCGGTTGTACGCCGTTGTTCTACCTGCCCCGCACGCCGTCGGGCTTTCCGCTATACTCCTCGCTTTCTTGCTCCGTAGGAACAAGCAGACCTTGTCCCTACATGCTTGCTTCGTGGCAGCCTCCGCGCTGTGGTGTATCCGCTTCAATCCCTAACCAAAGCGCTTGGGAAGAGTGGTTGGTAATTCAAAAAATATTGTTGTTTGAGAGTCCTCGCTACGCCCGGACTCTCCTCTAACTATCACTTTGTAATGACAATTTTTTCTGTTTTATTTTCGGATCTAATGAGGTACACTCCAACCGGCAGGTCAAGGTTTAGGGTAACGATGGATGTTCCGGGCGCCGGTGTATAGCTTACACATAGCCCGAACTGGTTGTACACAAATATGGGGCTGTCTTCTACTACACCTTCCACGGTGAATGTTGCTCCTGAAGCCACGGGATTAGGATACACGAAGAGTTTGTTTGATTTGGCGCCTGGCGCCAGGTCGTAGTAGTTCATTATTTTTTTTGTGGAGTATAGTGTCCTTCCGTCTTCTGTTGTTATCCGGAACATGTAGTATGTTGGCGCCGGTTCCAGCAGGTCTGTTTTATTTGGTCCTGCCGAGTAGCTGAACTCGTCTACCGTGTTTGTGTTTTTCTCTTCCCTTCCGCTTTTAAACCACTTACATCCTGTTACTTCATATCCTTCTTCGCCCAACAGGAGCTTGTTAAGCATGAATGTGTTCTCCCATAGCGTTGCTGCATAGGTGTCGAAGTCCAATGCCGTAAAGTTTGCTACCAGGTCTGTGTCTTCCGTAATGACAAAATGGTATGCAGGATTTGTCGATACTACCACTCCCCCTATCGTCCAGTTTTCGAAGCTGTAGCCGCTGTTTGGCACCGCCCTCACCTGTACTGTGGCATTTCTTTGGTATTGTCCTGCCCCGCTTGCCCTTCCCAGCGTTGTATCATTTACTGCAACGGTAACTGTTAGTATTGTTTTTTCAAAGTTCGCTGTCAGTGTGAGGCTTTCCAGTACTGTGAATGTGAACTGTTTTACAAATTCGTATCCCGGTTTTGGTGTTGCAGTCACGGTTGCTGGTACTGCATAGTAGTAATCTCCCGCACCTTCCACTGTTCCCCCTTCCGTTGGGTTTGCTGCCAGTGTTATGGTGTACATTTGCATGGGAGAACCACAAAAAAGCAATAGGATTATCGGCAGTAACATGAGCGCCGGTCATATCACCCACAATAGTTTTGTAATAGACTTGCCCTAAATCAAGTACTGTTTCCAAATTTCCGTTATGATACAGATGCGTATTATTTTGCGTAGCTACTACGGCGTATGCATCGTAGGAGCAGCTTGAACTGGCAATGGGCGTATATGATATTTGGTAATATTCTGTATTTAGTGCTGTTACAGGCAAAATATTGGTAGCTTCTCATAAATTCTTACATTTAAAACAAGAAACGCACAAAAGTAATAGAAAATTAATATGTGGCATTTTTTTGTTAATGTTTAAGAATTAATAGGTTTATATGGCTGCTTCTTTTGTAAAATTCCTCACTACTCTACGCTTTGTTCGGAATTTCGAACAAAATCTTCGCCGACTGTCATTCCTTGCATAAGGAATCTCGTACCAAATTTCTTATACTTTCGCACATTAAATTTAAAAATGAACAACATTCTACAAAAAAGGCTAACCGAATTTTTAGAAACATTCTTAACAGAAGAAAGAAAGCATCTGTTATACAAAGTTTTAAAAAACAGAACACGACATATCACTGTAGTAGTAGAAGATCTATACCAAACACAAAATATCAGCGCCGTAATGCGCTCTTGCGAGTGTGTGGGCATACAAGACATTCACATCGTAGAGGGCGAAAACGACTTTCACATACATAAAGCCGTCGCCATGGGCGCAGATAAATGGCTTACCATTCAGCATTATCAAAAAGAAAACGATCCAATGCTCACGTGTATTAACAAATTAAAAGCTAAAGGGTACAGCATTGTGGCAACCTTACCCGATGATAACAGCTGCTTTTTAGAAGATTTGCCTTTAGAACAACCGGTCGCTTTCCTTTTCGGAACGGAGTTAACCGGATTATCTAAAGAGGCGATTGCCGCCGCCGACAAAACCGTAAAAATTCCCATGCACGGTTTTACCAACAGTTTCAATATCTCAAATTCAGTAGCCATTATCGTAAGCTATTGCATCGAAAAATTAAGAAAATCACAAATTCATTGGCAGCTTTCCGAAGAAGAAAAAACCGAACTTCTTTTCGATTGGATGCAAAAATCTATTAATAAGCCGGAGTTATTGATTAAAAGATATTTAGCGAACCAATAATGCAGACAAGGCAAACGCTTAAAATGTAGCTTCGTTGCATAAAAGTATCATATTAACTTTTTTTAATACTGAGCGCTGAGTGTTAAAAAATATTAATTACATTTGCAGCCTTTAAAAACAACTTTTAAGAATGAACTCATTAGAACTCGAACAGTTTGAAAACCAACTTATTCCATTGCGAAAAAAGAAATCGCGCATGCGTTATCGTGTGGCGGTAATTGGTGGTGGAACATGGGCAACAGCCATCATTAAAATATTATCTACCAATTTAGAACACATTCATTGGTGGGTGCGCGAACCGGAAATTGTGGAAGGTGTTACCAAATATGGACATAATCCGCTGTATCTAAGTTCTGTTTTTATCAATCCGAAAGAAGTTAAAGTAACTCAAGATATTCGCCAAGCTGTAGCAAAAGCCGATTATATTGTTATAGTTTCTCCGTCGGCATTTTTGCACAAAACGCTGGAACCATTACAAAAAAGCAAGTTGAATCGAAAAAAAATAATTATTGCCGTAAAAGGAATTGTGCCCGAAACTATGCAAGTGGTAACGGAATATCTTCGTACACAGTTCTCTATTCCTCTTGGAAATATGGCGGTAGTTAGCGGACCTTCGCATGCAGAAGAGGTGAGCCAGGAAAAGTTATCTTTTCTCACTTCTGCCTCTACCAATTCGGATCTTGCAGAAACCGTAGCGCGTTTCTTTAAAAACCGCTATGTAAGAACTTCGGTATCTAACGATATTATGGGCGTAGAATTAGCTGTAGTGTTAAAAAATATATATGCTTTAGGTGCAGGTATTTACTCCGGTTTGGGTTATGGCGACAATTTTATTGCATGCTACATTGCCAATTGTTTAAAGGAGATGAAACGTTTTGTGAATCAGATGTATTTCAGAGAAGAAAGACAACTCTCCGACTCAGTTTATTTGGGCGATTTATTGGTAACCGCTTACTCAAAATATAGTCGCAACAGAATGTTTGGCAACATGATAGGGCATGGCTTATCTGTGAAAGTTACCTTACTTGAAATGAAAATGGTAGCAGAAGGTTATTATGCCTCAAGATGTATTCATGAGATTAACAAGGAGGAACAAGCAAGCATTCCAATTTTGGAAGCTATTTACAATGTTTTATATGAAAACATTCCTGTAGCAGCTGAAATGAAGCGGCTTTCCGAATATTTTATATAAGAATTAAAATCCGAACATTTCTCTTAATTCCGGATCGTCGTCAAGGTTTTTAGCATCGCTTGGCAGAAGGAAGTCTACTTCTTTAATTTTCTTTGGCGTAACTTTGGTAGCTTCTAATACCATCATGCAACCTTCGCAGTATTCATCGAGAGAAGTCATTGTCATGAGCGGGAATCCTTCTAAACCGGGAAATTCAGCGCCATTTAATTTAGCAGTTCCAATCTCCTTAGTTACGTATAAAACTCGCTCTACTTGCGAATCATCCTCTAAGTTTGTGATTGTAACTATCACTTTTTGGCATTTAAAACCACAGATTTCTTTAAATTCATTTTCATAACTATAATTAAAATCGCTGAATTTCATTCTCTCTTTCTGTTGTTCTGCGTCCCACTTTTTATAAAATTTCCCCATGCCTAACACTTCAATAACAACAGCAAATGTTCCTTTATCGCCATCCCAAATTTGCGTAGCTGTAGCCATATCACTCTTTGTTACAGTTTTAGACTTGTTGCCAAGAATTGAAACAGTGTTAATTAAGTTTTCAATACTTGAAGAAAGATTGGGATCATCCGTGCCTTCCATTTTGGTTTCAAAACGAATTTCTCCTGTGAACGTTTTTTGCGCTTGAAGCGTGTAAGTTGCAAAAAACAAGATAGATAAAAATAATAATGCGATTTTTTTCATGAGGATAATTTTTAATATTATAATTGGCGAAAATAGATAATTTTTGATTTATTGAATCATAATTTTTTAGCAAGTAATACCATTCTTCATATTATCAAGCAATGATTTTATGGAAAGCAACGCTGCCACACTCCATGCTTGTGAAATACACCCGTTGGGATTGTGCGGCGGGTCGCCGTCAGCAATCTCTTCAATGGTAGAAATGCCGTAGTCTTTCATACTCACTTCAAAATTGTAAAACATATCTTCTAACATAGGGATGGCTGCTTGTTGGTAAACAGAAACTAATCCTTCTGCAAAAAGCTCTAACAACCAGGGCCAAGCCGTACCTTGATGGTAAGCGGCATCTCGTTCTGCTTGATTACCAGAGTATTTTCCTTTGTAATCCGGATCATTGGGCGAAAGGGTGCGCAATCCTTTTACGGTGAGTAATTCCTCTTGCGCCTTCTTTAATATTAATTGGCAAATTTTCTCACTTACAGGGCAATAAGGCAATGAAGTTACAATAACCATATTGGGGCGCACTTGAAAATTCTTGTAATCACCGTTTACATAATCTGCCAGGTACCCTTTTTCTTTATCCCAAAAAGTATCCTTAAAAACGGCAGGGAAATTCTTCGCAATTTCTTCCCAATCTTTAATAAAAACTTTATCATTAGCAATGGTGGCAACCTCAGTAGCAAATTTTATGGCGTTGTACCACAAACCGTTAATTTCCACTTGGCAGCCTGTGCGCGGCGTAACCGGCATTCCGTTTACCACAGCATCCATCCACGTAAGTGCGTGTTTGTTGTCTCCGGCATAAATCAAACCATTATCTAACATTTTGATATTGAATAGCGAGCCATTTCTATAGGTATACAAGATTTTTTTTACAACGTCACCATATTCCTTCCAAATTTTCTTTTGTGTTTTTGTAAATGTTGTATATTTCTGCAAGGTTCGAATGAACCACAGGGGTGCATCTACCGAATTGTAAACAGCTTGATCTCCTTCACCGATATTGGGAAAAAGTCCGTTTTGCATTTCCGAAAGCATGTCATCCATCACTTCTTTGCAAAGTTCCGGCTTGTTCAATGCTAAAGTTAAACCCGGCAGTGCAATAAAGGTATCGCGTCCCCAACGACCAAACCATGGGTAACCGGCAACTATTTGCGTTTTTCCGTTGCGTTTGATAATAAACTGTTCGGCAGCATTTTGTAAGCAATTTATGAACGAAGAACGCATGGTGCGTTTCATCAATTCTTCTTCAAACAATATTTGAATTTTATCAGGCGCAATTGGTGTTGTGCCAATAGACAAGTATATTTCGTTATGCGCTACTTTCACACTGATTTTGCCCAAATTAATCAAATCTTCATGACCGTCATAGCCACGTTTCAACTCTTCTTCATACTCAAAATTGTTGAACCAAATAGGTGCATGCAAATAAGAAACGGGCACATTAGATTGCAATGCAACCGGTGTGTAATTTTCGTATAAACAATATTCTACACCGTTTTTTATTTCTTTATAATCTGTGTTAACATGAGGATTTTGGTGAGTTAGTTTGTGCGCATTTCTAAACGCCAATAACGGTTCAAATAAAATTTGCGCCGATTCATAGTTATCTAATATTGTATATTTTAATATTACCCGATCTTCGTCATTGCACATCAAAAATTCTTTTGTAAAATTAAATTTTCCTACTCTAAAATGATAAGTAGGGATTAAGTCAGCTTCAAATTTTTGAAGATATTTGTTGCCTTTAGGCGCGATAACGCCGCCTTGATATTGATGTACGCCTAAACGAAATTCCATATTATCAATAATAATGGTTTCGTTCAAATAGGAAACCAACACGTGGCGCTCACCGTCAATGTGATCTTGCGGCGCTACAAAAAGACCGTGATATTTGCGCGTATTTAAACCTAATAACGTAGTAGATGCGTAAGCGCCGGTTCTGCTGCAGCGCAAAATTTCCCTGCTTTTTGAAAAATTAATATTCACCAATTTTTCGTTGTCAAATTCGATATAACTCATGGTTTAAAAAGGTAAAATTTGAAAAGCAAAAATATATTTTTTACTGATTAATGGTTAGTGGTTAATGATTAATGTTTTTCTCTATTTTCGCGCTTGAAAGTGAAATTAACAATTATTATGTTCCATTGGATTAGTGAGGCTATACACCTGTTTTTTCTTCAGCTTGGTTTAAAAGGGCAATTTTTACACTTTACTTCGGCTGTGGTTACCGCAATTCTGCTACTAAGTGCAGGATTTATACTGTATTATATTATCAGAATAATATTGCAGAACAGTATCAGAATTACTAATAAAAGGTTCCCATCCAAGTGGAGAACTGCGCTACTAAAGGAGCGTTTTTTTATTCAACTTTCTTTTTTGTTACCTGTTATTATTATCAAGCATTTAATACCTGAATTTTTTGAAAACGGAACGAAATCAGAAGCGATTTTTATTGTATTTATTAATCTTTATCTCGTAACTAATGTTACGCTCATTCTTACTGCGTTTATTAAAGCTGTGGGCGAACTGTTACTGCAATCGGAAGCTACCAAGGACAAACCCATAAAAAGCTATATACAAATAATTTCCATTTTCTTTTGGGTAATTTCCATTGTTTTATTTATTTCCATTCTTATAAACAAATCGCCTACCGTATTTTTAGCCGGTTTAGGTGCTTTTTCAGCCGTATTAATGCTGATATTTCAAGACACCATTGTGGGGTTTGTAAATAGTATGCAATTGGCTACCAATGATTTAATAAGAAACGGAGATTGGATTACCGTGGATAGATACAATGTAGATGGTACGGTAGAAGAAATAAATTTAGTGTCGGTAAAAGTGCGCAATTTCGATGGCACCGTTTCTACTGTTCCCACGCGGCAATTGGTGACTGATTCTTTTCAGAATTGGCGCGGTATGAGAGAGCAAGGCGTAAGACGTATAAAACGTTCGTTTTTTGTTATTTATACAGGTGTTAAAAAAGCTACACCGGAAATGCACGAAAAGTTTGGCACACACCACGAAACCAATCTCGGCTGTTTTCGTGAATATTTTATGAATTACTTAAAGAAAAGAGAGGACGTTAGCTCAGAAAAACCTATAATGGTGCGCCTGTTGCCCGCCTCTGAATACGGCATACCTGTTGAAATCTATTGTTTCGTGAAAAATATTATATGGACAGAGTTTGAAGCCATACAAGCCGAAATCATAGAACATATTTTCATTGCGCTTCCTAAATTTGACTTAGAACACTATCAACGCAAGTAACCTGTAACTTGTAACTCGTAACTAAAACGATACCAAAATGAACTACTTAGATGTCATCATTATCATTCCCGCGCTTTGGTTTGGTTATAAAGGATTTACACACGGATTGATTCGCGAGTTGGTATCTTTAGCGGCACTTATTCTCGGTATTTACGCCGCTTTTTTGTTTACCGATTTGGTCGAGAAATGGATTTGTAATCCTGCTATTCCCAAAGAAGTATATTTCGCTATCACTTTTTTGGGAGTTTTAATCGCGGTATTTATTTTGGGTAAATTTGTGGAAAGAATCATTAAAATCGTCATTCCCGAATTTGTGAACCATTTACTTGGCGGATTATTCGGAGCGGCTAAAGTGTTGGTCATTTTCAGTGCTATTATTTATTTTATACACAGTGTAGATTCGAAAGATGCTATTTTAACAAAGCAGACTGTAGAAAAATCATTCATATATAAATATGTAGAGCCGATAGTGCCTAAGATTAAGGCATGGTATGAGAGGTAATAAAACATAACCAAAATATTTTATCTTTGCGCCCTCAAAAACCAGTTTAGCTTAGCAAGTAGAATAACGTTTATATGCGTAGGTCTGCGGCTCAGCTCCGCAAAGTGGTTCTTTAGATACTATGGGCAGAATTTTATCTATTGACTATGGACAAAAACGGGTGGGATTTGCTGTTACAGACGAGCTGCAAATTTGCGCCCAAGCGCTCGAAACCGTGCACGTTTCGCAGGCTTTTGATTTTTTGAAAAATTATATTGCAAAAGAGAAGGTAGACACGATTGTAGTAGGGCAACCTAAAACCATGAATAATACCGATTCGGATGCCGCACGATTTATCGAACCTTTTGTTAATAGGCTAAAAAAAGAGATAAAAGATATTGATATTGTGCGCTTTGATGAACGATTTACTTCCAAAATGGCATTTCAAACACTTGTAGAGGCCGGTGTTAATAAAAAAACACGTGCAGATAAGGCGCTTTTGGATAAAATTAGTGCGACGATTATTTTGCAATCTTATTTGCAACATTTAGAACATAATGCAAATTACATAGACGGGAAAAAGGAACAAGGAGAAAGGAACAAGGAGAAAAACACATCCCTTCTCCCTTCTCCTTTTTCCCTTTTACCCATTAACCACTAAAAAATGCTTACCATTCACCTTCACGGACATCCTGTTTTAAGAAAAAAAGCGAATGAAGTTTCGACAGAGGAACCGCATTTGCAAGAGCTTATTGATGAGATGTTTGAAACGATGTACAATGCCGAAGGAGTAGGGCTTGCCGCTCCGCAGATAGGACAATCATTGCAATTATTTGTGATTGATACGCATGCTTTTAAAGAATCGTATCCGGATACGGAAGAAATAAAGGAAGTTTTCATCAATCCTGAAGTAATAGAGGAGTTGGGCTATGATTTCACTTTTAATGAAGGTTGTTTAAGTTTACCGGAAGTTAGGGAAGATATTGTACGCAAATCGGAAATTATTTTAACATATATTAATAGAGAAGGTGAAAGAAAAACCACGCATTTTAAAGGATTGGTAGCAAGAGTTATTCTTCATGAATTGGATCATTTGGAAGGACATGTTTTTACCGACCGGGTTTCTTCTATCAGGAAAATGATTATCAAGAAAAAATTAAACGATATTGCATCAGGAAAAACAAAACCGAAATATAAATCAAAACATAATTAATATGAAACCAAAAGTATGGGCAATTCTTGCCATTTTTGCATTCATTTTTGGAACAAGTTGCCACAGAGAATCAAGCAACAAACTATTACAAGAGAAAGGAAAATCGCAAACTGCTGTATTGCAATTGTTACAACAAATTGATTCGCTGGGAAATTTGGGCGAGTATAACCCCGCCATTGTTAAGGATTATATTGCTAAAGCAGAAGAGTTTGGCAATACATATCCCGAAGATCCGATGTCGGCAGAGCTCCTTTACAAAGCAGGCTTATTAGCCATGAGGATTGCACAAACACAAGCTTTTGTAAATCCTGAAGAAACACAATTGTATGCTCAAAAAGCATTAGCCATTTTCGACGATATTCAAAAAGTTTATCCCGATTTTAACGGCGTAAAAAATTGCATTTTCTATAAAGGCATTATTTATGATGATATTCTTCATGATTACGAAAATGCGGAAATTTATTATAGAGCTTTTATCGCAAGATATCCTACAGATACATTAGCTATCAACTTAGAATCTTATCTTCAGCATCTTGGAAAAACTCCGGAAGAAATCATGTCAGAGTTTGAAGTGAGTAAATAATTTGGAATTTAAAGATTTAATTACTTGCATGACATCCTTAAATCTTTAAATTTTTAAACTAAGTTAGCAAACCCCATAAACGCCATCGCCAAAATCCCGACTGTGATTAAAGCAATCGGCATTCCTTTCATTCCTTTTGGAATATCTACCAATTCCAATTGTTCGCGAATACCTGCAAAAATGATGATGGCAACTCCGAAACCGGTGGCGGTAAATATGGTAAATAATGTAGCATCAATTAAGCCGAAGTCTTTTAAAGTAACCATAATGGCAACGCCCAAAATGGCGCAATTTGTAGTGAGCAAAGGCAAAAAGATACCCAATGCTTGATATAATGAAGGGCTTACTTTTTTCAAAATAATTTCTACTATCTGCACCAATGCGGCGATGATTAAAATAAATAAGATCGTCTGTAAATACTCCAATCCAAACGGAATAAGCAGATAATTTTGAAAGAGCGAGGTAGCAATAGTGGACAACGTCATTACAAAAAGAATAGCGGCGCTCATTCCTATCGCAGTAGACATTTTTCCGGAAACGCCCATAAATGGACAAACTCCGAGAAACTGGGCTAAAATAACGTTGTTTACCAATACTGCCCCAATAAACATCATGATGTAGTATTCCATAGTTTTTGATTTAAAGATTATACGATTAATATTTTGAATTCAAATTTTTAATTACTTTTAGTTTGAAGAAAGCGTATGGCAGCAATAATGAAGCCCATTACGAAAAACGCTCCCGGCGCCAGTACGAAAATGAGTATTTCGCTGTTTTCGATAAACTGATAATTGAAAATGGAGCCGCTGCCCAATATTTCGCGAACGGAGCCGATGAGGAACAAGGCAAAGGTAAACCCAAGCCCCATGCCGAGCCCGTCTAAGAAAGAGTCGAATATGTTGTTTTTGGCGGCGAAAGATTCTACGCGGGCAAATACCACGCAGTTTACGGCAATTAAGGGAATAAATAACCCCAAACTTTCTGCCAGCGCCGGAACGTAACCTTGTATTAATAAGTCTACCATAGAAGTGAAAGTGGCGATCAATACAATAAAAATCGGGATGCGCACTTGGTTTGGAATCACTTTTCTGAGTGCTGAAATCATAGTGTTGGAACACAGCATTACAAAAGTGGTGGCAAGCCCCATTCCAAGACCGTTTATCACGGATGTGGTAACCGCAAGAGACGGGCAAAGCCCCAACACCATAATTAAGGTGGGGTTTTCTTTGATAATTCCGCGGGTAATTAAATTAAGTTTATTATTCATAGCTCTCCTCCTTTCCTGTTATAAGTTCTCCTTTTGATGTTTCATTTACAGTTTCAAGTTCATAATTTTCTAATACTATTTGATAGGCTTTCCAAGCATTATTCACAGCATCGCTAAAAGCGCGCGAAGTGATGGTGGCTGCCGTAATCGCATCAATTTCCCCGCCATCTTTTCTTACAGCGAGGTTGTTTCTATCCGGATTTTTTCCTACAAATTGCAACGGAAATTTGTCTTTCCTTTTGTCAATTTTATCACCCAATCCGGGAGTTTCTTGGTGACTAAGCACTTCGGTATTTAAAATGTTACCTTCTTTATCAAATCCCACCATAATATCGAAGCGACCGCTAAACGCCATGTTGGTGTGTGTTGCCACAGCGGCTCCAAATAGCTCGTTATTCATATACGCTAAAGTAACGGTTAATGAGTCTCTCAGCCCTTCTACCCATATTTTTTTCTCAATTAACTCGCCTGTGTTAGCATCAAAGCCGGGTAAAACCAAAATTTTAGCAGCTCTCTTTTTCTCCACTTTGATAGCTGCAATGGGCTCTTTTGTCGCCATATAAACCACCGAGAGCACTACTGCCGACACCACCGATATGCACGTGAGCGCTACGACTAATTTTAGGAGAGGATTTTCTATTTTTGTCATTTAATTATTGATTTAAAGTTTAATTCAAAATTCATAATTTTTAATTCTTAATTTTCTCTCCAAACCGCTTCGGCTTAAACGTCTTGTTAATGAGTGGCGTAAGCGCATTCATCAATAAAATAGCGAAAGAGACACCCTCGGGATACGCTCCGAATACGCGAATGATAATAGTTAAAATACCGCATCCGGTGCCAAACACTATCATGCCCCACGGCGAGGAGGGCGAGGTTACCATGTCGGTTGCCATAAAACAAGCGCCCAGCATTAAACCGCCGGTAATGATATGGAAAAGCGGATTGACGTAATAAGCAGGATTATACAGATATAGCGCACCCGCCACTAAGAACGACGACAAAATGAACGAAGCAGGAATGTGCCACGTAATTACTTTTCTAAACAACAGAAATAGCGCGCCAACCAATAAAGCAATAAAGGAAATTTCTCCGAATGAACCGCCCATTTGTCCGAAAAGCATTTGCGCATAATTGGGCATTTCATGGAAAGTGGCAGGATCTACAAAATCGCTGTATTGTGTAACAGAGCCTTCTTTGGAGAGCATTTTCATTACGCCCAACGGTGTAGGTCCGGTAACGGCATCCGCACCAAACGACCAAATTGGTTTGGGTAGAGGCCACGAGGTCATTTCTACCGGTCTGGAAATGAGCAAGAACACACGTCCTACTAACGCCGGATTGAACGGATTTCGACCCAAACCGCCAAACGCCATTTTGCCAATTGCAATGGCTACAAAGGCGCCTACCACTACCCATTGCAAAGGTAAATTGGAAGGGAGATTGAATGCCAATAACAATCCGGTAATTACCGCCGAACCGTTACCCAATGTGTTTTTTCCTTTGAGGAGAAATTTTTGAATGAGATATTCAAAAAGCATACAGCTGAAAATAGATACGGCGGTTACTAAAATAGCCGGCAAACCAAAATAATAGACAGAAACAAACAACGCCGGCGTTAACGCTATAACCACCGCCCACATTATTTTTTTTACCGATTCGTTACCGTGTATGTGTGGCGAACCTGAAACAAATAGCTGATTATTCATAAATTTTGTTAATTTTTTCCGAACTTGCAAAAATATTATTTTTCACAATAAATAAGCAATAAAACAAGCTAAACGTAAAAATTCCGCGAGAACGTTCAAACATAGATTCAAAAAATATGTTAATACTAATGCTGATTACCAACATTAGTAAAAGATAATTTTTTGTTTTTATTGCAAAATAAAACGAGTACATTATAAGGAAAACGAGCAAAAAAAGTCCCAAAATGCCATGCTCTAAAAGCGTTTGCAAAAATTGGTTATGTGTATTAATAAAGGATGGCTTGCCGAAAACTACCAATTCGTCATCTGTTAAATAACCTTCGGCATCATATCCTGTGCCGATGCCCCACATTTTATGCTCCATGGCTAATTGATAAGATATATTCCAAATTTTGCTTCTTAACCCCAGCATATCTTTAGCCTGCAATTGCTCTGTATTCATATTTTTCATGTAATATCCCACTCTGCTGGGGAATAATTTTATGGTGATAACAGCAAGCAACAATATTGCCAATATTCCCCCAATGGCATACCAATAGGTTTTTCGAGTACGTAAATAATGGAAAAAAGAAAAGATTAACACGAAAACAAAAGCTAAAATCCCGCTTCTGGATTGGAAAAAATAGATAGAGATGGCGAAGAAAAGGAGCAAAATTATCCAGAGGCATTGGTGTATGGTATGTGGCATGCGGTATGCGGCTTGAGATTTGGTTGGGTTATTAAAAAAATAGAAAGCGATGGTGAAAGCTATGCAAACTATTAAAGTGCAATAGGAAGGGTGCCCTGAAAAATTAGAAAGGTAAATGTAATAAAAATGATGCGCTTTACTTGTTGTAAAATATTGAATCCATGCATTTCCCCAGTTTAGCATAAGCATAGCTGCGGTGGCACAGAGAAAACCTTTGAATAATGTATAAACTCTTTTTTCCGTAAAAAAGGTTTTGTCTAAGGTGAAAAAAACGAGTGGGTACACCAAAAAAGGCAACTTATCATAGGTTCTCGTTATTCCTTTTATCAAATCATTAGAGTAAAAAAGCCCAATAATATTAATAAACCAAAATAATGCTAAACAACAGGTAATGATTAACGTACGAGATTCTTTTAGTCGATTCCATTTATTTTTCCAATCTCCTTCAATGATCCAAAATACAAGCAATAAAGGTGTTAAGAAAAAATAAAAAAACGAAGTAAAGGGGATGGACAAAACCGCAATACTGAATAGAATATAATAGAAACGTGAAAAAAATTGAGTGCGGTTCATTTGCCGGCTACTTTATAAGTGAATAACTTCACCATAAGCCGCTGCAGTAGCTTCCATAATGGCTTCCGAAAGGGTGGGGTGGGGGTGTACCGAGTGCAAAATGTCTTTACCGGTCACTTTTTTATTCATGGCAACCACCGCGCCGGAGATCATTTCCGTAACATTATCGCCAATGAGGTGGCAACCTATCCATTCATTGGTATGTTTGTCGAAAATTACTTTCACCATGCCGTCTCTGTTGCCTGAGGCAGTGGCTTTTCCTGAAGCGGTAAACGGGAATTTCCCTATTAAAACTTCCCTGCCTTGCTCGGTGCAGGCTTGCTCGGTCATGCCCACAGAGGCAATTTCGGGAGAAGTGTAGGTGCATCCCGGAATGAGTTTGTAATTGATAGGGTGTGCTTCCAAGCCGGCAATTTTCTCAACGCAAACAATCGCTTCGTGCGAGGCAACGTGCGCCAATGCAGGTCCGTGTACAATATCGCCAATGGCGTAAATTCCTTCACAATTAGTACGATAAAAATCATCTACAATTACTTTGCTATTTTCTACTTTTATGCCGTATTCTTCCAATCCGATGCCTTCAATGTTGGGTGTTACGCCTACTGCCGAAAGCACGATTTCACATTCAATCTCAGTAATTTTTTCTTTGGAATCTTTTATAGTTACTTTGCATAATTCGCCGGTAGTATCTACATTCTCTACGGAAGCAGAGGTAATTACTTTAATTCCTTTTTTGCGGAAGGCGCGCCCCAAATGATTTGAAATCTCTTCATCTTCAATAGGTACCAATCGCGGCAAATATTCTACGATGGTAACTTGGGCGCCCATGCTTGCATAAAAGTACGCGAACTCGCTGCCGATGGCGCCGGAACCCATCACTACCATAGATTTTGGCAGTTGCGGCAAGGTTAACGCGTTACGATAACCAATTACTTTTTTACCATCTTGCAGAATGTGCGGTAGTTGTCGAGAACGCGCACCGGTGGCCAAGATTATATGGTTGGCGGTATAACGTTCGGAATCTACTGCCACTGTTTTTTCTTTTTCAATTTTTCCAAACCCTTCAATGATAGTAATATTGTTCTTTTTCAACAAAAACTGCACGCCTTTGCTCATCATTTCGGAAACGCCGCGGCTTCTTTTAATTACCGCTTCAAAATCGGGCACGATAGCTCCATCGATTTTAATGCCGTAATCTGCGGCATGTTGCACATAATTGTAAACTTGCGCCGATTTTAGCAATGCTTTAGTGGGGATACATCCCCAATTGAGGCAAATACCGCCCAACTCTGCGCGTTCTACTACAGCAACTTGCATTCCTAATTGACTTGCCCGGATGGCAGCTACGTATCCGCCGGGACCGCTTCCAATAACAATAAGATCAAAGTGTTTCATATAAATTCTGTAAAATTTCGGCAAAAATAAAGATTTATCTTGAACTGAGATTTTATTAAGATTTGCAGAATTAACAGAAATAATTTAAAATCTTGGGCATCTTAATAATCTTAATAAAATCATGGTTCAAGACAAAATATTTTCTATTTTTGCCGTTCAATCGTTGGCGATGGCTTCATTTTTAACATTGTATAATCAAATCGAAAGCAAACTTATTAGAATTAAGCAAGTTGTAGAAGAAAAAACGGAAGAAAACAAAGTTTTAAAACTCAATCTTGCTGCCGCTTTAGAAAAAATTGAACAATTAGAAAACGAAGTAGAATCGTATAGCGAAAAAAACAAGATATTAACAATAACAAAAACAGCATTATACAAAGAAGATAAGAAACAAACTGAAAAAAAAATAGACAAGTTGGTGCGGGATATAGACCACTGTATTGAGCTTTTAAATAGAATGCAATGGAAGACGGAAAAATAACAATTAAGATAACAATTGCACAGCGTATCATAGAGTTGACGATTATGAAAGAGTGGGAACGCTACTATAGAGAAGCCGAAAAAATAATCAATGACAGTTTATTCAAGTTTGCAAAACAATGGGCGTTTAAAGATCCTCAAGATAGATTATCGAAATTATTGTTGGATGAGGTAGTGAAAAACATTGAATGTAACGAAAGACTGCAAGAATACGATGAAGACCTGATTCCTAAAATGATAGAATTAAATGAATTAGCCGATCGAATAAACATTGATTAACGCGTTCTTTGACAATTATTTATCCCGCTTTTGTTCACACTACGTTTGATAAACTCAATTACAAACATAGAAGCACAACTCTTTGTAGTTAGAACCTGCCGTTTTCACGGACTTTCGACCTGCAAAGGAAGCTTCAAAAAATGACAGATAGGAGTTTATAAACCCTATTATGAACAAGGCGGGATTTTTTTTAAAATTCAAAATTTTGAATTCTTAATTTTGAATTCAAAATTCAAAACTCAAAATTCAAGAATAAATAACTAATCATTAATCATTATAAAATATAACACTTATGACAATTGGAATTATTATAGGAATCGTAGTAGGGCTTATTGCCGGAGTAGTAGGAGCGCTTACCGTTTTGAAATCTACGCTAACCCAAAGAACTAACGCCATGATGCGAGAAGCGCAGGAGGCATTGAAAAAAGCAAATGAAGATGGAGAATTGCTGAAAAAAGAGAAAATTCTTCAGGCAAAAGAAAAATTCTTGCAGCTGAAAAGTGAGCATGAACAAATGGTGAATGAAAGAAATCAACAAGTTGTGGTAGGAGAAAACCGGATTAAACAAAAAGAAACCACTTTAAACCAAAAATTAGAGGAGCTCAACAGAAAAAATCAGGAAAATGCTACATTAAAAGAAACATTAACCAAACAATTAGAAGCTAATAAAATTAAACAAGAGGAATTAGATAAACAAACTTCTGTTCAAAAAGCAAAATTGGAATCAATTGCAGAACTGACTACACAAGAAGCTAAAGAGCAATTAATCAGTTTAATGCAAGATGAAGCCAAAGCTGATGCAATGGTGTTGGTGAATGATATTATTAACGAAGCAAAGAATACTGCGGCAACGGAAGCTAAGAAGATTGTGATAAAATCTATTCAACGTGTGGGCGTGGAAGCTGCTTTGGAGAATGCAGTTTCCGTTTTTAACATTGAAAATGAAGAGATGAAAGGACGTATTATCGGGCGCGAAGGACGCAATATTCGTTCATTAGAAAGCATTTGCGGAGTAGATGTAATTATTGACGACTCTCCCGATGCAATTCTGATCTCCAGTTTTGACCCTATTCGCCGTGAAATTGCGCGCCAGTCTTTACTCAAATTGGTTACCGATGGACGCATTCACCCGGCACGTATCGAAGAAGTGGTGGCAAAAACAAAGAAAAACATAGAGCAAGAGATTGCTGAAATAGGAAAACGTACTTGCATTGACTTGGGTATTCACAATCTTCCCAACGACTTGATGCGTATTATAGGAAAGATGCGTTACCGTTCATCTTACGGGCAAAATTTGCTGCAACACTCGAAAGAAGTGGCGAATTTATGTGCCATTATGGCTGCCGAATTGGGCTTAAATCCCAAAATTGCCAAACGCGCTGGCTTGCTGCACGATATTGGAAAAGTGCCTGATATAGAATCAGATCTTCCACACGCAATCTTAGGTGCAAAATTGGCAGAGCAATTTAAAGAGCGTCCTGAAATTATCAATGCGATTGGCGCGCACCACGATGAAATGGAAATGGATAATTTGTATGCACCGTTGGTACAAGTGTGCGATGCGATTTCCGGCGCACGTCCGGGCGCACGCCGCGAAGTAATTGAAGCCTATACCAAACGTTTACAAGATTTGGAAAACATTGCATTGACCTACCCGGGCGTTGTTAAAACATTTGCCATACAAGCAGGTAGAGAATTGCGCGTGATTGTGGGCGCCGAAAAACTTTCGGACGAACAAGCTACGGAACTTTCATTCGATCTATCCAAAAAAATTCAAAATGAAATGACCTATCCGGGGCAAATTAAAATTACCGTGATCAGGGAAACGAGATCGGTGAATTTTGCACGATAACAACGTAGGGGCGCAAGATTTTGCGCCCAAAAATGAAAAAGGGCGCAAAATTTTGCGCCCCTACAAATTATATCCACCCTTTGAATTTATAATAACCCAACGCCACATACTCCCGAAAACAATCAATCTCCAACTTCAGGTAATTCCAAAAAGTGTAACGTAAATTAGTATTTTCAATCATCGGAACTCGCTTATTGCCTTCAACTTTTTTTCCTTTTAGCGATAAATCGAAATCTACGGTAGCCTCAAATGCACCTTGTCCATAAACAGAAGTAAAGCCAAGTTTATTAAAGCATTTCACCGTTCGGGTTAAATATTCCGGCGAAGTGATGACCAACAAATCTTGATGAAGTAATTCGGGTTTTTCGTGTTTTAGATGTAGAATTTGCGAATGTGTGTTGCTCCCTTCTGTTATAAACGTAATCCTATTAGAATCAATGCCTTTTGTGATTAATTCTTGTGCCATTGCCCACTGACAAAGGGAATCTTGCGGATGTAATATAATTATTTTTGCGCCGGCTTGTGCAAATCCGGCAGTATAATACAAACGAATTAAATTACTCTGCGAAGGCATGCTTGCGCCGCCCAGCATCACAATATGTTCAGGGAAAAAAGATGCTGTCATGCGATTCGGACTTGTTCCCAGATGATAATACATGTAGAAAGGCGCCGGAGTAAAAGCTAATATAAGTAGGATGAAAAATAGACAACCTGCTGAAATGCAAGCTATTTTTACAGACTTCAGGATTTTTTTTACTGTATTATTTTTTTCCATACTTGTTTAATTAATGATAAACCTTAATATGTGTTTTCTGAATTTGCTTGCAAAATAACAATTATAATCGTTGACCATTATACAAAATCAAAAAATACTATTTTTGCCACGCACAAAAATAATTTAGAAATTGTGAAAGATAGCATCCCCATTTCCGAGCGTATTTTATACGAAGACAATCATTTAATTATTGTGCACAAACTTCAGGGAGAGATTGTACAAGCCGATAAAACGGGCGATGAACCGCTGTCGGAGAAAATTAGAGCGTTTTTAAAAGAAAAATACCAAAAACCCGGCAATGTATTTGTGGGCATTGTGCATCGCATTGACCGACCCGTGAGTGGCGTGATTATTTACGCCAAAACCTCAAAAGGGCTTTTGCGTATGAATGAAGTATTTAAATTAAGAAAAATTAAGAAGTTTTACCACGTTTTGGTAGAGCAGAAACCTCAAATTCTTGAACAGACGTTGGAGCAGTTTATTAAAAAAAATGAGAAAATAAACCGGAGTGTGATTTCCAATGAGCCGAAAGAAGGATATTTAACAGCTACATTACATTACAAATATCTTCAACCCACCGAAAATTATCATTTGTTGGAAGTAGAGTTGTTTACCGGAAGGCATCATCAAATTCGTGCGCAACTTGCGGCTAACGGCACTATTATTAAGGGAGATTTGAAGTATGGCGCCAAACGTTCCAACCCTGATGCTTCCATTTCATTGCAAGCGCAAAAATTGATCTTTGAGCATCCTGTTGCGAAAACGATGATTGAGGTGGAAACGCCGTTTGGATTGTTTAAAGATTTAAAGAATTAAAGGAATGTTACTTGATGAGTTTCTTACAATTTAGAGTTTTTAGTTATGACCTCCAATATTTTACTTTCCAATATTGACTATCATTTACCTAATGAAAAGATTGCTTTCTTTCCGCTTGAGAATAGAGAGCAATCGAAATTGTTAGTATATAAAAATAAGGCCATTACGGATGCACATTTTACAGACTTGTCCGATTTTTTAGATGAAAGTTGTGCGTTGATTTTTAATGATTCTAAAGTAATTCATGCACGTTTATTGCTTCAAAATCAACATGGTGCAAGAATTGAAGTATTTTTGTTAGAGCCTGTGTATCCTACACGAGACATTGCTTCTGCGTTTGCACAAACCGGTGTGGTAGCGTGGAAATGTTTTATTGGCAATGCTAAAAAGTTTAGAGAGAGTATTACTTTTGATGTGGTGATGAAGGGATTAGATGATGAGATGATGAGAAGATGTGGTGATGGGAAGATTAGGGTTATTGCTGAGAAAGGAGATAGGGTAGGGGATGCGTTTTTGGTAACTTTTATGTGGGAAGATGAAACAATTACGTTTGCCGAATGGTTGGAAGCTTACGGAAAAATGCCGCTCCCGCCTTATATAAAAAGAGACGCAACTACCGCAGATGAAGAACGTTACCAAACTATTTATGCACACCGGAAAGGTTCGGTGGCTGCACCTACTGCCGGACTGCATTTTTCCGAATCAGTGTTAAAATCTCTTAAAAACAAAAATATTGCGTTTAAAAATATTACACTTCACGTAGGCGCAGGAACTTTTAAACCGATTATTACCGACTCGGTATTGGAGCACGAAATGCATCAGGAGCAAATCGTGATTTCACGGGAAGCGGTTGAGTTTCTTTTTGAAAACAAGCATAAAAAGATTGTAGCTGTGGGCACCACCGTAGCGCGAACGTTAGAGTCAGTCTTTATTATGGGAGCTAAATTGCATTTGAAAATTGCACAACCTTTTCAAATAGAACAATTTGAAATATACGAAAATTTGTTACTACAAGAAACCTCTGTTGTCGATGCTTTAACTGCTTTGCTAACTTATTTTGAGGAAAATAACTTATCTGAAATTATAGCCGCAACAAGTTTAATGATTTTACCACATTACCAACATAAAATTGCTAAGGGATTGATTACCAATTTTCATCAGCCGAAAAGTACGTTGTTGTTGCTGATTTCTTCGTATCTTGGAGAAGAATGGAGGCGGGTTTATGAGCATGCGTTATCGCATGATTACCGATTTTTGAGCTATGGAGATTCTAACCTATATTTGTAGAGACGGGATATGACTTGTCTCCACCGCGCGTCATTTCATTTTATAATATTCGTACAACATCTCAAATGTTTGCGTCAACACATGCGCAATTTCATTTGCCCCTTTGGTAGTGAAATGTACATAGTCGCTTCCCGCCCAGCCTTTTCTTACCCAAGCGCGCATGGAATTGGCGCCCCCCATTACTTGATACATGTTCCAAAAAGCGGCGCCTGAATTTGGAATTTCCGTGCTAAGCCTTTCTACCAAAAGAGGTAGAGACCTATAAGTTCTCAATTCGCCATCTACAATAGAAAGCATATCGGCAGGACCAATGAAGAGGATGGGAATATTAGGCGCAACACGCTGTAAGTATTTAATTTGAGAGATGATGTTGTTTACGTACAGCTCCACGCTCCTTTCTCCGGATAAACCCGGCACAGCATTGCCGCCATATTGCAAAATAAACATTCCAACATTCAGCAACCGGTAGGTTTCACGCATCAAGGAATCGTTCATGGAGGTGAAATGCAAGCCGTTAGCGCCACGCATGGCAATATTATCCACGGCAATTCCGAAACCGTCGTCAATTAAAACTCCATAAATATTGGCGTTCCCATTCATGCTTACGGAAAACGATTGAGTGGAAAAAATTAACGGAAAATCAAGCATTTGAATGCCTAAAGAATCAGTTGCTAATACATATTTTGCATGATGGGTTTTGTCGGTTAACTCAGCATGGAAGCCTTCATTCAAGTTGTTGGTTAGCAGAGAAATATGAGAATAGTTATCTCTTCTGTCTTCATTTTTTCGACGAGGCGCACTCGCCGTAAATTTGTTGTTTCCATTAATTCTGAACATTTTAGCTAATGGTCCGTAATCACCCTCTTTGTTTCTGCGTGTTTCTCCCCAAAGAGAGTAAGAAGTGTATTCGCCTGAATGGCTTTGATTTATTGCTCCGGTAGGAATAGTTTGACGAAGAGGCACCATCCCGGGTCCGCCGCCGCCAAATTTTTGCTGAAGGAATTGTCGTAAATTAGAACTAAATCGGTCTAACTCAATTTGTGAATCTCCATAATATAAAACTCTTACAATTTCGCCTCGTGCTCTTGCCGCTTCCGCTTTCGCAAAAAAGGCATCAAAATAAGATGAATTTCCGTGCGGCAATTCAAATACGGGTTCCATTTTTTCAAGTGCTGTTTCTAAGCCTTTTACTGTATCTTTATATTTTTTTTTCACCGTTGGTTCTGTAGACTCTTCCTTTAGAAGCGTGTTTATTTCCCATTGTTTCAAAATTTCTTCAGGATCTTCGTCGAAAACGGGCGCGCGTGTCATAATTTCCGATAATGCAGGAAAGCGCAATGTTTTGTTAAACAGCGTAATTCCGGTTGAGGGAAATAGAGCAGCAACGAGCGCTAAACAAGCAATAATAATAGTGATGAAGAACAGGATTTTTTTTTGACTCATTTCTTTATCTCGGTTTTAAATGCGGCTCCGTTTTTATATACGCCCGATGTGATTAATTTTTTGTCGGTAGCGTCGGCTTTCCAAATAACAAATACTTCATTTTTATTTATATTTGTGATAAAACAACCTTCACATTGCCAAGTTGTTAAATCAATATCTTTTGTATTTGAAATAAAATATCGTTGGCGGAAAACCGGGTCATGTTCAATCTCTACAGGATTTGGTACTAAATCTTTATAAAAAAAATATGCCATATTACCAATAATTTGATGAAAAAAGTCATTTGTTTTCCCATTAGTTTCCCAAATGGAATGGGCGTCCGTATTTACAGGTATTAATTTTTCGCGATACCCCAATTTTTTCAACTCTGCATGTATCAGCTTCGAACCGTGCATTTTAGAGAAAAAAACAGGCGCAAATTTTTTAACCATTTTTTGCATGGGATAATCATATTCAAAAGGTACAATCGGATCTTTCGTGCCATGGTATGAAAGTACAGAAATATTATTGTTTTTCAGCATATTAAGATCACCTACTGCTCCCCAAAGAGAAGCAATCGCCTTTATTTGAAATGTAGCATCGCGATGATGCCCTACAGATTCGATGTCTCCTAAATCTTTATATAAAAGTGATTTAAATGAACTTGCAGGACGATCTTTATTCTGCATAAATGCGAGGTTTAGCGCAGTAATTCCCCCGGCGCTCGAACCTCCTACAAAAATATTATCAGGATCAATATTATATTTCTTTGCGTTGGCAACTAAAAAACGTAGCGCCGCGTGCGCATCTTGCAAAGCGGTATATCCGGCACGCTCAATTGAGGCTTTGGAAGGTTGAAACCCCAATCTGTAATTTATAGATGCTGTAATATAGCCTAACGATGCAAAATAATGCCCCATCTCAACATACTCTTTTTTAGCCTTATCTCCCACATAAAATGCACCTCCGTGAATCAACATTAACAAAGGACGTTCTATTTTTCCCGCATGTTCCGGTACATAAATATCCATTTTTAAATTCAACTCTCTATTGACAGTTGAAATAATGTTTTTTAATAAAACTTTTCCTACATGTTCTTCGGGAATGGATTTGGAATCCCAGTAACCCACTACTTTTGCAAAAGGCACATCTTTATATACTCGCGTAGAGAAAAGCGAATCTAAATAACGTCTCGGAAACTCTGTAATAACAGGAGGTACATAATCGATAAAAGTATGCGGGATTTTAATGTTTTTACCATTTAAAAAACCTTTTTCTTTTCTTTTTTTATAATTTACTTGGAATAATTGCGGAGTTGTAAATTCGTTGGTGTCAATTAGATAGGCGGTGGCGGATAAGCTACTCCGTTTCGCTTCGCGAGCTACCCCTTCAAATTTTGAAGGGGATTTAAGTTTTCGGTTTTCGATAACCGTATCAATTGTAATAATATAGTCTTGATGGTTTATTCGAGTAGAATAGTAAGTGTTTTGCTTTAAGGAAAATACGTTATGATGCGTAGTGCTGCAACTTTGTAACAATAGCACAATAATAAAAAGCCAAAAGAGATGGAGGTTTTTCATATATAACTTACAAGTTAGTAGACATCAATCATTTTGCAAATATCGGAAAACACTTCTTCCACCGATTGCATGCCGTTAATTTCTATGAGTTTATTTTGTGCGTGGTAATGTGCAACAAGTGGTTTGGTTAGATTTTCGTAATTTTCAATCCGTTGTCGAATCACTTCGGGCGTGTCATCAGTGCGTTTTAGCAATTCGGCTCTTTTTATTAAACGTTCAATTATTTCATTTTCATCTATTTTAATGTAAATGGCAATGGTGACGGGAATGATATGCGGATAGCCGATTCCTTCCATCATTTGGGCTTGTTTTAAAGTTCGGGGTACGCCGTCTAAAAGAAAGCCGCGCGCATTTTTGAAAGAAACACAAAATTGGTATAACAAATCCAATGTCATTTCATCAGGGCAAAGATGCCCTTGATCAATGAGTTGCTTTGCCTGTGTTCCAATAAGAGATCCGGAAGCCATCTCTTTTCTGTATAAATCTCCTGTAGAAACATGTTCTAAGCAATATTTCTCTTTCAATAAATTGGCTTGTGTACCTTTCCCTGATCCGGGAGCGCCCAACAAAACGATGTTAAAATAATCTTGATTTATCATTACTAAAATTTAAAGTGCAAAATAATGGTTTTTTACCACAAAAATATTTATATTTTTTGCACGTTGTAACAACACAGTAAAAAGTTGATTCGAAAATCTGTTAAATGTTAATAATCATGATGAATAAGAAAATTTTCTTCGTAATTTTATTTTTTGTTTCAAGCACGTTGTTTGCTCAAAATGTTCCGCCACCGGTAGCGCCTATCCTTGAAAAGACAGCGCAAAAGTATAACGCGCTTTCCGCATTTTCTTTAGACTTTACAGTTAACATTGAAGAAAACAATAAAACGATTCAAAACTTTAAAGGAACTCTGTTTGTTAAAAAAGAAAAATATTTTGTAACATTTGAAGGTCAGATTGTTGCTAATGATGGAAAAATAATGTGGAATTATCAACAAGCTACAAATGAAGTTACTCTTTTTGAAGCCGAAGAAGATGATTTTTCGATGTTTCATCCTACTAAAATGCTAAATAATTGGAATTCAGCATACACCGCCAAGTTTATTCGAGAAGAAGAGTTTCAAAAAAAACAGGTGAATATTGTGGATTTGATGCCCAAGAAAAAATCGCCACTTTATAAAATCCGATTGTTTATTGATAAGCAGACTTCTTATATTCAACAAATTATGATGTATGAAATGGATGGGCCTATCATTACCTATACCATTACGAAATTTACGCCTAATGCTGCGCTTACTGATGCCAAGTTTACTTTTAACAAAAAAGATTTTCCCGATGTAGAGGTGATCGATATGCGGTAGAAAAGTTTTATTCCTTAACAAATTTTCCAATCATTTCATTAGAAACTTTAATGAAATAAATGCCTGCAGTTAAGTTTGAAATATCAACTTCGTTTAAATTCGATTCAATTGAAATAGTCAAAATTGATTTTCCATTAATATCAATGATCTCCGCCTTTTGTTTTGTAAAGTTTCCATCAATAAATATTTTATCATTTGCAGGATTTGGATAGATTTTAAAATTGGAATTATATTCAATAACACTGAGAATTGAGGTACAAGATTCATTGCTGGGCTCACTTTCTCTGCTACCATACACTGCTGATACTTTATAACAGTACACATTGTGATCATTTACGGAAAATGTTTGAACATATTCTAATCCGATTGTTTCTGCTATTTTACCACCATCTCTGTAAATATAATATTTGGATGGTGTGTTTCCTATTGGTGCTTCCCACCTAACCCTAATACGTCTTGATTGAAAAGGTTCGGCAACGCAATTTACAGGAGACGCTAATGGTGCGGGAGGCATGGCTTGATCATACATAGCTAAACCTGCAATACTTGCCACTTTTGTTTGTGTAAATATGGCAGCTTGCTCCGGACTATTCACGCTGGTGCCAATAATATCTTCGCCAATCCAGTGAATATATGGATTTTCTGCTCCCCAATCTGTATTTTCAAATGGCCATATTCCTTTATAACCACGATTATTAAAGGATGTATGGTCGCTATTACCCCAAGAGAGAGAGGAAAAGGTTCGGATTGGCACGTCAGGAAAGTAAACATCACAAACGTTAAGGTAGTAATCAGCTAAAGTTTGGGCGTTGCTCGGATAAATAAGATCTATACGTATGTTATTTCCCGGCTTTACATATCCTATCATATCCAAGTTAAAATATCCAACTATATTTAGATCTTCAATTGCAGACTTCTCAGCATACCGATCGCTTCCAACAAGTCCTACTTCTTCTGCTGAAAAAGCGCAATAAATGATGGAGCGCTTAAAATCGTATTGGCTTAATATTCGGGCAGTTTCCAAAATTCCGGCAACGCCTGAAGCGTTGTCGTCTGCACCCGGAGAATTGCTTTGGTCGGGTGGATAGGGTGGGTTAGGGTAGTGAACGTAGGAATCATAATGTGCACCACAAACAATAAACTCATCAGGAAACTCTGTTCCGTACTGAATGGCAATCACATTATTGGCATTCGCGTAAACAGGCCAATAAACAGGAAATGTATGCAGGCTTACTTCCAAATCCATAGCCTCAAATTGTTCTTTAATCCAATTTTGGGCGGCAACAGCATTGGGAAGATAATAACATCTTGTCTCAAAATCTTGCAAGGTTTGAATATATGACATCAAAGTGTCGGATGAAACTTGTGATATATAATCAAGAATATCTGTATTTTGCTCAGTAATAACCGGATATGCTGCTGCTGATTTTGGCAGACTTGCTTGGCTGTTCCTTATTATTACCATTCCATCGTTTTTTGCCGGCACAAAGTCACTTGACAAAATTTTCATTACTAGAAAATTTTCTCCCGAGAAAAGCGCTTGGCTACTTTTGGAGGTTTTTGCCAAATATTCATCTTTGTAATTTTCAAAACAATATACAATTGCGTAATAATCAACATCTGCAAAAGCATTATCATCAAGAATAACAGCATCGTTGTAATTCACTTTTTCAGCTGTAGCAAGTACATAATCATCGCAATAATAATGAATTTTTAAATCTTTATTGTTAAACAAGGATACCAAATTATTGGTTTCGGTAACAGGTATCAAAACAAATTTTCCTGCAAAGGAAACGAAGGATACTAATAATAAACAGAAAGTTAGGAGGAGTTTTCTTTTCATGTTTTGAGTTTTAAAAAATTTCGCCAAAAGTAATATAAATTTGTTACAAAAGTTATAGAAACAATAGTATACACCCCGCTACGCTGACAAATGCACCCAATACTTGATAAAAGGTGATTTTTTCTTTGAATATCAGCGCCGAAGGAAGTATAATAATGATGGGCACTAACCCCATTAATGTGGCAGCTACTCCGGCTTCGGTATGTTGAACGGCGAAAAGCGACAAGGACACGCCCATTACAGGACCAAACACAGAACCGGCTAACACGAACCTTACTCCTGATGTATTGGAAAATGCTTTTAGAATAGAACTCCATCTGTTTAAGAAAGCTACTAACAACATGAAAGATATTACTCCTGTAATGGCACGGATTTGTGTAGCAGAAATAGCATTATAATCACCCATCCCTTTTTTACTGAGAACAAGCCCAATAGCTTGCCCTGCTGCGCCGCCAAGCGCAAACAAAAAGCCTTTGAGTGGTACGTTAAAATTAAACTTTTCTCCTTGTTTCTTTCCGAGCATGGCAATGCAAATACCACCCACAGTTATTGAAATACCCAATACTTGTTTTGCAGAAAGATGTTCGTTTAACATTAACAATCCGATAATTGCCGTAATGGGCGGCGCGAGTGTCATTATAAGTTGCGCCATGCGCGAGCCGATGATAGAGTAGGAGTGGAACAAAAAAAGGTCTCCAAGAAAAAAGCCGATGAATCCGGAGAGTGATAGCCAAAACCATTGATACGGCGTGGCATCTGTCGGGAAGAAGTATCCGCGTGTTATCCATGCTATTAATCCTAAAAGAATAACTGCCGTTGTTAACCGGATAACGTTTACGGACAACGAACCAATTTTGCTGCCTGCTTTTTCGAAAAATAAAGCGCTAAGCGTCCAGCATATTGCAACGCCGAGTGCGGAAAATTCACCTATGTGCATTTCATGCTTACTTATAAAGGCTGCGAAAATATCAAAAAAATACAGAATCTACTCTGTGCTCCTCTGTGTCTTCTGTGTTGAAAAAATAATAACGATTTACTGTTTTTTTTGTAAAGTTGTATAATTATACAATTTTTTTTATATTTTTGCACCATGAAAAGAAAAATTATTACCTACGGAGGCTATTTTGAACGCTTTATTGAAATACTGACACCACCTGAGTTATTGAAATTAGATTATATAATTTCCTTACTTGAAACAGAAGACCGTATCCCAGTTAAATTTATTAAATTGATAAGGAATGGTTTATATGAAATTCGCATGGAATTCAATAGTAATATCTATCGAATATTTTTTATTTTTGATGAAGGACAAATCGTAGTGTTATTTAATGGACTTCAAAAGAAAACAGAAAAAACACCTCAAAAAGAAATAGAAAAAGCAATGAAAATTAAAAATGAATATTATGCAGACAAACGATCACAAAATTAGAAATTATAGTGCTGTTTTAGAGAAAAAGTATGGAGCGCACGGCACACCCGAAAGGGCAAAGTTTGACGAAGAAGTTTACGCTTTTTATACCAGTCAATTACTGCTTGACGCACGCAAAAACGCAAGAATAACCCAAGTAGAACTCGCCAAAAGAATAGGAGCAGACAAATCGTATATTTCCCGCATTGAAAAAGGAATGACTGTTCCCAGTGTAGCAACCTTTTATAGAATAGTTAATGCGCTTGGACTTTCTGTTGAATTAAATCCTGCATAATGAAAGACACCCCCCAAACCGCCCTCGGCAACCGCATCGTAGAAGTGCTCTCGAAAAGCGGTAAAGAAAAATATAACTACAAACAAATTGCTGCCAAAGTGGGTATTTTCGACCGGAAAGGACGAGAAACCGTAAAGCAAATCATCAACGATTTTTTGAACGCTAAAATCTTATTTCACTCAGGAAGAGGGAAATACAGCATCAATCCTAAATATTTAACGAAAGAGAATACCGGAAAAAACTATGTGATAGGTAAACTTTCCATAAGCAAAAATGGTGCGGCGTACGTAGTTACGGAAGGCGTAAGCGATGACGATATTTTTATTGCCGAAGGAAATTTGAGCAACGCTTTACATAATGATATTGTGAAAGTTAACGTTTTTCCTGCGCGAAACAAACGTCGTACTGAAGGGCAGATAGTGGAGATTGTAGAACGTAGCAAAAAACAATTGGTGGGCGTCATTTCCATATCGAAAGGTATTGCTTATTTTATTCCGGATAATCCATCGTATCGCCGCGATATTTTGATTCCCGGACGTTTGCTGAAAGGCGCTAAAACAGGAGATAAAGTCGTAGTGGTGATTACCGATTGGATTGCCGGCACGCGAAGTCCGTTAGGCGAAGTAACGCACGTATTAGGAAAACCCGGCGATAACAACGTGGAAATGACCGCTATTTTGGCTGAATTTGATTTCCCGCTGAGCTTTAGCGATGCCGTGGAAAAAGAATGTGAAAAAATTGACCCCACCATTTCTGAAAAAGAGATTTCCGCACGCAAAGATTTCCGCAATATTCTCACGTTTACGATTGACCCCGCTGATGCTAAAGATTTTGATGATGCCATTTCGTACGAAAACCTCGGTAGCGGCATGCACCGCGTGGGCATCCACATTGCCGATGTTTCCTATTATGTGCGTCCGGAGAGCGCTATTGATAAAGAAGCTTATGAAAGAGGAACCTCCGTGTATTTGGTGGATAGAACGATTCCTATGTTACCTGAAAAATTGTCGAATGAATTGTGCTCTTTGAAACCGCACACAGATAAATTGTGCTACAGCGCCGTTTTTGATTTAGATGACAACGCCAAAGTACACAAAGAGTGGTTTGGAAGAACCGTAATTAATTCAGACAGACGTTTTAATTATGATGAAGCGCAAGAGATTATTGAAACCCGGCAAGGTGATTTTGCAGAGACTGTTTTGAAAATACATAATTTGTCGCAAAAACTACGTCAGCAACGTTTTGATAATAACGCCATTAATTTTGAAACCGAAGAGGTACGTTTTAAATTGGATGAAAACGGAAAACCGATCGGCGTATTTTTAAAGGTACAGCGCGAAGCAAATTGGTTGATTGAAGAGATGATGTTGTTGGCAAACAAACGTGTAGCCGAAAAAATCGGCAAAAAATCATCGCGTTTTAAAGAAGTAAAAACATTTGTATATCGTATTCACGATGAGCCTATTGGAGACAAGGTAGAGGATTTTAGAAAGTTTGTAGCCAAAATGGGCTTTGAACTAAAAACCGGAAATCGCAAACAGTTTACCCAATCGTTAAATCAATTATTAGAAAAAGCAAAAGAAAATAACGAATATGAATTGCTTACCAAACTTTCCATTCGCGTAATGGCGCGGGCAGTCTATTCTACCGATAATATCGGGCATTATGGATTGGCATTTCCGTACTACACGCACTTTACTTCGCCCATTCGCCGTTACCCTGATTTAATGGTACACAGGTTGTTAGATATGTATTTGCACGACAAACCTTCGGTGAATAAAAACCAGTATGAAGAGTTTTGCAAGTTTTGTTCTAAAATGGAACAAAAAGCCACCGAAGCAGAGCGCACTTCTATTAAATACAAACAAGCCGAATATTTAGCCGATAAAATAGGACAAGTATTTGAAGCCACCGTGAGCGGCATTTCCAAATGGGGCGTGTTTGCCGAACTCAAAGAGAGCAAATGCGAAGGCGTTATCCCCATAAAGCGTTTTGATGACGATTTTTATTACATTGATGATGACAACTTTACACTGATAGGTCTACACACCGGAAAAAGCATCCGTTTTGGCGATACCATTAAAGTAAAAGTAACGGAGGTTGATTTGCAGAAGAAAACGATGACTTTTGATGTGGTTTAGCAATTTTTAAGGATGCGCTAAGCGGAAGCCTACAATGTTAGTCCTATTAGGCAATATGCCAGATCGCCATACTACGAGGGAGTATCTTTCAGGATCGAGATAACTACCTCCACGTATAATACGAAAAGTGCCCGTAGCAGGACCTGTAGGATTGGTTTGCGGTGCATCGGTGTAAAGTCCCCACCAATCATTGCACCACTCCCACACATTACCACTCATATCGTAAAGTCCTAACTCATTTGCTTTTTTACTACCAACGGGATGAAGTTTGGTGAGGCTATTTCCAGAGTACCAAGCAACTTCATCAAGATTATTGCTGCCACTGTATTGGTACCTGTTGGTTTTGTTGCCTCCGCGTGCCGCGTATTCCCACTCAGCTTCCGTAGGTAAACGATAATTTTTACCGGTGAAGGAATTTAATCTTGTGATAAAAGTCTGAACATCATGCCATGATACTAAATAAACAGGCAGATTATCTCCTTTAATATCGCTTGGAGTAGTCCCCATAACAGCCTCCCATTGTTTTTGGGTTACTTGATGTTTGGCTATTTTGTAAGTACTTAATGTTACTAGATGCGGAATTAAATTTGCGCTATCACAATCATCAAAAGTGCAACCCATGGTATACGGTCCGCCTTCCACCGTTACAAGTTCCGGTTCTGCGTTAACTACAATTACGGTACAAGTGGCCTCATGTTTACCGCTTTTTGAGATAGCGGTAATGGTTACTCTTCCGGCCGCTTTTCCGGTAATCAAACCTTCGGCAAATGCGGCTCCGGTACTTTTGTCTTCTACTGTTGCAATACTGTTGTTGCTACTGTTCCAAGTTACATCTCGGTTGCTCGCAGAAAGAGGAGTGAACTCTGCCTTTAAGGCGGCTGTTCCTCCGATAGCAATAACCAGGGTGCTTTTATCAAATTTTAAATCTGTAACCGGAACTTTATCTTGACAGGAAACAGCTATAGCCGATAGTAGAGCTGTGATGATGAATAGATTAAAGATTTTTCTCATAATATTACGTTTTAAATTGATGTGCAAATAAAATAAAATTTTCATTCTACTCCTGCAACTTAGCCCCATATGCCAAATCTCCCGCATCTCCCAATCCAGGAACAATATACGATTGCGCAGTAAGCTCCTCATCTATAGCGCCTAACCATAATGTGCATTTTGCAGGTGACAAGTATTTTTGAATATACTCTATACCTTCCGTAGCTGCAATAACCGAAACAATATGGGTGTGTTTTGGAATACCCATATTTAATAGTTCTTTATAAACCAATACCATAGATTTTCCCGTAGCCAACATCGGATCTACAATGATTAATGTTCTGTTTTTGAGCGCCGGCGAAGTCATATAGTCTACTTGAATTTCAAAATTGCCCTCTAAATCATGCTTTCTGAAAGCAGAAATAAAGGCGCTGTCTGCTTTATCAAAATAGTTTAACAGCCCTTGGTGCAGCGGCAATCCGGCTCTTAAAATCGTAGCTAACACCGGCTGTTGCTTTAGAAGGTTCATTTTGACCTCTCCCAACGGCGTAGTAATTTTCTGTTTTTCGTAGGGCAATGCTTTGCTGATTTCATAAGCGAAAATCTCCCCGATACGCTCCATGTTTCTTCTAAAACGCATTGCATCGTTCTGAATATGAGTACTTCTAATTTCCGAAATAAATTGATTAAATAGAGAATTTTCTGCTCCGAGATGGTTAATGGTTATCATGATAATTGTTTAAAGTTTTGTTGTTCGTTATCTATTTAATTTTGAATTCTGGATTTTGAATTTAAAATTCAGAATTCAGAATTCAAAATTATTTATTCATCCCTCAATGCATCAATTGCCTTAATCCTCAGCGCATTTTTTGCCGGAATAATACCTGCAATCAATCCGGATAAAACGAGGATGATGGTTCCTACTATCGCCATGGTAAACGAGATGGTGGGATTGGCAAACATATTGGCAGTTTGCGTAGCTTGCTCAATAAGCACTAAGGTTAAAATCCCGAAAAACATGCCGAGAAAGCCTGCTATAAAAGTAAGTGTCATGCTTTCCATCATTATTTGGCGGGTAATCACATTTGGTTTTGCCCCAAGTGCGCGTTTTATCCCAATTTCATTAGTTCGCTCTTTCACCGTTACCAACATAATATTGCTAATGCCCACCACACCGGCAAGCAGCGTGCCCATACCCACAATCCAAATCAATGCCGCAATTCCAATAAATAAATAATTAAACATCAAGAACATATCTTGAATATTAAATACCATAACCGCATTGTTATCTAAAGGTGAAATGAGATGTTTGGTACGCAAAATATCGGTTGCTTTTTTTTCAATGTTTTTAATTTTAACATTATCTCCTACTGCTATACTGATAAAATCCAATGCTTTACCTCTTCCTGTAAGTTGCTGTACCGTAGAGAATGGAATAAAAGCGGTAGTTTTGGGGTTACCGCCCAGACTAATATTTCCTCGCGGTTTCACAATGCCCACTACAGTAAAATAGACTGCTCCTACTTTTACCATTTGCCCAATAGCTTCTTCCGGAGATGTAAAAAGTTGATCTGCCGCTTCGTTTCCCAATACGCATACTTTTCTCTTTTCCGCCACATCCAAATAACTTATTCGTCTTCCGGCAATGAGGTCTTGATTATCAATTTCATAAAACAAATGATCGATACCTTGCATGGTAACCTCCGTACTCTTATCATTTATTATAGCCTTAGCATTATTTCCCCACACCGTTCCCGAAATCGTTTCAATTTCAGGAATCTGCTTTTTTAGCAATTCAATGTCATCTTGGCTCATTTCCCATCTGCGCCCGGCGTTAAAACCTTTGTACTCTATTGTGGTGGGGCGCGCCATAATAAACATGGAATTGGTAGCAATATTACCAAAATTCCTTTTCATACCATTTTCGAACCCTTGCCCAATTCCAAGCATTCCAATAAACATGAACATGCCCCAAAAAACACCGAATGCCGTAAGAAAACTGCGCATTTTATTGCGGGTAATAGTTTGCCAGATTTCTTGAAGTTTATCTAAATCGAACATGATTTTGGAATTCAGCTGTTTTTGATTTTTTTAGAATGCGAAAGTAGAATATTTTTTCTTTAATTTGCAGTAAATTTATCATATTCCACAAAATATTGATGCCGAAAATTTTCTACATAATAAAAATTTGTCTCATTACCATTTTTCTATTCTGCAACTGCCAAAAAGAAAAAGCAGGCATTGCATTTACTTTCGATGACAATTCGATTGATGAATGGTATAACCAATGTGCTCTTTTTAAAGAATATGATATTCGTGCCACTTTCTTTATAACAAGACCTTATTTGTTGGATTCCAATCAAATAAACAAATTAAAAATATTAAAATCAGACGGACACGAGATAGGTTGCCACGGTTATTATCATAAAAATGCAACAGATTATCAAACGCCCGAAGATTATATTAACCAAGAAATTAAGCCTGCTTTGCAAAAACTGCAAGAACTCGGCTTTACCGTTACTTCTTTTGCCTATCCTTTCGGCGCTTCAACATCCGAGTTGGATTCTGCTCTGCTAAATTATTTTAAGATAATTAGAAAAGCAACTTATAACTATTTGAATACCACTATTGACCAATATCCGGAAATATATGCCAATAGCAATAACTACCGTACTGTTAACGCAATGGGCATTGATTGCAATTATGTTATTTCTCCGGAAAATTTTGAAACAGGCATGCAAAGAGCGTTAAAAAACAATGAAATATTAATTGTATATGCACATAGTATTGATACTTCAAATAGTGATTATAGCATTCATCCGGAGTATTTAGAAGAGTTGTTTTTGATATGTAAAAAGCGTGGTATTAAAAGTGTTACGATGAATGAACTGTTTCATTTTTTTTAGAAATAATCTCTCTGTTTTCTCTATTTTATAAAATGATGTACTTTTGCAACCGTTAATTATATCCCATAATGTTTAAGAAAATTATACTCTTCTTGCTTATTAGCAGCCTTGCAGTTTCCGGCTTTGCGCAAAAAACTAAACGGAAAACGAGTGTTCAATCGCCTAAAAGTAGCTACTTTGTAATGGTTATTAATGGAGAACAAATCCTGACAGACACGGCAGGCATATATTGTCCTGGGGACCTCGTTTTTAACTTTGTTCCTTTGGATACCAATGCTAATATTAATATAATTAATTATTGTTGGTACGATAGCTATCGCCTTACAGATGCAATATGTAATAAAACTCCTATCAATTTAGATTTTCAAATTAGCCCTAATGTTACATATCCTAATGTTACAAGCTATAAGGTATCTGTTTTTTTTGACATTCTTATTGATACAGTTGTGGTTAAAGATACTTTAAACACCATAATTAAAATTGATTATGAACGAATAACTGTGCTGGAAACGTCTGTTTGTTACGGTAGAGACATTACAATTACTATGCGTAAAGGCGATACTACGCTTTATGATGTTCGGGGTCAGGAAACTATTTGGGAAACTATATCCGGATCCGAATTAGAGTGCGACACCTTATTACGTTATTTTATTGATGTTGAACCTCGTATTATCGAAGAATACTCCATAAGTTCTTGTGATTCTGTAATTTGGGGCGACATAGTCATTAAACGACCACCTGATCATGAAGGCGACTACACAACGCCATTACCAATAGAGCGCGTTTTCTTGGCTCACGATCCGGAGAGCGGTTGCGATACATTGAAAACCTTAAAGGTTACGATTATTGGTGAACGCAAATTGGAAATAAAAGATTTTACCCAGGAAGACTTCTGTAAGCCGGACGATCCTTTGGGTACCATTGAATTGGAAACCAACTTCACTGCCTTCAATTGGACTTTTAATCCTGATAAATACGAAAGTAAAGATAGAGACACTACTTTTACCGAATTTGAGCCCAGCCCTGCTACTAAAGCAAGTTTAGAGATACAATATTCCGGCCACTATTATGTGTTAGCTTATATGGATACAAGTTTGTATGATACACTGAGAGATTTACGTATTGTAAATTGTTACTCTTTACTTAAATATTTGCAAGTAGAAGACTGTCCGTTAATAATTCCCAACGTCATTACACCAAACGATGACGGATATAATGATTGGTTGGGTATTAAAAAACTAAATCCGGAAAGAGAGAATGAACTTGTGATATATGACCGCTGGGGGAAAAATGTTTTTAGTCAAAAAAATTACAAATGCGTATTCAGAGATCAAAAGTATCACAATATTGAAGATGCTTTTGCAGGCAAAGCAAGGGGTGGGCGACCGCTTCCGGATGGAACTTATTACTATGCTTTTATCTATGATGCGATTCCCAAGTTGATAAAATATACCGGAACCATAGTCATATTGAGAGATTAACCATAAAATAATAACTTATGTCATCATTTCAAACAAATAGAATTACGCTCGAAGGCGTTACTTTCGATGATTTATTGTTAATTCCCGGATATTCCGAAATTCTTCCTAAGGAAGTAGTGTTAACGACCCGTTTTTCAAGAAATATTATACTGAATGTACCTTTTGTTTCCGCAGCGATGGATACCGTTACGGAAGCTAAAATGGCAATATCCATGGCGCGCGAAGGCGGCATCGGCGTCATTCATAAAAATATGTCTATTGAAGAGCAAGCAAAACAGATAAAATCGGTGAAACGTGCTGAAAACGGAATGATTAACACACCTGTTACTATAGAACGGGACAAAGTAGTAGCTGATGCACTGAAATTGATGGCAGAATACAGAATTGGCGGCATTCCCGTAGTAGATGAAAATAAAAAATTAGTAGGTATTGTAACCAACCGCGATCTTCGTTTTGAAAAAGATTTCAATAAACCTATTGATTTAGTAATGACCAAAGAAAATTTGATTGTTGCAGAACCGGGCACTTCCCTTGAACAAGCCACTGATATTTTGCAACAGTATAAAATTGAAAAGCTTCCGGTGGTGAATAAAGAGGGCAAACTTCTCGGATTAATTACCTATAAAGATATTACCAAAGCTAAAGACAAACCGTTTGCCTGCAAAGATACGCAAGGTCGTTTGCGCGTGGCTGCCGGTGTTGGAATTTCGGCTGATATGGATGAAAGAATTAATGCCTTAGTTGAAGCCGGTGTAGATGCCATTGTTTTAGACTCTGCGCACGGGCATTCAAAAAGTGTGATTGGCGCCTTAAAAGCAATAAAAGCAAAACATCCGAATATTGATGTGATAGTGGGGAATATTGCCACTGCCGAAGCAGCGAAAACCTTAGTAGCAGCGGGCGCCGATGCCGTAAAAGTAGGTATTGGTCCCGGCAGTATTTGCACCACGCGTGTGGTAGCCGGTGTAGGCGTGCCGCAAATCAGCGCCATTTACGAGGTGTATCACGCTATAAAAGATACCGGAGTGCCAATTATTGCCGATGGCGGTATCAGATATTCGGGCGATATCGTGAAAGCATTAGCTGCAGGAGCAGATTCGGTAATGCTGGGTAGCTTATTAGCCGGTGTGGAAGAATCGCCGGGCGAGACCATTTTGTTTAACGGTCGTAAGTTTAAAAGCTACCGCGGCATGGGCTCGTTAGAAGCAATGCAAAAAGGCTCAAAAGATCGCTATATGCAAAGCGATGAAGATGACGTGAAAAAATTAGTGCCGGAAGGAATTTCCGGAAGAGTGCCATATAAAGGAGATATTTTTGAAGTAATTTATCAAATGGCTGGTGGGTTGCGCGCGGGCATGGGATATTGTGGCGCAAAACATATCACCGATCTGCATCATGCAAAATTCTGTAGAATTACTAACGCAGGTGTGGCAGAGAGCCATCCGCACGACATTACGATTACGAGCGAAGCACCCAACTATTCGCAAGGAGTGAATCATTAAAAATTAGGGAAAAAATTACCCTTTATATCTTTTTGAACGAGAAATCGAAAACACTATCCGGCACTATCTCAAAAGCCTCTTGCTCATGACGCATAACACGTAATGGACGCTCACCTTTCAAAGTAATTTTGTCATTTTCAACCCAAAGCGCGGTCCCTTCACGCAAGCCTGCTACGGTAATTTGAGGATTTACTGCCAAAAACTCATTCAATCTATCCTGACGTGTTTCACCGCCATGGCGAACGGCATCATTTACTTCTTCCGGATACGGATCAAGGTAATGCGGGTTGATTTGGAAAGGTACAAAGTCGAAACATTGGAAACTTTTGGGCATGATGATAGGCATGTCGTTGGTAGTGCGTAAAGTAGGGCAAGCCACGTTAGAACCTGCGCTCCATCCTAAAAACGGAGTCCCTTCCAATACTTTTCTGCGTACCGGTTCAATTAATTCATTTGCGTGAATTTCATATACCAAATGGAAAGTGCTACCGCCACCTACCATAATTGCATCAGCTTGATTCACAGCTTCAATAGGACACTTTGCATTATGAATAGAGTGCACTTGAAGTCCGTGTTGTGCAAAAATACCTACCACGCGCTCTGTATAGGCATCGTAGCTCTCAGGATAGTTCTTTCCTGCTATTTTTACACCGGCATAAGGAAAAAACAGGATGTTTTTTTTCTCGTTTTTCAAGAATTCCAAGATTAAAGACATGCACCAACCTAAATAAGGTTCTTTGTAATTCGTTGAGTTGCTTAATAATAATAATTTCATGATAAAAATTTTAAAATGATGCGCAAAGATAGAGAAAAAATTATATTTTTGCGCTCTCAAAATGAGAAACGTTCTTTGAAACGAGCCTTGGTGGTGGAATTGGTAGACACGCAGGACTTAAAATCCTGTGACCATTGCGGTCGTGCGGGTTCAAGTCCCGCCCGAGGTACAGATTTACATCAAGGTGTAAAAAACAATGCGGAAGTAGCTCAGTTGGTAGAGCACGACCTTGCCAAGGTCGGGGTCGCGAGTTCGAGTCTCGTTTTCCGCTCTCGGAAGCAGCTGTAAAAGGCTGCTTTTTTGTTTTATAATCAGTGAGTTAATCTTGTACCCTATGCGTACGCAGGATTTTCTGATTTTGGAATTTTAGGAGGAAAAGAGGGGGAATTTGGATAGGAAAGGAAGATTTGTTTACCCCAATGTTTAGCCCAAATGAAAAACATTATAAGTATTTGAATTTCGTTTGCTCATAACTTAAAACTATGAGTATCAGTATTAAAGCGATAATTCGCAAAGACAAAATTAACAACAGTAACTGTGCACCAATCAATATCAGGTTTACCCTAAATAGACAAAATCGTTACATTAGCACAGGTTATTAAATGCCTAAAGAAAGGCATAAGTATAGAGAAAGCAGCCAAGCATTTGCGATGTTTCAAAAAGCACCGTTCAGAGAGTTAAAAAACGTTTTCAAATATGAATATTTCTGTCTGTGTGTAATTGAAAAATTTAATGTTTCTTTGCAGAAGTAATTTTAAAGGACAAAACTATGGAATCAACACCCACATATCAGCCTTTTAACGAAACGCAACTGCATTTATTAAGAATGTTTGCGTTTACCAAAACCGAACAGACCTTGCAGGATATGAAAAAAGTTTTACGCGATTTTTATATTAAATAGGTAGAAAAGGAGGCGAATAACTATCAATTAGGCGACCAATTGTTAAACGAACATCTTCGTACACCGTATAAATGAGTTATAGAAAGAAAAAAGTTGTTTATTTGCAAAACGAAAAAACAAGGCAATGATAGCAAAACCAATAGAAGTTAAAGCATTAAACGATTATTCCATTTTTGTGGAGTTTTCCGATGGTTTGCAAGGCACTGTTGATTTACAGCACTTGGCACACAAAGGAATTTTTCTCAATTGGGATAAGAACAATTTGTTTTCACAGGTTCACATTGACAGTTATGGTGCAATTGCGTGGAACGATGATATAGATATTTGCCCCGATAGCATTTATTTACAGTTAAAAGGGCTCACTTTTGAACAATGGAAACAGCAAAATCCAAACTAATATGCCTCAAATAAGTAATTTTTTAGGAATAATCATCAGAATGTTTTACGATGAACATAATCCTCCGCACTTCCATGCTCAATATGGCGAATACAACTGTAGCATTGACATTCAAACACTTGCAATTATTGAAGGTTCTTTGCCTGCTCGTGCATTAGGTCTTGTTATCGAATGGGCAATTAAGCACAAAGAAGAACTAATGAACAATTGGAATCTGATTGAACAGCAAAAACCATTAAATAAAATTGCACCTTTGCAATAATAATATCTAAGACAAAATTAATCAATAAATTAAACAAAACAATTAACAATAATTATTAACCAAGCAAACGATAACGAAATGCTTACTTTGTTTACCTACCCCAACACTTATCCCAACGCATAATCTGTATACGAAATAGTGCAAAAATGTTTTAGAGTGCCGTAGTGTTATGCAAAAGGCTAAATGAGAAGATATTTCGTATTGTGATTAAACTTTTTATATTTACTTTTGTCAACAAGCAGATTTGCCAGAAAGCAGAAAAGTTAAATTTTATATACATATTATGAAAAAGTTAAAAGGAATATTATTAGGATTCGGCATCGCAATGATAATGAGCGCATGCGTAACAACAGTAAAAACGGTTTATGTTGACCCATTTTCTCCGCCGCCGGTTACAACAACTATAGTTACCGTTGTTCCCATTGCGCCTCCTGCATTAGTCATTGTAACAGGACCCGGCGGTATTCGTCGTCCGGGTTCAAACTTTATGTGGGTTGATGGTTTTTGGTTTTGGGATTGGCGCATAGGAAGCTACGTGTGGCAAAACGGCTTTTGGGCAAGAGTGCCATTTCGTGGCGCCGTTTGGATGCCCGGCTTTTGGGAAGTCAGAGGAGGAGGCTTTGTTTGGGTCAATGGCGGATGGTTTCCGAGGAACAGCGTAGTGGTTTGGGGCTGGCAAAACAATCGATTCGACTATTTCGGACGTCCGGTATTTTTACCACGGCCTTCCGGGGGAAGAAACACTTCTGTAGTAATCAATACTGATAACCGCCCACGATTTTCAGACCCTTCATTCAGCAGTAATCCAAGGGAAAACAACAGAACAACTCGCTCAAGCAACGTGCAAACCGGCAGGGATCCAAACCGCTCTACAAATGCTTCAACGCCGTCGCGTACCACTAACAATAATCGCAATGCTACTTCAACAAGAACGAATACGTCTAATCGCGAAAATAATAACAGCGGAACCCGCGCAACAACGCCTTCACGTGATCCGTCGGTAAATACGCCGGAGACAACGACGCCTCCGCGCAATAGTGGTACTTCAAATCGCTCTGTAAGAAATTCGTCTGGGAACAATTCTTCTGCTGCGCCTGCGGGCAATTCATCGGGGAATACGCGCGGTAGCGGAAATACGAATAATAATAACCGCAATTCTTCTAATAATAATCGTAATTCTTCACGTGGTGGGAGATAAATTGTTTTCAGCAAAAAATAATCTATCAAATTAAGCAATATTATTAACCATCTGCAATAAATCCTTTATGATTAAAGGCATGAACGGAAAAGGGCAAATGATATTTAGTACTCACTATTCACTTGCTCGCTTTCCTGTTACGGTAATCGAATAAATTCCTACGTTTCCTGCTTTAAATTTTGCTAATAAATCCTCGTCTAACTGTTCTCGCAACAATTCATCGGGAATTTCAACAGTTTTTGTGCGTTCAACTTTGATTTCGGTAAAATTGGCTTTTTCAATTTCGCTCAAATATTCGTCTTGCTGAATGGCGCTTGCTATACAACCTGCATACATAGCGGCGTTGTTAGTAAACTCTTTCGGGAAAAAGCCATTAAGTACCACATCGGAAATGCAAAAATGCCCGCCGGGTTTCAACACACGATAAATTTCGTGGAAAATCTTGTCTTTTTGAGGTAGTAGATTCAAAACGCAATTACTTACAACCACATCAGCGGTTTTGTCGGGTAATGGCATATCCTCAATGTCGCCTTCCAAAAATTCGATATTGGTAAAACCTCTTTTGGCTGCATTGGCTCTTGCTTTGATAAGCATTTGAGGAGCAAATTCAATGCCGATAACTTTTCCTGTTTCACCTGTTTCTTCACGAGCAATGAAACAGTCATTTCCTGCTCCACTACCTAAATCTACAACAGTATTGCCTTTCTGAATGCGAGCGTATTGTGTGGGTAACCCGCAGCCTACACCCAAATCGGCGTCAGGTTCATAACCTTTGAGTTGGCTGTAATCCTCGCTCATAATGGTATAAACCTTTTTGGAAGGCGCTGCAGGCGCTAAGGGATTGCAACAACACTTCTGTTTGTCATCAGAAGCCAACGCCAAATCATTGTAACTCTGTTTTACCAATTCTTTAAGGTCAGTTTTTCCGTTTTTTGAAAGCCAATTTATGATTTCGCTTTCTTTTGGGATGCTGCCTTGTGAGATAATTGTGCCATCAATCACAATGGCAGGTGTTGTCATTACTCCGAATTTCATTATTTCCATAATGTCTTCCACTTTTGTAACAGTGGCAGTGGGATTGGTTTCTTCCACTATTTTTTTAACTTTTTCATACAGTTCGTTGCACTTTGCGCAACCTGTGCCTAAAATTTGTATGTTCATATTTTATAGTTTAATGGTTTACTTCAAATAATGTCCTGCAATACCAATCAAAGTTCCTAAAACTGCAGCCATTGTAAGAATAATCGGTATGGCTTTCTTGTCTTGCATTGAAACAATGACAACGACAGGTAAAGCAAATGCCACAGAAATCAAACCGCCCTGCAACCACCATACAATATGTGGCAAGTCAATATTTACAATGATAATTGAAACAAAAAAATATTGCAGAAAAGCGGAAATAGTGGCTCTTTTGTCCAATTTCTGAATTACCATTGGAATAATGTCAATAGTTCCTGCTATAACTCCAATAATTGCTGATAATAATAATGTGTCCATATTCTTTTTATGTTTATTAACTGATATTTATGATGATGTAATAAATTCCTACTCCAATAAAAACAGCAGCAATGATGCGTTTAAACCATTTTTCAAAAGATTTCATTTTATTGTAAAACTTTCCAATATTGGAAATGCTGTAGGCGAGTAACCATGCGATTATAATAACAGGTAAACCTGTGGTAATAGCAAATACCGGCGGCAACAATAAGCCCGATGGACTTGCGAGTGTCAGCGGAATAAGCCCGCCAAAGTACAATACCGCACCATACGGACAAAATGCCAATGCAAACAAAATGCCCAGCAAAAAAGCATTCAAGTAGTTGCGTTTGATATTTTTTTGACTTACTTTAGCTGTGATTTTGTTTAGAAATGGAATATTGAACTTTATAACGTCCAATATTAGAATACCAAAAATAACGAGAGCAATCCCAATCCAAATGCTATCAATTTGTTGAAAAAGCCTGGCCACGTGTAATTTGCTTGCACCAAAATAGATTATAAATGCAACAGCCGTATAACTAAAAACGCGCCCCAAAGTATAGAAAATACCATTGAATAATACCCGCCTTTTGTCTGAAATATCTTTACTCAAATAAGCGGTTGCAGTTATGTTCATAGCTAAAGGACAAGGACTTATCGCAGTCATCAATCCCAACAGAAAAGCCGTAAACAATGGAAAATTTGAACTATCTACTAAATGTTGTAACCATTCCATAATTATTGCAAACGTTTATTAACTTCTTCTTTGATTAAATTTTCGAGCGATTGCGGATTTCTAACGGCAGTAGCAAAGGCTTGGTCTGTAATTTCAACAAAATCTTTGCCTTTTGCGATAATCAGTGCGTTCCATGCTACATCGTACTTTTCAATTAAGGCATCGTTTTCTTTTTCGCTTGTGCTTATTTCAACGAAGCGGACGCTTTTATTGTCAGCAAAACTATTTTCAACGGTTTGCCTTGCCACATCGCCAACGGCTACACAGGTTTTGCAGCGTTGTTTTCCGTGAAAGTAGTACACATTTACAATGGTACTATCAGTGGTTAATTGTACGGCGTTATTCGCCTCACTTTTCGGATTTTGTCCACAGCCTGCAAGGACTGCCAAAATCATAAAAATCAAAGTTATTTTTTTCATAATACTATATTTTACATGTTTTATTATTGTTCGTAATTCGCAATATAACGAATAATATATTCAAAAAATTTTATTTCAACAAGTTTTTTTATCATTATTTGTTTCTTCTGTCAATAACGAATCGAATAATGACTTTGCCAATACCCAATTCTTTTTATTAATACAATATAATACCATGGGTGGGTTGATTTTACCTTGAATTAGCCCTGCTTCTTTCAACTCTTTAAGATGTTGCGACAAGGTACTTTTTGCAACCGGCAAAACTTCGGACATATCGCTGTGATAACAACAAGTTTGCTTTGCTAACATCTGCAAAATAGCCACGCGAATAGGGTGCCCCAATGCTTTGGCGAAGCGTGCTAACTGTTCTTGTTCTTTTGTCAATTTTTCTTTTGCCATATCTCAAAAAATAATCTGCAAAGATAGTAAAAAATAGGTTTCTAAGGTTGCATAACAAAAATGTTGTGTAAAGATACACAACATTTTATCGCATTTTTTTGACTAAAAAAGTGTTGAGCTAGGAATAAAACCACTTTTTGTATTTTATTTGTAATAAATGATTTATAGCACTTTTTAAAAAATGCTTGTACACAATATGTACGCAAACGTTTGTTCGGTTTCAGGATTCCTTGTTGGGACTCCTATTTTGGCAGTATTTTGAGGTCGGAAAATTGGCACAAATTGTTGCTTAATTTGTGACAGAAATTTTTAGGCAAAACATTTAAAGTTTAATAATTAGTTGTGTTTTTGTGGACTGAATTTGTAACATATATTTGAGAAATATGTTACAAAAATGAATTGAAAAACATTACCAAAGCATCGAAAACAAAATAAGATGCGAGATAAAAAAAAGAGTTTGTCTATTATTCTAAATTAATTGTATTTTTGCACTCGAATTTTGTCCCGAAAATTGCTAAAATTCGGGACTGAAAAACAGAAATTACATGAATGATACTATTTATAGTAAAATACTTACAAAAATAAAAAAAGCCAAGAGGGGTGCGCTTTTTTTTAGCGATAATTTTTCTTCGTTTGGTAGCGCTGAAACTGTACGGCGAACATTAAACCGCTTGGTTGAAACCGGCGAGTTAGACCGCGTAGCTCCGGGTATTTTTGTACGTCCGGAAATTGACAAAATCATTGGTAAGATTACCCCAAAAATAGAAGATATTGCCGATGCTATTGCCCGGCGAGATAAGGCGAGAATTGTACCCACAGGCGATTACGCCTTGAATAGATTAGGACTTTCTACGCAAGTGCCAATGAATATTGTTTATCTTACCGATGGTTCGGCTCGAAAAATAAAAGTTGGTAATTATATCATTTCTTTTATTAGGACGTCGCCTAAAAATGTTGCAGCTATTGGGAAAATAAGCCGTTTGGCAATACAGGCATTAAAAAGCATCGGTAAAGAAAATGTTCGTCCAACAGAAATTGAGCAAATACAAAATGTTTTGATGAAAGAAAAAATATCGTATTTGGAACATGATTTACGGATTGCGCCTGCGTGGATTAAAGAAACGATCAGATATTCACTTGAAAAACTCAAAAAAAATGAAGTACAAAAATAATTTTGCAAGATTGCCCGAACAAAATAAAATCAATGCTTTTACTGAAGCGGCAGCCAAAAGAGCATTGCCTGCGGTTGCAGTAGAAAAGGATTGGTGGGTAACCGTTGTTTTACATGCTTTGTTTTCATTGCCATACGCCGAACATTTGTCTTTCAAAGGCGGTACTTCGTTAAGCAAATGTTGGAATTTGATAGAGCGTTTTTCGGAAGATATTGATGTTGCCGTCAATCGGGAGTTTTTGGGCTTTCCTGGCATACTTTCCAAAACTCAAATCAGAGACCGACTGCGTCGTGCAGCCTGTTCGTTTGTAAGAGAAAAATTACAGTTAGATTTAGCAATACAACTGAGCTCCAACGATATAAACCCTAATCAGTTTTCGGTAAATGTCAATATTACGCCTGTAACAACTACCGACCCTGAAATTATTGAAATTGTTTACCAATCGTTGTTCGATGACAATGACTATATTAAACCTGTTGTCAAATTAGAAGTAAGTGGACGTTCAATGAGCGAGCCGTTACAAACAATTAAACTGCAATCAATAATTGATGATGTTTTTCCCGACATGCCTTTTGTCAATACTTCTTTTGATGTAAACGCTGTTGTTCCGCAACGTACTTTTTTAGAAAAAGTTTGTCTTTTACACGAAGAATTTGCTAAGCCACAGGAATTTATACGTGCTGAAAGAATGAGCCGCCACCTGTATGATTTAGCACGGATTATGGATTTCCCGATTGCAGAAGAAGCATTGAAAAACAAAGACTTATACAATTCAGTAATAGAACATCGTAGAATATTTATTGGATTGAAAGATTTTGATTATGACACGCTTGTTCCCAAAGCAATAAAAATTATTCCACCTGAGAATGTGATTCTTCAATGGCAACAAGACTATGAAACAATGCAAAGGACAATGATTCATGGAAAGTCATTACCTTTCGATAAACTGATGGACAGGATAAAACAACTTAACGAAAGGATTAACGCCTTATAAATTATTAAAACTTGTAAATTTTGCAAGTTTTAATAATTTTCCATGAATAATACAGAAATTGTGGACGGGAAGGGGGAGATTTGTGTAATATTTCTCAAAAAGTCGTTGATAAAAGTGTAGTTTTATAGCCAAAAGTCGTTGATAAAAATGTAAAATAATTTGTTTTTATGTTGAAATAAATGTATTTTCGCCGCCTAAAGTCGTTGATAAAAATGTATAGAAAGAAAATTAAAGAACTGATTCTATGGAAAGAAAGCGACATTCGCTTGCCGTTAATTCTTTTAGGTGCAAGACAAGTAGGAAAAACTTGGCTAATGAAAGAGTTTGGTAAAACAGAATATGCCAAAATGGTTTATGTCAATTTTGAAGAGGAAGAAGAAATGCAAAATCTCTTTCAAGATGACTTGAACCCACAGCGTATTTTATTACGTTTGGAAGCATTTTCAAAGAAAAAAATCACGCCGGCAGATACTTTAATTGTATTTGATGAGATACAATCTGCTCCGCGTGGACTAACTTCGCTCAAATATTTTGCAGAAAACGCTCCTGAATTTCATGTGGTTGCTTCCGATTCACTGATGGGGATAAACATGCATAGTAAAGTTTCATTTCCTGTGGGAAAAGTGGATTTTTTATATCTCCATCCTTTAAATTTCTACGAATTTCTTCTTGCTCTTGATGAAACAGGTTTAGCACAAATTTTAAGGGAAAAACATTGGGATATGTTGCCTGTTTTTCAAAGCAAACTCAAGGAACATTTACGTTACTATTTTTATACGGGGGGAATGCCGCAAGTGGTAGAAGTCTTTGCTAAAAACCGTGATTGGATGCTGGCAAGACAAATACAAAACCGTATTTTAAAAGCATACGAAAACGATTTTTCTAAACATGCTCCTGCCGAACTTGTGTCGCGTTTGAATATGGTTTGGCAAAATATTCCTGCGCAACTTGCCAAAGAAAATAAAAAATTTGTTTACGGTGTAATGAAAGAAGGGGCAAGAGCAAGGGAATTTGAATTGGCTATTCAGTGGCTTACAGATTCCGGTATTTTGCTTAGAAATAACCGAATAGAGAAACCCGAAATGCCATTGATTGCTTATCAAGATTTTTCAGCATTTAAACTCTTTTTTAACGATGTGGGATTGCTCGCCGCAAAAGCAGAATTGGATTCAAAAACCATTGTTATGGGAAATAACCTTTTTACTGAATTTAAAGGAGCACTTACAGAGCAATTTGTAATGCAACAACTTAAGGCAGCAGAAGTGGGCTACATAGGTTATTGGACAAACGCACGCTCTACTGCGGAAGTAGATTTTGTAATTCAAAACAAAGGCGAAATTATTCCTATAGAAGTAAAAGCCACCGGAAACCTGCAAGCCAAAAGTTTTAAACTCTTTTGCGAAAAATACAAATCCAAAAACGCCATTCGCAGTTCGTTGAGCGAATATAAAAAAGAAGAATGGATGACCAATGTACCACTGTACATTATTGGAGATTGTTTTTAAAATGACAAGCTAAAACAGCAATAATGTTTGATATTTCAAACAAAAAATATGTTTTTGTGCAAAATATAAAACATTATGAAAAAATCGAAAACAGAAGACGAAAGGTTATTTATATACTATTTCTCAAAAAGTCGTTGATAAAAATGTAGTTTTACAGGCAAAAGTCGTTGATAAAAGTGTAATAATTTACAAAAAGTCGTTGATAAAATGTGATTAGCAAACGAATCCTATTTTTCCACTTCCACAAATTCGCCAAAAGTATCCGTTTGCCTTTTCCGGTAATCTAAAGCAATGTTATTAACCATTTGCAGTAAATCTTTTTCGGCAATAATATCATTTCTTAAAAGCCAATGTATTGATTTGTTTTCTTTAATCTCAGTATAAAACTCGCTGTTAATGCGGTTAATCATTGCGATAACCTCGTTGCGAATTTCTACAGGTATATCATTATAATAGTTAAAGTAAATGTTTACACCGAAAAACACAGAACAGGCACGAGTAATTAAAGCATTTGGCATTTTCTTACAAAACGCATCATATTCTTTTTTTAATGTTTTACTTCTCAGCTTAGCAACTTCGGAATCATTATAGAAATAAGTTTCGTATTGTTGCAATACAAAAAGTGAAATAGTAGTTTGCATTGCTTCTTTAAAATCTTTGCTCTTTACATCCTTAAAAGGCAAAAATATTTCACTCAAAAAATGTTTGTCTCCGGAATCCTCAAAAAAGTATGTTACCGGAACTTCTAACGCTTCTGCAATCTTTTCGAGGGTAGAAACCTTGAAATCATTGGCTTGTATTGCCTTTTGATAACCGCTCACTGTAAAACCTATTGCTTGGGCTATATCGGTTTGTTTTACATTTTTTTCTTTTCTTAATTGCTCTATTTTATTTGAAATCATAAAATTATAGTTTTAACAAGATTTTGTTGATAAAATTATACATAATAAATTATATATTAAACATAATTTATTCTATTTTTGCAAGCGTAAATTAATCAATATTTAATATACGAATTTAGGCTGCAAAAATACACAAAAAATCATTAACTAAATTATTTTTTTATTATGAATCAAATTATTCAAATCTCGAAGGACGAGTTACAAGGCATGATGCAAGAAACGATCACAAACAGCATTTCGGAAGCATTAAACGATTTTCACAAAAAGATAAACGGGAAATCGTGCTATTATCGGAATGAAGTTGCCAAGCGTTTGCACATGGGAAATGCAACGGTACAAAAGTTAGTTGATGACAGGACTTTAGAACTGGCTGCTGACGGTAAGAAAATCACACGCGAATCGGTGGACGCTTATTTGATGTCGAATGCTTCACGCCGAAAACCAAGAGGAAGCGGCAAAGCGGAATAAAACAAATACAATGAGTATCATTCATCAATATAAGGATAGAAATCCTGTTCTGAGCAATTTGTTTTTACAGTTATGTAATACTGAATTTTGTTTCTTATATCAGCAATCATTTCAATATCCCAATCAAAATTTTTATTTGTCGGATTTAAGATTTGCAATAATTCAAGAATAGAATTATCTACAAAATCTTGTCGTTCTATTTGTTTTTTTGTCAATTCCATATTGCTTTTTTTATCACGTTACCATTTCACATATTTATCATATAGCATACTGTCATCATAATGGCTATATCCATTGTTGAATCTTAGATTTTGCAAAATTATAATTTTTGTCCTTAAAAATGAGTAACGAAACCGATAGTAACGTATTTTTGGTTATAACCACTTCTATAGGTTATAACTAAACTTATTTTGAGTTATAACCTATCCTATCTATTTAATAAATAATGCTATAATTAAAAATATGGACGGAAAAAGACAAATGATGCTTAGTGTTTATTACTCACTTGGTCGTTTCCCTGTTACGGTAATTGAATAAATTCCTACGTTTCCTGCTTTAAATTTTGCTAATAAATCCTCGTCTAACTGTTCTCGCAACAATTCATCGGGAATTTCAACAGTTTTAGTGCGTTCAACTTTGATTTCGGTAAAATTGGCTTTTTCAATTTCGCTCAAATATTCGTCTCGCTGAATGGCGCTTGCAATACAACCTGCATACATCGCGGCGTTATTGGTAAACTCTTTCGGAAAAAAGCCATTAAGTACCACATCGGAAATGCAAAAATGTCCGCCGGGTTTCAGCACACGATAAATTTCGTGGAAAATCTTGTCTTTTTGAGGCAGCAAATTCAAAACGCAATTACTTACAACCACATCAGCAGCTTTGTCGGGTAATGGCATATCTTCAATGTCGCCTTCTAAAAACTCAATATTGGTAAAACCTCTCTTAGCTGCATTGGCTCTCGCTTTGATAAGCATTTGAGGAGCAAACTCAATACCGATAACTTTTCCGGTTTCACCGGTTTCTTCACGAGCAATAAAACAGTCATTTCCCGCCCCGCTGCCCAAATCTACAACAACATCACCTTTTTGAATGCGAGCGTATTGTGTGGGTAATCCACAGCCTACACCCAAATCGGCATCAGGTTCATAGCCTTTGAGTTGGCTGTAATCCTCGCTCATAATAGTATAAACCTTTTTGGACGGTGCAGCAGGAGCTAAGGGATTACAACAACACTTCTGTTTGTCATCGGAAGCCAACGCCAAGTCATTGTAACTCTGTTTTACCAATTCTTTCAGGTCAATTTTTCCGTTTTTTGAAAGCCAATCTATGATTTCGCTTTCTTTCGGGATGCTGCCTTGTGAGATAACTGTGCCGTCAATTACAATGGCAGGTGTGGTCATTACTCCGAATTTCATTATTTCCATAATGTCATCCACTTTTGTAACAGTAGCAGTAGAATTGGTTTCTTCCACTAATTTTTTAACTTTTTCGTACAGATCATTGCACTTTGCGCAGCCTGTACCTAAAATTTGTATGTTCATTCGATTTGTTTTTAAATGTTTATATTAATGATGATGTAATAAATTCCGACTCCGATAAAAACAGCAGCGACGATGCGCTTAAACCATTTTTCAAAAGATTTCATTTGATTGTAAAACTTTCCAATATTGGAAATGCTATAAGCAAGTAACCACGCGATTATAATAACAGGTAAACCTGTGGTAATTGCAAATACGGGCGGCAACAATAAGCCGGAAGGACTTGCAAGAGTTAGCGGAATAAGCCCACCAAAATACAGCACTGCACCATACGGACAAAACGCCAGTGCAAACAAAATACCCAACAAAAAAGCATTCAAATAGTTGCGTTTGATATTCTTTTGACTAACTTTTGATGTGATTTTGCTTAGAAATGGAATATTGAATTTGATGACGTCCAATATTAGAATACCGAAAATAACAAGGGCAATGCCTATCCAAATGCTGTCAATTTGCTGAAACAATCTGGCTACGTGCAATTTACTTGCCCCGAAATAGATTATAAATGCAACAGCCGTATAACTAAAAACGCGCCCTAAAGTATAAAAAATGCCGTTAAACAATACTCGCCGTTTATCCGAAATATCTTTACTCAAATAGGCTGTTGCTGTTATATTCATAGCTAAAGGACAAGGGCTTATCGCAGTCATCAATCCCAATAAAAAAGCCGTAAACAACGGAAAATTTGAACTATCTACTAAATGTTGTAACCATTCCATAATTATTGCAAGCGTTTATTAACTTCTTCTTTGATTAAATTTTCGAGCGATTGCGGATTTTTAACAGCAGTAGCAAAGGCTTGATCTGTAATTTCAACAAAATCTTCGCCTTTTGCGATAATCAGTGCGTTCCACGTTACATCGTACTTTTCAATTAAAGCATCGTTTCCTTTTTCGCTTGTGCTTATTTCTACGAAGCGGACACTTTTATTGTCAGCAAAACTATTTTCAACGGTTTGCCTTGCTACATCGCCAACGGCTACACAGGTTTTGCAGCGTTGTTTTCCGTGGAAGTAGTACACATTCACAATTGTACTGTCAGTGGTTAATTGTACGGCGTTACTTGCCGCATTTTTCGGATTTTGCCCACAACCTGCAAGGACTGCCAAAATCATAAAAATTAAAGTTGTTTTTCTCATTATAATATATTTAATTGAGTATTAATTGCCAATGTCCAACATCTCGCCATTGGTCGAATTTACGTCCGATTTCTTTCATGTGGGATATTTGTTTGAAGCCAAATTTTTCATGTAACCGAACACTACTTTCATTTGGAATGGCAATACTTGCAATCAGCACGTGGACTGTGTTTTTGTCTATATGCTGCAATAGATGTTCAAATAGTTGTGTTCCGTATCCTTTACCGGTTTCATCCTTGTCCAAAAAAATACTTTCCTCTACTGTGGCTGTGCAAGCGCAACGATTATTCCAATATTGCGTATGATAAAAGCCAATAACCTTACCGTTAATTTCGCCAACGTAAAATAAATGCCCCGAATTGATGATATCGTTTATCCGTTGCTTCGCTTCAATTTCTGAAATGAGGATGGTGTCCAAGGCAATAACTGTATGTTCAACGTAATAATTATAAATATTACAAATAGCGTAAGCATCGTCTAAGGTTACTTTTCTTATGTTCATATTCTATTTTACATATTTGTTATTGTTCGTAATTCGCAATATAACGAATAATATATCCAAAAAATTTTACTTCAACAAGTTTTTTTATCACTATTTACTTCTTCTGTCAATAATGAATCGAATAATGACTTTGCCAATACCCAATTCTTTTTATTAATACAGTATAATACCATGGGTGGATTGATTTTACCTTGAATTAATCCTGCCTCTTTCAACTCTTTGAGATGCTGTGACAAAGTACTTTTTGCAACCGGCAACACTTCGGACATGTCGCCGTGATAACAACAAGTTTGCTTTGCCAACATCTGCAAAATAGCCACACGAATAGGGTGTCCCAATGCTTTGGCGAAGCGTGCCAATTGCTCCTGTTCCTTTGTTAACTTTTCTTTTGCCATATCTCAAAAAATGGTTTGCAAAAATATATTTTATTCGTAAAAACACGAACATTTTTTTGGAATAATTATTTTTTTGGAATTTTGTCGGTCTTGACAACAGGAAAATGTGTATCAAAGTAGGAAAATATTTTTTTCTAAATAAAAATATTGATAATTCTATAGGTTATAACCAACTTGTAAAAGTTATAATCGGAAGAAAAATTGTAGTAATAATTATTGAATAATAGATATTGGGAAATATTTTTAAGGAAAATTGTTTTATTTGATATTAATTGTACTTTTGTGGTCGAAATAATTCGCAAATATATTATAATTCTGTGAAAAAATTATGTTGTAAACTATGAAACAAAGCGTTGAAAACAAGATAATTGAAAAAATAAAAAAATAAAAACGTGGAAAAATATTTTTCGCTGATGATTTTGTTTTACTCGGCTCGGCAGATTCGATAAGACAAGCATTGCAAAGTTTGCAAAAATCGGGCTTGCTTGTGCGTGTAGCCAACGGCATTTATTCTTATCCAAAAATCAATAAATTTGAATGGTTGGACAAAAAATATCTTTTGCCGTCCGTTGATGAAATTGCTCATGCCATTGCCAAACGAGACAAAATTCGCATTGTACCAACCTCAAGAATTAGAAATTATCAAAGAAAAATTAAAATACGCCACTCAAAAAGATATTGATAGAGATATTAATTTAATGCCTATTTGGGTACGTGACATAGTATTAAAATTATGGAATTCATAAAATTACCGGAACAAGAAAAGTTAGAAGCTTTTAGACAGATTCGTGAAAAAATTGCTTTGAAAACTAATAGGTAAGATAAAACAACTTAACGAAAGAGTAAATCAAATTGATTGGTAGTAAGTAACGTGGTAGTAACGTGTTTTGTGGGGTTTAGAGATTCTGTGGTTATAACCAACCTGTATGGGTTATAACCTCCTTTATTGACGAAAACAACAAAAAACGGCTCGTGCAAGTAAATTTATCTCTGCTTTATAGCCGGAACAATTACCATGTTTACGCTTTAATAATATTTTTCAATTCCACCAAATCCTGTTATCGTTTTATTCTCTTTCGTTTTGATTATGAAATGGTTTAACCGTTTCTCAAATTCTTCGGGACATATTCTCGCTGCTTCAATGTATGCAATTCGGATTCGTTTATATGAGTCAGAAAATTGTTGATAGTTTTTCCATACTATTCTATCTTCTTTCAATCTATCAATAATAATATCGGGAAAAATGAAAGGTTCGGATAAAACATTTTGGATTTTATCTTCAAATTTTGGATGTATCATTTTATTTTCCAATAGCCATTTAAGTCTTTCTTTGTTGGATTGCGAGTAAGCGCTCTTAGGATTTCTGGGTGTGAAACGCTGAATTTTATGTTCTTTGTCAAGTGATTTTACCGTACTGTCAATCCAACTAAAACAAAGGGCTTCTTCAACAGCATCATTGTATAAAATGCTTTTTTTGCCTGACGATTTATGAGGAAATACAAACCAAATTTCTTTAGCGGTATCAAAATTTTCAGTCAACCACTTCCTCCAATCTTCTCGATTTTCAAAATATTTGATTGTATTTTCTGTTGTCATATTTATAAATTTTAATGCAAATAAACAACTTTCTGTGAGTTATAACCCATTCCCATATTAAAACCAACCTCGTGGACGGGTCGCAAAAGAGCAAAAAGAGCATTTTTTGAATCAGGAAATCTTAATCGGTACTGCTGGCGCAGTGTGATATCTAATGTGGACGGCTCGCGATGGTACAAAGTGAGCCGCCCAATGTTTCAAATTTTCAGTATTAAAATTTTGTATTTGAGGCGAAAAATGCAGCAAATACAAAACAAGATATTATATTAATATAATGTAATATTTTTATTTTCTCTACTATATTTGCGCAATATTTCTTTCCCTTTTGAAAAAAAGAAATCTATTTGATAATTGATATTAGCGTAATCGGGAGCCCTTTTTTTAACGCATTTATTCTTTATGTCCCAATTTTCGGGTAAAAATTCAGCGAACGGAATGACATAATATCCTGATTGCCTGCCAATTAATAGCCTTAATTGTGCCTTTTGGTACCCACTTGCATAGACATGTGAACCACGTGTTGAGATTGAAAGTCTTGTATTTTGCATAGAATCAATATTTTAATATTTGTGTACACGAACATCGTGTGTACACAATATGTACATAAACGGGTGCAAAGATAGCAAAAAATCGACTTCTAAGGTTGCATAACAAAAACGTTGTGTAAAGATACACAACATTTTATCGCATTTTTTTGACTAAAAAAGTGTTTGAGCTGGGATTCGAACCCAGGACCCCATCCTTAAAAGGGATGTGCTCTACCTGCTGAGCTACTCAAACATCCTTTGTTTTGAGGGCGCAAAAATATACTTTTTTCAATGCTTTAAGCATATCCTTTTTATTTTTTTTCGATAAAATGTATTTTTAATTTGATTATTACTTATAAAGAGTAAATAGATTGGCTTAAAATAACTGCACTTTTGATTAAAAAAACTATATTTGCTTGAATGTTAAAATTATATTGTGAAAATATGCATATTTTAGAAAAATGTAGAAAATAACCTGAAAAATGCAGGAAAGTACCTTAATAGCGCATTTTTTCACTATGTTATACTTATTTTTCCGCATATTGTGTTTGCTTAAAGTGCGATGAAAAAAATTGTTTTGCTTCCAAAAACCGATACTGTGATTCTCTGTTTGCCTGAACAATGGATAGGGATTCCTATTATTTGCAAACTAACTCCGATGTCTGGTCATTTTATAAATAACGATGAACCGGAAATAGAAAAAACAATAATTTTTCACAATAAAAAAAGACGAAAAAAGAAGGAGTGAACCTCTTTTTTAAGTATAGCTATAATTATTATCAAAAAAAATCGTTTTTTTGTGGTTACAATTATTGAATTTATAAACCTTAAAAAATATTCTACTATGAAAAAAACGTTTATTTCTGCAATCTTAGTTTTTCTCGCAGGTTATCTATTCGCACAGCCTGCTTGTCTTAAAGATGTTACCTACATTTTAGTGACCCAAGGTGAGGTTCTTAGAGCAAGAAAAATAATGGAAGAAGAATGCTTCCCCGGCAACGAATCAAGTGCAGATGTTTGGTTGGTACGCGGCAATGTGTTAATTCAATTACACGAACATGAGCTTAATAGAAAAAGTAGAGATTCTAAATATGTAATTCGTTGGCCTGATGCCATTGTTACTGCTAACGAGTCTTTTTATAAAGCATTGGAACTTAAACCTGATATAAAAGCTTCTACGGGCTTGATAGATCCAAGAGAAGGACAACTTCTTTCTGCTCAGCCTATTAGTGAGATGGCTGCGCAAGCTATGGATAAAAAGGATTATGCGGAAGCCATCAGGTTACTTAACCTGGTGATTCGTAGCTATAAAGTGGATCCTAGAGGATATGCGCTCTATTTGGCTTATGCTTATTTGGATTTGGCTAATAGCTATAGGGCTATGGGAGATGAGGCAAATTATAAAAGAATATTATTAGATGCCGCTAAATTGAATGTGGCACTCCCCGATATTTATTTGAACCTATACGATATTTATAAACAAGAAAAAGATACCGTAAAGAGTGGTGAAATTTTAGCGCAAGCACGTAAAGTGATTCCCGATGACTTGGCAATAGATGTAAAAGGTTATGAATTAGATTATCTTGCGATGATAGGCGATACCGAAAAACTTAAAGCAGCAGCACTGAAAATGTTTGAACAATATAAAGATAATCCTGCCGTAATTAATATCGTTGCAGGTCACTTGGTAAATAATAAAGAGTATTTGCTTGCAGAAGAGGTGATTAATGCGGGATTAGAAATTGCACCGAATGACTTTGACCTGACCCAACAAATGGCATACCGCTATTTTTACGAAGCAGCGGACTGGGATGATATTAAAGAAGCTAAATTGAACGAAAGACCACGCAAATTCACTGAAGCTGAGGCAGCTCTGAAAAAAGCTAATGAAATTTTAGAAACAGCGTTAGTTTGGGCAGAAAAAGCATACAACATTAATAAGGAAGATATGCAAAATAATATCATGTATCTGAGAATACTTGTTCGTTTGCAACAGCCTATTCCTGATGGACTTCAAGAAAAAGTAGATTCGTATCGTAAGCACTAAAATCTGATATGTGATGAATGATAAATGGCTTGCGGTAAAAGGTATGCGGTATACGGTATACGGCATGAGGTTGCTTTTTACCTTTCTCCTTTTTTCCCTTCTCCCCTTTACCTCTCTTGCACAACAAAACGGAACAAAAGTTTATTATTTCACCATTGACGATGTTATTGCTAAACCTGCGCAACGTATCACGGAGTTAGCGGTTAAAGAAGCTGAAAATCAGAAAGCCGATATTTTACTCTTGCGCTTGAACACATTCGGCGGCGAATTGGAAGCCGCTGAAAATATTCGCACATTATTATTAGATGCACCCATGCCTGTATTTGTATTTATTGATAAAAATGCAGCTTCGGCAGGTGCGCTGATTTCCATTGCTTGCGACAGCATTTATATGGCGCACGGAGCTTCCATCGGCGCTGCCTCCGTGGTAAACCAAACGGGAGAAGTGATGCCGGATAAATACCAATCCTACATGCGCTCTATGATGCGTTCCACCGCAATGGCTACCGGAAGGGATCCCGATATTGCTCAAGCCATGGTAGATCCCGATGTAGAGATAAAAGGAATAAGTGAAAAAGGTAAAGTATTGACTTTAACTACTTCAGAAGCTATTAAACTTGGATTTTGCGAAGGAGAAGCCAACTCAAAAGAAGAAGTGATGAAATTAGCCGGCATTGATGATTACTATTTTGTAGAACAAAATCCGGGCATTATAGAAAGGATTATACTTTTTTTGTTAAATCCTTTAGTCAGTGGCATATTAATCATGATTATGATTGGAGGGATATATTTTGAACTGCAAACTCCGGGGGTGGGATTTCCGCTTGTCGCCGCCTTAACAGCCGCAGCGCTCTATTTTGCGCCGCATTATTTGCACGGTTTAGCAGAACATTGGGAAATTTTGCTCTTTATCTTAGGAATAGGACTCGTTCTTTTAGAAATATTTGTCCTGCCGGGTTTTGGTGTTGCCGGAATATCAGGCATTATATTGATTCTTACAGGTTTGGTGCTCTCTATGACACCGAATTTCGGATTTGATTTTTCGTTTGTTCCTCCAACAATGCTCATCAAAAAAATTGCCATTGTCATAGGATTTGCTTCTGTCGGATTTTTTATTTCTATTTGGCTTGGAATGAGATTGATTAATACTAATACACGATTAGGAACCATCGCTTTAAAAACCGAATTAGGAAAAGAAACCGGTTTTATCTCTCAAGATCTTGCCTTGAACGAATTGGTTGGGAAAACCGGGCGTGCCATTACTTTTTTACGCCCTGCAGGAAAAGTAGAAATCGAAGATGAAATCTATGATGCCATATCCGAGCTTGGGTGGGTTGATAAAGATGCTGAAATTAAAGTAACTCGGTTTGAAAATTCACAGTTGATGGTTACACTTTGTTGATAAGAATTCTCCTACTACAAAGAAACTGCCGCCAATGAAAATAATGTCGTTTTCTTGGCTATTGTTAAAGGCTTGCTTATAAGTATTAATGACATCAAAGCCTTTAACGACATTGAGTTTTGCTAAAGATAATTTTTCAAACAATTCTTCCGCCGGCATGGCACGTTCAATTTGGGCTTGGCAGGCGTAATATCTTGCATTTTTGGGTAACAGAGGTGTAATTTCGTCAAGGTCTTTATCATTGGCAAAACCTATTACAATGTGTAAATTTTGATGGGGCAAGTTTTGTAATTGTGTCATTACTGCTGCAATTCCGGCGGAATTGTGCGCTACATCGCAAATGGTGAGTGGTTTTTCGGAAATAATTTGCCACCTGCCCATGAAGTTGGTGTTTTGTTGGAGGTTTTTAATAGTATTGAGAATGATGTTTTTATATAAACTACCCCGCCCTTCGGGCACCCCTTCAAATTTTGAAGGGGATAGTTTATTGCTTTTTTCATCGCATACCTCATACCTCATACCGCACACCGTATTTTCAAAAACGTGTACGCATTTCAAAAATGTCCCCAAATTTTTTCGTTGATACGTGCCGCCAAAATCCAAGTCATCGGTATATTCTTCGGCTAAAAAAAGTGGAGCATTTTTATCTTTCGCCATTTTTTCAAAAACAGGAAAAGTTTCAGGGTAATATTCGCCGATGACTACAGGAGTGTTTTCTTTAATGATGCCGGCTTTTTCGTAAGCAATTTCCGGTAAAGAGTTGCCCAGCATTTTGGTGTGATCTAATGAAATATTGGTAATTACCGATAGGATAGGGGAGAGGATATTGGTGGCATCTAACCTTCCGCCCAAACCGGTTTCAATAATGGCAATATCAACTTCTTCGTTGGCAAATGTGTCAAAGGCTAAAATAGTAGTCATTTCAAAAAAAGAAGGCGATATTTCAGTCATTTTTTCTTGGTATTTTCCGAAAAAATCTACCACTTTTTGTTCTGAAATCTCTTTTCCATTGATTTTTATGCGCTCACGGAAATCAATTAAGTGTGGTGAGGTGAATAATCCGGTTTTCCAGCCAAGCTCTTGAAAATAAGATGCTAACAAATGCGCTACAGAGCCTTTCCCGTTTGTTCCGGCAATATGAATGGCTTTGATTTTCTTTTCAGGATTTCCTGCCATTTCGGCAAGTTGCTCAATATTTTCCAATCCTTCTTTGTACGCCGCACTTCCAATGCGATGATACATGGGGAAGGATTGGAAAATATGTGCTATAATTTCAGGATAAGTCATTAATATCCAAAAATATCTTCTAAAGTTAGTTTTTTTACCGGACCAAATTTGTTTTGCAATTCCTCAAAGTTCATATCGCTCTCTTTGGCGGAAATCATATACACTTTCTTTCTGTCTTTAATGTGATTATGATTAAACTTTACCACATCATCCAATGTTAAAGTTTTGTACGCTTCATACAATATTTTATTAATGTCGTAGTCAATTCCCATTCTTTGTGCGTTGCGCCACGCATTGAAAATAGCGATTTTCTGAATCCTGTTGGTTTCAATAGATTGTAAAGCAGCTTCATTTGCTAATTTAAACGCAGCTTCCGACTGCGGCATGTCATTAAACAATTCGTTAAATGCCTCAAACGCATCAGCTACTTTATCGTTTTGGGTGGCAATAAAGGAGAAATTGTAATTATTTTTACCTATCTCATTTGCAGACATATAACGTGATTGCGCCGTGTATGCCAACGAGCGTTTTTCGCGCATTTCTTGAAACACAATAGCATTCATACTACCACCAAAATATTGATTGTACATATTGATGTTTGGTAATTTTTGCACACTAAATGGTGTGCCATCTGAATAGGTAAATAATCTTGCTTGTTTTGCATCATAATGTACAAAATAGACTTTATCCTCACTTACTTCAACGCGATTAAAAACTTTAGCTGTTGCCGGTTCAATGAATTTTTTAGGTGTTTTATAGTCTTTCAACAAAAGTTTATTGAACTCATCAGCAGAAAGATTTCCATAAAAATAGATTTCAGGTTTTATGTTCAACAGATCTTTTATTAAGTTAATCATTTCATTAGGAGTAAGTTTTTGTAGTTGTTCTTCAGAAAGGAGATGTTTAGCTAATCCAGGTCCAAATTCGCCATAACTGCGAAGTGCACTTTGAACCGCATTTTGATTACTTTTCGCATCTCTTCTTGCTTTTAGCGCATTGGAAACTAAGTTTTGCAACGCTTCGGCGTTAGGCTGTGCATCTTTCATTACCGATAATGTAAGTTGTAATGCTTTCGCAAAATTATCTGTCAAACCACTAATAGTAAGTGTTGTATATTCATCACTGCACGATAAATTCATGTTGCACGCTAATTTGTAAAACTCTTCTTGAATTTTGTCGGCGCTCATTTTTGAAGTTCCCAAATAAGAAATATAGTCAGCAGCAAAAGGCAGACGCAAATCGTTCAATTCACCTATTTTATAGCGAAATTGCAGGTTAAATGTAGCATTTTCTACATTTTCAATGTAATAAATGTTGAAATTTTTATTAGGAATAATCGTCATGTCTTTTTTGAAGTCAATAAAAACAGGCTGAATAGGCTCTACTTTATTCTCTTTAAGTTTTAACATAAAATCAGACTCGGCATCACGATTAATATGGATGGGAGTAATAGCGGGTTTGTTCACTTTTGCTACTTCCTCAGGCGTTCCTTGTCGCTTATACACAATTACATAATTGTCGTGAAAATGTTTATTGGCAAAATCGACAATATTTTTTTTTGTAATTTTTGAATAATTAGCGATGGACTGCGAGGCTACAGCCCATGGAACATCGTTCCAAAATGCGCTCATCAACATTCTGCCGCGCGAAGCGTTGCTTTCCAATTGACGCATTTCCTGCAAACGCATGTTATTGATTACGGCGATTAACAGATCATCGCTGAATTTTCCTTGTTTCAATAAATCAATCTGTTGTAATAATAAATCACGTACTTCTTCTAAAGTTTGTCCTTCTTTCGGTTTTCCGGTTAAAAATAGTGCGGCATTATCGGTCAACACGTATGCAGCTGCACCGGCACTCATAACCGCTTGTTTTTGATTCAGATTCAAGTCAATCAATCCTGATTTTCCATTAAACAATACGCGGGTTAACATATTTAAAATATAAATATCGGGATGATTTGCAGGCAAATCCACACGAAACGCCATGTTGATAAATTCGGCATCCAGACCCACTACTTCTTTTATAACAGGTTGAGTAATTGGACTCTCTCCGGTATAAATCAATTCCGGAATATTACCACTTCTTAATTTGTTGAAATGTTTGTCAATAATTGCAATGGCATCATCAAACTCAAAATCGCCCGACAGGATAATTGCCATATTATTAGCCACATAATATTGATCGTAAAACTCACGAATGTTTTTCATGGACGGATTTTTCAAATGTTCGGCTTCGCCTAATGTTGTTTGATTTCCGTAAGGATGGTTAGGAAACAATCCGGCAAGAATCGCCTCAATGGCTTTGCGATTGTCGTTAGTTAGCGACATGTTTTTTTCCTCATAAACCGTTTCTAACTCAGTGTGAAACAAGCGCAACACCGGATGATCGAAACGATTTGCCTGAATAATTGCCCAATTTTCCAATTGATTAGACGGAATATTTTCCATATAAAAAGTGTAATCATTTGAAGTTGCTGCATTTGTACCCTGTGATCCAATAAACTTCATCGCTTTGTCGTATTCGTTGGGAATGGTCAACTTGCTGGCTTCATACGAAACACTATCAATAATTCTATACAACGCGGCACGCTCACTTTCGTCTGTTAATACGCGATATTGCTCAAACAATTCTTCAATTTGCGCGATCATTACTTGCTCTTTTTCCCAGTCAATGGTGCCAAAATCGGCTGAACCTTTAAACATCATGTGTTCGAAGTAGTGTGCCAAACCGGTAGTTTCAGCAGGATCGTTCTTACTTCCCACTTTCACCGGAATGTACGCTTGAATGCGCGGAGCTTCTCTATACTGCGTTAAAAAGACGATTAAACCGTTGTCTAACGTGTAAATACGTGCATTCAGCGGATCGTTGGGAACAGTTTCGTATTTGTACTGTTTTTGTGCTTGGAGCACGGAGAAGGTAGCGAAGAGGGCTACGAGGAGGGAGAGGGTTGCTTTTTTCATATTTTATTGAATTTTGTGCGAAATTAGTGTTTTTTGTGATTTTTATTCTTAACAAAAATACAGTACTAATATCTATAGTTTCTAATTTTAATCCAAGGTTTTAGAATCTTTAGTGTGTTTATTATAGATTCGGTCTCGTCATTTTCAAAGCGCACCCACATTTTTATTTCATATTCTCCGTTGGAAAAAATTTTACTCCATTCCGGTTTGTCTCGTGCAGCCTCTTCCTCTACTCCGTTAATATACCACTTTAAACTGCCATGGTCTGAGTGGACTCCCTTTAACTCGGCGTAGAAATCCACATCATTTGAACAAAAAGTTGTATCAGCCAAAACCTGATGATGAACATTGTTTGCATAAAACGCCGCCGCTAATTCACATATCTTTAGTGTTCCTTTCATAGATATGGTATCATCATTTTCATAACGCACCCACATTTTTATTTCATATTCTCCGGGGGAAAACGTTTTGCTCCACGTCTCTTGGTCTCGTGCTGAAGTTTCCTCTACCCCGTCAATATACCATTTTAACCTTTCCGGCTCTACGTGTAATCCCTCTATTTCTGCTCGAAATTCAATCTCATTTTCACAGATAGGACTACTTTCAAAATCCTGATAATGAACATCATTAGCGTAAAATGCCGCTGCTAAATCGCGCATGGCTGAACCGGCAAGATAGTAATAGGATGAGGTACCTCCTAATCCATAGCACATTACGACAAGACCTGCCGAATTGGTAAAGAAGTGTGAGGCGGAAGCATTGGTAAGCGGCATTGCGTAGAACGACATCTGTGCAGCAACGTTGTCAACCCAAGTGCCTCCGACTAAAATTGAAGGAAGTGCTCCACCAATACTAACCATGGTATTGTTTTTCGTAGCAGTGGAGGTGCTCACTAAAGCATAATGAGCATTAATATAGTCGAGTAAAAAAGGGGATATTAATGTTCTTGTAGTGGTTTGTTCTATAGCAGGAAGCCAGCTTTGCGCCGGATCACCGGAGCCTGTAAAACTCGAACTGGGAAGGTAAGCACAAACACCAATCGGCTTGTCGAGAGATTGAATATAACAGCCTCCATTGGCTACAGATACCTCTAATTCAACAAATTGACCCGCTTGCAAATTGGTAAGGCTTGTTTGAGCGCCCGGTACCCCCAGTCGTATGATACCCCCGATTTGTGTAACATTTGTATTGTTTTGCGAGGCAACAACTCGCGCAATGTTAATCCCTTGATTTGAAACCGGCACGAGAAAATTTTTACCCCACGTCTCCACCGGAGCCAATTGCTGTATCAGAGGGTCGCAATAATCATAACCGATAGGGACTTGAGCGCATTGATTGAGTGCAAAAAATGCAACAGATTTATCGGAAGTGATATGGGCGCCTGTCATATCTGTTGAAGATGTTCTGTAATACACTTGTCCGGCATTTAGAATCCCGCCTTGATAAGGCATAGGAGCTCCATTATGATATACGCGCGTATTATCTTCAATGGCTATTACCGCATAAGCGTCAAGATAGCTGGGAGAAGGAGTATACGATATTTGATAATAATTATTTCCAATAGCGGTTACCGGTAGAATATTCGTGGCTTCAAGATATGGTCCTGCTTGGTTCATAACATAAACTGTAACCGAATAATCGGTGATAATATGAATACTTAGATTGGATACACCCATTGTTGTGTTATATACTGCCTGCATTTCGGCGATACTAAGATTGTAAGTATACACTTGTTGAGCGTCAATACTAAACTCATACTCAGTTCCCAAGTTGGTAAAATAGAAAGTGCCTTTGGTGAGTTGAGGACCACTCGCAATGCGTATTTGCAGGTTAAGACCGCTTGTGGAAGTAGTGTTGCTATTTCTTCCAAAAGTCAACCAAAATTCTCTTCCTTCGGTACTTTGCGCTCTAATTGAGAAAATACTTTGAATTATTAGAGCGGCGGTTATTATTAAATAATATATTATCTTCATAATCCAATCCCCTCCTTTATAATATCATGAATGTGCAACACCCCTAAATATCTTCCCAAACTATCCACTACAAAAAGATTAGTAATATTCTTCGCTTTCATAATTTCCAAAGCTTCAACCGCCAGAATATCTTCGGTTATCGTTTTAGGATGTAACGTCATTACATCTTTGGCAAGCAAGTGCGTGTAATCGGGATTTTTTTGGAGCATTCTTCTTAAGTCACCATCGGTAATGGCGCCCATAAGCTTTTCGTTTTCCATTACTGCCGTAACGCCCAGACGTTTACCGGATATTTCTAAAATTACTTCCGGCATGGGTGCATTTGGTGAAACCATCGGGATTTCATTGAATTTGTACAGATCTTGCACTTTAATATACAAGCGTTTACCAAGAATACCTCCGGGGTGATATTTGGCAAAATCTTCTGAAGTAAAGCCTCTTAATTCAATTAAACAGCTTGCTAACGCATCGCCCATTGCTAATTGTGCGGTGGAGCTGCACGTGGGTGCCAGATTATTGGGGCACGCTTCACGCTCTACCGAGCAGTTGAGCGTTACATCAGCTTCTTTCGCTAAAAATGAGCTCATATTGCCCACTAAAGCGATAAACTTGTTGCCTTGTCGCTTAAAAAAAGGAATCAACACCGATATTTCAGGTGTGTTTCCGCTTTGTGAAATGCACAATATCACATCTTCAGATTGAATGATACCCAAATCGCCATGAATGGCTTCGGCAGCGTGCATAAAAATAGCCGGAGTTCCTGTGGAGTTGAGGGTTGCCACAATCTTCTGACCAATAATGGCGCTCTTTCCAATTCCGGTAACGATTAAACGACCAGGTGCATCTTTTATTAGATACAATGCTTTCACAAAATCTTCATTAACAAAATCTTGCAAACGTAAAATTGCATTGGCTTCCGATTGAAGCACTTGTTTGGCAATGGCTATAAAGTCAATATTTTTCATAATTATTTGCATTTTGATGCCATTACTGTACGTTTTGCCACACGAATATGGTCTAACAATGTGCGGTTTGCAGGACAAGTAAATGAACAAGAGCCACATTCGCAGCAATTTAAAACGCCGTTACTTTCACATTCTTCAAAACGTTTATGTTCTGATAACGGTGCTAACAAATAAGGTTCTAATCCTTGTGGACAAGCATACGAGCATTTTCCGCAGCGAATGCAAGGTTCTATTTCTCCGCGCTTGCTCTCTTTTTCATCTAAAAGCAATAAACCGGACAAGGCTTTTACAGCAAAGAAATGCGGATTAGAAACTGCTTTTCCCATCATAGGACCACCGGCGATTATTTTTCCGGTGTGCTCAGGAATGCCCACAGCATGTAAAATGTCCATAATAGGTGTTCCGATACGAACTTTAAGGTTTTTCGGATGTGTTACTTTTTTGCCGGAAACCGTCATATAAGTCTCAATGAGCGGTTTATTTTTCTGTATAGCTTCATACACAACCAAGCAAGTATCAATGTTACTCACAATGGCGCCTACTTCTATAGGTAATTTTCCATCAGGAATTTCGCGATTAATTAAAGCTTTAATTAGTTGTTTTTCTGCGCCTTGCGGGTACTTTGTTTTTAACGCTACTACTTCAATATCAGGAAATTGTTTGGCAACTTCCTTTAAATGTTTAATTGCCTCTTTTTTATTATTTTCGATACCGATTTTTGCTTTTTTAGCACCCGATGCAACTAGCAGAGCGTTAATTCCTATCAAACATTCTTCGGCTCTTTCTAACATTATTCTATGGTCAACAGTGAGATACGGTTCGCATTCGGCAGCGTTAATGAGCAAATATTCAGCGGTTTTTCCTTCGGGAAGCATGTATTTCACGTGAGTGGGGAAGCAGGCGCCACCTAATCCCACGATGCCACAATCTTTAATCCGTTGAATAATTTCTTGCTTGTTTAACTTTATCTCCTTTACAATTTTGGGCGAGCGGTCAATGTCGGCTTCCCATTCATCACCCTCTACTTCAATTACTACCGCTGTTTTCTTGAAATAAGCATAATCGGCAACATCTTCTATGTGAGTAATTTTTCCTGATACGGGCGAATGCATGTTGGCGCAAATAAACGCCTCTGCCTTTGCCAACAATGTGCCTACTTTTACCGTATCTCCCTTATTTACTTGGCACACAGGAGGCGCACCTAAATTCTGATGAATAAAAACAGTGGCAATTTTAGGAATTGGAAACTCTTCAACAGATTGATGATTTGCAAATTTATTCTCCTCTGGGTGTATCCCGCCTATGGCAAAAGTTTTCATACGATTTAGTTACAATTTGTTTAATTTGCAAATTAACATAAACTTTTGAAATGACAATTAACAATGGGATAGAAATGTTTGAATTTCTAATAACAATTGTTTCAAATTTGAAATCAATAAAATCATATCTACTTTAAAATCTTCAAAATGAAGATGGGTTTGTTTTTTAGAAAGATCTATTTTTTCCAAGATACAAGTAACTTCATTGGCATTTATTTGCTTAGCAAATGGCAATAATCTGTGTGCGGTTTGTTGTGCTAAAAATAGGTTTTTTTCCGCTAAAGCACGTTCAAATTTTTCAATATCATTAGGTAAAGATGCTGTAAATGTGCTTAATAATGCAAAAACAGTTTTCTTATCATCGCCAAATAATTCATTTAACGTATGTAATGAAAATAAATCAGGCGTTTTATTTTTTCGTTTAGAAACCAAAGCTAATACTTTTTCTAACTGATTGAGTGAAAATGGTTTTTCTAAAAAATCATCAAAACCGATTTGTTGAAGTTCTGTTTTTGAAATAGTGACGTTTCCCGACAAACAAATGACAGGTATATCAAAACAGGCTTTGATTTTTTGCAATACTTCGTAACCGCTTAAGGCACCCATTTCCAAATCGGTAAATACGATATTGTAATTTTTACCTTCTGTTTGTAATTCATTTTCAAACGCTTCCTTAGTTGCGCTTGTAATTGCCGTATGTCCTAATTTTTGCAACATGGAAACAATAACCTGTAACTGGGTAGCATCATCTTCGATAACCCATATTCTTAAAGGTTCTTGAGGGCGAGCAACCGGTTTAGCAGGTTCTAAAACATTTTCAAATGGAATAGAAAAAGTTACTGTAACACCTTGATTTTCTTCAGTATGAATTTCTATATTTCCTCTCAACAAATCAACCAAGCCTTTTACTACAAATAGTCCAAGTCCGCTACCTTCGATTCCGGAACTATTTTTTTCAATTCTTGTAAATGGCTCAAAAAGAGAGGCTAATTTTTCTTTTGGAATTCCTTTTCCTGTGTCGGAAACGGTAACTTTGAGACATAAATCCGGTTCAAAAACTTCTGCTACATATACATTTATTTCTCCTTTGGATGTGTATTTTACTGCGTTTGAAATCAAATTTACGGTAATTTGTTTCAATTTTAGTGAGTCTATTAAAATTTGAAGATTATTTTTTACATCAATATGATAATTCAACTTATTTTCTTTTTCATTGCATAAAGGTTGAAACATTTCTACAATATCCATAAAAAATGGTACAATTTCAATGTTTTCTTGTATGATTTGCGATTTTTGTTGCTCTAAGCGCGAAAATTCCAACAAATTATTCAATAATGTGAAAATATATTTGCCTGAATATTGCATGGTGTTTAGTTCTCGGAGTTGCGCAGGCGGCAATGTTTCATTTTCCCATAATTCCAAATATCCTAAAAGTGCACTAAGTGGTGTTTTTATATCATGAGAAATAGCTAACAACAATTGATGTCGGCTCTCCATCAGTTCTTCCGTTTTTTGTTTTTCCAATGCCAAAGCTTCATGTGCAGCTTGGATTGTTTTTATATTTCTAAAAATGAGAACGATAAATGTTGCGATAAATAATAATGCGATGGCTCCGGCAACAACGCTCTGCACCAATGCGCGTTGTACACTTTTTTCATATTCCTCGCCTAAAGAAATCACGTCCAACAACATATTCTCATGAAGTTGAAGTAATAAAGCCGTAATCTCTTTGGTAATATATTGATCGGCAGTGAGTAATGCATACAATTCAATTTCAATTTTCTCAATTTTTGTTGCATGCTGACGCTGATATTGTTGCGTTAAATTCTGTAAACTATCTAATAAAGAATTTACCATAAAAGACTGTTGGATAAGACTATCGGTGATCACCGTTGTGTTAACGGCAGCAATATCTTTTCCTCTTTTTTTAGATGATCGAAAAGCATCTCTTAGGCGTTGCCCGAAGGTTTTCGGATCTTGCCATACCGTGTCTTGCAACATTACAGTAGTGGCTTCTACTTGTGGTAGTTCCTTATTTATTTCAGCTTCAATTTTTGCAGCAATCCTTTGATATAAAAGATCAATATCTTTTTTATTAGTGAACAAGTCGCGCAATTTTCCCAACATCACTTTTTTTTGATGAAGCAATATAATAATGTCAACCAAATACACATTTTCATCTTCTCGTTGAATAAATTGTACAATATGTTCTAACTTTTGCTGAAAAGAATCAATTTGCAATTGATAAACGTTCAAATAATGCACTTCTTTTTGCATTAAAAATAGATTCCCATATTCTTGTATATCATAAAAATGAGATACCAAATGATTGGTTTCCAAAAGAATTTGTGTGCTATAGCGGTATTGTTCCTGATGTTTTCTAAAATCGGAAAACAAACCCTTGGTCAATACGATAAATCCTATGCATAGTAATGCAATAATCGTATACACAAGAATGAGCTTTGTTTTAATATTTTTCTCGAATGCTTGGACGACTTTCGGTTTCACATTTTTTAATTAAACATTTATTTTTTTCGATTTTTTCCACAAATAATAGATGCACAGCGTTACACAAAATGTGCTGAATAAAACCACCGGATAAAATTCTCTAATTTGGCTTGGATCAACGGTTTCCAAATCAATTCCGCGACGTTGTGCGCCGTAATCGAGAATGAGGCTGACGGCATTATGCATAAAATGAGCAATAATGGGCAGCCACAACGATTTACCCCATATCAATAAATAACCTAAATATATGCCGAGCAAAAAACGGGGAATAAATCCGTAAAATTGAAAATGAATGGCGCTGAAAATAAATGCAGTTACTATAATGGCAACGTGTTTATTATTAAACCATTTAGTGAAAAGCGGCTGTATTGCACCTCGAAACAAAAACTCTTCAAATATCGCCGGAAATATCGCCATAACCATAATGTTTAGCAACAAGATAGGAATATTTGAGTTTGCAGTTAATGTATGCAATGCTACTTTACTTGCTTCTTCCATTTTCCGCATCCATATTTCGATATTTTGCATAGATTCGGGAAGTGTAATTTGTTCATTTAGATAGCCCAGACAAGCAATTACAGGTAAGATAAATAATGATAAAATTAACACATAGCCTACCAACGGCGGTGCTGCGATTTGATCGGCTTCGCTATAAGAGAACCATCTTTTCGATGCGCAATATGAGAAGAGTAGGGCAGGGGCGAAAAATACTCCAAATGAACTAATCGATTGTGTTACATATAAATGCCATCGCGAGCCTACTGCTATTCCACTAAGTTGACTTACCAATAAAGCTAAAGCACCAAAAATGATTACTCCACCTGCAATAAACAGGAGCAGGTAGCAAAATTGAAGCCAATAGGACTTGTTTGCAAAGAGAGGAGGCATTGTATTTGACAATAAATTACAATGGCGAAAATAAAGATTTTATTGAATTTTACTATGGTTTTCACGGGAAGATTTTAGGAAAAACGATTGCTTAATTAAATACTTTTGCTAATTTTGCCAGAATTATTCAATGGTTTTCACAGAATTAGAAATTTATGTTAAAAAATAAAAAAACAAATCGTTATGTCTATCTGATTATTATCATTTTATCTTTTGTTCTTTATGGAAATACATTAAAAAATGATTATGCTGTTGATGATAGTATAGTACTAACAGAGAATGCTTTTACACAAAACGGAATTTCCGGTATTCGTGATATTTTTACATACGATATATCAACCGGGTATTTTCTATTGAAAGAAAAGGAGAAAACTCCTAAAGAGGTTCAAGAAATGTATGCCTCGAACGTTGGGCATCGCTATCGTCCTCTTTCGCTTGCCACTTTTGCATTGGAAGTTTCTATTTTTGGAAAAGAAATTACGAACGATGTAACCTTGGAAACTCATCTCGGCAATCCTTTTGTAAGTCATCTTATAAACTTAATTATTTATATACTAACCACTTGTTTACTCTTTAAAATTCTTTCAACCTTTTTTCCATTGCAAAATAATCAAAAATGGTTTTTAAGCCTGCCTTTTGTTGCTACCATTCTGTTTTTAGCACACCCCATTCATACTGAAGTTGTTGCAAATATTAAAGGCAGGGATGAAATGCTGACACTTCTCGGCTCGCTTGGAGCATTATGGTTTTCAATGGTATATTGTAAAAATAAAAAAATATATAACTTGTTCCTATCAGGTATTTGCTTGTTTTTGGGACTTTTATCAAAAGAAAATGCTATTACATTTTTGGCCATCATCCCCATATCGTTGTATTTTTTTTCAGAAAAAAAACTAAAAACTATTCTCATCACTTTAATACCATTAATAACGGCATCGGTAATGTTTTTGCTCATCCGTGGTCAAATGATAGGTTTTACACAACCTCAGTATGTATTCAGTGAATTCATGAATAATCCTTTTTTAAATGCTTCAATCTCACAGAAATATGCAACCATTTTCTATTCATTATGGCTTTATATTAAGCTGTTATTATTTCCCCATCCTTTAACCTCCGATTACTATCCTCTTCATATTGAAATTATTAATTTTTCAAATCCAAAAGCATTTATTCCACTTTTAATTTATTTGTTTTTAGCAATTTATGCAATTTACACTTTAATAAAAAAGGATAAAAACCCTATTGTTTCATGGTCAATTTGGATTTACTTGTTGTCCTTGTCCATTGTTTCAAATTTGTTTTTCCCTATCGGAACACTTATGAATGATAGATTTATTTTTATATCGTCGATAGGTTTTTGTGTAATCTTAGCTTGGTTGTTTACCGATTTAATTCCTAGATATATAAAAAATAAAAAACTCTCTCAATCAATTATTTCTATTTGTTTAACAATAATTTTGTGTTTATATTCAATTAAAACAATAAGCAGAAATAAAGCATGGGAAAATGACTATGTTTTATATACAACCGATGTAAAAATATCTTCAAACTCAGTAAGGTGTAATCGTTATGCGGGACAGCTCATGCTGCAAAAGGCTAAATTGTTGCCGGATGGCAAAAAAGAACGCGCCGAATTATACCGACAAGCCATCGTTTATTTAGAAAAATCTGTGAAACTTTATCCGGAAGGAAAACACTCCGATGCTTTATATTTGTTAGCAGACGCTTATTATAATTATAATTATGACATCCCCAATACATTAAAATACCTTGCAAAAAGCTTAAGTTATAATAATTATATTTATGATGTTGTTTACAAATATACACAAACAGTTGCCAATAATGTTAATGAACTCTTGAGCGAAAACAAAACAAAATCTTCTTTACAGGAAATACTAAAATCCTGTGATGAAATATTAAAAGCGGCACCTGATTTTGGAGAGATAATTCATTTAAAAGCAGTAATTTATGGAAAACATATTAACGATTTAAGTAGTTCTATAAAATTATTTGAAGAAGCAAATTCGATACAAAAATTTGAAAAATCAGCAATATTTTATAAAGACATGGGAATTGCTTATGCCATGGCAAATAACTACGAAAAAGCCTTGGACTACATGTTACTATCTATTGAGTTAGGCGACGATGATTACAGAGCATATAGAAACATTGCCATAGTTTATCAAAATTTGGGTGACATCCGTAATGCCAACAAATATTACGCTATTGCACTGGAAATGGAAAATAGAAGTCAATCCGAATTTCTACTTTCAAATAGTAATTAAGCGTATATCTCAATCAATCTCAATATTTCGGGATAAGTTTCCAATAGCGGAGAAAGCTCCATGAAATTTTTGTGCCAATCGTAATTCATGAGCAATGCATCGCTTAAGTAGATGCTTCCTTGCGCTACATTTTCATTTAAAAAATAAAGTGCAGCGAGATAATAGTACATTTTGGCACGTGTGCTTTCCGACACGTATTCCGTATATAAAAACTCTTCTATCATAGAATACCCAACATCATACATTTTGTTGAAAATGCAAAACTGTGTAATGAAGAAGAAAAAATGATCACTGTTATCCAAATGCTTAAGTGTTAATTCCGCTAATTTATAGATAAATTTAGCATCTTCTTTTGATTGAAAGAAAGTGGAGACAGTAAATAAAAGATCAATGTTTTGTGGATTTTTTTCAAAAGCGCTTTCCACAAAAGCGCGTGCTTCGTCGATTTTCCCTGATTCGCTCAACGCATTTACGATTCCCAAAACCGCTTCGTTATAAGTAGGATTTTTTTCGATAGCTTTGTAATAATATTCCAACGACTCTTCGTACCAATTTTGAACGGCATAACAATCTCCAATGCTTGTAAGCGCTTGAAAATCTTCTTTATCAATATTATATGCTTCAAAATAGTGATGCAACGCTTTGTCGTAATTTTTCAATTCAAAGTAGGCATTTGCCATATTAAAATGTGCGGAAGCAATATCGCCATCACATGTTAGCGCAAAGTTATAAGCATCAATTGCTTCTTCAAATCGACCGCTCCAACTCAGCGTGAATCCTAATCCGAACCATGTAGCGCCAATAAAAGGAAATTCTTCCGTAAGTATAGTAAAAAACTCAATGGCTTCATCCGGTTTGTTAAGTTCTTCAAAAAGATAAGAATAGGTGAATAAGTTGTCTCCAAACACAGGGTCTGATTGTAAGGCAAGGCTTGCGTGTTTCACCGCCGTAAGAATGTCGTTTTTTCTTACGTATTCATGTCCCAATAAAAAGTGAATGTCGGGATCATTCGGCTCTAGATCCAATGCTTTGTTCAACCATTTAATCGTTTGTCCCTTTTTATTGGTCATATTCGACAAGAATACTTTTTCAATATAAAGATCGGCGGAAGGTGGAAACGTGCGTTCAATTTCATCTAATTCCTTTTGTGCCAGTTCCATTTGAAACTCAAGGATATATTTTTTTACACGGTAAATGCGGAATTGCGACTCGTTCGGAAATTGCGTTATCGCGTGTTCAATGGCTAAATTAAGATAATGAAAATGAAAATTGCGCATTAGTTCCTCAATAATCATTTCCATTTCCATAGAATCGAAATAATGAGATAAGTTATTATCAACTACATTGATAAAATTTTCGACTAATGCGCTATTTTCGAAGTTTTCAGAATCCATTTAAAAAGTTAAGAATTTAAAAATTTAAAGATTTAAAAAATTAAGGTTTTTAAATTCTTAAATTTTTAAATCTTTAAATTTTCAATTGTTTATTCAAACGATAAAATCGCTTTTTTAATAAGCTCAATTGCTTCGCGAAGTTGCGCTTCGGTAATAATCAAAGGAGGCGTAAAACGGATGATGTGTCCGTGTGTTGGTTTTGCAAGAACGCCTAATTCTTTCATTTTCAAGCACACATCCCATGCTGTTTTTCCGTTTTTGGGACGAATGATGATCGCATTCATAAGTCCTTTTCCGCGTACGAGTTCAATCATGTCGCTCTTTACGGCTTTCATTTCCTCACGGAATATTTTACCAAGATAATCTGATTTTTCAACTAATTTTTCTTCTTTCACCACTTCTAAGGCAGCCATGGCTACTTTACAAGCTACGGGATTTCCACCGTAAGTAGAGCCGTGTTCGCCGGGTTTAATAGTGAGCATAATAGGGTCATCAGCCAAAACTGCTGAAACCGGATATGCGCCTCCTGATAAAGCTTTTCCTAAAAGAAGAAGGTCAGGGCGTACATTTTCGTGATCACAAGCTAACATTTTGCCTGTACGTGCAATACCGCTTTGTATTTCGTCGGCAATAAACAATACGTTATTGGCTTTACAAAGCTCGTATGCTTTTTTCAAGTAACCTTCATCGGGTACAAACACACCGGCTTCACCTTGAATAGGTTCCAATAAAAATCCTGCTACGTTCGGATCTTTTAACGCTTCGGCTAAAGCATCCAAATCGTTGTAAGGAATGCGGATAAATCCGGGAGTGAAAGGACCGTAATCACCATAAGAATCAGGGTCATTCGACATAGAAACAATAGTAACTGTTCTTCCATGGAAGTTATTTTCGCAGCAAATAATTTTTGCTTGATTTTCCGGAACTCCTTTTACTTTGTAAGCCCATTTACGGCAAAGTTTAATCGCTGTTTCGTCAGCTTCAGCGCCTGAGTTCATCATAAGTACTTTATCGTATCCGAAGTACTCGGTGATATATTTTTCGAAAATTCCTAATACATCGTTGTAAAATGCACGTGATGTTAGGGTAAGTGTATGCGCTTGTTCGCATAATGCCTCAACGATTTTCGGATGGCAATGTCCTTGATTTACGGCTGAATATGCAGCAAGGAAATCATAGTATTTGTTTCCTTCTACGTCCCACATGAAAGGACCTTCGCCTTTTGCAAGTACTACGGGGATTGGGTGGTAATTGTGCGCACCGTACTTGTCTTCCAATTCAATAGCCTGCTGGCTGCTTGTTACTTTTTTGATCATAATAAATTAATTTAAAGTGATGTAATGTTTTTTACAAAAGCGTGCAAAAGTACATCTTTTTTCGAGATGAAGTGATTATTTTTGGAATACGTGATCTTAGGCTAATATTTCACGATTTTTAAAGCTTCACCTGCAATTTTTAAAAGATATATTCCATTCGGTTGATCAGAAATATCAATAAGAAAAGATTCTAAATTTCCGGTTTTTATCGTCTGACCAAACGAATTATAAATAACGTAATTAGTATTAGTAAGATGATCGAGATGATCAGCAATAATTCGAAATTGCCCTTGGGTTGGGTTTGGAGCGATGAGCAATCTGTTAGATTTTTTTTTAAGACTCACAGCATTGCCGCCATGAATGGGAACTCCGTGTAAAGTGATGTTATCGAAACGATTATTTCCGGTGGCGCCGTTACCTCCATCAAACGTTAAACGTAAAAAAACTTCTATTTGGTCATTTAACTCATCTATTGCCCTCAAATCTAAATTGGTAAGCACAAATTCACCGTCTGTAAGCGGGCAGGTAGTGGAGCCATTTTCTATAAATGTGTAATTTTCGCCATCTAAGCTCCATTCCCATTCATGAGAAGTAAATCCGCTGGCTGTTCTACGTACCGCCATACTTAACGCCAAATTAAAATAGCCTTTGGTAGGAAATTTGAATACCACCGATTTGCCATTGGCGGAAGCATTGGTAAAAGCGAGCGCTCTTCCGGCGTGTGGCGCAGGGCGCGGATCACCCACAATGGTGCCGTCAAAAGCATTTAACTCAGTAGTATTATTAGATGTACACAGCCAAACACTTGATTGATAGGTTCCATCGCAATATAAAATTGCTTCGGAAACCGTGTCCAATAGATGATAATCGGCGGCGATCATTGTTGGCACATTCGGTCTTGCCGGCAAATTGTCGAAAGTCCAAGCCAATAGTGGTTTTTGTTCTACTTTATACGGATACAAAAACGAAATTATCGTGTCGTTCAAAAAAGCCATATTTTGGGCTAATAAATGTTGCATAGATAAACTATAGGTAACATTTTGCGAGAATAAACCTCCGAGATGCAGCTCTAATGTATCATTTTGATAGTGCAGCCCGGTAACTGCAACAGTTTCGCCGATGTAATAATTCAGCGGATTTTCTACTGTCCATTTTTTCATGGGGCGAGTAAAAGTAATTTTCAAGGTCCGGTTATCTGTAAGTGCAAACCAGTTAATTCTTGGTTTTTCGGGAAATGGCTCAGTGGTAACTTGCACCGGATTTACAGAATCGCTGCCCCAAATTTTAAATACCCAATCCGGATAATCAATAAAAGGATTCCTGTTTTTCTGCACTGCATAAATTGCATTATTTCTATCTATCTCTTTCTGACTGACTGGGTCCGACTCATGCCATTCTAATAACATGTTTAATGCCCAAGGTTGTAATTGCGATTTGATAGTCATGGGCGATTCAGCAAAGTTTCCATCTTGAAACATATAACGTGTTGCCATATAGAAAAATGTGCGGGCAATGTCTCCTTTATAATCATCAATTGGTTCGAAGCACCTACTATTTGGTGCACTTGAATAAGTATTGGGTCCAATCTGTGTCCCGTTTGTAAAAGTTTGCTCAGGATTGCTTACCGTTCCAAAAGGAATATTGCCTCTTTTGGTATTTATCCATCCGTCAGCAGGATAAAGATGATACAGGTCGGTAAAAGGCGGTCCATCTCCGCCGCCGAACCAACTTTGGCAAAACACATGTTCGCGAGAATAGCATATTCCTTCACTGCTACCTATGTTAACACATTGGTCTGTTCTGAAATTAAATTCGTATGCAGGTATCCCTTGCGGGTTATCGGAGTAGATATCCCAAATCTTCCCATTATCTTTTAAATCAGTATATTGATAATATATCCATACTTCTGCATAAGTAACACTTCTGTGGTTTCTAATAATTTGATTTAATGTAGCTTGAAGTTCTCTTCCTTTTTTCCCGTTCACGGTGTTATAATAACCAGAAGGAATTTGTGCATAAATCTGTGTAAAAAATGCAAAAATGAGGCAGCAGAGTAAAAAAGTGCTTTTTTTCATGATTTTTTGAAAATTTGGGCAAAAATAGGATTAATTTTGAATAGATTCAATTTAGGTCATAACCATTTCTTCTTCAATGTCGATAATTCCAAAATGAACTTGATCATTACATCTCTGTATGGCATCCGAGATAAAAAAAAATGCTGCAAGAAACAAAGTTTTTTCCGTTTCAACTTTAATACTTCTTTTAGTGATAGAGGAAAACTTAATTTTTTATAGAGTTCTTTTTTTTCTTTCGGTGTAATTACTTTACTGATTCTAATTTGCTCATTTGCAAAAAACATAAAAAAAATGCTTCTTAAAAGTAAAGACTCATATATCCTTTCTTGCTGATAATTTTGAGCATATTTGAATTTAAAAGCTACTATTTCTGTGAATTGCTGAGCAATACGAAATGATGTATTGCCTTCTCTACATTTATTCACTACTGAATTTGGAGTATCGTAGTAAAAATAAGTAATTTCAGGGAGAAATGAACAAGAGGATGTATTAAGAAAAACTTGAAATGAAAAAACGTTATCTTCATTCAGATGACTGGGTACACAATAAATTTTATAATTACGAAGAAATGATATTTTAAATAATTTATTCCAAAGAGGAATAGGTTTGATTAAGCGCAGACAACAAGGTACTTTCGATATATTTTTCTGCATTGTAAATGGGAATTCCGATAGATATTAATTCGTTTTTCATTCGTTTTGCCACCAATCCTGCAAAGATAGTATTTTTCAACTTTCTACTCAAAAATCCCACTATCCCCTTTCCCCTCTCTAATAACTTCAATACTCCCTGAGGTACAGTCCACTATCGTAGAAGGCACATTATCTCCATACCCGCCATCCACCACGATATCCACTAAATGCCCGTATTTCTCATAAATCAACTCAGGGTCAGTAGTATATTCTACAATCTCATCGTCATCTTTAATAGAAGTAGAAAAAACGGGATGCCCCAGTTCTTCTATAATAGCTCTGATAATATCATTGTCGGGAACACGGATTCCTACTGTTTTTTTAGCGCCGTGAACCATTTTAGGCACATGATTATTAGCATTTAAGATAAAAGTATAAGGACCCGGGAGCGCCCGTTTCATGGCTTTAAAAATTTGATTTTCTATCGGGGTGGTAAAGTCGGACAACTGACTCAAATCATGGCAAATGAAAGAAAGGGCGTCTTTTTTCTTTTTATCTCCCATAATGGAAATGATTTTTTCAACGGCTTTAGGCTTGTAAATGTCGCACCCCATACCGTAAATGGTGTCGGTGGGGAAAATCACAATACCGCCGGCACGCAAACAATCCGCTACCTGTTGAACGGCTTTCGGGTTTGGATTCTGGGGATAAATTTTAAGAAACATACTGCCTAAAATAAAGAAGGGTAAGCTACTTCTATCGCATCGCTACAACCAATGTACCCTTGCTACATTCCTGTCCTGGGGGAGTTAAAAGGGAGCAGATCGTAGGAGACTTACCCGCGGCAAAAATATACTTTTCTGCAAAACATCAGCCGCATTCGTGTTATTCCAATGTAAAAAAATATATTTTTGCAGTTTAATTAAATATTTGAATTTATGAATACCGATGAATTTACCGTAAACGACGAGGTTGAAACTGTTCAACCTAAGCCTGAAAAAAAATCAGCAAGTTGTTCCGTAACTGGAAACGCACTGTTTAATTGTGCGCTAACTGCTTCTGTAATTGTGCTTTACATATTGCATTTTACAGCTCCTAAAGCGCCGGTTTTTATGCCCAAAGAAATAGTGGGCGAGCCTGGAAGCGGCGAAACCGTTTTTGTTAATTTAGATACAATTAATGAAAAATATGAATTGGTAACGATTTTAACCGGTGACATTCAAGCAGAAATGGCAAGACAAGAGGCAATTTTTGCGAATAAAGAAAAGACATTCGAGAGAAAATATAATCAGTTTCAAGAGAATGTGAATGCCGGAATTTTAACGCAAGTGCAAATGGAACATTCGCAAAGACAATTAATGCAAGAATATCAGCAATTAGAAGCAGATAAAGAGCGTGTATTTAATGACTTACAACTACGACAAGCGATGGCGCTCACACAAATTTACGATTCTTTACAGGCAGCGGTGCGACGCATTAATATAGAAAGAAATGCTTCTTTCGTAATTACTTATCAAAACCAAAGTCCTTTTCTATTGTTAACCGATCCGGCAAAAGATATTACCGATTATGTATTGTTTGAATTAAATCGTTCTTATAAATATAAAAAATAATGTAATTTCGCGGCTTCAAATTTTAACCCTTATCCATCTTATGAAAAAAGCAAAATTAGACGAAAAGAAAGAACAAGGAACATCCACACAGCGCACACAAGAGAGTTTTGTAGTACGGATATTTAACTTTTTTAACCAATACAACAAAATTATTTATGGAATAGCAATTGGATTACTTGTAATTATTGTTGCGCTTTTGGCTTTTAATAAATTTTATCTTGCTCCGCGAACGGAAAAAGCCTCTGCAATGATGACTGCTCCCATAGAGTTTATGATGAAAGCAGATTCTTTGTCTTTGGTTATGGCATTGGAAGGCGACGATGAGCATGAAGGATTTCTAAGCATCGCATCTTCATTCAGATTTACACGCACGGCAAACACTGCCAGATATTTAGCAGGTATGTGCTACTTGGGGCTTGGCGATAAAGAAGAAGCATTGAATTATTTGTTAAAATTTAAACGTAAAGATGATATTTATTGGTTTGGTGCACAAGCTACAATTGGCAATCTATATGATGATCAAGGAGATACAAAAAAAGCTATTAGATATTATAGAAGAGCGGTGGGTGGCAACGACCCGTATTTAACGCCTGCTAACTTGTTTAAATTAGGACAATTGTACGAAAGAGAAGGCGACTGGAGAAAAGCAGTTACAGCTTATGAAACTATCCAAAAAGACTTTTTTACAGAGTATCAAAAAATGGGTGTAGACAGATTTTTGGAAAGAGCGCTTATTAACAGAAACAAATAATGAAAAAGAAAAATCTTTCCCAACACAACAGCGCTCCCACTTTAAAAAATAAAAACGTTAAGATAGGAATTGTTGTTAGTGAATGGAATGAAACCATAACCGGCGCACTCAAAGAGGGTGCGTTGGCTTTTTTAAGCGAGTCGGGAATTGCGAAAAACCAGATTTTTGTGCACACGGTTCCCGGTAGCTATGAATTGCCTTTTGCCGCTGCTGCCTTGTTGGATGCCGATGATTCGCTTAACGCCGTTATCTGTTTGGGATGCGTGATTCAAGGTGAAACACGCCATTTCGAGTTTATCTCTCAAGCAGTTGCAAATGGAATTATGAACGTTTCGTTAGACTACGGCGTGCCTGTAATTTTTGGCGTGCTTACCTGCGATACGATGGAGCAAGCGCAAGAACGTGCAGGAGGGAAACACGGTAACAAAGGCGTGGAAGCCGCGCATACCTGTTTGAAAATGCTTGAACTACAACAAAAAATAAACTAATTCTTTTGCCATGCGTGTGGTTTTTATGGGAACCCCCGACTTTGCAGTTGCCACGTTAGAGGCTATTTACAATTCATCGTACGAAATTGTTGGTGTGGTAACAAGCCCCGACAAACCTGCCGGAAGAGGCTTGAAAATGCAATGTTCCGAGGTGAAAAAATATGCAATTGAAAAAGAGATTCCTATTTTACAACCCGTAAAATTAAAAGATCCGGAATTTATTGAAGCATTAAAAAAATGGAATGCAGATGTATTTGTTGTGGTGGCTTTCCGGATGTTGCCTTACGAAGTTTACACTATTCCACCGTTAGGCACCTTTAATGTACATGCTTCATTATTACCGCAATATCGTGGAGCTGCGCCTATCCATTGGGCAATTATGAACGGCGAAACAAAAACAGGAATCACTACTTTTTTTCTCAATAATCAAATTGACTGTGGGGATATTATCTTGCAACGAAAAACGGATATTTTGCCCGATGAAATAACCGGCGAACTTTACGATAGATTAAAAATATTGGGTGCAGAAGCTGCATTAGAAACATTATCATTAATTGAAAAAGGAAATATTGCGCTTTTGCCACAACTTTCCAAAATAGATGAACCCTTAGTACCTGCCCCAAAAATTCACAAAGAAGATACGGTGATTGACTGGAATCTTCCGGCTAAGGATATTATTAACAAAATTCGAGGACTTTCTCCTTATCCCGGAGCAATAACCTTCCTTACAAAAAGCGACGGCAAAACAGCTTCTCTTAAAATTTTTGAAGCGGCGATTACCCTTGAAAAATCAGAGGAAATAGCAGGCAAAATTGATTCGGATGACAGAACTTTTTTTTACATTTCTTCGAAAGACTTCAAGATTTCCGTACATAATTTGCAAATGGAAGGAAAAAACAGGTTAAATTTGACTTCTTTTTTGCAAGGGAGCAAAGTGTCAAATTATACTATTTGTGTATAATGATATAATAAAATAGATGATATTTGTATTGTAATCAACAATTACATGTATTTTATTAACAAATCTATAGATTGTTTAGTTTGATGAAAAAAATAAAGAAAATATTTTAGCTTTGCAATGTTGTAAAATCAAATTAATTAACCATTAAAAATCGTATTTATGAACAAAGCAGAATTAATTACCGCAATGGCTGAAAAAGCCGGTTTAACCAAAGTAGATGCTAAAGCAGCTTTAGAAGCATTTGTAGCTGCAACCTCTGAGGCTCTTGCTCAAGGTGACAAATTATCTCTTATCGGATTTGGAACATTTTCAGTAAATCACCGTCCGGCGAGAAAAGGAAGAAACCCTAGAACGAAGAAAGAAATCATGATTCCTGCAAAAAAAGTTGTTAAATTTAAAGCCGGTGCAGAACTTGCTGCGAAAGTTTAACATTTTTTGATTTATGAATAGTCGCGTGTCTTTTAGAGGTGCGCGATTTTTTTTACCACAAAGTACACAAAGAATGTACAAAGTGCACAAGTGGTGTTCTTTGAAAAAGTCTTAGTGTACTTTGTGGTAAAATTTCTATTTAATCAACCTATACCTTTTCCCCGGAAGCGCTTCAATTACTCCGTTAAGCTCCAAACCCAATAAAACAGAAGCCATTTTTGATGGCGTTAATGTACAATTTTGTGTTATTAATTCATCAATATGAACTTCTTTAAGATTTTGTATGATGGAAACTACGATTTCTTCATTCGCATTTAATTGTTGAAAAAGTTGCGGTTGAATTTGCGCCGGTTTCTCTGCATTCCAACCCATCATATCAATAATATCTTCTCCGGAAGTAACCAATGCCGCCAAATTTTGACGGATAAGCTCGTGGCACCCCTCTCGCGAAGGTTCAAAAACAGACCCCGGAATAGCAAAAACATCCCGTTGGTAAGAATGTGCAATACATGCGGTGATGATGCTTCCGCCACGTTTTCCCGTTTCCACTACCAGCAAGGCATCTGCCATGCCGGCAATAATGCGGTTGCGTTTGGGGAAATTTTGACGATCAGGCAGGGTATAGTACGAAAATTCTGAAACCAATGTACTCCCCAGATCTGTCATTCTTTTCGCCAACTTTTTGTTGGAAGATGGATAGATATTCCCAAATCCCGAACCCATAATTCCAACGGTATGCAAACTATAATCCAATGCCGCCTCATGTGCAAAAGTATCTATTCCCATAGCCAAACCGCTTATAATAGAAATGTTATGTGAAGATAAACCGGAGAGCACACGCCGTACCGTATCTTTGCCGTAAGAGGTGGCATGACGTGTGCCCACAATTGCCAATGTTTTCTCAAAATTGAACTGATTACTGCCCTGATAGCAAAACATATAAGGTGCATCGTTACAACGCAGCAAACGTTTCGGATAATCGTGGTCTGTATAAAAACAATGAAAAATATTGTTTTTTGCCGCCACATTCAATTCACTGTGTACTGCTTTTTCAATTTCCGATGTCAAAACCGGAGGTGCCGGAAACGAGCGCGTAGTTTGGTGTTTTTTGCGAATGGAATGAAAATCGTGAAACAGGGCGGATGCGCTTCCTGAAAGTTGCAATAGCTTTTTTATTATGGAGTTACCATATCCTTTTTGGTATGATAATGCAATTTTGTAAAAGAGTTCGTCGAGCATAATTTTAGTAAAAATGAGGCAGCAAATATAAGTAATATTGAAGCAAAAGTCAAGTCTTTTATAAAAAATATGCAACTTATTTACTGCTCCACCTGAAGGAATAAAAAAACTTGTTTATTTGTAACACAAATTTTGTACTATGAAATTCAATGTCAAAGTCTTATTTTTAAGCATTTTTTTGCTTTTCTTTTTGTTTTCTACTTCATTGTATGCACAAAAAAAAATGTCGCTACAAGCATGTATTGATTTCGCATTAGAACACAGCTACACTGTGAAACAGAAGATATTAGAAAAAGAATTGAGATATGTGCAATTGCAAGCTACAAAAACGAGTATTGCGCCTACGCTTGGTGCAAATATTGGACAAAATCTCGACTTTGGACGCTCCGCTTTGGCGGATGCCCTCATAATAAATACCACACAAGCTACTACTAATTTCTACGCAGGTTTAAATATGGATCTTTTTCAGGGATTGCGCACACACCACCAAATGAAATCGGATAAATTAAACTTGGAAGCCACATTATTCGATATTGAAAGTGCAAAAGAAAATATAGAACTCACTGTAACAGCTTATTATCTTCAAATTTTATTAAACAAAGAGATTTTGGAGGTGTATAAAACACAAGTAATATCCTCTCAGGAACAGGTGGATAGGATTCAGCTTTTGGTGAATAACGGAAAAAGTTCTGATGCCGAACTGTATGCAGCAAAAGCTACATTAGCAACGGATCAAGTTGCCGTAGTAGAAGCTAATAATGCTGTTCGTTTATCCACTTTAGATTTAGCGCAATTAATGAATTATCCTGATGTCTCTAATTTTGGAATTGCTACAGAAGCCGATGACGTTGGGATAGATGAGATATTAAACAAAAATGTTGATGTATATCATGTTGTGGAAAATGCGTTGCAAAATCGTCCGGCTATTAAAGCGGCGCTAACACGCATTGAACAAGCAAAACGCACTATAAAAGTTTATCAGTCAGGATGGTATCCTACACTCGGGTTTTCTGCAAGTTTTGGAACAGGTTACTTTTACCGATTTAAAGAGATCTCTGGATTTCCAAACCAGCCTTTTGGAGAGCAGTTTAGAAATAACGCCCGGCAATCATTAGGACTTTCGTTATATATTCCTATCTTTGATAAATTGTCTACCCATTATAATGTGAAACAGCAGAGAATCAATGTTAAAGCGCAAGAATTACAATTGGAAGAAACAAGACGAATACTAATTAAAGAGATTGAACAGGCTTATGTAAATGCGGTGGCATCTAAAGAAAAATATTTAGCTTCACAAGTTGCCAATACTTCTTCTGCGATAGCATTTCAATATGAAGAAGTAAAATTTAACGCAGGTTCTTCTACAAATTTTGAGTTTAACGATGCAAGAAACAAATACTTGCAAGCGCAATCTAATCTTATCCAAGCTAAATTCGACTTTTTGTTTAGAATTAAGATTTTGGAATTTTACGGAAAAAATTGAAAATAACCTTATTTTTGCCCCCAAATCTAAATTATGCCTACCGACGAGCTGATTCTTGAGTTATTTTCTAATGAAAATACCCGCAACCGCGCTTTTGAAATGCTCGTTAAAAAATATCAAAAAGATGTGTATCAAAACGTTCGACGAATGGTTGGGTTGCACGATGATGCCAACGATGTTTCACAAAATGTATTCATTAAAATTTGGCGACATTTGGATAATTTTCGCGGCGAATCGAGCTTAAAAACCTGGATTTTGAGAATTTGCACGAATGAATCCCTAACATTTATTGAAAAAAAGAAGAAACTACTCAATCTTACCGATGATTCCTACACAGAATGGATGCTGCAAACCATTCCCGACGATAAATATCTGTCTTCTGAAAAAATTGTGCAACTCATTCAACAAGCCATACTTCATTTGCCTGAAAAGCAGCGCATTGTTTTTTCATTACGTTATTATGAAGAGATGCCTTACGAAGAAATGTCAAAAGTATTAAACACTTCAGAAGGAGCGCTTAAGGCATCTTATCACTTTGCCGTAAAAAAAGTAGAAGATTTTTTGTTAAACCATTAAACTTACAATACATATACATGTCTAAAAACAGTTTTAACAACACTCATTTTTCCATGAATACATTAGAAAATAATAAGAATAAACCCTTATTTGATGTTCCGGAGCATTACTTTGAACAATTGCAACACAATGTAATGCAACGTGCTATGAAAGAAGAAAAGCAACAAAAAAAATCTAAGAAATGGATTTCTGCCACTTCAGCAGCAGCCTCAATTGCCATCATTGTTGTACTTTCTGTCTATCTTATTGTAAATAGGGATCCTAATGAACATTTTTACGTACTTGAAGGAGTTATACAATCTGAAGACACGCTTATTACTTTAGATTCAAACTGTTTAGCTGAAGTTAGAGAGGTTACGGTAAAAGAATTAACAGAAGTAAAAAGAGAACCTGAAACCTTATCTTCTAAAGCTCCCTTAGTAGCTAAAGAAACGATTGTGTATCGCGCAGTAGATTTTTATGTAGATGATTATGAGGTTTATAACTTTTGTGAGGTGATGTATGATTTGGAATGTTTTTATGATTATTAGTCTGAACCATGATTTTTGTAAGATTAACAAGATAATATTTTAACTATGAGACATTTAATTTTTGCTTTTTCTTTTCTGTTTATAACCTCTTTTTTGTTTGCGCAAGAGCAAGAAGATTGTCAGTCTATTATGACCATTAAGAGAAATTTTATGGAGCGTAATTTGGCCTTATCTGATAATGAGTGCCAAGCGTTTTGGGACTTTTATAATCCTTATCTTAAAGAAGAATCGGAAATTTTTGAAGCAAGCAGGACATTATTGCATAAAAACAATATCAAACGCAGCAAAGGGCGAGTTGATTATACCAAGCTGAATGATAAGCAATTGTACATATTAATGGAAGATAGGATAGATACGAAAGAGAAACTCATTCAATTAGAGAAAAAGCTGTATGAACAATTAAAAAAGATACTCTCTGCCAAAACATTATATCAATTTTATCAGATTGAAGGGCGTTTTAGAGCCGATATAAAAGAGGAGGCGAAAGGGGCATGTACGCATGAGAAGCAATAAAAACATTACCTTTGCCGCCTAATTTTTTGAAGTATGACTTTTCTTACTGAATATTCATTGTGGTTTGCACTCATTTGCATCTTGATTGGTGCAAGTTATTCTTTTTTATTATATTACAAAAATAGAAACATCGTATTTGAATCACGTGCTAAACGTACGATGTTTATTTTTCGAGGCATAACGGTTGCTTTGATTGCGTTTCTTTTGTTGGCGCCCATGCTACGTTTAACCATTAAAAAAACAGAAAAACCGATTATTATCGTGGGGGTTGACAACACGGAATCTATTATTTTAACGCCTGATTCCAATTTTTATGCCACCACTTTTAAAACAAATTATAAAGATTTAATCCGGCAACTGCAAAAGAATTACGAAGTTGTGAATTATGCTTTGGGTGGCAGTGTGCACTTAATACATGATAATACTACTTTGGATTTTAGCGAAAAGTCCACTAATTTAGCAGCATTATTTGAAGAGATAAACGATTATTATACAAATAGAAATATTGGTGCAGTAATACTTTTAACCGATGGAATTTTTAACGAAGGCTCCAATCCATTGTATCTTGCAGAAAAGCAAAAAGCGCCTGTTTACACTGTGGGAATGGGAAATCCTGAAGCGCAACCTGATTTATACATTTCTAATATTGTGTATAATAGACAAACTTTTCTGGGCAATCTTTTTCCGGTAGAAATTAAAGTGGCTGCCACACAATTAGCCGGAAAAAACACCACATTAACAGTTTCTGATGGCAATAAAGATATTTTTACGAAAAATATTAATATTGCAGGTAATCAATTCTTTGAAAATGTGCGCTTTACATTGACAGCAAAAGAAAAAGGCGTACATCGCTATCAAGTTAATTTGACGCCGGTTGAAAATGAGATTTCTATCAAAAACAATAGCGCTTCTTTTTATATAGAAGTGATAGACCAGCGTGAAAAAATCGCGATCATTTATCATTCACCACATCCTGATATTTCGGCAATTAAAAGTGCGCTTGAAACCTCCGACCGTTATCAAATAGATCTTTTTTCTACGGATAAATTACCTGCAAATATTGATAATTATGTATTGTTTATTTTGCACCAATTGCCTTCTAATCATCAGGTGGCAAATAATTTAGTTGCAAAAATTCAAACTGCGGGCAATGCGTGTTGGTATATTTTGGGAGAATCTTCGAATTTGCAGACATTTAACGGTTTAAATTTGGGATTAAACATTTCACAGAACAAAAAATTGCGCAACGAAGCCATGCCGGCTTTTAACGACAATTTTGTTTCGTTTACCTTTTCTGATGAAGCAAAAAAGATGTTAGCCAAACTTCCGCCGGTAAGTACGCCGTTTGGAGAGTATAAATCTGTTGTTTCTTCCAATACATTTTTATATCAAAAAATAAATGGGATAACGACCAACTATCCGTTGTTTATTTTTAATGATAATAATGCCGCGAGAACAGGGATTCTCACAGGAACGGGAATTTGGCAATGGAAACTCTATAATTATTTGTATGCCAATAATCACGACGTTTTTAATGAAATAATAAATAAAACAACGTTTTATTTATCTACAAAAGGAGACAAAAGCTTCTTTCGTGTGATGGTAAAAAATGTGTATAATGAAAACGCGCCGGTAGATATTACTGCAGAGCTTTATAATGAAAGTTATGAATTGCAAAACGATCCGGAAGTGCAATTTCAATACATAGGTAAAGATGGAAAGAAACATGAAATGCAGTTCTCAAAGCAGAATAATGCATACTTTTTATCATTGGGTAAACTGCCTGCCGGAACATATTCGTGGAGCGCTAATGTGAAATTTGGCGATAAATCTTATTCTAAATCAGGAGTTTTTACTGTACAAGAAATAGATCTTGAAACTTTGAGCTTAGTAGCAAATCATTCGTTGTTGCAAAATATAGCTGAATCTACGCATGGTAAGTTTTACACGGCGGACGATTTCTCTTCTTTAGAAAATGATATTAGAAAAAATGAAAATATAAAGACTATTGCCTCATATCAAAAACGTTACAGTTTGTTTTTGAATTCTTGGTGGTATTTTATAGCCATTATTCTTCTTTTTGGTGCAGAGTGGTTTATGCGGAAGTGGGGTGGGGGTTATTAATATGAACCATGATTTTCATAAGATTTTCAAGATTTCCATGATTTCTTTCTATAGATAATCTTGTTAATTTTATTAATCTTCTGAAAATCAAGGTTCAAAACTACTTTATCCTACACTTAAACATCAGTTCCTCTTCAATATATCCTTCCAACTCATCATTAATTTCCACCTTTCCAATGCCACATGGGGTGCCCGTAAAAATTAAATCTCCAATTTTTAAGGTGATAAATTGAGATACATATTCGATAACTTCATCTATTGAAAACAACATATCTGCTGTATTTCCTTGTTGTACAAGCTGTTTGTTTTTTAGTAATGAAAAATTGATGTTTTGCAAATTTGCGAAATCTGTTTTGGGAAGAAAACGATTTACTACTGCTGAGCCGTCGAAGGCTTTGGATATCTCCCAGGGTAGTGCGTTTTTAAAAACATCGGCTTGAATGTCGCGTGCGGTAAAATCGATGCCCAGTCCAATTTCATCGTAGTAGGTATGCGCAAACTTTTTTTGGATGTGTTTTCCTAATTTATTGATACGCACCACTAATTCTACTTCATAATGGATATTATTTGAGAAATCGGGATGGAAAAACGGGCGGTTTCTTAGAGTGAGGGCGGTTTCGGGCTTTAGGAAGAAAACAGGTTTTGTAGGAACTGTTTTGTTGAGTTCTTCGATGTGGGATTTGTAGTTGAGACCAATGCAGATGATTTTCATATTCTATTTTTTTGTGGGACAAAAGTAATATTTTTACTCAAATTCTGAAAAATCATGTTTATTTGCCATGCGAATCAAAATGATAATTAAGAATTAAGCAAAATATGTTTTTTAAAATTGAAAATCTACATGTTTCCATCAAAGGGAAAGAGATTCTAAAGGGTATTAATTTAGAAGTGAATAGGGGAGAGGTGCACGCAATTATGGGACCTAACGGCACAGGAAAGAGTACTTTAGCATCCGTGATTGCCGGCAAGGAAATTTTTGACGTTACTCAAGGATCAATTACTTATAAGGATAAAAACCTTTTCGACTTGTCTATTGAAGATCGGGCACGGGAAGGCATTTTTATCGGGTTTCAATATCCGGTGGAGATTCCGGGGGTAAGTATCGCCAATTTTATGCGCACGGCTTTGAATGAAATTCGCCAATATCGCGGCGAGCCTGCTTTAAACGCCATGCAATTTATGAAATTGATGGAAGAGAGGAAAAAAATAGTTGAATTGACACAAAAATTAAGTGAACGAAGTGTGAATGAAGGATTTTCAGGCGGCGAGAAAAAGCGTAATGAGATTTTTCAAATGGCAGTGCTGGAGCCGGAATTGGCAATTTTAGACGAAACCGATTCAGGACTTGATATTGACGCTTTGCGTATTGTGGCAAACGGTGTTAATCAATTGAGAACAAAAGATAATGCGACAGTGGTGATTACACACTATCAGCGACTTCTTGATTATATTGTTCCTGACGTGGTGCACGTGCTTTTTGATGGAAAACTTGTGAAATCGGGAACGAAAGAATTGGCGTTGGAGCTTGAAGAAAAAGGGTATGAATGGATTAAAAAAGAGTATGAAAGCTCGCAAAGGCGCGAAGGTGCAAAGACTTAAAAGAATATGGAAAAACAAACTACTTTTCGATGCAAAATTAAAGATCTTGATACGAATTTATTGGTGTTAGTTGATGGAAAAAATGCTGATTTTAAACCTGAATCTCTTTGCAAAGGCGTAACAGTATCTTCTATTGAAAATGGAATATTGATTCATGTGGCTGAGAATATTGCTGTAGATAAACCGATTCAAATTGTATCTGCTATTCAAACAGATAAACCTTTAAAGCTTACCCAATACTTTAAGGTTATATTAGAAAAAAACGCATCGCTTTCTTTATTGCATTGCGACGATTCTTTGCAAAAAGAGCAAACGGATGTTTTTAATAATGTGGAAGTTGAATTAGCAAAAAATGCGCATTTGAATTATTACAAAATGGAAAATAAATCCGCCGGATCTATTTTAACCAATCAGATTCAAGTAAATCAAAAGGCGTCTTCTCATTTTTATTCTAATGTGATTACTTTTAATGCAGGAAAAGTGAATAATTTTTTGCATGTTCATCTGAGTGAGCCTTTTGCAGATGCGCAACTCAATGGTTTGTACTTAGTGGATAAGCAACAAGCCATTTGTAATGAAGTGAAAATATGGCATCATGCACCCGATTGTACGAGTCGGCAACTTTACAAAGGCATTGTGGATGATGAAGCGCGCGCCACTTTCAACGGACATATTATAGTACAGCAAGATGCGCAGCGTACGGCAGCATTTCAAATCAATAAAAATATTGCGCTGACTGATACGGCGCACATTCACACGCAACCATTTTTAGAAATTTATGCCGATGATGTGAAGTGCAGCCATGGCGCCACAGTAGGTCAGTTAGATGAAAATGCCATGTTTTACTTGCGTTCTCGCGGTATTTGCCAAAAAAATGCGCGTATGTTATTGATGTTTGCTTTTGCTAATGAAGTTGCTCAAACAGTTAAAATACAAGCATTAAGCGAGCGCTTATCTCAAATGATTCAACAGCGGTTGAAAGGAGAACTTCATATTTGTTCGCAATGTGCATTACATTGTGAAGGAAATAGAGAAGTGAATTTTGGATAGGGTAGGAGTGTTCTTAATAATATTCAATATTCCTTATCCTTTTTCTCAGAGTATCATTGCCTTGCAACACAACCTCTTCTAACCAATTTCCTTTAGCATCATGCTGGAGGTACATTCTGTCTTCCCGCATGTTATGCAAGCGATCTTCAAAAATTACTTTTTGCAATACGCCTTTGTCATCATATTGGGTATAAGTATATTCAATAATTTGACTTGCACCTCTAAAAGCGCGTCGGTTCACTTCATCTCCATAATTATCATACTCAATGGTAAAAAATTTGTACATTTTATTATGAGGATCATATTCTTCAATACGTGCCACCAATCCATGTTCATTATAATACATTACATTGGTAAGATGATAATTAGGAAGTATACGTTTCTTTTCTATGATACCGCCAATTCCATCGGTTTTAAATTGAATTTTATATAACAACGAATCATTTGCAAAAATCTGCCTTTCTTTTATAAAACCGTATCTATCGTATAGAAAAGTATCTTTTGTAAAACCGTGCTCTATATAATTGTATTCTATCCAATAATTTTCTTTCGCATTGGGCAAATAGTGAACAATTTGTTTAGAAACCGTATCATTATTTCTATCTAATATGATGGCTCGGGTTAAATAACCATCAGAGCTGTAGAAGAGCATAGCCTTATTTAAGAAAATATAAAGCGAATCTTTGTCTGAATAATAATAAGTATCGGTCTCAATAGAATGAATATTTCCGAAAAGACGTGCGTGCTGCAAGTGATTTTTCAACGCATCGGGAATAATTACTATTTCTGCTGTTTTTCTTTTACAAGAATGTGAAGTTGAGGCAATAATGAGCGAAAACAGGATAAGAAAAAGATACTTATTTTTTTGCATGTCTTTTTCTTCGAGCTAAATCTGCCGGTTCAATAGCCAATTTTTCACCGGTTAAAAGTGCGGCAACGCCTTCGGTATGGCATCTGTTTTTACATTGATCACATTCACTGTTTGTATTATAATTATCTGGTTCTGTGTATGTTGTAATTACGCCTTCGTAATTACGCAATACTACGCGATTGTTGCCGTGGGTAATTAAATAATTGGGCATTACCGGAATTTTTCCGCCGCCGGCAGGTCCATCTACTACAAAGGTAGGAACTGCGTAACCTGAAGTGTGCCCGCGCAACCCTTCAATAATCTCGATGCCTTTTGCCACAGTAGTTCTAAAGTGCTCAATTCCTAATGATAAATCACATTGATAAATGTAGTAAGGACGCACGCGATTTTTTACCAAATCTTGAACTAATTTTCTCATAATGAAAGTGCAATCGTTTACGCCTCTCAATAAAACGCTTTGATTTCCTAAAGGAATACCGGCATTTGCCAATTTTTCCAAGGCTAATTTTGCTTCTTCCGTAATTTCGTCAGAATGATTAAAATGGGTATTCAACCATATCGGATGATATTTTTTCAACATATTAACTAAGTCATCTGTAATACGTTGCGGACAAACCACAGGTGCGCGCGAACCGATACGAATCACTTCTACATGCGGGATAGCGTGCAAACGTTGAATAATGGATTCTAACATCTCATCACTTACCATCAAGGCATCGCCACCGGAAAGCAGCACATCGCGAACTTCCGGAGTAGCGGCAATATAATCAATCCCTTTTTGAATACGCTCTTTTGAGGATTCACAATCGCGTTGTCCGGCGAAACGCCTGCGCGTGCAATGGCGACAATACATGGCGCACTGGTCGGTAATTAAAAAAAGCACTCTGTCTGGGTAACGGTGTGTTAATCCGGGTGTTGGCGAATCTTCGTCTTCATCTAATGGATCTATCAGATCAGCTGCGGCTCTATGTGTTTCCAATTTAGTAGGAATCGCTTGCTTCCGAATAGGACAATCCGGGTCATTAGGGTGAATCAGACTTAAGTAGTAGGGCGTAATCGCCATCCGCAACGTTTTAAGCGATTCTTTCACACCGTTTTCCTCTTCAGGCGTCAACTCCATGTGCTCTTTAAGCTCTTCTAAAGTTTCAATGCGGTTTTTTAATTGCCAGGTCCAATCGTTCCATTGTTCATCGGTAGCGTTGGGGTAAAATTTTTTGCGGTTTATAGACATATAATTACTTTTAAATTTTGGGTTGCAAAAATAATATAATTATAGAATTAATTTGCACTATAAAATGTATGTGTACTTTTTTGTGCAGAAGGCAAAAACTTCACCCCATACCAAGTAAACTGCAACGAAAGAAACCCAACTATCAAAATTACCAATAAAATCTTCCGGTTTATCTTTTTAATTTTTGCAAGATGAAGATATAGGAGGAAAATTAGCCATGTAATTAACGCAGCATTTTCTTTAACATCCCACGACCAATATTGTCCCCATGCCTTTTTTGCCCAGATAGCACCCAAACACATACCGATACCCAATGCAACAACTCCGATTTTTACCAATAAATCGCATTTTGTGGTACTTTCGGATGATTTATTTTTACCACAATGTACACTAAGGGTTTCACAAGGGACACAAAGATTTGAATAATTTGTGTTCTTTGTGCATTCTTTGTGCCCTTTGTGGTTAAAAAGATTACACAATTCCAATACTCCCAAAACAAACGCACACCCAATAACCGCATACGCAAACATATATATCGCCACATGTGGAATAAAATATACAGATTGCAAAGCCGGTATCAACACTTGCGATTGAAGTTCCGGCTTGCAGATATTAATCACCACAAAAATGGAAGCCATTAAATTTACAAATATCAATAGATAGTTCATTCTCCAGCGCCAATAAGTAATTCCACTCAAAATAGCCAAGAAAAACGAATACCAAATTCTTGTCTCTCCCATTGTTTTAAAAGGCGGACGCTGCAACGTTAACCACATTCCAATGATAAATACAGCAAATGAAAACACTCCCAGCACTTGAAAAAAAAGCGCACTCTTTTCCTTTTTTTTAACCGCCAAAAACGAAGCAACAGCTAAACAAAATATGAATACTCCCCCAAATAGTAACATTTCTAAATAAAAATCCGTGCTAATCTGTGTCATCCGTGTCATCTGTGTTCAAAAAATTATAACTCACTCTTTCCAGAAACAACGCATAAGCCGGTGCCGAAACCTTAGCTTTGCACCTATCTTTCGCTTGAATAATATTTTGAAAATCAGCTACGGAGATTTTGCCTTTACCCACAAATAACAACGTTCCTACAATAGCGCGCACCATATTTCTTAAAAACCGGTTGGCGGTGATCGTAAAAACAAGCTGTCCATCTAATTGTTCCCAATGAGCAACCTTTATTTCACAAAAATTGTTATTTACGTTGGTATGTAGCCTCGAAAAGCTTGTAAAATCCTGATTCCCAAGTAAAAATTCAGTAGCTAAATTCATAACTTCCATATCTAATTTTTCATAAACCCGATAGGTAAACGGAAAATAAAACGGATCTTTTGATATGGCCACATAATATTTATAAGTGCGGTCTAATGCGCTAAAACGTGCGTGAAGCTCATCTTCCACCTGAAATATTCTATGAATAACAATCTCTCTAGGCAAAAGCGAATTGAGTTTATACTGCAATTTATCGCGATAGCTGTCTGTTAGTAAATCATTATGATCGAAATGCGCGAAATATTGCTTAGCGTGCACGCCGGTGTCGGTTCTTCCACAGCCCACAAGCTCAATTTTGTTTTTTAAAAGCAATGAGAAAGCATCTTCCAAAACTTCCTGTACGGTAATCTGATTAGGTTGGTATTGCCAGCCAAAAAAAGGAGTTCCGTTGTAAGCAAGTTCTACAAAATAGCGCATAAGCTTTTAGTTATTTTTTTGAGAGGACAAAATTATTAAAATTATGCTACTTTTGCCCTCCGCATTGGCGAGTATTGAAACAAATTGTTTAATTCAACCATAAATTTACATAATTATGAAAAAAAAAGTTTTTTATTTAAGTTGCTTGTTACTAACAACATTACTTCTTTTTTCTTGCAAAAAAGGTGGCATAAAAATAAAAGTGGATAACTTTTCAAATGGCAAAGCAGGCGAGGTTATTTTAGTGATAGATAAAAAATATGCCTCAGATGACGTACGGAACTATATTGAAGAGATTCTTACCCAACCACAACCGGCGTTCAATCAAATTGAACCGATGTTCGATTTGCTACATTTTGAAAATAAAGACTTTACCGCTTACTTTCAGCGTCATAGAAGTATTGTTCAATTTGATATAAATCCGAATTTTTCTTCCAATACGTTTAGAATTGAAGAAAATGTTTGGGCAAGACCTCAAGTGCATATTCATTTAAGAGGCTATTCTATGGATAGTTTGTTGATCTTCTTTAAACAACATGAAAATGAAATTATTGATGCGTTGTATGATAATGATTTAAAAAGAGTTCAATATTTTGCTTCAGGAAGGAATGATGCATATATTGAGCAAAGAATAGTAGACAAATTCGGCATTCATATCACAGTTCCAAATACTTACAGTATAGCTCGTGAAGAAGAGGATTTTATATGGCTTCTTTTCCGCACCGTGCGCAACGACCGGTTTATTATCATTTATAAAACCCCTGGTACCGATTTATCAAGAAGAGGGCTAATTGATGCGCGTAATGAAAAAACCAAAGCTTACATTCCGGGAGCAGTTTTTGGCGCATATCCTATTGTTGCAGAGGTATATCAATTCCCATTATACAGAGATAACGTAAAGATAGGAGCTATTACCGGCACCGAATTAAGAGGTCTTTGGGAAAGCGTAAACGACAAAATGGGCGGTCCTTTTTACGAATTTTCTTTTATAGATAGAGCCGGTGAAAATGTAATTTCAGTAGGCGGTTTTGTTTATGCGCCCGAAGAGGAAAAGCGCAATTATCTTCGTGAGGTAGAAGCAATTGTAAAATCGGTAAGATAAACATTACTGTTTCACAAACCGTTTAGTTGCAACAGCATTACCATCTGATAATCGAATTAAATAAACACCTGCACTATAATTCGATACATTAATTTTGAGTTCTGTTTCTGAGGTTTCAAAAGAGTGAACGAGTGCGCCCATACTATTATAAATAGCTACGGTTATTTTTGTGGCATCCGGACGGGTAACTGTTAATATATCTTGAACAGGGTTTGGGGTTAAAGAATAATTATCTAAATGATATGAAGAAATCGAAACTTCTCCGGAAATGGAAATATCATCTAAATTAACACCATTTCCTCTACCGACCTCTCCTTCAAACGCAATTTGATAGTAACTAGATGGGTTAGGAAGCTCTATGCTCTCTTCTTGCCAGGTTGGAACATCGTCTAAGAAAGCTTTCAACAGAATCCAATTTTCGCTTGGAGAATTTTTGTAATATACTCTTAGAATATCTTGCTCTTGGTAGTACCAATTATCATGCTGTGTGTACCAAAAACTTAACACAGGATTATGTATAGCGGATAGGTTAAAAACAGGGGTTATCAGCCTTGCTTTGTGAACGCCATAGTAACTAGAATTAAAAAGCCATGCCATGTAATCGCCACTGTGCGTTGTGGGAGGCAATCCATAAGTAGGTTTGGTGATTCTCCAATCAAAATTTCCGGTAACTATTTCTTGCTCCCAACATGGGTATGGGTTCAGGATTGGTCCATATTCAAATCCTTCAGTCCATGGAAATGAAGTTATCGCACTACAAACATAATTATTAATGAATACCGTTTTTGAATTATTATCATGAATTTGATCTCCGGTTGCAATTGCTGTAACTTTTATTTGATAGGTAGCTTCGGCAGAAAGATTTAATGTTGCATTAAATGTGTATTCAGCTTGTTCTAAACTTGGGATTGATTCTGTATATGTTTCTGTGGCTATAAGTGCCCCGCCAAGTTCCAATTGCAGTTTAAATCCTGTAAGAGAAGCGCTACTATTATTTTTTACCAATACTTTTACCGTTTCATTGTTGGTGTGGTTCACTCCTGTTATTGGTGTAATAATCGAAAGTAATTCTACATCCACAAAATCCACAAAATCCATAACTCTTATATCATCCAACTGCGCCTCATAATGCCCACCACCAGCAAATGTACTTTCAAATGCTATTTGGTAATAGTCTGATTTATTGGGTAGAAGTAGAAACTCTGTTTTCCACTCTGGATTTTTTGAAAAAGATTTCAATAAAGCCCAATTTCCACTTGAGGAATTTTTGTAATATACTCTTAAATTACCCCGTTCTACCTCTGTATGCCAAAAATTCAACACAGGGACATTTACATTGGATAAATCAAGTACAGGGGTTATAAGTTTTGCAGAATACGCCGGTGCACCCGCAAAATTCTCATAAATACGAGCCTTATAGCTGCCTCCATGCGCTGTAGGAGGTGTGCCTGTTGAAGCAGGTACAACAGTCCATTGCCATCCATAGCCTTCCTGATTCCAACATTTAGGAATATTTGCACCATAATCTTCAAATCCTTCTTGCCAAGGAAATGAAGTTATTTTAGGGCAAATAATATTTTTGACATTAATTATTTTCGAATTATTTGAGGATATTAAATCACTTTCTGCGATTGCCGTAACTTTTATTTGATAGGTGGTTTCGGCAGAAAGATTTAATGTTGTAGCAAAAGTGTATTCAATCTGGCCTAAACTTGGAATTGAACCCATAAATGTTTCAGTTGTAATTAGAGAGCCATTAAGTTCTAATTGCAAAGCAAATCCCGTAAGCGGATCGCTTCCGTTGTTTTTCAATAAGACTTTTACAGGTTCACTGTTTGTGAGGTTTTCACCTGAAGCCGGGGTAATAATTTTATTCAACTCTACATCCACAATGTCGGCAAATTCCATAATAGTAATATTATCTAATTGTATTTCAGAAGTATTAGTGCCTGAAATCACATTTTCAAACGCAATTTGATAATATTCAGATTTATTGGGAAGAAGTATTATTTCTCCATGCCACTCCGGTATATTGAAGGAAGATACGTGTAAATAAACTTTCCATTCTTCCTCAGAACTTCTTCTGTATTTTACTCTTAGATTTCCTCTTTCTCTTTGTGTGTACCAGAAAATCAATACTGGTTTATTTAGAGTGGATAAATTAAAAACAGGAGTGATCAATTTACTATTATTTATCCATGCAACAGTGCCGCTATAATAAGAGCGCGCCTTATAATTACCTTCATGTGCCGTACTTGGTATGCCTGTAGTATTCGGTACAACAGTCCATTTCCAGTCAGGTTCACCTGTAGCAAGATGAGTCCAACATAACGGAATCTCTGTGCCATTATTTTCAAAACTTTCTTTCCATGGAAAAGTAGAAACCGGGTTACATTGGCTATAAACTACGTTTATTAGCAGAGATGCTGCTATAACAAATAAAAATTTTTTCATAATATTTGAGCTTTAAATGGTTAATTGTGGCAAAAATAATATAAAACTAAATATACAGATACAATCTGCGTTTATCTGTTAAATCTGTGTTATCTGCGTGCAAAAAAAATTACATATTCTCAATCGCCGCCCGAATAAACCCCATAAACAACGGATGTGGGTGGTTGGGTCTCGACTTAAACTCCGGATGGAACTGACATGCTACAAACCACGGATGATTAGGTAATTCAATCATTTCAACAATGCTTCCGTTGGGAGATGCTCCGCTAATAATCATTCCTTTCTCTACCAATAAATCGCGATAATCGTTATTTACCTCGTAGCGATGACGATGGCGTTCGGAGATCATTTCTGTGTTGTAACAATCGAAGGCTTTGGTTCCTTTTGTTAATTTACAGGGATGTTTTCCCAAGCGCAGACTTCCGCCCAACATGCTGTACTCGTTTTGCCCGGGAAGCAAATCAATAACAGGGTAGGGGGTATTGGGATCAATTTCACGACTGTTGGCACTTTTAAGATTGGCTACATGGCGCGCAAACTCAATAATAGCGGTTTGCATGCCCAAACATAATCCGAAATAGGGGATTTTGTTTTCACGGGCGTATCGCGCAGCATTTATTTTGCCTTCGGTGCCTCTTTCTCCAAAACCGCCGGGAATTAAAATTCCATCTAAATCACCTAAGAGTGTACCCGCATTTTTCTCGGTAATATCTTGAGAATTAACCCATTTGATTTCTAATTCAGCAGAGTTGAAAATAGCGGCATGCTTCAAGGCTTCGACTACACTTAAATAAGCGTCGTGTAAATCGGTGTATTTTCCAATAATTCCGATTTTTACCGAAGTGGAAGTGCGTTTACTGCGTTCTACCATTTCGATCCAATCGCTCAAATCTTTCTCTTTACATTTTATTTTAAGACGTTTAAGTACTTGTTCAGCTAATCCTTCTTCCTCTAATGCCAACGGAATTTCGTACAATGACGGCACATTTTTATTTTCCAACACACATTCAACAGGAACGTTACAGAATAACGCTAATTTTTGACGGATATCTGCTCCCAAATCCCGATCGGTTCTACATACCAATATGTCGGGTTGAATACCAAGGCTAAGCAGCTCTTTTACGCTGTGTTGCACAGGTTTTGTTTTAAGTTCATTGCTGGGCGTAAGAAAAGGAATGAGCGCCACATGAATATACATGCAATTACTATAGCCTTCTTCTCTTGAAAATTGGCGAATAGCTTCCATGTGGGGCAAACTTTCATAATCACCCACCGTACCGCCGATTTCTACAATGGCAATATCGGCATTATTTGATTTGGCATTAATACGAATAATATCTTTAATCATGTTGGTAACATGCGGAATCATTTGTACGGTTGCGCCTGCGTAAACGCCATTGCGCTCGTTTTCTAACAGCGCATTGTAAATTTTCCCTGAGGTATAATTGGAATGTTTATTTAGATTTTCATCAATAAATCGTTCATAATGTCCTATGTCTAAATCTGTTTCGGCACCATCTTCAGTAACGAATACTTCACCGTGTTGCAGTGGATTCATCGTTCCCGGATCAATATTCAAGTAGGGATCCAATTTTTGCATCGTTACTTTTAAGCCTCTTGATTTTAAAAGGCGTCCCAACGAAGCAGCCGTAATCCCTTTTCCGAGACCGGAAACAACACCGCCTAAAACGAATATGTACTTTGTTGTCATAATAAGATTTATAATTTGCGAAAATAGAGATTTTTTCTTACGACGTTAAATCGGTTTCGATAATATAATGATTCCTATCGGAAGCGCTTCGAGCCATCATTTCTCCCAAAAAACCTGCGAGAAACAATTGAGTGCCTACAATCATCGCTAATATAGCAAGATAGAATAACGGTTGATCGGTAATTTGCCTGAAATGCGCTTCCGGATCTGACATCAAAATTAATTTTTGAACAATTAAACTAATGGTTATGATAAATCCGATAAGAAACGCAACAGTTCCCCATATTCCGAAAAAATGCATGGGCTTTTTACCAAAACGCGAAATGAAGGTAATGGAAAGCAAGTCGAGGAAGCCATTCACAAAGCGGTTCCATCCGAATTTAGTTATGCCGTATTTGCGTTTTTGATGAGTAACCACCTTTTCGCCAATTTTTGAAAACCCTGCCCATTTAGCAATTACAGGAATATAACGGTGCATTTCGCCGTATACTTCAATCGTCTTTACTACATCTTTACGATATGCTTTTAGTCCGCAATTAAAATCATGCAAATGAATTTTAGAAATCTTTCTTGTGGTCCAATTAAAAAATTTAGACGGAATATTTTTTGCAAATGTAGAATCATAACGCACTTTTTTCCAGCCCGATACAAGATCATGACCATCTTCCGTAATCATTCTATATAGATCCGGAATTTCCTCAGGACTATCTTGTAAATCGGCATCCATAGTGATGATTACGTCGCCTTCTGCTCTCTGAAATCCTGTGTTTAATGCAGCGGATTTTCCGTAATTTCTACGAAATTTCACGCCTTTAAAACACTCATTTTCTTGATGTAATTGCTCAATGATTTGCCACGATTTATCGCGACTGCCATCATCGATAAACAGAACTTCATAAGAGAAATTATTTTCAGTCATCACTTTTTGAATCCACGCTGCCAATTCGGGCAAAGATTCTTCTTCGTTTAATAAGGGGATAATTACGGAGATATTCATAAATTGTTAATTATTAATTGTTCAATGGTAGGGGCGCAAAATTTTGCGCCCCTACAGATATCATCAAAAAAAGCGACGGTCTATAAGCCGGATTCTGTCGAGTTCTGTCATTTATCTTGGCGCAACGTTGCCGTTGCGCTCCAGCAACCTACCCTCCGAGTTGGGCGAGCAGCCCTCAAACCTCGGTTTACATGGTCTTTCAACCCATAAGGTTTACCCCCGTTGTGCATCGCTGCCAACGTCGTGAGCTCTTACCTCACGTTTTCACCCTTACCCCGCATTACTTTGGGGCGGTTGTTTTCTGTGGCACTATCTGTCACCCTTTCGGGCGCCTTCCTGTTAGGAAGTATGGCGCTCTATGTTGTCCGGACTTTCCTCTCCCGATATACATCGGCAGCGACAGAACGACCGTCGTTTTTAAGTGTGCAAAAATCTATAAATTTTTCAAATATACATGCAATGATGTCAAACAATTTTTCTGTTAAAAAAAACAGATATATTTCATTCACGAATCTTCCTGAAAAATTAAATAAACCCCAAAAGTTGGCAAAAACTTTTGGGGTTTATCATTCTTTAAGAACAAGCTCTTTTTAAGTCTTAAAAAATGCTTGAATTTCCAATCAAGAACAACGCCGCAATACCCACAATAGGATATAACTCAGAGAATACAGTCAAGATCATGGTACGTCCGAAAACGTCGTAGCCTTGTCCAATGGCATTAATGCCGTTGGCACCCACTGCTCCTTGGCGGAGCGAGGAGAAGATACAAAGCAATCCTAATGCAATACTTACACAGAAGATTGCAGCTGCTTGTAGTGAATTGAGCTCTGGGGTTAAGTGCGTTGAAAGGAGGAAGTAGCCGAGAAATCCGTAAAGCCCTTGTGTCCCGGGAAAAGCCGTAAGAATCAGGTAGTTTCCGAATTTATCGGGGTTCTTTTTCATTGCTCCAATCGCAGCATTTGCGGTAATAGTTACACCAATTGCGCTTCCGATTCCCGAAAGTGCAAGCAAGAGTCCGATGCCTATGTAGGCTAAGAAAATAGGTTCCATTTTTTTCTTTTTTTAAGTTAATTTTTTGTTTATTGTTTTTATTTTTGAATTAATCTACTTGTTTTTTAAAAGGGGTGTAGGCTTTTCCGCCACCTTCAAATCCAACATTGTTGTAAAACTCAACAAATGTTAAACGAACAGGGTGAATGAAGGCTCCTAAAGAGTTGATAAAGATATTGATACCGTGTCCAAATAAAAGTATGAATACAATTACTAATTCTCTTGCAATGATAATATCCGGAGCTAAACCCATGGCAAGATCATTAAATACTAAACCCATAACTGCACCGGAAATTCCTAACGCAAAGAGACGGATGTAGGAAAGCAAATCGCCCAAAAGTCCTGTTATTTTATTATAAACTCCAAACAATCCTGAACCAATACTTCCGGGTAGGCCTTTTAAGCCTTTTTCAGGATTGTTGAAAAACAGCATCATAAAGCCTCCCACAGAGAGTAGGGTAATAAGTAAAGTTGAATTTACAGGTGCAATCATACCTTGATTGCCCGCTAAATAAAGCCCCCCCCCCAACATAGTAATGAGCCAACCAAAAGTATCAAGCGAATAATAGAAACCAAAACGCATCCATCTAACTATTCCCTTAATAATGAGTGCATAAACTATTTGTACTCCTCCAATTATTAATGCAAAATAAAAAAGTTGCATGTCAGTCATGATAAGCCCTAAATTCTTAAATGGCTGTAACCATACCCAATCTACTTTTAGCAATTGGATTCCAAAGAATGTACCGCTCATAAATCCGAAAATAATAGTTCCGATACCAAAATAGGTTGCCAATTGCCCGGCAGTGCGCATAAAACTGTCTTTCGAACGTCTTAAAAAGAAAGAAGCTGCGAGAAAAATTAAGCCATAGCCTGCATCGCCCAAACAAAGCCCGAAGAAGATGATGTAAAAGGGCGCAAAGAATGGCGTAAAGTCGAAAGCGTTATAATTGGGTTTATCATAAAGATCTGCAATCAATTCGAATGCTCTGAAAAAGCGATTGTTTTTTAGTTTAATAGGTGGATTATCTTCCGGAGTAGGCTCGGCAACGTTAAAATAGATAGCTTCTTTTTGTAAAACCTCGGTTGTTTGCAGCTCATTTTCAGCAGGAACGTAACCTTCCAATATCATTAATTTTTCTCCTGCTGCCGTGTCGCCGCTCAATTCCACTTTTTCAAAATTGATATGATCTTTTACTTTCTTTTCGTTGTAACGCAACGTCTCAATAGTCTCTTGCGCAATTTTAGCTAACTCTTGTTCTATCTCTTTGTGTCGAACATCAATAACCTTCAAATCTTTTTTCCATTCTGAAATTGATTTTTCAGAAAGTCGAATATGTTCCGCTTCAATAGGCGGTATGGCAGGATTTTGAGTAAAAGTAGCAAAGTAGAGTTGTGAGCCTCTTTGAGTTAATTTTACAGCATTGTAATCCTCAATCCATTGCGGATCAAATTTCGATTTGGAAACGACATGAAAATTCATGTACCAACCTTTTTTTTCGAGACGGTAAATATTTTCCGGCTCAAAGTCACCCAAAGGAATAATTCTATCTATCTCTTTTTGAATGCCTTGTTTGTCTAAAGTTAACTTGTCTTTTTCATTAAACAAAGATTCTACTGTTTCCAAAATTAACTCTCCAATTGCTTTTTTATCTGCCGGCTTCAGCTCTTTAGTTTCATTTTCTTCATTAACATTGGTTAGATTTCTGATAGCTTCTTGGTAACGTTTTTCACGACTTATCCAATCTGCAATCCCACTTTCTTCCGAAAATGCACCTAACTGTTTTTGCACAATGTGAACAATGCCTAATTCTCTTAATTTTAACAAAAAAGAATGATAATCTTTATGATAAATCAAGAAATCGTATTTTTTCATTTTTGCAATCATGCTACCTCCTCCTTTCTTTGCATTTTTTCAAGGTTCGTTCTCATAATTTTTTGAGAAGCTTTAGAAAGACTTTCCTCATCTTCCAAGTACCTTTTTATTTTCCTTATGGCATCTGAATATCCGGGAATTTGCACTTTCTCAAATAGATTCACTTTTTGAGTGGTTTTTTTACGTGCATATTCAAGTTGCTCTAATTTAAGCTGTTCTATTTCTGCTCTGATGCCTCTTTCAGCCAATTCTTTGAGTAGAGAAATGCCATCGGAAAACCAAATGGGAGAATTGAAGCGACTGTAAGGCTTTTCTTCAAACTCTACACTTCCGAAAAGCGGAAGAAGCACTCCTGCAACCTTTTTAGTTTCAATGGTGATATCTTTCACAGTGATAAGTTCGGGGCTGAACTCATTCCATAAACTTGCCAAATGATCGTATTTTTTCATTTGTTGGTCAAGTTCATCTCTCAATTCATGAAAACGATCTTTGGTTCGTTTCACTTCCATTCTTAAAGCGCTTTCTTTACTCTTAATAGTTGGCAATGCACGTACCCTTACCTTCAATTGCTTTTCGAGCGATTGGAGCGAAGTTTTGTTATATTGAAATTTTATTGCCATTTATATAGTGATTTGATAGTTATTTATTTTGAATTTTAAATTTTGAATTAAATTTGAAAGTTTAAGATGTTCGGCATAATTTATAATTCAAAATTTTTAATTGGATTTAGGCCAATGTTTTTCTATAAACTCAGCTCTGATGTTTACTTCATCCGGAGAGAAATATTTTGCAAAAAGTCCCCAAGCTACATCTAACATTTCGGTAGTATCTAAAGTTACATCAATCGCCAAAAGGTTACGTGCATAATCTTTTGCAAAGGCTAATGTACGCTCGTCATATTCGGTAAGGTCAAACCCGTTTTCCATTTTGGTACGGGCGTTCGATGCATCGGCGTATAAACGCACGGCAGCATTCATTACTTGTGAGTGATCTTTTCGAGTTTTCTTTCCTATTACCAACTGTTTTAAACGCGATAAAGAACGGAATGGGTCAATAATTACTTTTCCGGTATCGCTATCGCGGCGTAAATAAAGCTGACCCTCAGTAATATATCCGGTATTATCAGGCACAGCGTGGGTAATGTCTCCACCGGATAATGTGGTTACGGCAATAATGGTAATGGAACCTCCGTCAGGGAATTGTACCGCTTTTTCATAAATTTTCGCCAAATCGGAGTATAATGAGCCGGGCATAGAATCCTTTGAAGGAATCTGATCCATACGGTTCGATACAATCGCCAGCGCATCAGCATAGTTAGTCATGTCGCTTAATAGCACCAACACTTTTTCATGTTTTTCTACCGCAAAATATTCTGCCGCAGTAAGCGCCATGTCAGGAATTAATAATCTTTCTACCGACGGGTCTTCAGTAGTATTAATGAACGAAACGATGCGGTCTAACACGCCGGCATTGCTAAATGTATTTTTAAAATACAGATAATCGTCGTTTGTCATTCCCATACCGCCCAAAATAATCTTATCTGATTGTGCGTGAAGTGCTACCAACGCCATTACTTCATTATAAGGCTGATCCGGGTCTGTAAAAAACGGAATTTTTTGTCCGGTAACCAACGTGTTGTTCAGGTCAATGCCGGGGATTCCGGTAGCCAACAATTCCGAAGGTTGTTCGCGGCGCACCGGATTTACCGATGGCCCTCCAAGTTCTACCTCTTTGCCTTCCGGTAGCGGTCTTCCGTCAATCGGCTCTCCGTACGCATTGAAAAATCTGCCCACTAACTGATCGCCAACTTTAAGGGCAGGCGCTTTCCCCATAAAAATTACTTCCGCATTGGTGGGAATCCCTTCTGTTCCGCCAAAGATTTGAAGGATTACTTCATCGCCTTCAATTTTTACTACCTGCGCCGAACGTCCGGCAACAGAAGCTAATTCTTCGTTGGTAACGCCTTGTGCTTTCAAAGAACAAGTTGCTTTTGTAATTTTTGTAATCTTTGTGTATATTTTTTGAAATGCTTTAGACATGTTATTTTATTTTAAAGGGTTATGTTATAATTATGAATTTTAAGTTTTGAATTCAAAATTCATAATTCAAAATTTAATTACCTGCTTCTACTTTTGGCTGTTCTTCCAACGCTTCCTCCAATTGTTTCTTGTAACGATTAAATTCATCACTTTCAAAATGCGAAAAGTTCATTTGCTTACAAATATTAATGATCTTACGGAAATATGTACCCACATCATTAAAATGCTCGAAGATAAAATCTATGTGGCAAATACCAATTACCAAGTCTAACATATAGCGTTGACGATACATCGGCGTGTTGGTATCTACTTCGTCGAATGCATCTTGCTGTAGAATTACAAAGTCAATAAGCTCCGATTTCCAAAAAGTTTGATGATATTCAAGAGGTACGCCATCATCTCCCAAAATATTAATCTGTTCCGCAATTTCTTTTCCTTTTATCATTCGGGATTTAATATAGTGTACTTTCTCTATCCAATCGGGGCTCATGTATTCGGCAATATATGCCTGAAATTCAGGATACTCAAGATATTTTGAGTAAGAATCCAGCACATTGATAGCGGGGTAGCGTTTTTTATCTGCGCGCTCTTGTTCCAGAGCATAGAAACAACGTGCCACTTTTTTAGTATTCTCAGTTACAGGCTCTTTTAGGTTACCACCGGCAGGCGATACGGTTCCGATAAAAGTAATAGAACCCGGTTCACCGTTATTCAATATTACATATCCGGCACGGCTATAGAAATTGGCAATAATTGCCGACAAATCCATCGGGAAAGCATCCGGACCGGGAAGTTCTTCCAAACGATTCGACATTTCGCGCAATGCTTGTGCCCAACGGGAGGTAGAATCTGCCATCAATAAAACTCTTAAGCCCATGGCTCTGTAGTATTCTGCAATTGCCATTGCCGTATAAACGGAAGCCTCTCTCGCTGCCACCGGCATATTAGAAGTATTCGCAATAATAATTGTTCTTTCCGATAACTTTCTTCCGGTATGAGAATCAATAAGGTGTGGATATTCGGTGAAGATTTCCACTACTTCGTTGGCACGTTCTCCACAAGCTGCAATAATTACGATGTCTGCTTTGGCTTGTTTTGCAATGGTGTGCTGCACAACTGTTTTGCCTGTTCCAAAAGGTCCCGGAATAAATCCTGTGCCTCCTTCAACAATCGGGTTTGCCGTATCAATAGGGCGGTAGCCTGTTTCCATCAGTCTAAACGGACGTGGTTTTTCTTTGTAAGCGGTAACGGCTTTTTTTACAGGCCATTTTTGAATCATGTTTAATTTATGGTCATTTCCGTTGCTATCGGTTAAAACCACAACATCGTGCAAGATATTGTATTCTCCTTTTGCAACAATCTCTTTCACAGTGTATTTTCCTTCAAAAGCGAAAGGAACCATGATTTTTAGCTTTTGGTGATTTTCAATCACTTCTCCCAGCCAATCACCTGCAGAAACTACTGTATTTGGAGTTACCAAAGGAGTAAAGTCCCACAGTTTCTCGGTGTCGAGAGGGTAGGTATAGTCTCCGCGTTTAAGGAAAACGCCTTGCATTTTATCAAGGTCATTTTGCAAACCGTCATAATTGCGAGAAAGCATTCCGGGGCCAAGCGTAACTTCCAACATGTGGTTTACAAACTCAACAGCATCGCCAACTTTCAACGAGCGGGTACTTTCAAAAACCTGTACGTATGCATTTTTTCCGATTACCTTAATAACCTCCGACATCAGCCGGGTATCATCTGCAATAATGTAACAAATTTCGTTTTGAGAAACCGGTCCATCTACTTCAACCGTAACTAAGTTAGATACGATACCAGTTACTATTCCTTTTGTCGTCATCATATATTATTATCTTTTAGTTGTTTTAAAATTTTTGTGTAGTTTATCGTTGTTTTTCAGTGTATTTACAAGATTTCTAAATATTTCGCCGCCTTTTTCATTATCTAAAAGCCTCCAACGCTCAATAATTTGCAATTTGAAAAGATAGCCCATAATTTTTTCTATATCAAAATAATGAAAGAAAGTGCGGTCATCAATCCATTCCCACAAAAGCGTATCAATACGTTGTTCTTTTTCTAACAAGTCGGATACCTCATCAATCTCGCGGATAGATTCGTAATAATCAATAAATTCCATTAAAGTATGTCCCGGATTTTGCGAAGTGCGTAAAAGTTGCGCCACTTCATTGTCTCCAACAATTAAATAATCATACTCAATCTCTTCACGGCGTGCCGATAAAGCAGTTAGCACATTACGAATATTCATATTTAATTCCGACCATTCTTTTAAAAACTTGTTATAGGTTTTATTCAACAAATAATTATAATATAATGTTGATAAATGGTCTTCCCAAAATATCTTGGGCGTTTCTTCATGCTCTAAATAATCTTGAATAAAGATATGTAGATAATCGGGATATCTTTTATTCCATTTACGATCTTCATCTTTCACGGAATCAACCATATCTATGATTTCTTCTTGTGAATAATTTGCTTGGTCGTTGAATGCCATATTCTCTTCTCCATATTTTAAATATGACAGAAGATTATCGTTATCATATTTTAAGAAGAGTTTTTTAACCACTCTTTTGTCCCACCATGAAAGCAAAGCATTCAACTCACTTTTGAATTCGCGTGTGGAATATACTTTCTTGTGTTCATCAAAAATTAAATCAGGTAAACCGGATATAAATGCGTAATAATTCATAATGCTTTAGAACAAAAGGTCAATAAGTTGAGGGCGGAGAAATTCTTTGAAGTATTCAACAAACTCTTCTTCTCCGAAATTGATCTTATAAGTACCGTCGGCGGGCGCAATGGCAAAAGCATGTTTTTTGCCGCTTACCTGTTCTATTTTAACTCCTTTATCTAAAAGTTCTTTTGCGTTGGCTTCAAAATAATTTTTCAATGCGTTTGCATCTTCCGTACCGATGGTGAGTTGTTCTTTTTTGGGCCATTCGGCAACCAACTTCAAGATAATTTTTTGCATAAAATCGGGTTGATCAAATGCAGTTTTCACACTTGAGTTGGCTAATTTGTTGGTCAACAAATTGGCAATCTCCGATTTTAGCGCATCAACAGCCTGAGCGGCATAAAGTTTGAGTTCGGCTTCTGTGTTTTTCTTTAAATCGTCGGCTTGTTTGTGAGCTTTATTTATCACTTCTTTCACTTCCTCTTGCGCGCCCTCCAACATTGCTTTTCTGCGGTTTTGCGCATCCTCTATGAGCCTTTCCGCTTCTTGATTACCTTTTTCAACACCTTCCAAATAAAGTTTTTCCGTGAGTTCCTGAATTTTAGCTTCCATTATTATTATTTTATGATTTTTGCCTTAAAAACGCGCAAAAATAAATTTTATTTTGGCAAAAAAAATATCGTGAGAGGGGGTATAATTTAAAAAATTTCATATCTTCAACAAGCTGTTTTTTCGTTTTTTTGCCATAAATTTTCCGATTTTGCTTGGCGAAAGTATAATGATAGGAAAGATTAAGATGAATTATTTGCTGAAATGGATAACTTGGGGACTGAAGTGCAGATATAGGGATTTGAAGTGTGGTTGTTATTGCGAATGCTATTTCGATTTGAGATATTTAAAAAAATATAGATATTTGCCGCGAAAAAATTAAAAACCATTTTATGAACACAAACAAACAAATTTTAACGACGATGTTTGCAGTCATCATTATTGCTGCTACAACTATTTTTACAGGCTGTAACAAGTATAAGGCAGAAGTAACCGGTGTTACTGTATGCCCTATTGCTGAAATGGTGCGTGTGGGTAATAATACTTTTTTTACTGAACTTCTTACTTATTCTCCGGAGACGGGTGCACCTGACTTTTCTGTGACTTGGACATCCGGTAAACCGAGCGTTGCCACTGTTAATAGCAGAACCGGTATAGTAAATACTCATGCCGTTGGAGAATCTGTAATTACTTGTGTAACTAAAGACGGCGGTTTTAGCGCTTCAGCAACCGTAATTGTTAATCCAATTGAAATAGACGATGATTATGCGACAATCGTTCCAAGTTTTTACTTTGGAAATACAAAGATAAATGATGAAACAATAGATATAGGTAAGCTGGTTACCGTAAAATACCATTCAAGAAACAAAATTGTATATTCGATAGATGAAACGTTCAAATTACCTCGAACAGGAGGCTATATGGAACTTTCACTAAAAGCTGACATTCCTACTGATATAACAAAAATGGAAGGATACAATAGATTCAATGCTGTTTGCGAGGCAAATCTGACTATAGGAAAGACGTCGGCTCCTACAATCCTTCATTTAGATGGAACCTTCACTCCGGGTGGTGAACTTAATTTGATTATTACCTTCAAAAATCTTCCTAATATGGAAGATGTTACTCTTAATTTCAAAGCAAGAGGAACCTATAAAATAGATTGTTAATTACGATAAAAAACTATAACCCTAAAATTTATTTTATGAAAAAGATCACTATTTTCTTAATTGTAGCCATCGCATCGCTTGGTTTATTTGCACAAAATGCTGAAGAGCCTTCTTTTATTGGAGAAGCATTACTACTTAATGCAGATGGAACTACTTCTCTTTTAGAAAAACAGACTGTTCAAGTTACAGTCCAATCTACCGGATTTAGTCTTCACCAAAAGATGGTGTTGAACGGATGTTGCGCCGGAATTAGAACCGAAGCAGGAAAAATACAACTCATTGTACGTGCGGTGGATAACAATTCAGACCCTTTATCTATTATTCGGGTCATTAAATTTGATGCTAAGAAAAAGAATCGCAAAGCAGAATTAGCTTCTACCGGCTGGGGTGGATCCAAAAGTGGTAAAATGAAATTGGTCCCCTTTACCGGCGCAAAATTTGGAACAAGTTCTTATTTACTTACAATTCCTAATATTGGTCCCGGCGAATATGGTATTATCGTTACCAATCCGAATATGAGAGATGAAAAGATAACTGTTGTTTCATGTTTTGGAATTGATTAATAATTAGTGTTTTAAATATATATATGTCAATAGTAGTTTCCAACGTTTCAAAACTTTACGGTACGCAACGCGCTTTAAATAACGTGAGCTTTGAAGTAAATAAAGGAGAAATTGTGGGTTTTCTCGGTCCCAATGGCGCCGGAAAATCTACCATGATGAAAATAATCACTTGCTTCATTCCACCCACAGAGGGCGATGTTTCTGTGTGTGGCTTCGATATTTGGAACGATTCGATTGAGGTACGAAAACGTATCGGGTATCTTTCGGAAAGTAACCCGCTTTATTATGATATGTATGTGCGTGAATTTTTAGAGTTCATCGCAGGGATTTATCATGTAAAAAATACCAAACAACGTATTGAAGAAGTGATTGATATGACACGCTTGGAAATTGAGCAGCATAAAAAAATCGGCGCCTTGTCTCGCGGGTACAAACAACGTGTAGGTTTAGCCCAAGCATTGATTCATGACCCCGAGGTGTTGATTTTAGATGAACCTACTACCGGTTTAGATCCAAACCAGTTAGTTGAATTTAGAGAATTAATTCGCCAATGTGGAAAAAAGAAAACCGTGTTGCTTTCTACGCACATTATGCAAGAAGTAGAAGCGATGTGTAACCGTGTTATTATCATTAACAAAGGAAATATCGTAGCAGACAATTCCATGCAAGATCTTAAAGAAAAAGTGACCTCATTCAGAAAAACTAAACAAGGTCACGAGCTTTCTATGGAAGAAGTGTTCCATTTTTTAACAAAGCCTTGAACCGTGATTTTCACAAGATTTGCAAGATTTACGGGATTATAATCTTGTAAATCTTATTAATCTTACTAAAATCCAAGTTCAGACTAAAGCGCAAATTCCCTTCCCGCACGCAAGCACGCCAAATTCACATTCACAATCTCTTCACCTTTGCGAGCAAAAATCTCAGCAACGGCGTTTTCAATATCCTCAAAAGGAATAGCAATATGTGGAGAGGCAGCTCCAAGAATTACCATGTTAGCAGAGCGAGCTGAACCTAAGTCTTTTGCAATTTTATCAGCATTAATGACCACTTTCCTCGGCAATTTATCCAATTCGGCATAGATTTTTTCAGGGTCAGGATAATTGCTTGTATTAATAAACGGTTGGTCGTTAGTTATTAACCATCCTTCTTTTGAGAGCCATGGCAAATAGCGCAACGATTCCATCGGTTCTACCGAAATAATCAAATCGGCTTGCCCTTTGGGAATTAAATCCGATGCAATTTCGTGGTCTGCCAAACGGAAATGCGATTGCACATCACCGCCACGCTGGCTCATGCCGTGTACTTCAGCTTGTTTGAGTGTTAATCCTTTTTTTACAGCGGCATAGCCAATAATCGAAGCAATGGAAAGAATGCCTTGTCCGCCTACGCCCGCTAAGATAATGTCAATTTTCATAAAGATTATGGTTTGATTATTAATTACTTCAGACTAAATTCTGCAATTTGTGTTTTCAATAACTTGTTTTCATTTATTAGATTTTGAATTTCAAGAAGAATTGATTCAGGATAGTGATTGTTTATAGTAAAATTTTCACAACTTACTTGCCCTTTGTTTTCTTTAACATTGTTGTTAATAACACTATCATTTGCGAAATAAGAAAAGTCTTTGTCGAATATATTACACACCTTATCCATCAATAAAAAATCAATTTTCTGAGAATTGCCAGATTCAATATTATGCAAGGTTGTTTGTGAAACGCCTAATTGTAGTGCTAATTCGTTTTGAGACATTTTTTGTTTTTCTCTTAGCTGTCTGATTTTTATACCAATACTCATAATTTTAATAAAAACATATTTGCATGCAAATAAACATGAATTTATTTAATTGCATGCATACAGATAAAAATTAAGCCGATTTATCCTAAACTTTCAGAGGAAAATAACATGTTCCTTTTATTCACAAAGCTAAAAAAAATATTTATTTTTAAATTAAATTAATTCATTTATAAATAGATAGATATTTATTACACTTTATTTTTGCCCTGTTGCAACAAGCGTTTGCCCAACCGCTTAAAATTTGGGCAAATTATGCAAGTTTTGCTTTTAACCGTAACATGTCAAATAAAAGAAAAGCCGAGCTAAGGCAATGCCTCAAAAAAGAGGAAAACAGGCACACCGTTAAAAACCAAACTTGCAACATGCACAGGTAAGGTAGCTCATAGCCCATGTGCAAGTGGTTTAGTTAAAATGAGCAAACCGAGAGTTGTCATACTAAAATGGTATGAACTTCCTGCGGGCTGCGGCAAAGTGGAAATAAATCTATTTTTTAAAATTTATTATTTATGAAAAAATTACAATTAAACAAAGAAACGATTGCGCGGCTAAATAATCCGGATGAAATTTACGGAGGGGAAAAATATACCGAGGCACAAACGTGCGGTACATGCGCGTTTGAAGAGATAACTTGTGCTCCTACTCCCAAAATGAGGTGCGATAGGATTCCAGGTGGTGGACATGACATTGTAGTATGGTAATTTTCATTATAATGCTGTTTGAAAAGTAAAAAACTAATTACGATTTAAACAGCATTATTTTCACGAAAATCAGATATCATATATTTTGTTTTTATACATTAACAAATAAAAAAATATCTTTGCACATTAAAATGACTTCTTATGAAAATAAAGTTTTTAAAATTTATTGCAGCTATGCTACTATTAATAGTAGCAGTTATTGCTTGTAAAAAACCTGTTGATGGCGTAAGTCTTGATAAATCCACACTGTCACTTTCTATTGGAAAAACAGTAACCTTAACAGCGTCTATAGTTCCCAAGAATGCCGGTAACAAAGCCGTAAATTGGAGCACCAGCAATAGTAATGTAGCCACCGTAACAGATGGCTTAATAACCGGAGTTGGCGTAGGCACGGCAACCATTACGGTTACTACGCAGGATGGCGGACGTAGGGCAACCTGCCTTGTAGCCGTTGCTCAACCAATTGAGCTGGAAATGATATGGGTAGAAGGTGGAACATTTACAATGGGTTGTACTGATGAGCAAATTGGCAGTTGTTTTGAGAACGAAATGCCACTCCAACAGGTTACATTAAGTAGTTTCAGCATAGCCAAGTATCCTGTAACTCAAAAACAATGGGAAAGTATTATGGGAAATAATCCCGGCTATCCTATAGATGAGAACCGGCCTGTTGGAGGTGCAACTTTGAGTAATATGCATAGATTTATTAAGATATTAAACGAGGTTACCGGTAAAAGCTACCGTTTGCCTACGGAAGCGGAGTGGGAATATGCGGCACGCGGAGGCAACAAAAGTAAAGAATATAAATACAGCGGTAGTCATGAGTTTGATGAAGTAGCTTGGCATAGCAGCAATAGCAATGGCATTGCCCATCCTGTAGGTACAAAAAAACAGAATGAATTGGGGGTTTATGACATGAGTGGGAATGTGTGGGAATATTGTAGTGATTGGTACGGCACTTATATAGGTGGTTCACAAACCAATCCTACGGGACCTACCGGAGGCTCTGGTTATGTGATACGTGGTGGTGGCTTCAATGTTTCCGCATTACGCTGTCGGGTTTCAGCTCGATTGGAGTCTCCCGGATTTGATTCTCAAGCTATAGGTTTTCGCCTTGTTCATCCTTAATAATCGAACTACGATTGCCTGAACCTTAATTTATTCTTTTTTTGGTTACCAAAATAAAAGATTGAAGGGCTTAAGGATTAAAAAATTATTTATTCACCTTCTGTACAAAAAGTCTTGTAATTTTTAATTGATAAAATTAACAATCTAATACTTCTTTGGTAGCTAATAATAGATGTAAGCAGAGTTGTATTTTGCAAAATTTAACATGTTTAATTTAAAATAGTTATGAAAAAAAAGATAGACGAAATAACCCAAATTCTAAAATCTGAGATTGCTCCTGATATTGGTATATTAACAGGACTTGGCGGGCAAATGCTCTTTTGCAGTAAATTGAGTGCGCATAAAGAAATATCGCAAAGTTGGTTAGCACATTTGCGCAATGTTTTGGAAGAAAGACTCATGGATGAAAGCTACCGTTCTACTCACTGTAGCGGGCTTGCCGGTATTGGCTGGTTATACGAGTATCTCAGTCAAAGAAAAACGATAGACTACGATACCAATGCACTTTTAGAAGAATTTGATTTCTACCTTGAAAAGGCGCTCAAAATATTTATGACAGACAAGTATTATGATTTCTTACACGGCGCGGTAGGAGTGGCGCTTTATTTTACAAAAAGAATTATCAAGAAAAAAGAGTTGCTTTATGTATTAAATTCATTTTTAGAAGATTTAGAAGCAATAAGTATTTCGCAAGAAGATGGAGCCATAAAATGGATATCCACTCTAGGCAATCATGATCCCAAATGGGGGTACAATATCTCTTTATCTCACGGCATGGCAAGTATCGTAGTAATTTTGGCAAAACTGTATAAAATAAATGGAATTGATAGAGGAAAAACGGAAAAACTGCTGCGTGGAGCTGTAAAATATGTTCTTGCCCAAGAAATTGACAAAGACAAATATGGGAGTCATTTTACAAATTTTGCATTAGAAAGCACATCTACCATTCATAAGAGTCGCTTGGCATGGTGCTACGGAGATTTGGGAATTGCTTCCGCTCTGTATCAGGCAGGTATAGCTTTACAAGAAAATACTTGGATAAATAAAGCATTAGAAATATTTCTATTTACTATCACAAAAAGACAGAATTTGAAAGATAGTCTTGCTATAGACGCTGCTTTGTGTCATGGCACTGCCGGTATTGCGCACATTTTTTATCGTATATGGTGGAACACAAAACTACCTGAATTTAAGTCTGCTGCCGGCTACTGGTTTAACCAAACGCTGAAAATGGCAAAATTGGAAGATGGTTTAGCCGGTTATAAAGTTTTTGAAGCGTTAGATGGTGATCCTAAATGGGTAAGCCGGTACGGGCTTTTAGATGGTATTTCCGGCATCGGTTTGGCGCTACTTACTTATTATTATGAAATGGAGCCAGAGTGGGATGAATGTTTGTTGTTGTCTTAACCTTTATAGCTTATTAATAAAAAACTTCACATATCTCCACTAATAAAGATTTTTATGCTATTTTCGCTGCAACTTTGTCAAAATAAAGTTAACTCTTAATACTCAAATACTTAAAAAGTAAAATCTTGCAACATTCTTCTCGTTTTTACAAAAAACTCTCCGGTACATTTACATTCCTTTTCTTCATTTGGTTGATGTTTTTCTGTACGTTTACGTTGGGAAAATATCCGCAAGAAGGAATTTTATGGCTTTTAGAGCGATTAAATCAATTTTTGGCAACTATTTTACCGCCAGGCATGCTGTACGGTTTTATTAGCAATGGCGTGGTAAATGGGGTAGGGAGCGTATTGGCATTTTTACCAAACATATTGATACTCTTCTTTTTTATGTACATGTTTGAAGAAAGCAACTATCTTACGCATGTTGCGGAATTGTTAGACCACTTAATGCATAAAATAGGTTTGCACGGCAATTCCGTAGTTCCTTTATTAATGGGATTTGGCTGTAATGTGCCGGCAATACTTGCCACTAAAACCATTCCCGATACAAAACGGAAAATTTTAACTATGTTGCTCATTCCCTTTATGTCGTGCAGCGCTCGCTTGCCGATTTTGGTACTTTTGGTAGGTACTTTTTTCCCGCAATACCCTCTTCTCGTTATCTTTGGTTTATACGCTTTTACCATTATTATGGCAATTATTACGGCAATTTTATTGGATAGACTGTTTTTTAAAATGCCGATAGATTTGACACCGGTAGAAGTATTACCGTTACAAAAACCAAAGCTCAAAAGGGTACTTTTACTTACCTGGAATGCCGGTTATGAATATCTAAAAAAAATTGGTACTGTGGTACTTATTGCCATGATGGCGATTTGGTTTTTAAGTAATTTTCCGCAAAATGATGCAATACAAGCTAACAATCAAATAGCCTACCAATACTTTGCTGAAAGCAACACAGATAGTTTTCAAGACAACACTTACTTAGCTCGTTTCGGACGTTTTATAGAGCCTGCCTTACGTCCGTTAGGTTTCGATTGGAAGATGAGTGTTTGTTTAACCACCGGTTTGGCAGCCAAAGAGTTTATTGTGGGTACGATGGCTATTTTGTATCATGCAGGAGAAGATGACCTCGAAAATCCGCACATTGGTACGCATTTAAAAAACTCAGGCGCCTTTACGATTCCTGTGGCGCTTTCGTTCTTGGTGTTTGCCATGTTGTATATGCCGTGTGTTGCCACTATTTATGCTATAAGAAGAGAAAGTGGTTCGTGGAAATGGGCGTTATTTTCTGTAGTTTATTCCATTGCATTGGCGTGGATAATCTCGTTTGTTGTGTTTCGGGTGGCTAATTTTGTATTTTAAGACGAGGCGCCCATCATTGCCCTAATTACCCTTTCAATTTGTTCATCCGTCAAATCATAATATACCGGCAAGCTAATCTCTCTAGCATAATTGTCGTAAGCCACCGAAAAATCTTGAATATTATATCCGGCGCTTTTATAAAAACTCAGCATTGGAAGCGGGATGAAGTGAACATTTACCGAAATATTTTGCATGGCAACTTGTTGAATGATGGCATCACGTTCGTTTTCGGTAGTGTTTTTTATGCGTAAAGGATAAACATGGTAGGAGGATTTTTTTGTATCTGTTTCAAAAATAGGAATTTCAAAACGTTTGTCTTTAGAAAAAGCTTCCGTATATTTGTCAAAAATATACTTCCGTTTTAACAACATATCATTTTCGTAACGTTCTAATTCTACCAAACCTATAGCGGCAAGAATATCGGTCATATTACATTTATATCCGGCTTCGCAAACATCGTAGCGCCAATTTCCGATTTGTGTTTTGGCTAATGCATCTTTGCTTTGTCCATGTAATGATTTTATACATAGTTGTTTGTAAATTTCTTCGAGATTAAATGGTTCAGGTAAATTCAAACAGATGGCGCCTCCTTCGGCAGTAGTGAGATTTTTTACGGCATGAAACGAAAAAACGGTTACATCGGTCAAAGCGCCGGTACGTTTGCCTTTATAAATAGCGCCAATGGAATGTGCTGCATCAGAAAGAATTAAGATACGCCCCAGTTGTTTTTGTGTTAAAGTACGTGGCGTAAACTTTTTTCTAATATTTTCATTGCTAGCCAATTGATTTAGCTCATCATAATCACAGGGCAAACCTGCAAAATCTACCGGAATAATTACTTTCGTTTTTTCGGTAATAGCTTTTTCAATGTTTTGAATATTAATGTTAAAATCATTGGCATTTACGTCCACCATTACGGGTTTTGCACCGCAATGCACCACCACGTTAGCTGTGGCGCAATAGGTATATGCCGGCACAATTACTTCGTCGCCTTCTTGCACGCCGAACCAGCGCAACATGAGTTCCAAACCTGCAGAAGCGGAATTTAGACACACAACTTTATCAACACCAACATACTGAGCAATACGTTTTTCAAACTCTTTGGTGCGGGGACCTGTAGTAATCCAGCCCGATTGTAGGGCAGAGATAACTTCGGCAATGGTTTTATCGTCAATGCGGGGAGGGGAAAAGGGGATGGGAGGGAGGTTATGTGTCATATTTTTTGGTTTTTGGTTGTAGAGACGCATTGCAATGCGTCTCTACAATATTTACAATCTATCCTCCATTGCTTGCTGTACATCCTTATGTTCCGGATAATCTAACGAATAATGTAACCCTCGGCTCTCTTTTCTGTCTATAGCGTTATGAATAATAAGATACCCCACATTGATCATGTTACGCAGTTCGCAAATTTCAGGGATAAGAATAGATTTTTTGTATAACTCTTCGGTTTCTTTATATAATAAAAACAAACGGTCTAATGCTCTTTGTAAACGTAAATTAGAGCGTACAATGCCCACGTAGTTAGACATAATCGCTTGTAGCTCTTTTTTAGATTGGGTAATCAAAATCATCTCTTCATTCAGTACAGTGCCGGAGGTATCCCATTCAGGAACTTCGTGGCAATAATGGATATTTTCAAATTTTTCTACTGCTTTCAAGCAAGCTCTGTGTGAAAATACTAATGCTTCTAATAATGAATTGGAAGCCAGACGATTGGCGCCGTGTAAACCGGTAGAGGCACACTCTCCCGAAGCATAAAGATTGTGGATGGTGGTTTCGCCCCAATCGTTGGTAGTAATGCCGCCGCACGAATAATGTGCCGCAGGAACCACCGGAATCATATCTTTGGTAATATCAATGCCGATGCTTAAACATTTGGCGTAAATATTAGGAAAATGATCAAAAATTTCACTTTTTTTAATTTTTGTAGCATCTAACCAAATGTGTTCTTTTCCACTCAGTTTCATTTCGTTGTCAATGGCACGCGCTGTTATATCTCTGGGGGCGAGTGAACCACGGGCGTCATATTTATACATGAACTCATTACCGTTTTCACCTTTTAAAACAGCGCCTGCACCACGCAATGCTTCTGTAATTAAAAAAGAAGGAGACTCTTTGGGGTTATACAAAGATGTGGGGTGAAACTGTACAAACTCCATGCCGCGCACCTGACCTTTAGCACGATACACCATGGCAATGCCATCGCCTGTAGAAACTAACGGATTAGTGGTATTGCCGTAAATTGTACCGATTCCGCCGGTTGCCATCATGGTAACTTTTGACAACACGGTTTGCACTTTCTTTTTATACGGATCGTAAATATATGCCCCGTAACAAGTTAAATCGGGAGTTCTTCTGCTCACCTCAATGCCAAGGTGGTGTTGTGTGATGATTTCAATAGTAAAGTGGTTCTCTAAAATCTCAATATTCTCATTTTCTTGCGCAGCCAGAAGCAGCTTTTGTTGAATCTCTTTGCCGGTCATGTCTTTGTGGTGCAGCACACGATATTCCGAATGCCCGCCTTCTTTGGCAAGAGAGAATTTTCCCGATTTTGTTTTATCGAAATTTACGCCCCATTCTATCAACTCCATTACGCGTTTTGTTGATTCTCTTATGGTTAACTCTACGATTTTTCGGTCGGAGAGTTCGTCTCCGGCAGCGATTGTGTCTTGAATATGTTTTTCGTAAGTATCAGGGTGATACAAAACTGCTGCAATGCCTCCTTGTGCGTATTGGGTTGCTGTGTCGTTAGTTTCAGATTTGGTAACGACGCACACTTTTCCAAAGTTTGCGGCTTTTAAGGCGAAACTTAATCCGGCGATGCCGGAGCCGATTACTAGAAAATCTACAGTTTTGCGCATAGTATTTAGTGCTTTTACTAAGAGATTCCTCGCTACGCTTGGAGTGACAATTTATTGTAGGTGTATTGGTTTGTCATTCCGAACGTAACGAGGAATCTTCTATTTTATATCGTTTTTTATAAAACGTGGTACGGTTTCAAGATCTCTTTTCCAACTTCAACCGCTTTAATATTTTCAGGAATTAACCCGTGGTGGCGTGTGGGTAACGATTTTTCCAACCCTTTTTTCAAGAACTCATCGGTTACCAAAGGCTTAATTTTCAAGAAACCACCTAATACAATCATGTTAAACAATTTAGCAATACCAATTTCCGATGCTTTGTCGGTGGCAGCCACTTGATAAATATTGATATCCTTACGTGTAGGATGTGAAGTAATTCCGTTCGGATCGTAAATAAGTAATCCGCCTAGTTTTACACTCTTTTCAAACTTATCCATGGAGGGTTGATTCAGAATAATTGCCGTGTCAAATTGATTTAAACATGGGGAACTGATACGGTCATCGCTAATAATTACGGTAACATTTGAGGTGCCGCCGCGCATTTCCGGACCATAAGAGGGCATCCAGCTTACTTCTTTATTTTGCATAATACCGGAATAAGCCAAAATCTTTCCCATAGAAAGAACGCCTTGTCCGCCAAAACCTGCTATAATAATTTCTTCAGTCATAACTTGTTGTTTATTCGTTTATTTATTATTTTTTAAATCGCCGAGAGGGTAGTAGGGGAGCATGTTTTCTTCCAACCACTCATTTGCTTTTACGGCAGGAAGTTTCCAGCCGGAATTACAGTTTGAAACGATTTCTACAAAAGAAACGCCTTGGTTTAGCTTTTGGTTTTCAAAAGCTTGGCGAATTGCTTTTTTACATTTACGTGCCAATGCAGGCGTATGTACGGCTTGTCTGGTTACATAAAGCGCTCCCGGAAGTTGCGCAATAAGTTCCGTAATTTTCAACGGATTACCCATTGTTTGCAAATCACGTCCGTAAGGAGAGGTGGATGTTTTCATGTCTTTCAACGTGGTGGGCGCCATTTGTCCGCCGGTCATGCCATAAATTCCGTTATTTACGAAGATCATGGTCATATTTTCACCGCGGTTGCACGCGTGAATCGTTTCTGCGGTGCCAATTGCTGCCAAGTCACCATCACCTTGGTAAGTGAAAATAAAATGGTTAGGATAGAGGCGTTTTACGGCAGTTCCTGCTGCAGGTGCACGTCCGTGTGCGGCTTCAATAAAATCCACATCGAAGTAATTGTATGCCAAAACGGCACAACCTACCGGCGCTATACCAATGGTTTTGTCTTGAATATCCATCTCCTCAATTACTTCAGCAATCAAGCGATGAATCAATCCATGTCCGCAACCCGGACAATAGTGCATGACGGTATTCGTGAGCACCGGAGTCTTTCTATAGACTAAATTTTCGGGTCTAATGATTTCTTCTCTTGTCATATTTTTTTGTTTTTTAAAAATTCTTTAATGCATCTAATATTTCGCTTGGGGTTGGGATAATGCCGCCGAAACGTCCGTAATGTTTTACGGGTACTTTGCACTCAACTGCCAATTTCACATCTTCTACCATTTGCCCGGCGCTCATTTCTACGCTTAAAATGCCTTTGGCTTTGGTGCCGATTTCGTGAATGATTTTAGAGGGGAAGGGCCATAAAGTGATGGGGCGAATAAGCCCAACTTTAATGCCTTCTGCACGAGCCAATTCCAATACTTTCTGGCAAATACGCGCCGATGAGCCGTAGGCTACCAAAATATATTCTGCGTCTTCACATTGGAAAGTTTCGTAACGCACTTCATTAGCTTCGCATTCTTTATACTTTGCTTGTAAACGTATGTTTAATTTTTCTTGTTCCGTGGATTGTAAATGTAAGGAAGTAATAACGTTATGCCCTCTTGTTTTAGGTTTTCCGGTGGCTGCCCATGGATAAGTTTTTGCAATATACTCGTCTGTCCAGCGTGGTTTGTGCTCGCCTACTTCCACTTTTTCCATTACCTGACCGATAATACCGTCGGAAAGAATCATTACGGGATTTCTGTATTTGAACGCCAAGTCGAAACCGAGTTCCACAAAGTCGTACATTTCTTGCACGGAAGCCGGAGCTAAGGTGATTAAATGATAGTCACCGTGTCCGCCGCCTTTTACGGTTTGAAAATAGTCAGCTTGCGAAGGTTGGATGGTTCCCAATCCGGGACCGCCGCGCACTACATTTACGCATACTGCGGGAAGCTCCGCGCCTGCAATATAAGACAAACCTTCTTGCATTAAACTTACGCCCGGACTTGAGGAAGTGGTCATTACTTTTTTACCCACGGCAGCGCCGCCATACACCATATTAATAGAAGCTACTTCGCTTTCTGCTTGCAGCACTATCATGCCGGTTTTTGGGTAAGGATCTTCCAGCATTAGATGTTCCAGTATCTCCGATTGCGGCGTAATAGGATAGCCGAAATAGCCATCACAGCCACAGCGAATTGCACCTTCCGCAATTGCTTCGTTCCCTTTTAATAATTTTAGTTCTTTCATAAAATTTTATTGATTATTTGACGATTAATTTTTTTGCCTCTTTGCCAATTTTAACAATATAAAAACCTTTAGTAAGGTTTGAAATATCAATTTTTGTTTTTTCAGTATAAAGTTGTACTGTTTTCAAAAGCAATCCCTGAACATCATAAATTTGAGCAGTTACTCCACTGGAGGTTAAGTCAGAAGGTGATAATGCAATTTCGAAATATTGTGTTGCAGGATTGGGTTGGATAGAGAAAAAGACGTTTGTTTTTTTATTTTCATTTATTCCAAGACAACCAAAGTGAACTTCGATAGTGTGATTTGCTGTTACATTTTCAAAAGTATATTCTATCCGATATTTTTCTTCCTCATTTTGCGGATTATAAACAGGTGCTCCATCAACATAAATTTGTGAAATAAAGGAATTTGGATTTTTGCATGATTCAGCTTGAATAATAAACGTTTGACTTGTATTTTCTAAAACTTCAATCTCTCCTTCAGGGTCAATGGTTCCGCAACCATTATTCCAACAAAGCGTATAGATTACCGACGCGGTAATTGTGTAATAAACAGGCAGAGCAGGTGTCCACACCGCATAAAGAACAATATTTCCTTCAATTGCAATAGATTGGTTGTTTTCATACTCAACTTCGCCATCAGATGTAAGCGCCCAACCTAAAAACTCTCTTTCTTCAAATGTAAAGCTATTTTCACGCAGATTTTGCGCTACACCGGCTTCAAACATTTGTGGCAGCATATTTCCTTTGCCTCCATTGGAATGGAAAGCAACGCCATAAAATTGCGTAGTGCCGTTATTATAGGTAAAAGAAACCTTGTTGCCGGTTACCGTGATATCGGTAATAGATAAATCGGTTATTATGGTTCCATTGGTTAAAGTAGGCTTTGGATCTGTAGTAGCGTTGAATGTAGTTCTTCCGCCCTGACCAAAATGTGCTATATTCAAGCTGCCATCATTGAATGGATAGTCGGCATTGGGCCTAAAAATAAAGACTTCATCAAATATTGTTGAATGATTATACTGTGCATTTCCATTCCATCTTGTATTAATTCTATAAACCAGCATTCCGGCCACATCTCCATACCAAAAATTTTCAAAGAGATCGTTTGAATTTCTATATTCCAATACAAAAAACTGCTGCGGATCATTGGTCGGAATTTTATAGCTCACAAAACCGACTCCGTTACCAATAGAATTGAGCGTATACTTTCCGGGTTGTATTACGGTAGGTTCATTCAGCCAGTTGCCATATTTCCATTTCGCATAAGCACCCGACTGTTGCGGCGGATTCGGATTTGCTTCCATAATATCCCAAGTGCCGCAAGGAGAGCCGCTATGTCCATAGTGATAGAAATCAGGATAATTTAACGTATGTTGCATTTCATGACATAGAACTGCATTATTAAAATATCCTGCTTCCGTAATGAAGTTATAGTCCCAAACACGTTTTCCATTTATATATGCATATTCCGAATATAATACCCAACGATGAGGCCAAAGCAAATTCGCCCAATCATCATCCACACCTTTTACTATAAAACAAATATTATCCACATAGTTTTCATTAACATTACTAATTATTAAATCTGAAGGAACCATATGGGCAATATGCTCAACGGCTCTCTTCAGTAATTTGTGTTCTCGTTCGGTACGTTCCCAACTATGATCTCCTCCTTGATAACCGTTAGGATTAGTAGTTGCATTGTAAGGTTGATAATAGCTTCTCGGGTGAATATCCTGGTAAGATAACACTGAATTTCCTTCCGGTTGCGGATAAAAATGAGATGGAATATTTAATTTTCCGTAAGAAGCGGTTTGGAAATAATTAATCATGGAGTTATAACCCGGAGTTTGGTTATTAAAGATGTTTTCAAACGTAGATATAGGCGAAGTTATATTTCCTTCATCCGAAAATCTGATAAAAACCACCAAGTTATTTATTGTACCGTGATTTCGATCTGCATTTTTAGTGCGTGGAATATCTTCATAATTAAACCAGGCAGCTCTTCTTGCCTGATATTCTTCATTAGAAATAAGGACATTAGCTTGAAGTTCCTTTGTTAAAGGGTTGATATTACCTGCGACAAACTGCGATGGAATGATATTATTATCTTCGTCATAGATAGCATACATATAATACCCTTCATCATTTTGAATGATGGTAAAACCATCTTTATCATGGAGATAGTTATAAAATTCATCTCCGGAGGCATAGCAATTCAGCCTATCTCCATTTGGCTGCATTACCATTATAGGAATATTTTTGAGAGGTGCAGCGTAAATGCTGGTAGCTGCAAAGAAAAATATCACTAATAATGAGATGATTAGATGATTAGATGATGAAATGATTTTTTTCATGATTTTCAAACTTTTGCACGATACACCTCAATGATGCCATCGGGGCAAATCACTGCACAATTTGCGCACCCAATACAGTCATCGTTAATTAGTTCTAAGAAATTGTATCCTTTTTTGTTTACTTTTTTAGATAAAGCGATACAATTGTTTGGACAGCCGGTAACGCAAACGCCGCACCCTTTGCAATGTTCTGTGTCAATCACTAAAGTTCCTTTAAATGCCATAGTTTCAATTTTTAATGTTATTAATTTTGTTATGAATTTAGACTAAAAATGGGGGTTTAAAACAAGGGGACGAAAATAGTATTTTTCTTTTGATTTTTGGTCTTGAGTTATGAATTGGTGGATTTTTGAAAAATATATCTTTGCCAAATTTTTATTTCTAAAAAATAGAATCATGAACAATTTTATCAAACGATGTTTACTTTTAATAAGTATAACAATTTTGTTTTTATCCACTTTTTCTCAATCTGTATCTCAATCTTGGGCAGGGTATTTAAAACCCATCGCAACCGATTCCATCAAATTGGTTTTTAATCTTCAATTTGAAAATGATGTACTTACAGGCGCAACTTTAGACTCTCCGGACCAGTTTGTATATGATATTAAAGTCTCAAAATTTTTATTGCAAAATGATACTTTACAACTTGCTATCATGAATTTGGGAGCTTCTTATATTGGATTTTTTCAAAGCGAAGATTTTATTTCAGGAACATTTTTGCAAGCCGGTAGAAAAACGCCTTTGAATTTGATACCCGCGCAGCCGGTGGCGCCACCTAGCCGTCCGCAAACACCTGCGCCACCGTATCCTTATGTAGAAGAAGAGGTTGATATGAACGATCATAAAGGGGAGCCAAATATTAAAGGTACATTAACATTGCCCCAAGATGGCAATATTAAAGCCACACTTATTTTGCTCACCGGATCAGGTTGGCACGACAGGGATGAAACAATTTTTGAGCATAAACCATTTAAAGTAATTGCCGATTATTTAACGCGAAATGGTTATGCCGTGTACCGCTATGACGATCTTCCGCCGAAAGTTTTTGCACAATCCACTACTTTTGATTTTGAAAAGAATGCTCAAACCGTTGTAAAATATTTTCAACAAGATGAACGCACTAAAAATCATCCTGTTGGATTGTTAGGCCACAGCGAAGGTGGGTTAATTGCATTTATCGCCGCTGCTAACAATTCTTCTATTGATTTTATTATTTCATTGGCAGGACCCAGCGAAAAAATGAATGATGTACTTTTATATCAGGTCGAAAAGCTAAACAGAGCAGCAGGATTTACGGATGTAGAAATTGAAGAAACTTTGGAGCTGCAAAAGAAAGGAAACCAATTGATTATAAAAGAAAAAAGCACAAAAGAAGCAAAATCCAAGCTTGGAAAGCTTATGGATGAATACACCAAAAAATGGAGTACAGAGCAAAAAAAGAGATATAATTTTACGCCTCAAAGTATAATGGCAAATATCCAAATCATGACTTCCCCGTGGTATCTTACCGTAATGAAAATAGAGCCTGTTAAATTTATCAAGAAAGTAAAATGCCCTGTATATGCACTGCATGGCGAAAAGGATCTGCAAATATATTACGAGGCCAATTTAACATTGATTGATAAAAATTTACCTAAAAATACATTTCGAAAAATAGAGAGTTTTCCAAACTTAAATCATTTGTTTCAAACCTGCGAAATCGGTACTATAAGTGAATACGCCGAAATAGAAGAAACGATTTCTCCTGTGGTTTTGGAGAATATTTTATTGTGGTTGGATTCGTTTATTTATTAGGATTAAAAATCTCAAAACTATTATCTGAATAAAAAAACACAATCTTAGTTACCGTTGGAGCAGGGTGGGGGAGTTTTTCTTCCTTTTCCGGAACATTTATAGAAACCGGAGGTGTTACAGCTTCCGTTTTTTCCACTTCACGAGAATCGAATATTTGTTCGTTTATTTTTTTTTCTTCTACTACAGGCAATTCTCCGACAATTACACTTGTTGTGAGTGGTACATCAAATAATTCCGGTTCCGGATGCCTTTGCAATCTTTTTTCGCTTTGCACTTTCAGTTCCCATTCCTTTTCTTCATTGTTGCGAAACATTTGTCCTACGCCCATAATAAGCCATTCGGTCTTAATATCAGGATAGTAATGCAAAATCTTTTTAGCCAAATCCAGACTGGGCTGATTTCTTCCCGAAAAAAGATGCGTTAAATTAGAACGATTGATTCCGATCTGTTCAGCAAATGCAGCAGGAGATAATTGGTAATACTCCATAATTTGTTTAATTCTCTCAACCATAATTTTTATTTTAGTTACAACTGTAAATCACAGCGCTATTACAATTGTGCAAAAATACAATTTATACTTTTACTTTTGTAATTGTTGATAAAAATATTACTATAAAAGTACGATAATATATATAATCAATTGATTATTATGTATATAAATAAAATTCAATGCTATCAACAGTATTGTTGAAAACTATTGCTTAAAAATCCAATATTCATATTCAAACAAACAATATAAATCTATTAATAATCAATTTATTAATAAAACAATCTACTGTAAAATCAATATATTTTGAGTCAGACAGAACAATTACAATAGTAAAGTGTATAGTTTATTTGATTTGTAAACAAAACGCGTTGTTGTAAATTGTAAACACAGCTGTATTGTTGTACAATTGTAAACTTTTTAATTTTGTAAACAAGTAAGGTTCGCATATTCTCACAAAAAATTATATACTACCCATAAAATGAAATCTAAGATTGTTCGTTTACACTTTGACTTAAAAATTTTATTTATGGATATAACCATCTTATGGGCAGACGATGAAATTGATTTATTGAAGCCACACATCATGTTTCTACAAAACAAAGGATACAAGGTAATTCCTGTGGTAAGTGGAAACGAAGCTATTGAAATTTTGGAAAACCAAGTTGTGGATATTGTTTTCTTGGACGAAAACATGCCCGGATTGAGCGGAATTGACACTTTAAAACGCATGAAAGCAATCAATCAACATCTTCCTATTGTGATGATTACGAAGAGTGAAGAGGAAAACATCATGGAAGACGCTATCGGCGGAAATATTGCCGATTATTTGATTAAGCCTGTGAATCCTAACCAAATTTTGTTGTGCTTAAAGAAGAATATGGACAACAAGAAACTGATTAACGAGAAGAGTACTATCGCTTATCAGCAAGCTTTTCGTGAAATTTCGATGAAAATTTCCGATAAACTTTCATTAGAAGAATGGGAAAAATTATATAAAGAGCTTGTTTATTGGGAATTAGAATTAGAAAAAATTGAAGATGCCGGCGTGTCTGATATTTTGGCAGATCAAAAAACGGAAGCCAACACTTGTTTTAGCAAACATGTGATGCGTAATTATCAGAATTGGCTGTTGGGCAATGGTTTAGAAAAACCACTACTTTCTCATACCATTTTAAAAGAAAAGCTTTTCCCTTCCATTAAAGATACTCCCATATTTTTATTTGTAATTGACAATTTACGCTACGATCAATGGAAAACGTTGCAACCACTTATTAATGAATATTATCGCACCGATTCGGAAGATATGTATTACAGCATTCTTCCTACGGCAACACATTATTCGAGAAATGCACTTTTTGCGGGACTTATGCCCGGAGAAATTGCCAAAAAATACCCCAACATGTGGCTGAATGAAAATGATGAAGGCGGAAAAAATCAATTTGAACAACCTTTATTGGGCGAATATTTAAAACGTTACGGAAAAAACGTAAAATATTCATTTTCTAAAATTTTGAATGTAGATTTCGGAAAAAAAGTATTGGATAACATGCATCAACTAATGCAAAATCCATTAAATGTTATTGTATTCAACTTTATAGATATGCTTTCGCATGCACGCATGGAAGTGGACTTGATTCGCGAACTTGCAGATAATGAAAAATCTTTCCGCAGTGTTACCAAATCTTGGTTTGAAAATTCAACTTTATTGGATATGATTAAATATTTAGCTGCCAATAAAATACCTATTTTCATTACTACCGACCACGGCACCATAAAAATTACCAAGCCTATAAAAGTAATTGGCGATAAGTTTATTAACGCCAACTTGCGATATAAAGTAGGTAGAACTATGGATTATCCTGCAAACCAGGTATATGAAGTAAAGAATCCTGAAGATATTTTCTTACCCAAAGAAGGCGTAACGCATCGCTTTATTTTTGCTACAGGATCAGACTTTTTTGCTTATCCTAATAATTACAACCATTATGTAAATTATTATAGGAATACCTTTCAACATGGGGGTATTTCATTGGAAGAAATGATGTTACCATTTGTGAAATTGCTACCGAAGTAATGAAACAATATGAGTAGAGATGGGGTACGCCCCGCCTCTACATTATTAATTTATCTGAAGTCTGACAAACGCGCTGTTTGCAGCAAAACAAAGTTTATTATCAAGCGTTAACCCAAATTTATAAACGCCCTGTAAATCAGGAATTACCGTTTTTAACATTCCTTTTATGCTCGTATGTGGCGGTAGTTTTTCAACAGGATTTATCCATTCACAATGGCGAAACAGCGGAGTGTTTTTATCAAAATATACGGTTTTAAGTGTAACAGGAAGTTCCGGATGACGAAAATTAATTTCATTAGGTTGCGGGTTAAATATTTCAAAATGAATGTACAATGTATCTCCTGCAGAATAGGCAACTTGATCTAACTCGTAAGTTATTTTCAGGCGATTTACCGATTGAAAATTATCGCAAAAAAAGCCATGAAATTTGTATATGCCAACATTATACTCTTGTGTTAAACCTCTCACTTCGCTACAAATAAAAACAGGTTTTCCTTGCCAATCCAGTTCCTTTTGCCAAATGTCAAATTGGGTTTGACGGCTGTTTACCGCACTTAACACAGTGGTCTCTTTTCGTGTGAAAAAATGATAAAGCGATGGTTTTTGAAAAGAGCCGGTAAACACAACAGGTTTGTCGCCTGCAATGCTTTCTAAAGCTTTAAATCTTGTTGTTTTTCCGGCAAAATCCAATCGTTGTGTTAAACTATTATCGGTTGCAAAAAGAATCCGCGTGATAAAAATTAAAACCATTAAAGGCGCAATTCCATATTTAACAAAACGAAGCAGCTTTTTGTTTTGCAGACTGTAGCGATATAACAGAATAATCATTGGAATAGAACAAATTACCGTCCAGTGCGGCTCAACGTGCCCTCGGAAAGTCATCAATGCAAAAAATGTAAAAAATCCGATAATCAAAGCATATAATCCTCTTTCAAAAATATCGCGAGGTTTATACTTGAAAAGGATATAAAATATAGCGCCAACCACCAACGGATTAAAAACTACCAATTGATTCGGTAGATATTCAAAAATATATTTCCATTTAAAACCGCTGCTTCTTGCACTTAAATGGTATTGAAAGCTCGGAAAATCCATCTTTATGTGCCAAAGCAAATGAGGAATAAGTAAAACAACCGCTAATATTCCGGCTAACCAAAATTTGTAGCGACTTAATAATCTGAAATTTGACACAACAATCAAGCCGATAATCAACACCGCGTGATATTTGCTGTACATCATTCCTGCCATGCTTACACCCAGCAAAAGCGTGTTTGTCCATGATTCTTCTTTAAGAAAACGTTGGTAAATCAACAAAAACAAAGCGGTGAAAAATAGTAACGGTACATCCGGCGTGGTAATGAAACCATAGACCGAAAACATAATCATTGTGGCGGGAAATACAAAAAACAACAATACTTTTTTGGCTGATGGCATTTTTTCTTCGCATAGCCTCCAGATTAAACAAAGCGTGAAGATTTGAGCAAGAACTGTTAAAAACCTTACAGATAAATTGCCGCTAAACAACAATGCAGATAAGTGAGTCATAACACCTACAAGTGGCGGGTGGTCGTAGTATCCCCATGCTAAATGCTCTCCCCAAAAAGCGTAATAAGATTCATCATCAATGATTTCCGTAAAAATAGCTTGTAGTATATTTAAGGCAAACCAAGCGAACAGCAAAAGTAGGAATAGTGTTTTCCAGTTTATGCGTTTCAAATTTTTAGTTAGCATCATTTTGTGCTTTTTAAAGTGCAAAAATAACATTATTATCTATTTTTGCATTTTAATTATAAATGCAGCCTACTACGAAAAAGTATTTCATTTTGTTTTATTTGATTTGTGCTACCCTTGTTGTTTTTTCGCAAAACAGAAAAGGTTCTTTTTGCTTACAACCCAATAGCGACAAACATGAACTGTATGTATCGTTTTATTCCGATGATTTTCTTGATCCTGAAAACGCATTGCAAATAGCAATAGATAAAATTGATGGATTTCAGAAATTGGTAACTGAGTATGTGATCACATTACAAAAAGGAATCACTATATCTGACAATAAATTAGATAAATTTGCAAATAATGCTGCCAAAAATAATAGATCAGGCGCTTCTATTTATAAGTTGAAAAAGATATATAAAGTACAATCTCTTAATAATGATAATGAAACTTTATATGAACTTGCCGGAAAACTTGAATTGTTGGGTGGCGTAGAATATGCTTCATTAGTTTCCTTGACTCCCATACCACCCCCTTGGGATATCCCTCCCACAACACCTAATTTTGAATATTTGCAAACTTATTTAGAACCAAATCCGGGAGTTGATATGCGACATGCGTGGTCGTTAGGATTAACAGGAGAAGGAATTCGGGTACGTGATGTGGAATATGGGGTTAACAAAGATCATGAAGCATTAAACGAAAGAAATGTAGCCATAGCCTCGAATATGGACATTTCTCCTGAGTTACCTGATGCTTGGGGAGAACACGGAACAGCAGTTTTTGGTATTGTAATTGCCGATGACGCCGACTATGGAATAACAGGAATGGCTTACGGAGCAAGTGAAATGATTCTGTTTCCCGAATGGCAAAGCACAGGCTATAATCGTATATATGCTGTACAAAGATCCATTGAAGATTCCGATGAAGGTGATGTGATCATTTATGAGATGCAAACAGGGGGTTGGAACGATCAATATGTTCCTGCAGAGTATAATAATGTGGTTTGGGATTTGACCAAAGCTGCTTCCGATGCCGGAATCATTATTGTTGCGGCTGCCGGCAACGGAAATCAAAATTTAGATGCTTCGGTTTATTATGAATACATGGCACGTGGCAATAGCGGCGCCATTATTGTAGGAGCCGGTTCGCCGAATCTTGCACATGCTCCGCTTTGGTTTACCACTTACGGTTCACGGGTTGATGTTCAGGGATGGGGTATTGATGTATTTACTTCAGGGTATGGTGATGAAATGCAGATTGGGGGTGATTTTAATCAAAATTATACCCTGTTTAGCGGTACAAGCTCTGCTACTCCTATTGTAGCTTCCTGTGTGATTGTATTGCAATCTTATTATTACTCATTAACAGGCAGATACATGACAAGTAAAAAGATGCGCGATCTTTTGGTCTTTACCGGAACGCCCCAAACCGGTAACAGACACATTGGTCCACTCCCTAACATGAAAAAAGCCATAGAGAAAATTGATAATATGCTTAATTTTTGCGAACCCATCACAGATATTTCTGTAAAAACTAATGAAAATTGCTTGGTTACTATCAGTTGGAAAGCTCCGGAAAATATAATTTATCCTAAATATAATATCTACAAAGACAATGTTTTAGTTGCAGAAAATTATACAGATACATTATATTCGGAAATCATAGATTTAGAAGAAATGCTTGAATGGTGTGTTGAAACGATATGCGAAGACGAAAACCCGGAAAAAATATGTATGAGCAACGAAATATGTAAGTTGAAGGTTAATGAAATGGAGCTGAAGGACGTTTATACACTTTTCCCGAATCCGGTGTATGATCGAATAACCGTCAAAAGCCAAATATTACCCTCTTCTGATACAAAAATTGAGTTATTGAATATTTATGGTTCACTTATATCCTCACATATTTTTACAGATAATGAAGCACTTATCTCGCTTGAAGGTTTGCCAAACGGCATCTACTTTGTGAGAATATTTGGAAACGATTCTTGGATTACAAAAAAAATCGTTAAAATGTAGATCTACTAATAATCTGCGTAAATCCTGATGATCCGCGTCATCTGCGTGCCCTAAACTTTTCCTTTCAAAAATTTTCCCGTATAAGAATCCTCACATTTTACTAATTCTTCTGGGGTGCCCTCAAACACAAGATATCCGCCTTTATCGCCGCCTTCAGGACCTAAATCAATGACCCAGTCGGCACATTTAATAAGTTCGGGATTGTGCTCAATGACAATGATGGAGTGTCCAATTTCAATAAGTTTGTTAAAGGAATGATACAAACTGTTAATGTCGTGAAAATGGAGCCCTGTGGTGGGTTCATCAAAAATAAAAAGATGATTTTTTTGCGCATTTCCATGGCATAGGTAAAATGCCAGTTTTACACGTTGTGCCTCACCGCCGGATAGGGTAGAAGAGGATTGCCCCATTTTTAGATAGCCCAAACCCACTTCTTGCATGGGCGCAAGTTTGTTAATAATATTGGTAACGATTTTAGAAACAGGTAGTGCTTCAAAAAACTCACGTGCTTGATCAATAGTCATTTGCAGTATATCGGCAACAGAGATGTTATTGATTTTTACGTCTAACGCTTCATCTTTAAAACGGCTGCCGTTGCAGTCGGTACACACCAAATCCACATCTGCCATAAACTGCATCTCCACATGAATTACGCCCTCGCCTTCGCATGTTTCGCAACGCCCGCCCGGCACGTTAAAAGAGAAAAATCCCGGTTTATAATTGCGTTGTTTGGCTAACGGTTGTTGTGCATAAAGCTCTCTAATATCGTCATACACTTTGATATAGGTAGCCGGATTTGACCTTGATGAACGCCCGATAGGATTTTGATCTACTAAAATGACCTCCGAGATCGTTTCTTTGGAAAGATGTAGATTAGAAACGTCGTTTAGTTCTTGCCCTGCAATATATTGCATCTTTTTTTGTAATAAAGGATACAACACTTCCTTAATCAATGTGCTTTTTCCGGAACCACTCACGCCCGTTACCACAGTAAAAATATCTAAAGGAAGTTTAACGGTGAGGTTCTTTAAATTGTGCGTTGTAGCATTCTTAACTTCTACATAATTACGCCACTTTCGCCGGTGTTTTGGCAATGGAATGGAAAGAGTGTTTTTTGTTTCGCCTTCCATTCCTCGAATATAGGCAGCCGTTAAATTGTCCGGCGCTTTCAACAATTTATCAAAAGTTCCTGTAAACACAACTTTTCCGCCCAAACGTCCCGCTTTAGGTCCTATATCAATAATATAATCGGCATTTCGAATAATTTCTTCGTCATGTTCCACTATAACAACGGTGTTGCCAATGTCGCGCAAACGTTTTAGTACGCGGATTAGGTTTTGCGTATCACGTGGATGCAAACCGATACTCGGTTCATCTAAAATGTACAATGAACCTACTAAACTGCTACCTAACGAAGTAGCTAAATTAATGCGTTGTGATTCACCGCCCGATAAGGTTTTGCTTAAACGATTGAGTGTTAAATAACCCAATCCTACATCCAATAAAAAGTGCAAGCGATTTTTCAACTCACTTACCAACTGTTTGGCAACCTGTTTTTCATATTCTGAATGATACCGGAAATTTGCAAAAAAGTCATGTAGCTCTTCAATAGGCATTTGCACCAAATCGGAAATCGATTTTCCTTGAATTTTTACATAATTGGCATCTTTTCTTACACGCGTGCCTTTGCATTCCGGACACAACGTGCGTCCTCTGTAACGTGCTATAAGTACACGGTTTTGCACTTTGTATCCTTCCTCTTCCAACATTTTAAAAAAACGAAGAATACCGATTACTTCGGCATTTCCGTTCCATAACAAATCATATTGCTCTTCCGTAAGTTCTGCTATAGGTCTATGAATAGGGAAGTTATATTTTTCGCTGTGTTTAATAAAATAGTGTTTAAAGTTCTGAAGTTTTTCTCCGCGCCAACATACTACCGCATCGTTAAACAACGATTTGGAACGATCGGGAATTGTCAATTCCGGTGAAACGCCGTCAACATGTCCTGTTCCGCCGCAAACCGGACAAGCTCCGTAAGGATTGTTAAAACTGAAAAACAAAGGTGTTGGTTCTTCAAAAGCAATTCCATCTATTTCAAAAAGATTGCTGAAATGACGTTGCGTAACTTTACCATTCTCCACTTGCACAACGGCTTCTCCTTTTCCTTCCTGAAAAGCAGTTTGAATGGAATCGGCAATTCGCATCTTTTGATCTTGAATATTCTCCGATTTAAAACGGTCAATTAAAAGCTGCAAATTATCCGATTTGGCGAACTTTCCTTTTGTCAATAATTCGTCAATTTCACACAATTTCTTATTCAGCATCATGCGGCTAAATCCCTGCATTTTAAGAATTTCCAACTGTTGTAACAGTGTGCGGTCAGGCACAATTTTAAAGGGTGCTAAAATATAGATACGGCTTTTCGCAGGCGCTTTTTCAATATAATGTATAACATCTTGAATATCTTCCCGTTTCACTTCTTCTCCATTCACAGGCGAAAACGTTTTTCCGATACGAGCAAAAAGCAATTTCAAGTATTCGTAAATTTCGGTAGTGGTACCTACAGTAGAACGTGGGTTTCTCGAAATAACACGTTGTTCAATGGCAATTGCCGGCGGAATTCCCTTAATATACTCCACTTCCGGCTTGGAAAGTTTGCCCATAAATTGCCGCGCATAAGAGCTTAAGCTCTCCACATAACGTCGTTGCCCTTCTGCGTACAACGTATCAAATGCCAGAGAAGATTTTCCAGATCCGGAAAGCCCTGTAATCACAACAAGCTGATTTCGAGGAATAGAAACGTCTATATTTTGAAGATTGTTGGCGCGTGCGCCTTTTATTTCGATATATGACATGTTTGCAGAAAATCATTAAGTTTTTTTGTAGCCAATGCACGATGGCTGATGCTATTTTTTTCTGCTTCGGTCATTTCTGCGAAAGTTTTATCGTAACCTAAAGGTTTGAAAATGGGATCATAACCAAAACCTTGACTTCCCTTTATATCTTCAATAATTTCTCCTTCAATTGCACCTTCAAAAAAGTAATTTTTCCCATCTAAAATGAGCGCTATTACGGTTTTAAAGCAAGCTTTTCTATTTGCAACGTCTTGCAGTTCGTGCAACACTTTCTGAATGTTATCTTGAGAAGAACAATGTTCGCCTGCATAACGCGCTGAATAGACGCCGGGTCTACCGGCTAATGCTTCAATTTCTAAGCCGGTATCGTCGGCAAAACAATTGCAATGAAATCTATCGTGAATATATTTTGCTTTTTGTAAAGCATTATCTGTCAAGGTATCCCCTGTTTCAGGTATTTCGTTGAAACACCCAAGCTCTTGCAGGCTAATAATAGAAAAACGGGCACCCGCAATAGCACGCACCTCGCTTAGTTTATGAGCGTTGTTCGTCGCAAAAACGAGTTTCACTATACCTCAATCGCTTGTTTACCTCTATAGTAACCACATTCTGGGCAAATTCTATGTGTAAGAATAGCGGCACCACAGTGGTTGCAAGTAGTTAAATGAGGAGCTGTAATAAAATCGTGCGATCTTCTTTTGTCTCTACGTTGTGTGGAATGTTTTCTTTTAGGATTCGGCATGATTATTTTATTTTAATGATTAATTTTATTTGCGGTATGAGGTTTGAGGTGAGCGGTATAAGGTTAAATCTTTAAATTTTTCAGAGCGTCCCACCTCGGGTCAGTTTCAGTAGCTTGTTGTTCTTCTTTTGGAGCAAATTCGGCAAGTTTTTGTAGCATTTCAGGGTTACAGTTATTTTCTTCAGAGTGAATTAATTGTGTAGGCAGTGCAAGTTCAATCGTTTCATATAAAAAGTGTGTAAGGTCTAATTCATATGCTTTTTCGTGAAGCTGCCAAATATTATCATCGTTTTCAAACGATTCATCAATTTGAGAGACGAGATTGACCACCAAAAAATCTGTAAAATCTAACGGTAAGGTCAAAAAATCCAAACATCTGTCACAAATTACGGTAATTTCGCCTTTAAAATGGAGTTGAAACGACAACATTGTCGCACTTTTTTCCATTTCTATCAGCACTTTGATGCTTCCGTCTTCAATCTCGTTCAACCCTGTTAATTCAAAGAACGCTTTATCACAAACCATTGTATATTTGTGAGTTCCAACATCAACACCGGATAGCCTTACTACATATTCGTCTCTTTTATCTGTCATTTTCACAGCGCTTTATTTGGGGGCGCAAATATATATTTTTTAAGTTGTTAAACGGCGTAGAAGTGATTTTTAATTAAATTTGATTTATATTAAAAACTTTACGTATTTTGCAAGAAAATTTAGAAAAAACTATGAACATTGTCATAATTTTAGCCGGCGGAACAGGAACCCGAGTAGGAGCAGAAGCGCCCAAGCAGTTTTTAAAAGTCTGCGGAAAAACTATTATCGAACGTACATTGGATGTTTTTGAACAACATCCTTCTATTGATGAAATTGCTATTGTAATTAACAGGCATCATCAAACAGAGATGGAAGCAATAGTTTTAAACGGAGGATATAAAAAAGTTCAAAAAATAATAACAGGAGGAAAAGAACGCCACGATTCGAGCTGGGCGGCAGTAAAAACCTACGAAAATTACCCGCAAGCCAACTTGCTCATTCATGATGCAGTACGCCCGATGATTAATATTCAAACGATTAATGAAGTGATTGGTGCATTGGAAAAATATAATGCGGTTACTGTTGCTATTTTCGCCACGGATACCATATATCAAGTGGAGCATAATCTGATTCAACAAATTCCGGACAGGAAACAATTGATGCAGGCGCAAACACCGCAGGCTTTTAAACAACATATTCTTCAAAAAGCATACCAATCGGCATTTGAAAATAAAGATTTTACAGCTACCGATGATTGTGGCGTTGTGGCACAATATTTACCGGATGAGTCAATTTTTGTGGTGGCAGGTACGGAAAACAATCTGAAAATTACACATAAGGAAGATATCTTTCTTTTGGAGAGATTAATGCAAAATAATATTGCACCATAGAGGCGTGAAGCGCCACGTCTCTACAAATTTGTTATTTTCGCGCTTCAAAAAAAATAACAATGCAATTCACTAATCCTTTCTTCCTTTTCGGCATTTTCGCCATCGCTATTCCCATTCTTATTCATCTTTTTAATTTTAGAAGATATAAAACCGCCTATTTTTCCAATGTAAAAATGTTGCAAGATATTTTGCTTAAAACCAAGCGAGAATCGCGATTGCAACACTTAATTGTTTTATTTTTAAGAATTTTGGGTATTGTGGCATTAGCTTTTGCTTTTGCACAGCCTTATTTGCCTAACGAAAAGTTTGAAACGCAATCGGGAAATATTGTATCTGTTTTTGTGGACAACTCTTTCTCTATGGAAGCGCAAACGCAACAAACGTCGTTGCTAAATGAAGCCATTGACGCTGCGAAAAAAATTGTAGAAGCATTTTCTTATAATGATGAATTTGTACTTATTACAAATGATTTTTCTGCACAAGAAGCGCAAATTATTACCAAAGATGAATTATTATCGCGCTTGGATGATATTGAGATTACGCCAAAATCTAAAACCTTAGCGCAAATTTTGCATTTCAGAAAAAATATAGCTGCAAAATCGCATAAAACACAAAAAATTGCCTATTTTATTTCCGATTTTCAAAAAAGTCAGTTTGATTTTACGCCGTTACTAAACGATACCACGCAATTGTCGTTTCTTATTCCTATGGGAAACAAAGGGATGAATAATATTTCGGTAGACAGTTGTTGGTTCGATATGCCGGTATTTCAAGTGGGTTATAATGTGGGACTTACAGTTCGCATAAGCAACAATGGAAAAGAAGAAGTGGTTAAATTGCCTGTTAGACTGTATATCAATAATGAGCAACGTGCACTGGGTGCAGTAGACATTAAACCAAATAGTTATACAGATTATACTCTAAACTATACGATTCAACATTCCGGAATTCAGGCAGGAATGGTGGAAATTTATGATACACCGATTACCTTTGATGATCGTTTTTATTTTGTGTATGAAGTGGCTCCGAGCGCTTCTATTATTGCTATTCAGGATAAAAATAGAAATAGATATTTACATGCACTTTACGGTGCCGATTCCCTGTTCCATTACGAAAGTATGGATGTAAATCAAATAAATTACGCTGCTTTTGCTTCGGCGCAATTGATCATTTTAGATCAATTGGAAACTATTTCTACCGGATTGGCATCAGAGTTGGAAAAATATGTACAAAATGGTGGAACGTTGCTTGTTTTTCCTGCAGAAAAAATGAACGTACCGCTTTGGAGCGCCTTTTTTAATACATTGAATGTTCCTAATTATCAAGGGTTACAAACTAATGAGATGAAAGTAGGAAAAATTAACAAAGAGAGTATTTATTTTAAAGGCGCATTACAAAAAAACGATTCGGAAAATTGGGAAATGCCTACCGTTTCGCACTACTATTCATTTGAAAATAAAAACGTTTCCGCCGAAGATATTATGCGCTTAGAAAACAATGCACCATTCCTTACAGCATATACTTTTGGAAAAGGGCGTATAGTTTTATCGGCAGTTGCTTTGAATGATTTTTATGGAAATGCGCATAAAAACGCCATTTTCTTCATTCCATTACACAATTTAGGGCTAATGGGACAGCTTAGAAACACACTTTTTTATTTTATAGGGAGCAATGAAACCGTTACTATTCCACAAAGAACACTTGGCTCGGAAGATATTTTTGTAATCAAATCGAGAAATAGCGGCATAGAACTCATTCCGGAGCAACGCAATATGGGCAACGAAACGCAGTTATTCCTCCATTCGCAAATTCAACAGGCAGGTTTTTATGATGTTATGAAAGGAGGAACGCTTTATGCCACGTTAGCTTTTAATTACCCAAGAAATGAGTCGAATTTAGAATATTATTCGGAAAAAGAATTAGAAAAAATAGCCGCAACTTCCAATGGGCACATCGTGGTACTTTCAGCGTATACCAAAAATTTGACTCAGTCCATTTCCGATACGTTGAGTGGAAGACCGCTTTGGCGTTATTTTATATTTCTTGCACTGGCGTGTTTTCTTACAGAAATATTATTGCTCCGTTTTTGGGGTAAAGCAAAAATCAAAAAAAATATTCACTAAAACCAAATTATTATGAAAAAGACTGCTTTTTTAATTTTATTAGGAGTAATGACCTCCTTTGCTTTTGCACAAACTGCACAAAGCACAATGATTGAGTTCAACAAAACAAGAGTGCCGGGAGTAATTGTTGCTATTACCGATGATTATGATGTCGCTATTGTGCAAGCGGCATTGCAAGCGCGTATTGAAAGAATAGGCGGATTGAAAGGTAGTAACTCTGGTGGGTTTCGTGTATATAACGCACAAATTCTTACTGATCTTGGAAATACTAAATATGATATCTATACGAGAGTGATTCCCAGAGATAAAAAAAATAAAGATATCATCATCGATTTATTGGTTTCGCTGGGGCATGAAAACTTTGTTTCTCCGACTTCACACCCTGAATTAACTCAAAAAATGATAGATTTTTTAACTCATTTTGCAACTACTTACTTGAAAGAATTTGATAGAACTAATAAAGTTAGTGCTAACACAAAGGAGCTCGAAAAGTTAGAGAAAGAATATAAAAAATTAGTTTCCGATAGAGATAAACTTAAAAATAATTTAGAGAAACAAGAGAAGGCTGTTGAAATTAAAGCAGCGGAAATTGCTAAGATTAAAGAGAGCTTAGGAATTCTAAAGCACTAATATTATAATCATTTAGCTATCTCTTCCTCCTCTTCAACCTCCACCACTTTCTTAGAAGACAAATAAGTATAAATCGCTGGAATAATAAACAATGTTAATATCGTGGCGAATAACATGCCGCCCACCACGGCAACTCCCATTGCGATACGGCTTTCGGAGCCTGCACCGGTAGCCAATGCCATAGGCAAAATACCAAGTACAGTGGATAAGCTGGTCATTAATATGGGGCGAAAACGTGATACAGCAGCGTCGTAAATAGCTTGTTTGAAAGGGATTCCGGCACGTTTCTTCTGGTTGGCAAATTCTACAATTAAAATACCGTTTTTGGTAACCAATCCAATCAGCATGATCATAGCAATTTGGCTAAAAATGTTCATGGTTTGGTCAAAAGCGTTGAGAGAGAGTAGGGCGCCCATTAACGCTAAAGGAACGGTGAGCATGATGATGAATGGATCGCGGAAACTTTCAAAATTAGCGGAAAGTGCTAAATAGATGAAAATTAGTGCTAAAAAGAAAGAGAATAATAAACTGGAAGAACTTTCCACAAAATCTTTAGAACTGCCCGACAAAGTGGTTCTGAAATCATCATCTAATGTTTCGGCGGCAATTCTGTCCATTTCTGCAATACCTTGCCCTAAAGTGTAGCCTTTTGCCGGATTGGCGGAAACGGTTGCCGCTACAAAGCGATCATAACGGAAAAGTTGTGGAGGTGTAGAGTTTTCGCTGAGCTCCACCAAATTGTTTAACCCAATAAGCGTTCCACTTCTGCTGCGTACATAAATATTTTCCAAATCGGAGGGTTTGCTGCGGTGCTCTTGAGGGAATTGGCTGATAATTTGGTATTGCTTGCCATTGAGTACGTAATAACCAATACGTTGCTCGCTCATTGTGAGTTGCAAAGTCCGCGAAATATCTTGTACCGAAATGCCCAGCAAGGCAGCTTTATCGCGATTAATACGAATGGTAAGCTCCGGTTTTGTGAATCTTAAATTTACATCGAAAGCTGAAAAAGCTGGGCTTTGCGATACTTTATCCATGAAAACGGGCAATACCAATTTTAAATCATCTAAGTTTTTTGCTTGAATTACGTATTCCACCGGCATTCCGCCACGACGTCCTCCAAAAGTTTGCCGTTGCGTCATAATGGTTCTTGCACCTGTAAATTGACGCAATCTCGGTCCCATTTCTTCCCAAATTTCTTGTTGCGTGCGTTTTCGTTCACTCGGATCTTTTAAAATAACATTCGAAAAGGATGAATTAACGCCTCCGCGACCAATTACTGAAAATATCATCTCTGCTTCGGGAATTGATTCTTTAAGATATTCGCTTAGTTCTGTGGTATAATTATCCATATATTGAAACGATGTTCCTTCCGGCGCGGTGGACGAGACGCGCAACCACGAACGGTCTTCAATGGGCGCCATTTCGGAAGGCATTTTTATCCATAAAAACACGGAATATACCAACGCAATGAGCAGGAAAACGGGTGCAATCCAACGTACTTTAAGAAAGCCTGTTAAACCTTTTTGATACGTGTTATTAAGCCATACAAAAAAAGGTTCCGTAACGCGAAACAGCCATGTTTCTTTTTCACGTTTCTTTAAGATACGGCTACATAGCATCGGTGCCAAACTAAGAGCTACAAACGAGGAAATAGAAACAGCACAGGCGATTACCAAGCTAAATTCGCGAAATAATCGTCCTGTCATTCCTTGTAGAAAGACAATTGGGATAAATACGGCTACCAATGCAATAGTGGTCGAAATTACAGCAAAAAAAATCTCTTTAGAGCCTTTAAATGAAGCTTGTACCGGCGATAAACCCGATTCTATTTTCTGGTAGATATTTTCCATCACCACGATCCCGTCATCTACCACTAATGCAATGGAGAGCACAATTGCCAATAGGGTTAAAATATTGATAGAGAAGCCTAAAATGTACATAATAAAAAATGTACCAATAAGTGAAATAGGAATAGTTAAAACCGGAATCAAAGTGGTGCGCCAATCTCGCAAAAAGAGGAAGATGATAAGCACCACCAAACAAAATGCAATGACAATAGTTTGACGTACTTCACTAATCGCATTTCGAATATAAATGGTATCGTCGAAGGTGATTTTTGCATCTATTCCGGCGGGTAGGTTGCGTTCAATATCGGGCAGCGCTGCTCTTACGCGGTCAACAATGTCTATGTAGTTGGAGCCGGGTTGCGGAATAATGATGCAGTTTACCATCACTTTTCCGTCTCTTTTTAAGATAGATCGTAAATTTTCAGCATCAATTACAGCGGTACCGATGTCGCGGAATCTGACCACGCGAGTGCTCGTCTGGGAAATAACCAGATTATTGAAATCTTCAAGTGTTTGCAAACGTCCCATAGTACGCACAGTCAGTTCGGTGTTAACGCCTTCGATTCTTCCGGAGGGCAGTTCTACGTTTTCGCGTGCAATTGCAGCGCTTACATCGCTGGGAGTGAGTTGATAAGCTGCCAACAACATCGGGTCCATTTGCAGTCTGATGGCTAATTTTCGCTCTCCCCAAATTTGAACTGAGCTTACGCCCGGTATGGTTTGCAAGCGCTCCTTTACGTCTGCGTCGGCATAAGCGCTTACGTCAATAATGGAAAATACATCGCTGCTTAAGCTCAATCCGAAAATGGGCTGTGCATCGGCATCTGCTTTTTCCACTACCGGCGGGTCAACCTCATTAGGCAGCATGCGCATGGCTCCGGATACCTTGTCACGCACATCGTTGGCGGCAGTTTCCATCGGAATTTCCAATTCAAATTCAACGGTGATATTACTGCGCCCATCACGGCTGCTGCTCGACATGGAGCGGATGCCAGGAATACCGTTTATGGCAGATTCTAATGGTTCAGTAATCTGTGTTTCAATAACATCGGCACTAGCACCAATAAATGTGGTTGAAACTGTAATAATCGGCGGATCCACGCTGGGATAATCGCGTACACCAAGGTACATGAACCCGATAACGCCTATAATAACGAAAAACAGGTTCATTACAATGGCTAAAACGGGTCTTTTGATGGAGATGGATGAGAGGGACATAATAGCAAAATTTATATGACAAAACTAAAGCCGCAGACTCTTGGAATTGATATTTTAGACTTTATTCCCAAATATAATCTGATCGTTATTTTTATTATAAAACTTAAATTCAACAACAGCAAAATCAGGTCTTGCTATGATCTGAATCCAACGATGAAAACGTAAGAACCAATGCCATTGTTTTGAGAAAAATCCTTTGGTAAGATATGCATGAATAAAAGGATGTACTGCCAAGTAAAATCCTTTTTCAAGCTGTTTGCTTATCAGGTATTCAATCATATTCTCTATGTCTTCTTGAATGAGGAGCGCCGATTTTATCTTTCCCGTTCCATTGCAGGTAGGGCAAAGCTCTGCAGTTTCAATAATGGTGGCTTCCCGCACCCGCTGACGCGTAATTTGCACTACGCCAAACTTATTCACCGGTAAAATGGTGTGTTTGGCTTTATCGTTCCTCATTAATTCTTGCAAAGTTCTGTACAGTACCGTTCTGTTTGCAGACCTGGCAAGATCAATAAAATCAATGCTAATGATGCCGCCCATGTCTCTCAGCCGGAGTTGACGCGCTATTTCAACAGCAGCATCTAAATTCACACGCAATGCATTTTCTTCCGAATTGCCCGTTTTAATTCGGTTACCGCTGTTTACATCAATCACATGCATCGCTTCCGTGTGTTCAATTACAAGATAAACGCCTTGTTTTAAAATGACTACCTTTCCAAATGAACTTTTTATTTGTAAAGCAATATTCATTTCCTCAAAGAGCGGTTTTTGTCCTTTGTATAATTTTACAATATCCTTTTTTTCAGGGATATGTGCTGTAAGATACGTTTTTACTTCCTGATACAATTCTTTATTGTCCACATGCACGGCTTCAAAAGAATCATCCAGCACATCGCGAATAATGGAAGTCATTTTGTCTTCTTCCGAAGCAATTTTAACAGGAGGCTTGGCTTGAGGCAATTTCGCTACAATTGATTTCCATTTTTCCAATAACGAATTCAAATCTGCGGTTAACTCTTCTACATTTTTGCCTTTTGCTACTGTTCTTATAATGATTCCAAAGCGCTTTGGACAAATGGATTGTACGATTTTTCTGAGCCGGTTTCGTTCTTCACCGTTTTTTATTTTTTGAGAAACCGTGATTTTGTTCATGAAAGGCACCAAAACTAAAAACCTTCCGGCTAAAGAGATTTCAGAGGTGAGCCGTGCGCCTTTAGTGGAGATAGGCTCTTTGGCAACTTGAACCAAAATAGATTGCCCAGCTTGAATAATAGTGCCAATTTCTCCGGCTTTTTCTATTTCGGTTTTCACCGCAGTATTGGCAATACTTCTTTTACGATTGTGAATAACTTGATTCACAAACTCATTCAACGAACGAGCATACAATCCTAAATCTAAATAATGAAGAAAAGCGTCTTTATCGTCGCCAATATTTATAAATGCGGCATTCAGCCCGGTATTTATTCTTTTTACTCTTGCAAAATAGATGTCACCCACCGCACATTCTTCAATTTTTTTCTCACGATGGATCTCCATGAGCTTTTTGTCTTCCAACAAAGCAATTTGCACCTCCGTTTCACGGGAGGTAATTACTAATTCTTTTGAGATTTTTGGAGTTTCTTCAGTCTTCATTTGATAAAAAAAGAAAACTAAATAGAGCGTATGTAACGCCGTATTTAGTTTTCATGATTTTGGTTAAAGAAAAACACTATTTCTTCTTATGTCTGTTTTTTCTTAGACGTTTTTTCCTCTTATGAGTTGACATTTTGTGTCTTTTTCTTTTTTTACCACTTGGCATAATAGTTGAGTTTTAATAGATTATTTAATTTTTTTAACAGCGTTCACAAAAGTTTTGCAAGGTTTGAATGCCGGAATTTTATGAGCTGGGATAACGATAGTTGTCTTCTTTGAAATGTTGCGAGCGGTTTTTTGAGCTCTTTGTTTCACGATGAAACTACCAAAGCCTCTCAAATAAACGTTTTCATTTTTCGCTAATGCGCCTTTTACTGAAGTCATAAAGGTTTCAACAATCGTTTGAACAGCTTGTTTTTCAAGACCTGTTTTGTTGGAAATTTCGGAAACGATTTCTGCTTTTGTCATGATTTTAAATTTTTATAAGTTAAACAATGTTTTAATTAATAAGTTAAACGGCGGCAAAGATACACATTTCTTTGATTTACATTAATCTGTATGTTTTTTTTCTAAAATTCTACAAAATTATACAATTGAACAGCTAAACGGCTGGCGCCAATTCTTAAAAAAGTATTAGATAACCAATTGGTATTTAATGCTTTTTCTAATAAATTCAAATACAGTAATGTAGTACTAACATCTGTAATTCCTCCTGCCGGTTTGATACCAATTTTTTTCTTCGTTTCATTATAAAACTGACAAATAGCATCTAACATCACCAAAAAAGCCTCAGGTGTGGCATTTGTTGCAATTTTTCCGGTAGATGTTTTTATAAAATCTGCTCCGGCGCGCATTGCCAGCATGGAAGCTTTGTAAACCGAGTCAGGCTCAATGAGTTCGCCTGTTTCCAAAATTACTTTTAGATGTGCTTGTTGACATGCTTTTTTTATTGCTACAATTTCATTAAAAACGGTTTCGTATTTTTCTTCCAAAAATAAACCTCTCGAAATTACCATGTCGATTTCATCCGCTCCTTGTGCTACTGCGTACTCCACTTCTGCTACTTTAAGTTCTATGGGCAACTGCCCGTGAGGAAAAGCGCCGGCTACCGAAGCTACTTTTATGGACGTATTTTTCAGCAACTGTTTCGCCTGATGTATAAAAACAGGATACACACACACGGCAGCTGTTTGATAGCGCATGGCATTTTCGCACAGCAATTCAATTTTCTTCGTATTGTCATTGCCTTCTAAAGTGGTTAAATCGATACAATGCAACGCAAACCGGATCGCCTCTTTCTCCGAAGAAAAATTCTCCAACGGTTGCTTTTTTATCTCCTCAATGCGAGCCTGTACTTCGCTTAGCGAATAAGAATAATTAGGAAGTGTTATCATAATTTGATGAATTTTTTTGTTGTTGATGTTTTGTTATTGAAGGTGATTTTTAGATAGTAAGCACCGGAGGATAAATGTGCAACGTCTATAGCATGAGATTCCTCTCTTCGCTGTGCTTCGTTCGGAATGACGCCTCTCGTTCTTCCCAAGGCATCATAAATTTCAATATTCTCAATTTGTAACTCGTAACTTATAACTTGTAACTCATTGGCTACAGGGTTGGGGTAAATTTCAATATTTTTCTCCCATTCTTTAATGTTTACGTTATTGCAAATGCCAAGCGTATATTCACCGGGCAATATAAAATTTGCAGTCAATCTGCCCGCCTGATTGTTTCCGGTAACCACAGTGGGAATCATTTGCCAATCGTGTGCGGCATCTTTTCTATACAACAGCACTAAATTATCTCTCGTATATCCCTGCAATAGCTCTTTATCGTAGAGCGGATCGTAAAGAAAAGAATACTGGGCTTGCATGATATTGTATTGCAAAAAACCCACACGCCAAAAATGCTTCTCAGAGATTTTAACAAGGTTTGGATGTTCGTTTTTTGCCGGCGTTGGAGCAAAGGGATTGTGTTCTATCCTAAGTATGAACTCTCCGGCAACTTCAGTTACTTGAATTCTGAAATAGAGATCTCCGCTCAAATTCGGGCTTCCTGTGTTGCTAATCGCTTGCGTAACATCGAAGCAAGCATCGCCCATTTTTTCGTTTGGGTCAACTGCCCAAAACACAGGCTCAAACGGAATTTCAACTTCCACAATTTCACTTTCGCCGGAAAATTGTATTCTTTCTATCAGAAGTCTTTCACCGGAAGCAGAAACAAACTCCACATCAACTTTGTTGTTATCTGCAAAATAATGAGCATGATGTAATCTTTGTTTAAATGCAACATTATAGATATTTCCGCTTTTCGGTTTTACAGAATCAATGTTAAAATTTAAAAACCCGGGTTGATGTACCCAGCCCAAAAAGAAATCATGCAAATCCATACCGGAAATTTGTGATAATTTGTAGAAAAACTCCTCGGAATCTACATTTTTGTACTTATTTTCATCCAAAAATTGCTTTATAGAAGAAAAATACAGTTCATCGCCCATATAATGACGCAAAGTGTAGGCTACCAAACCTCCTTTATCGTATGTAGTTGTTCCATAGGTTATATGGGGTGGTATGTTATCCAATGCAAAATATCCACCATCTTTATTGTGAGCATTTTTTAAAACATCCATGTGTAATTTCCTTATTTCTGTTTTGTAGGTTTGCAACGTAGGATCTAATATTTCATAGCATAAATATTCTCCGTAGCGTGCAAAACCCTCGTTAATCCACATGTTTTGCGAAGTGGAACAGGTAATGAGGTTTCCAAACCAAAAGTGTGCTAATTCGTGCGCTATCAGGCTTTCGTAAGCGGTAGTTCCGGTAACGGCGAATTGGGGATAACCAATGTTGGTGGCGTGCTCCATAGCTCCCCCGTTGAAAGGCACTACAACATAACCTATACGCTGCCAACGACAAGTGCCCCAACGTTTTTCAAAAGTATGAAAAAACGTTTTTAGATTTACAAACGATCCGGACACTCTTGGCATAACATCGGAATTGGCATAAATTTCAACAGGCAACACTTCGCCGGATATACTGTGCACCGTATCTTTATAAATCTGATAGTTACCCACTGCCACCGAAGCCAAATAGGTAGGAATTGGATCGGTTAATTCCCATGTCCAACGCATGGCATCGCCTAAATTTGTAGAATCTACTAATATTCCGCCGCAAATTGCTTTTTTATCAACGTCAGTAATAATGTTAAAAGTGTAAGTGGATTTATCGTTAAAATCATCAATACACGGAAACCAAACGCGCCCGAAAGAGTGGGGGAGGCTGCCCATGCCCACGCCCATGTTGTACGCAAAATCGGAGGTGAAATAAAAACCGCCCCATTGCGGATCTCTGGCAGGTTTTCCACGGTAATATATCCGAATAGTTTCTTCGTGTCCTATAAACGAAAATGGTAAATCTATCCTTAAATTTTGTCCTTGATGGGAAAAAGCAATTAAACTACTCCCATTTTTTACAGAATCAACGGTTAACGCTAAAAAATCTAGACCGATGTCCGGAATAGGTGCAATTTTTGCTACAATATTAACATCGGTATAACCATTAATTTCTTGTTGTGCAAAGTTTCTAATTTCCAGATTGATATTATAATGCGATACATGAATAGTGTCGGCTTTTGTTTGCGCCTGCAAAGCAAAAGGGAGAAAGCAGAAAGCAGAAAGGAAAAAGGGAATGAATAATAAGATAATTCGTTGTTTCATAGAAATTTATTTAAAAATTTAAAGATTTAATGTTTTATTAATCTTGTTTATCATGTAAATCTTATTAAAATCATGGTTCAGACTTTTTTTGATAAAAATGCACACCAAGATAAAACCGCACGCCTTGCGGATACGATGGAAATGTTTTAGAAATATTTAGCATATAATCCATTTTAAACAAAAGGCTTATTCTGCTCGATGTAAAAAACTCTACTCCAATTGTCGGATTAACAATGGAAAACGAATTGGTAAAATATATCGCCGGTTTTTCATTAAAAGTTTGTCGTTGTCTTTCGATAAAAATCAAATTTGAAGCGCTACCGTATCCTAAGGTAACTCCGATAAACGGCGCCCATTTTTTTACAGGATAAAGCAGATCTAAAGTAAGGCCGCCCCAAGCAACTCTGGAACTGTTTTTGTAAGTTCCATATTTACAACTACTAAAATATCCTTCGCCGCCCACACGAAAATGGCGATTGAGGTAAATGCTCATTTTTCCTCCAAGCCCGAAAGTGGCTCCTTTTACTTGTTCTTCTATTACATTACATTGTAAATCGGAAACATAAAACTGTTTGCTTTGAACGTATCCGGAATGAATGAACATTCCGCCGGAGTAGCCTTTGTAGCCCCAATTTTTTGACGCAGTGGTATCTTGTGAGAAAACAAAAAGAGGAATGAGTATAAAAAGAAATGTAATGGTTAGTTTTTGCATTGACATCTGCTTTTCTCAGACCATTAAAATTGCTCTAACACCGCAATCCTTTTTTCAATAGGCGGGTGGGTAGCAAACAAACCGGAAAACGGACCTTGTGCTTTGTGTTCAATGTAAAGTTGTGCAATATCTTCACGCTGAATGCCTTCAATTACTGAATTACGGGAAATTTTTCGTAATGCCGATGCCAATGCCAATGGATTTTTAGTCATTTGTGCAGCGCCGGCATCTGCCATATATTCACGTTTGCGAGAAATGGCTAAGCGAATTAACAATGAAAAAGTATATCCCAATACTCCCAACACAGCCACAATAAGCAGCATAATAAGAGCACCGGCACCGTTTTTGTTGTTATTACTCCGTCCCATGGAACCAAAAAATGCCATACGTGTTGCCATTTGCGCTATCATAGTAAAAATTCCTACAAATATAATGGAAACAACCAATAAACGAACGTCTCTATTTTTTATGTGCATAAGTTCGTGTGCAATCACACCTTCCAATTCCTGATCATCTAACTTATTGATTATTCCTCTTGTAAGTGTAACCGTATAAGTGTTTTTGCTTATTCCACTGGCAAAGGCATTCAATGAATTGTCCTCAATTACGTTTACTTTGGGCATATCCATTCCGTTTGCCATACACAAATTTTCTACCAAATTATACACACGCTTGTTATCCCTTCTTTCCAACGGCACTGCATGCGTTGCATTTCTAATCATCGCTGTATTAATAAAATATGCAATAATAAACCAAATCGTTGTTGCAATAATAACGAAGGGTAGGGCTTCTAACGTGGCTTGTCCCGCAGAAATTTGATTCTGTGGATCTTGCCAATGAATAATTACAAAGAACAGATATACTAATCCGATGAGTAAAGCCGGAAACATGAGCAATAACAACATGCTTTTAAAATTGTTACGTCTTTGCTGGGTTTGAATTCCGAGATATTTCATGAAGTTTAAAGTTTTAATGATTTAAAGATTTAAGGTTTTGTTTGTACCTTTAAATTTTAAAATTCTTAAATTTTTTAATTAAAATTTACCGTTGGTGTTTTTTCATGCACAGCTCTGTCGCCACCTAAATCAAACATTTCCGCTTTTTTAAAATTGAACATACCTGCAATGATATTCGATGGGAACGTTTGTACGGCATTGTTAAACTCTTTTGTTGCTGAGTTAAAGAAACGGCGTACGGCAGCCAATTTGTTCTCAATATCCGACATTTCTTCTTGCAAATGAAGGAAGTTTTGATTGGCTTTTAAGTCAGGATAAGCCTCTAAAGTAACTTTTAATCCGGCTAATGCGCCTGAAAGTTTATTTTCCACAGCAATTTTATCATCAATGGTAGTAGCAGCAACTGCTTGATTTCTAAGCGCAACTACCCGCTCTAATGTTTCTCTTTCATGCTTAACGTATCCTTTTACTGTTTCCACCAATTGTGGAATTAAATCGTAACGCTGCTTCAACTGTACGTCAATATCGGCAAACGCATTTTCACGATTATTACGCAATCGTACCAATTTGTTATAAAATGCAATCAAAAAAATAATTACTAATGCAATGACTGCTAGTACTACAATAAGTGCTGTGCTCATAAAGTTTGAATTTTAATTAATAATGAATAAATAACGTTTTTTTTGAAATTAATTGTACTGGTTAAGTACTTTCATTTTTATTTTAATATCATCAACATATCCTTCCAATTTGTATAAATTCCATAGATATAACTTAAAATAACATTCGTTTTCCGCTGCTTCCCACTGTTCTTTTTTGTAAGTTAAAGTATTTTTGTAAGTAAACCATTTGTTTTGATGAAAAATCTCTATGTTATCTCTTTTGAAAGCCATTACATTAGCTCCTTCATGCGTTTTTTCCGATAAGTCCATAACCACTTCTACATCAAAATTTCTGTCAACATCATTGATTATATAAATTCTAAACTCTACTTCAACTCTGAATTCTTCTGTTTCTTTAGGAATGTCAAAATTGAGGAATTCTATGGGATACAAAGAGGAAGTGTCGAAATAAAGCGTGGTTTTATGTCCTTCCGGACCTTCTGTTACTTGTAATCCGGAGCGTTCTGCAAAATAACTTCCCGGCGCAATGGTGTCTTCAATGTCAAAAATTGTGTTTGCTGAATTGTATTTGTATGCAAAATGATTTCTTAATAACGCATTGTTATAAAAAGCATAATAATCAAGCGAACGATATAAAGATAGCAGCCGGTTCATTTGTTGCAAAACATGCGGATCGTTTACCTTACGGGGACCGTTATCGGTAAGTTCTTCGAGAACACCTTCGCAGAGCAAATAATTGTTATATACGATGCCTCCAATGGTGTGATCTATAAGTTGTAGAGGGGAAAACGTTTTGGCGTTGAAGGTCAAGGAAGTATCCAACGCCGTATTCAGCCACGCTACTTCATTGGGGGTTTGTATATTATAGTTGTTTTGTAGTAACGAGAGTATAGTTGGAGTTATATCGCGATGTGATACCACGCCCTTCATTTTTCGGACCGTTTTCAGCATGGGAGAATAAATCATTAATGGAACATGATAATTGGCGTAGCCACCAAATTGTTTTGCCGGAAGATTATGATCGCCGGTAATAATAAAAATAGTATTATCGAAATCGTCTCTTTTTTGGTAACCTTCCATTAATTGCCGCAAGGCCCAATCTGCATAAACAAAAGAGCCATAGCTATCTAATGAATTAAGAATCTCCTTTTTCTCTTGGTCGGATAAAGTTTTATTTTGAATGACATTATTTTTAACGACATTTTGAAAATGTGAACTATTGGGATATATGAACGGAAGATGTGTATAATTAGATAGATACACATCTATACGAGGAGCGGTATTTATTTGATTTAATTTACGAAGCGCTTGCAAATATACCAAGTGGTCTTCATATCCGCGAGGACCTGCCGATTCATCTTTTATATCCTGATCCCACTCATCATCATTCAGATAGGTCATATTATTTTGATGAGCAAAATAGCCCATGTTATCAAAGTTTACCCATCCGCCGTAGAAAAAATGATTGGTGTAATTATTTTGATGTAAAATGCGCAACAAAGAATGAAATTCGGGATTGTTGGGATATTGATCCGTAAAACCTTTGTCTCCTAAGGGTGATGCGCCGAATAGCGCAGGAAGTACGCCAAATGTTCGGGCAGAAACGCTCAAACAATATTCCCACAACAGACTCTGTTTTGATAGCGAATCTAAAAAAGGCATTAATTGATAGTCTGTTTTAAAGAAATCATAACCTAAACCTTCCACAATAATAAAAACTAAATTGGGCGGCTCCGGTTTCAAGTTAAAATACGGAGATAGAACATCTTTATAGGTCGCCTGATAAAGAAATGGATATTCTACTTCTGCAAATTTATGTTCCGGAAAATAGGCGCGAAATTCTTTTACAGCTTTGTTGATTTCTTTATTATTTTCCTTAAAAAGAGGATTTTGTGTTTTAAATACGCTTTGCAAAAAAAAGTATTGCTTATTCACTTTCACAAGGTACTGCTGTGTGTGTGTTGGAGGTTTATTAAAAATAAAGAAAGAAAATAAGGTTAATGAAGCAAATATAACCAACAGCGTATTATTGATTTTGATTCTTTTGCCTGATAAATAAAAATACAACACAGGTAGCGCAATCATAATCATATAAATCCAAAGCGGGCTTTTGCCGCTCGACCTGATGATATACCACATTTCTTTTAATGAGTAAGTGAAAACCACCTTGTCGAGAAGAAATCCGGAAGTAGCGAAAAATACAATACATATTAGCGACAAAAATAGCATCAGACTTAAGAGAATACGTAAAGTAAGTCTTGATATTTTTTCGTTTAAAAAACAAGCTGCAACGAAAAGTACAAGTATCCAAAATCCTGTGCGTAAGAATAAAAAGATGTCGTATCCCAAGCCTGTTAAATTCCATTGGAGATTTGAAACGAAACTATGATGATTCACCTGATTTAAAAGAATCGCTTCAAACAAACGCAATGCAACGGCAAAAATAAGTAACCAAATACACAGTTCGATGTAAGACTTGCAAAATATTACTGCTCTTGATAAAAAAAGAGCGATTTTTTTCTTCATAAAGGAATATTTATGATGCCTGCAAAAATAAGTTTTTTCATTATTGTTTTTTAGGAAATTTCGTTTAGAAAAAAATATATTTTTGCACCCCCAAAATAAAAAATAATTTTTAGCATAATATAGCAATGAAAAGAACGTACCAACCGTCGAACAGAAGACGCAAAAACAAGCACGGATTTAGAGAAAGAATGGCAACTGCAAACGGTCGCAGAGTATTGGCAGCCCGCAGAGCAAAAGGCAGAAAGAAACTTACGGTTTCCGATGAACCTCACGATAAAAAATAATTGTTGTAACGTGCTGTGAAGAAGCTCCATATTGAAACTTACGGCTGTCAAATGAATGTTGCAGACAGCGAAGTGGTAGCTTCCATTTTATCTCCCTATTATACCATAACAGATTCGCTTCGAGAAGCGGATCTGATTTTGTTAAATACGTGTTCGGTGCGCGATAATGCCGAACAACGCATCAGAAAACGCTTGCGCGAATTAGCATCGTTAAAAAAGAAAAACAAAAACTTATTGCTCGGATTACTCGGTTGCATGGCGGAACGCATTAAAGAACAGCTGCTTGAACAAGAAAAAGCGTTAGATTTTATTGCCGGTCCCGATGCCTACCGCTCATTACCTCAGTTGATTGAAGGCGCCTCTTTGGGCAATACTTCTTTTAACGTACTTCTCTCAGAAAAAGAAACTTACGATGATATTGACCCCGTGCGTTACGATAGCAACGGCATTTCCGCCTTTATTGCCATTATGCGCGGGTGCAACAATTTTTGCTCCTATTGCGTAGTACCTTACACCCGTGGAAGAGAGCGTAGCCGCGAGCCGAAAACCATTATTGAAGAAGCACAAAATTTGTTTGAAAAAGGATTCCGTGAAGTGACTCTTTTAGGACAAAACGTAAACTCATATTATTGGAAAGACGTCCTTAGTAACATGGATTTTGCGGATTTAGTCGAGAAAATTGCGCAAATTTCCCCATTATTGCGTGTTCGATATGCCACTTCACACCCAAAAGACATCTCAGATAAATTGTTGCTTATTATGGCGAAATATCCGAATGTATGCCATTACATTCATTTGCCGGTACAATCGGGAAGCAATAACATGCTGAAAAAGATGAATCGCGTGTACTCTCGCGAATATTATTTGGAACGCATTCGAAAAATTAAGGAAATATTGCCTGATTGCGCGATTTCTACCGATATTATTGCCGGTTTTTGCGGAGAAACCGAGCAAGATCATCAAGATACTTTAAATTTGATGAAAGAAGTGGGTTATGAATATGCTTTTATGTTTAAATATTCGGTACGTGAAGGCACAAAAGCAGCGGAGAAATTTGAAGATGACATCACGGAAGAATTGAAAATTAAACGTCTAGAAGAAATTATTGCACTTCAACAACAACTTTCGTTAGAAAGCAACAAAAGAGATATCGGTAAAACGGTTACCGTGTTAGTTGAAGGAATATCCAAACGTTCCGACGAGTATCTTTTCGGCAGAAATTCGCAAAATAAAGTGTGTGTATTTCCCAAAAAACATTACAAAATCGGCGATTATGTGGAAGTGAAGATTGTAAAATGCACTGCAGGCACATTAATTGGCGAGGCATTATAATAATGAAAATCAAACTATTATTTATAGGAAAAGAAAGCTTGGAAGAACTGCAAGTTGCTTCACAGGACTATATTCCCAAAATTAATAACTACAATAGTTTTGAGATTGAGGCGATTCCATATTTAAAAAATACCAAATCGTTATCTATAGAATTGCAAAAAAAACAAGAAGGAGAACTTTTCCTCAAAAAAATAACCGTACAAGATGTTGTTGTTTTGCTCGATGAGCACGGAAAAGAGTATTCTTCAATACAATTTTCACAATTTATTCAACAACGATTAAATTCAGGATGTAAAAATGTATTATTTTTAATAGGAGGTGCTTATGGTTTCTCTGAGGAACTGTACCGGCGTGCCAATTTCACCTTATCTATGTCAAAAATGACTTTTCCGCATAAATTAGCCCGTTTGCTATTCATAGAACAACTCTATCGCACATTTACCATTCTAAAAGGCGAACCCTACCATCACGAATAATTTTTGCTACTAAGGTTGCTTTAAAAAATAAGGCTTCTTTCCGCTAACCGCCAACCGCTTGCCGTCTACAACATTCTTTCCCAAACCCAACTCGGCACTATTCGCATTGCAAAAACGATAAAACGCCACTTGCTATCCACGAAAATGTAGCGTTTTTGTTTAAGCAATCCTTTTGCGATAATACGCACCGCTTTTTTCAACGGAAGCGTTAACGGATATTTATGATCCTTAATTAAATCCGTATCTACAAAGCCGGGAATAATCGTAGTAAATTTTATATTTAGCTTATTATGATGTGCCGTTTGAGCCAAACTCTCAATAAAAAGACGTTGATAGCCTTTAGTAGCAGAGTAGGAGGGGGCACCGCGTAAGCCTCGATAACCTGCCACGGAAGAGATTACCGCAAAATGACCATTTCCTTGGTTTTTGAAGTAATTGTATGCAAAACAGGCAATTTTTGTAAATCCGTCGATATTGGTTTTGTTGGTGCGGTTTTCATTTTCGTAATCAATGTCTAAAAGCGCTTTTCCGATCCCTGAAGAATACAACAACATATCCATTCCGTCCAATTCTTGAATCAGATTTTCTAAAACAGTAATGGTATTTTCTTGGATAACATCCATTTTTGCTGTTTTTATATTGGAAAATTGACTTGCAATTTCTTCCAGTAGATCATTTCTTCTACCGGTAATTCCAACTTGATGCCCTTGATTCGCCAAAATTTCCGCTGTTCCGCGTCCTAATCCGGAAGTGCCGCCTATAATGATGATTTTCATGTTTTTATGATTTTTTAGTTTTATATAAACTACCCCGTCTCGCTTCGCGAGCCACCCCTTCAAATTTTGAAGGGGATTATTCTACCGTTTTCTTTCCCCCTCCCGTTTTCGCTTTCGTGCTTTCCGCTTACATTCCTAAAATCCCAATAATTTCAAAAAGCGTTGTTTTTACTTGCTCGCCGGTTTCCATATTTTTTAGTGTGAAAAGCGATTCTTTTATTTCTTCTTCGCCTGCCATAATGACGTACGGAATCTGCTTGGCATTGGCATAACTCATTTGTTTTCCAATTTTTGCATTGTCGGGATAAATCTCCGAGGCAATCTCATTTTTGCGTAATTCTGCAAGCGCTTTTAGAGCGTAAAGTTCTTCCGTTTCACCGAAATTCAGAAATAATGCTTTTACAGGTGCTCCAATTTCATTGGGGAACAAATTACATTCATTCAAAATGTCGTAAATACGCTCTGCGCCGTAAGAGATTCCCACGCCCGACATCTCTTTTAGCCCAAAAATGCCGGTCAGATCGTCGTAACGTCCGCCGCCTGAAATGCTGCCCATAACGACGCTAACGGCTTTTACTTCAAAAATGGCGCCGGTGTAATAATTTAGTCCACGTGCCAATGTAATATCCAATTCCGGTTCAATAATTCCAACTTCTTGGCAATAAGCAAATACTGTTTTAAGTTCTTGCACCCCTGTTTTACCTATTTCGCTTTCTGCAAAAAAACGTTCTAAAAACGCTAACTTTTCTTCATTTTTGCCTGAAAAATCAAAAAAAGGTTCAATTTTAGCAATTGCTTCTTCGGGAATTTCACGCTCTCGCAATTCGGCAAACACATTCTCTTTGCCGATTTTATCAATTTTATCGATGGCAACACAAATATCCGTAATTTTTTCCGGCAATCCGATAATTTCTGCAATTCCCGATAAAATTTTTCTATTGTTCATTTTTATAACAATAGGAATATTGAATGCTGCAAATATTTCATACGTAATTTGCAATAATTCAACTTCTTGAAGCAATGATTTCGTACCAATCACATCTACATCGCATTGATAGAATTCACGATAACGACCTCTTTGCGGTCGATCGGCGCGCCATACCGGCTGCATCTGATAGCGTTTGAAAGGGAAAACAAGCTTATCACGATGTTGCACCACAAAGCGGGCAAAAGGAACGGTTAAATCATAGCGCAATCCCTTTTCACAAATCTTAGGTGCAATTTGATTTGCGGTTCCTTCATTAAAATTCACTCCCGCCATAAAATCTCCCGAATTTAGTATTTTGAATAAGAGGCGATCACCCTCTTCACCATATTTCCCCATCAAGGTTGATAAATTCTCCATAGAAGGCGTTTCAATGGGAAGGTATGCATATTTTTCAAACACCTTTTGAATGGTATTGAAAATATAGTTTCTCCGAATCATTTCTTCCGGTAAAAAATCCCGTGTACCTTTGGGAATTGAGGGTTTTTGAGTCATAGATTTAAGAATTTAAAGATTTAAAATTTAAGAGTTCGGAATGTGTACATGAAAATACTTGCTGCTATTGCCGCATTTAAGGATTCCGGCGCCGAGTTTTCGTGCGAGAACATAGGTATTTCTATTTTTTTATTAACATAGGAAGCCGTTTCTTCTGAAATTCCATGACTTTCGCTTCCGATAATTACAATGTCATTATTTTTAAATGATTGTTTTTGAATAGGTTCACCATTCATATATAATCCATAAACAACTCTCTGGTTTTGTGTTTTCAAATAATTAGAAAGATTTGCATAAACAATTTTCACTCTGGTGAATGAACCCATAGTAGCTTGAATTACTTTGGGATTGGTAAGTTCTACACAGTCTTCAGAGCATAAAATTTGGTCAAAACCGAACCAATCTGCAGTTCGTATTATCGTACCTAAATTGCCCGGGTCTCTGATAGAATCGAGTATTAATAACGGCTTAATATCACTAAGGGCATCAAGTTGGTATTGCGTTTTTTTTACAATGCACAAAATATCCGGTGCGGTGGTGAGGCAACTGATACGTTCCATTTCTTTTTCGGAAATGGTAACGATGTTTGAATGGGACTCCTCGCTACGCTCGGAATGACGGGTGGTTACGTAACATTGTACCACCTCAAAACCCGATTGTAATACCTCCATGCATGACTTTACCCCTTCCACAATAAAAAGCCCCTGCTCATCACGATGTTTTTTATGATGTAGCAAACGGATTTGCGAAATGAGAGCTTTAGAAATCAACGTTGTAAAATATTTTTTTAATGCAAAACGTTTCTATGTTTTTGCGCTGCAAAACTATGTAAAGTTTTCAACGTTCAACAAAAAAACATATTTTCGCCGTTAAAATTAAGATACAAAATCAAAAATGAAAACACTGCACTTCACATACCGTACTCCACACACTGCGCACCTAATTGCCTTTCTCCTTTCTGCTTTCCTCCTTGCTCCCTTTTCTCTTTCCGCACAAAAAAGCAAACAAAAAGAACCCGAACGTAAATTAGTATTCAACATTAAAGATTCTAAAGACAGCCAACTGCTATTGGCAGTTCATTTTAAAGACAAGTTAATGTTGAGAGATTCTGCATTTAACAATGGTAAAGGCACTTTTGTTTTTGAAGGAGATGAAAAATACGACGATGGCATGTATTCATTAGTGTCCGGCAACAAGCGCCTTCTTTTGAATTTTATTATGGATGGAAGCCAAAACTTTATTTACAATTTAGATACTACCGGAAATGTGAGTGATTTTTCTGTAATTGGCTCACCCGAGAATGCGGAAATGTTACGCTTTCAACAAAAAACCGTTGATGCGCAAAGAAAAATGTCGGTATGGAGTAGAAAAAGAAAAGAGTTTGAAGATAAAGGAACTAAAGACAGCGCAGAGTATTATTCGGAAAAGATGAAGAGTATGAATACGGAGATGGAACAATTTATTATGGAATTAATTAATAAAAATCCCACTTTCTTATTTTCAAAACTACAAAAATCATATCGCGATATTAAAATTCCTGATCCGCCGGTTTACGAAGATGGCTCTATAGATTCCTCATTTCAAGCTACTTATTATAAGACGCATTATTGGGATAATTTTGATTTGACCGATAGTAGATTTTTATTTTTACCTTCTTTTGAACCCAAATTGAACGATTATTTCAGAAAAACACTATGGCTTCAAGAAGTGGATACGGTAAATAAATATATAGACTTGATGTTGTATAAAACGCAGTCTGACAGCTTAATGTATCGTTATTTAATAGAATTTTTGTCGAAAGAGTATGAAAACAGTAATGTTATCGGATATGACGGTATTTTTGTGCATATAGTTAAAAATAATCAACTTGCAGGAAAATGTACTTGGATGGGTGAAGATTTAATTAAGAGATATAAAATGCGTATTGAAGATTTGGAGCCTATATTGATTGGCAAAAAATCGGTGGAACTGATTTTACCGGATACGTCGCAGACAAAGTGGCATTCGTCTTATAATATGCCTTACAAGTACAGAATTTTGTGGTTTTATGATCAGAATTGCCCTACTTGCAATAGAGAAGGCAAAGAGCTGAAAATGTTATACGATTCGCTATCAAATATCGGACAACTCAATTTTGACGTATACGCCGTAAATCGAACTGAAAATATTGATAGTTGGAAAAAATATATTATTGATAATGAGTACACATGGATTAACGTGGGTGGAATAAAAGGCAATGTGGATTGGTACGAGGCTTATCGCATCAAATCCAACCCACAACTTTATATCATTGATCAAGATAAGGTTATTATCTTAAATAGAAATATTCCTAAAGATATGATTCCGTATTTTTTACAAGACCATGAAAAATTGAAAGCGGATAAAGAACGATTGAAAAATAAAAAACGATGAATTTTGTAGAAGAATTAAAATGGCGCGGCATGCTGCACGATGCAATGCCCGGAACCGAAGAACAATTGCAAAAAGAGATGACTTTGGCGTATGTGGGTATTGACCCAACTGCCGATTCCTTGCACATAGGACACTTGGTAGGCGTAATGATGTTGAAACATCTTCAACTTTGCGGACATAAACCGATTGCGCTATTAGGCGGCGCCACCGGCATGATTGGCGACCCGTCCGGAAAATCGCAAGAGCGTAATCTATTGGACTTGGAAACCTTACGAAAAAATCAGGATGGAATTAAAAAACAGCTGGCTAAATTTTTGAATTTTGAAGACAACGTGCCAAACGCGGCAATGTTAGTTAACAATTACGATTGGATGTCCAAATATTCGTTTCTTGATTTTATTCGCGATATTGGAAAACATCTCACTGTAAACTACATGATGGCAAAAGATTCCGTAAAAAAACGCTTCTCCGGCGAAGGCGATGGCATGTCGTTTACGGAATTTACCTACCAATTAGTGCAGGGTTACGATTATCTATTTCTGTATCAAACCTATGGCTGTAAATTGCAAATGGGTGGCAGTGATCAATGGGGCAACATTACCACCGGCACGGAGTTGATTCGCAGAAAAACCGGCGGCGAAGCGTTTGCCATAGTTTGCCCGCTTATTACCAAAGCCGATGGCGGTAAATTCGGCAAAACCGAACAAGGAAACATTTGGTTAGATCCGGAGAAAACCTCTCCTTATCAATTTTATCAGTTTTGGCTCAACTGTTCTGATGATGATTCTAAAAGATATATCCGCATTTTTACGCTACTAAGCGAAACTGAAATTAAAGAAATTGAGGCAGCGCATAATGAAGCGCCCCATTTGCGTCTTTTGCAGAAAAAATTGGCGCAAGATTTGACCTGCCGCGTGCATTCCGAAGCAGAGTACGATGCTGCTGTAGCCGCCTCTGAAATTTTGTTTGGAAAGGGCACGGCGGAATCGTTAGCTGCGCTTCCGGAAAAAACTTTTCTGTCTGTTTTTGAAGGCGTACCGCAAGTAGAAATAGACAAATCCATTATAAAAGAAGGAATTAACATTGTAGATTTCTTGACGGATGTTACTCAAATATTTCCTTCCAAAGGCGAAGCGCGAAGAACATTGAAAGAAAACGGGATTTCTATTAACAAAGAGAAAATTACCGATGCTTTTACGGTGGATTTGGGTGCTGTGCTAAATGGGAAGTATATTTTGGTGCAGCGGGGGAAAAAGAGTTATTATATTGTTGGGGTGAGATAGGATAGAAAATACGAGTTTTTAAGAAAATGTTTTTCTTCGGTGGACAATTTTGACAATATGGACATCGTTTGAATGTTGTCACAAAAGTCCGCATCGTCCACCGGAAACAACAACTAAAAATACTAAACCCTAAACTAAAATGGAAGCTCACTACAACTCAGACGGTTTCATACCCAAGCACGGAGGCTATCAAAAGCTAATAACTTTCCAAAAAGCAGAAATTATTTACGATGGCACTTATTATTTCTGCCACAAATATTTTCAAAAATACGATCGTACAATAGACCAAATGATTCAAGCAGCTCGTTCCGGAAAGCAAAATATTGTAGAAGGCAGTATGGATTCGGGAACTTCAAAAGAAATTGAGATAAAGCTTACTAATGTAGCCCGTGGTTCTCTTGAAGAATTACTCAACGATTACAAAGATTTTTTGAGAACGCGAAAACTAAAACTTTGGGATAAAACACACCCTTATTATCCTCACTTGACGAAATTGCACGTAACCCCAAACACTACTTACGAAAACTACCGCAAAGGAATTGAAAGCCCTGATCCGGAAGTTGCTGCCAATGTGATGATCAGTTTGATTAATATTACCTCTTTTTTACTGGCTAAGCAAATAAAAGCATTAGAACAGGAATTTTTGCAAGAAGGAGGTTTACGCGAAAGAATGACGCAGGCGCGGATTAATGTGAGGAAACGGAGAGGGTAAACAAAAAAGCGAGAAAAATTCCCGCTTTACATGTTTTCACAACGGAATAATCCTTATTGTGATTTGCTTCTAAAGTTTGTGCGGCGAAATTAAACTTTTTTTACAAAGAGAAGAAAAAAGTTCTATTTTTGGCACATTATTTTGAAAAATGTGATTTTATGGGAAAAATACTTGGATTAGATTTAGGTTCTGCTTCCATAGGTTGGGCAGTCATTGAAGAGAAAGATAGCACTGTGAAAATTGTTGCTTTAGGCAGTCGTATTATTCCTTATGATGGAACAGAAGGACAAGATTTTGCTAAAGGAACAGGTGAAAGTCGTAATTCGTTGCGAACAAAAGCGCGTACTGCTCGAAAAGGCTATGACCGTTATCAGTTAAGACGAAAATACTTAGTAGACGTACTGATAAAGAACGAAATGATGCCTGATGAAAACTTAAAAAGTTTACCGAAGATGCAACTTTGGGAATTACGTAGTAAGGCGGTTACCGAATATATATCAAAACAAGAATTGGGGCGACTGTTAATTTGGCTTAATCAAAAACGTGGATATAAAAGCAGTCGTAGTGATGCAAATTTAGATAAAAAAGATACGGACTACGTTAAAGATGTGAAAAGTCGTTTTGAAAAAATCAAAGAATTAGACCTAACAATCGGACAATATTTTCATAATGAATTAAAAAACGATGAATATTTTCGTGTAAAAGAAAACATTTTTCCACGTGAAGCCTATATCGAAGAGTTTGATGTAATTTGGAATACACAAGCCAAATATAATCCTTCATTGAATGATTGTCCAAAAGAAATATTAGAAAAAATAGCGAATGGTATTTTTCTAGGCAGTAGTTCGTCACAGCAAAGTTTAAGAAAAGATGCAATAACTAATGGCTTGAAGTATATTATCAAAAACCAAATCATATATAATCAACGCCCGTTGAAATCGCAAAAAGGACTTGTCTCAGTATGCGAATTTGAAGGTTTTTGGACTAATAAAGATGGAAAAGAATTTTTTGTCGGTCCGAAAGTTGCACCGAAAAGTTCACCATTATTTCAACTTGCTAAAATTTGGGAAAATGTAAATAATATCAGATTGAGTTCAAAACGAGGTGAAACAATAGAATTGGCGTTGGAAGAAAAGCAAAAAGTTTTTGAGCATTTGAATAACAACGAAAAATTGACAGCAACCGATTTATTCAAGATTTTAGGAAAAAGCAAAAACGAATTTACAGTTACAAAACAATTGGAAAAAGGTATTCAAGGGAATATTACCCGGAATGCAATCATAAAAGTTTTAGGCGAAAATGAAGTATCTAAAAAACTGCTTAAATTAGATTTAAACATTGTTGAAACCGACAAATCCGGATACTTATATTCCAAGAAAACAGGAGAGGTTTTAGGCGAAAAACCTGTCAAATATATTGATGCAGGAGTTGAAAATGAACCGTTTTATCAACTTTGGCATACCATTTACTCAATCAACGAAATACAGGAATGTAGCCATGCTTTGCAAAAGCGTTTTGGGATAGATACTGAAACTGCCGATAAACTTGCTGCGATTGATTTCAGTAAATTTGCTTTTGGAAATAAGTCGGCAAAAACAATTCGTAAGATTTTACCTTATTTGATGGAAGGAAATATGTATAGCGAAGCAATGAGCTACGCGGGTTACGAACATTCCAACTCTTTGACAAAAGATGAAAATCTTGGACGGAAGCTGTTGGACAAACTTAAACCGGTTGAGAAAAATTCATTACGCCAACCGATAGTAGAAAAAATTCTCAATCAAATGGTTAATGTAGTAAATGCCATTATTGAGAAACACGGTAAACCAAATGAAATTCGTATTGAATTGGCTCGCGAGTTAAAGCAAAGCAAGGAGGAACGTAATGATACTGATAAAGCAATGAGTAAACGTCAGCGTGAAAATGAAGTGATTGCAAATTATTTAGCGGAATACGGTTTGAGAGCAACAAAAAACAACATTATCAAATGGCGATTGTATCAAGAAATTGATAATCAAGATAAAAAACTTAACGCAATTTGTATTTATTGTGGACAACCTATTTCGATTACGGAAGCGATAAAAGGTACGGAAGTTGATGTTGAGCACATTATTCCGAAATCGAAGCTTTTTGATGATTCGCAAAGTAATAAAACGTTGGCACATCGTCGTTGCAATGCCAATAAAGGCGATATGACAGCTTACGATTTTATGAAAACAAAACCGCAACAAGAATTTGATGCTTATGTTGAACGTGTAAATACATTGTATGCTAACAGAATCATAGGAAAAGCTAAGCGTGAAAAGCTGTTGATGTCGGAAGATAAAATTCCTGATAATTTTATTGATAGACAGTTGCGAGAAAGTCAGTATATTGCTAAAAAAGCACGAGAAATTTTACAAACCGTTTGTCATAATGTTTGGAGCACAAGTGGCACAGTAACAGCTGAATTGCGCCATCTCTGGGGTTGGGACGATATTACGATGAATCTTCAAATGCCAAAATACAAAGAATTGGGTTTAACAGAAATGGTTGAATGGGAAAGTGAAAACGGCAAAAACAAACATTCAAAAGAAGTTATCAAAGATTGGACAAAACGTGATGACCATCGCCACCATGCTATTGATGCGCTCACAATCGCTTGTACAAAACAAGGTTTTATTCAGCGTTTCAATACTTTGAGTGCGAGCAAGACGCGTGAAGATATGTTAAAAGAGATTGAACAACGTTCTGAACCATACAAAGAAAAACTCTCGTTGTTGGAAAAATATATCGTTTCACAACGCCTTTTTTCGGTTGCAGAAGTTGAAAATGCGGCTGCTCAAATTCTCATTTCGTTTAAATCGGGCAAAAAAGTGGCTGTAAAAGGGAAACGGAAGATTGGAAAACGAGGCAATAAAAAAGTAGTTCAAACCGATATTATTGTGCCACGTGGTGCCCTGAGCGAAGAAAGTGTTTACGGAAAAATCAAAACAATTGAAAAGAATAAACCTGTAAAATATCTTTTTGAAAACCCACATTTGATTTTTAAGCCATACATTAAAAATTTAGTAGAACAGCGTTTGGAAAAATTTGAGAATGATACAAAAAAAGCATTAGCTTCACTCAAAAAAGAACCTATTTATTTAGATAAAGAAAAAACTAAATTATTGGAATATGCTACTTGTTTCAAGGAAGAATTTGTGATAAAATATACTGTTGATACAAATTTTAATAAAACAGATAAAATTGTAGATGAACAGATTAAACGTATATTGCAAACACGCCTGCAAAAATTCGACAATAAACCAAAAGAAGCCTTTAAAGATGTACAACAAGGTGAAAAATCTTTGAAATGGTATGAAGATGAAGGTTTGGAGCGTCCGATTCTCTCAGTACGATGCTTTACGGGGCTTTCTGCTGTTGTTCCCGTAAAAAAAGATGGAGAAGGAAGTGAAATAGGGTTTGTAAAACCAGGGAATAATCATCATATAGCCATTTATGCTAATGATGACGGGGATAAACCGGAGCAAGTTTGCTGTACTTTTTGGCATGCTGTAGAACGCAAAAAATACGATATTCCTGTCGTTATTAAAAGTGCAAATGAAGTTTGGGATAAAATTTTACAACAGCGTGAAAATACATACCCTCAAAGTTTCTTGGAACAACTTCCTCCTCCTAATTTGGATTTGAAATTAAGTATGCAACAAAATGAAATGTTTATTTTGGGAATGACGAATGAGGAACTAAAAATAGCTATTGATAATAAAGAATATAGGAAAATTAGTGAAAATTTATATCGAGTGCAGAAAATTTTTGGGAACAAAAAACAGATAGAAGTTGTTTTCCGCCACCATTTGGAAACCCAATTGAATGATGACAATAATGCTAAAATAAGCAAACGCTTTGTTAAAATCCAAAGTTTATCAACATTGTTTTCACTTAATCCGTTCAAAGTAAAAATTGATTGTTTAGGAGATGTAAAACCACAATAGTCATGGTATAACTGATTTATAATAAAAATAATGCGTAAAAAGATAAAAATTGGAACAAAAGAATTTGCAACCAAAAAAGAGGCGTTAAATCACTACAAAACTATTCTAAATTCTTACGAATTTGGAGAATTTTTAAATGATAGTGATTTTAGTGATATTTTAGATTTACTTGAAACACACCCTAATAAAGAGGAAAAGATAGGTGTTGGGATTGAAAAAGTTAGAGTCTCAAAATTACAACATTATTATAACACAAAAGCATTTGAATTAGTTCGTTTTGACGGTTCAATGGTAATTATTTCTTACATACAAAGAATAAGCTCACCGCAAACAAGTTTCACTAAATTTTGTAAAGCGTGTAGAGAGGCAATTCGAGAAGATTTAAGAAATGTGAAACTTGCTTATTTTAAAAAAACTTCAAAAAAAGGAAAAGTCAAGTGTCAAGAAACAGGAGAACTTGATAAATATGAAAATCTAACAGTTGACCATAGACAACCGAATACCTTTTCAATAATTGTTGACAGGTTTATTGAACTGAATAATCTGAATCTCGAAAATATAGAGTATATAGAAGTTGCTGGAGACATAAATGAACTTGCGGATATAGAATTGAAAGAAAAATTCAAGCAATATCATACAGAGAAGGCAAATCTCAGGATTGTCAAGAAAAAGTTGAATTTAGGGCGTTCATTTCAGGCAAGAGTAACGAGGCAAAAAAAAGATTTAATAGTGGGGAATGAAAAATAACCAAAACTTAAAAATAACTTACATTACTTAAGCTAAAATTTCAACCTCAATAAAATTATCCAAGTCTCCAATAAAAGAACAATTATGTCAAAACCTATCCTTAAAAAAGAACTCCAAAAACTCACCAAAGAGCAATTAATAGATCAAATCTTAGATTTATACGAAAAAAACAAAGCGGTAAAAGAATTCTACAATTTTTATCTCAATCCACGCAATGAAAAAGAATTGGCAAAAAAGTATAAGAAACTTATGCGCAAGGAACTTCATGTAGAAAATCCTGAACGAGGCAGTTTTAAATTTTCAATTGCAAAACGTATCATCTCCGATTTTAAATATTTACAACCTTCTTCCGAAGCATTAGCCGATGTTATGTTGTATTTGCCCGAATGTGCTTGCGAATATACTTATCACTACGGCGACATGAGTGGGCCATTTTATAACGGAGCCTACAATAGTTTTGTAGCAACACTAAAGTTTTTGCATAAAAACGACTTGTTAGATTCTTTTAAGAACCGTGTTGAGCAATGCTTAAAATGGGCTTCGTCGTGCGGTTATGGTTTTGGCGAGGCAATTGCCGATGTATATCATGAGTATTATCAAGATGAATAACATTTAATTAAAATCAAAATGATAAAACGCACCCTCTATTTCGAAAACCCCGCCTACCTCAGTTTAAAAAACAAACAGTTAGTCATTAAATTTCCTGAAATAGAGAAAAACGGTACATTACCTGATTCGTTTAAAACAGAAAACGTCAAAACCATTCCGATTGAAGATATAGGAATCGTAATTTTAGATAACAAACAGATTACTATCACACACGGATTAATTGAAGCGCTGCTTGAAAATAACAGCGCTTTAATTACTTGCGGAAGCAATAGAATGCCTGTGGGTTTGCTTTTGCCTTTAGTAGGACATACTGTTCAAAACGAACGTTTTAGAGCACAGATTGAAGCATCACTTCCGCTAAAAAAACAATTGTGGCAACAAACAGTTCAAGCAAAAATAGAAAATCAGGCGTATGTTTTAAAAGAATGTCGTGGAATAGAGGTGCGTAACATGCTAAAATGGGTTGATGAGGTTCGTAGCGGCGATGCAGATAATATGGAGGCACGTGCAGCAGTTTACTATTGGTCAAATCTTTTCAAAAATTTCAAACGAGATAGGGAAGGGGAGCCACCAAACAACCTGTTGAATTATGGATATGCTATTTTACGGGCAATTGTAGCACGCGCATTGGTGGCAAGTGGTTTACTGCCCACATTGGGCATTCATCACCATAATCGCTACAACGCTTATTGTTTAGCGGATGATATTATGGAACCGTATCGCCCATTTGTAGATAAATTAGTGGTAGAAATTGTAGGGGCAGAAAATTTTCTGCCTAACGAATTAACCAAAGAAATGAAAATGCAATTGTTGCAAATTCCTGTTTTAGATGTGGTTATTAATGGGCAACGCAGTCCATTGATGATTGCCGTTGGGCAAACCACTGCTTCACTCGCTAAATGTTTTTTGGGAGGAAGTCGCAAAATTGTTTATCCAAGTTTTGGATGATATGGAACGTTTCAGTGAATACAGAATTATGTGGGTACTTGTATTTTTCGATCTTCCGACAGAAACAAAAAAAGAGCGAAGAGCACACGCACAATTTCGAAAAAAATTACTTGAAGATGGTTTTACTATGTTTCAATTTTCCATTTACATGCGCCATTGCGCCAGTAGAGAAAATGCAGATGTTCATATTAAGCGAGTGAAAAAACTTTTGCCGGAAAAAGGTTATGTTGGAATTTTATCCATTACAGATAAACAATTTGGTTCAATGGAATTGTTTTATTGTAAAAAAGAGAAAGAAGTTGTTGCGCCAAGTCAACAATTGGAACTTTTTTGAGAAAAAACTGATTATATTTATGCCCTACTACGAAGCAATGAAGGCAAGCCTAAAATCCCCTTCAAATTTTGAAGGGGTGGTTCGCGAAGCGAGACGGGGTAGTTTATATCATCTATTCTTTACCAAATGTTTTAATAATAAAATCTGCCAAATTCATCAAAACCGTACTCATATAAAGGCGTACATTTTCCTCAGATATTCTATAAACTACTAATCCTAATGATTCTAAACACACCGTTCTTTGTGCATCATAATCTTCTTGAAATTGATGTATTCCTCCATCAATTTCAATGACCAATCCTAAGCACTTTACATAAAAGTCAACAATGTAATTTCCAACTGTCCGCTTCGGTATTTTCGTAAGGTTCAGTATTGCGTATTTCTCAGCGTCCAGCCGTCCACCCCTTCAAATTTTGAAGGGGATTTTGGGATTGTCCTATAACGACGTTATAGGATGTAATATTTTTTGAAAAAATATTTGGATACTCCAAAATTTCAAGTAACAAAATTGGAGAAAAATAGCTGCGTTATGTCAATAATTGAAACTTTTTAAGAAAAAATCCGCAAAAAGAACAATTTTCTTTCATAAAATCAACTTCATTTAAACAAAAAATCTCGTCATTATTGACGAGATTTTTTGTTTAGCGAACAGATTTTTTAATTTCTAATAATCTTTGTAAATCGTTGTTTATCATTTTGATACTCACATCGTACTGTTCACGATGTCAAAGATACAAACTTTTGAAAGCAAATCACAACGTAGTCGTTAAATGGGCGCGAGATTGTGAACTGTTCACGATGTCAAAGATACAAACTTTTGAAAGCAAATCACAACAAAATATTATGTACGTTTAATCCAAAAAAACTGTTCACGATGTCAAAGATACAAACTTTTGAAAGCAAATCACAACTGTTTCGCCGGTATTGCCATCAAAGAGGAGACTGTTCACGATGTCAAAGATACAAACTTTTGAAAGCAAATCACAACAACACGCAAAAATACGTTTAACCTCCTTTAACTGTTCACGATGTCAAAGATACAAACTTTTGAAAGCAAATCACAACATACGACTTAGATCTTTACGGCGAGTCGGAACTGTTCACGATGTCAAAGATACAAACTTTTGAAAGCAAATCACAACTTGCTCCTGAACGGTTAGAGGATTGTTAAAACTGTTCACGATGTCAAAGATACAAACTTTTGAAAGCAAATCACAACTTAATAGTGTTAAGGATACTTATCGCTATTACTGTTCACGATGTCAAAGATACAAACTTTTGAAAGCAAATCACAACGTCGAAAGATGTTTGCAGCCGCATACTTTACTGTTCACGATGTCAAAGATACAAACTTTTGAAAGCAAATCACAACTTTATTCCAGCTATTCCGGCATGCCTTATTACTGTTCACGATGTCAAAGATACAAACTTTTGAAAGCAAATCACAACCTTTATCCGCCGTCAAGAAAACGAGTTGAACTGTTCACGATGTCAAAGATACAAACTTTTGAAAGCAAATCACAACCTGAGCGCCTTGGTTAATAAAAGAGTCACCACTGTTCACGATGTCAAAGATACAAACTTTTGAAAGCAAATCACAACCGTCGAGCTGAAAGATGGTCGAGCCGTCATACTGTTCACGATGTCAAAGATACAAACTTTTGAAAGCAAATCACAACTCCGTCGCTTGCGGTACCTGTCTTATTTGTCACTGTTCACGATGTCAAAGATACAAACTTTTGAAAGCAAATCACAACACACGTTGCACCTGTTCTGAAGACAAATAAACTGTTCACGATGTCAAAGATACAAACTTTTGAAAGCAAATCACAACTATTCTACCTGTGGTAACTGTGCCTAGGGACTGTTCACGATGTCAAAGATACAAACTTTTGAAAGCAAATCACAACCGTGTTGATAAGTTTTTATAATTCATTACAACTGTTCACGATGTCAAAGATACAAACTTTTGAAAGCAAATCACAACTTGGATTAAATGAAGTAAAATATGCTGAATACTGTTCACGATGTCAAAGATACAAACTTTTGAAAGCAAATCACAACGCTATTTCAATTATATATTTTGGATAAATAACTGTTCACGATGTCAAAGATACAAACTTTTGAAAGCAAATCACAACAAACAATCAGCCAGAGAGCCAGCAGAGACAACTGTTCACGATGTCAAAGATACAAACTTTTGAAAGCAAATCACAACTATCTAATTGCTGTATTAATTTTTTATCTGACTGTTCACGATGTCAAAGATACAAACTTTTGAAAGCAAATCACAACCTATGTCGCTTTCGGCGGCGGTGCCAACACACTGTTCACGATGTCAAAGATACAAACTTTTGAAAGCAAATCACAACTACAATCTTTTTTCCGCTTTTTCAAAAGTAACTGTTCACGATGTCAAAGATACAAACTTTTGAAAGCAAATCACAACTTGAGCGCGGAAATGCCTATAGAATTAAGACTGTTCACGATGTCAAAGATACAAACTTTTGAAAGCAAATCACAACATGAAATTCTTTTCTGCTTTCCATATCAAACTGTTCACGATGTCAAAGATACAAACTTTTGAAAGCAAATCACAACGATAATCTTTCCAAATCAATTCTACTTAATACTGTTCACGATGTCAAAGATACAAACTTTTGAAAGCAAATCACAACAAATCCAACCCCAATCTTTCAACTAATTTACTATTTGCAATGTCAAAGATACAAATTTTCGAGAGAAATTATAATGGTGTTACATTTCCTTCTCCGTTTTGCCGTACTATTCACAATATCAGTAAAAAAATATTTTTGCCCATTAATGGTAATCGGAGAATTTTCATATAAATTTGCAGTTCGATTTTTACGAATATGTACCATAAAAAAATTACCTCTTTTCTTATCATTTCATTGCTGTTTTTGTGTATACAAATACAAGCGCAAAAAACAGCTGTTATAGGGTTTTATAATGTTGAAAACTTGTATGATACAGAAAAAGATTCTATCGCTGATGATAGTGAGTTTCTGCCCACCGGCGCCTATCAATGGACGTTGGAACGGTACCATCATAAATTGAAATATTTGTCTTTTGCAATTTCCGAAATGGGAAAAGAACACGGTGGGGTAGTAGTGCTCGGAGTTTGTGAAGTGGAAAACGAACGTGTAATGAACGATTTGGTAGCTCAAGAAGCGCTTAAACCTTTTAAGTATAAGGTTGCTCATCACGATTCTCCTGATCGGCGTGGCGTAGATGTCGCTTTTATTTATCAAAGCGAACGATTTGAACGTATAGCATTCCAACATTTTGAATTGAAGATTCCCGAAAAACCGGAATTCAAAACCAGAGATCAATTACTTCTTGTTGGTGTTTTAGATCAAGCTGATACACTGTATTTTATAGCAGGGCATTGGCCATCGAAGAGGGGAGGGGAGGCGCGCAGCAATCCCTTGCGAATGGCTGCCGCTAAACTTACAAGATCTATTGTTGACTCGCTACTGAATGTAAATCCCAATGCGAAAATTATAGTAATGGGCGATTTTAATGATAATCCTAATGCAAAAAGTATTACGGTAGGGCTTGGAGCAAAAGGAAAAGTTAATGAGGTAACACCGCTCGACCTTTTTAACCCTATGTGGAAAATGTATAGAGATGGTTTCGGATCTTACGTTTTTCGAGGTAACAGGGAAATGATTGACCAAATTATAGTTTCTTACGCGTTGTTGCGTCCGAGACCAAATAGCTATAAGTTTATTTCGGCACACGTTTTTAGTCCTAATTTTTTGATAACAAAATCAGGTTCATATCAAGGATACCCATTTAGAAGTTATGGCGGCGGAAGTTATTTGGGCGGATATAGTGATCATTTTCCTGTGTATATTATTTTGCAGAAGAAGTAAAATTTAAGATTTAAAAATTTAAGATTTTAAGAATGGAAGTAAAAACCGACAAAAAAGTAATTCTTATTCCTACCTACAATGAAAAGGAAAATATTGAAAATATTATTCGTAAAACCTTCACTGTAACTGATTCCAATATCCTGGTAATTGACGACGGCTCGCCCGATGGCACAGCGAGTATTGTAAAAAAAATAATGGAAGAGTTCCCAGATAGACTTTTCATTGAGGAGCGTACAGGCAAATTAGGTTTGGGAACTGCTTATATTCACGGTTTTAAGTGGGCATTAGCAAGAAATTACGACTATATTTTTGAAATGGATGCCGATTTTTCGCATAATCCGGAAGATGTAGAACGTTTATATACTGCTATTTTAGAGAATAATGCCGATGTAGCAGTCGGTTCACGTTATTGCCAAGGGGTAAATGTGCTTAATTGGCCCATGTCGCGCTTGTTGATGTCGTACTATGGCTCTATGTATGTGCGATTTATCTTAGGAATTCCTGTAAAAGACACTACAGCAGGTTTTATGTGTTATTCCACTGAAGTTTTGAAAGCGATTGATTTTTCAAGAATTAAACATGTGGGCTATGGGTTTCAAATTGAAATGAAATTTAATGCACATAAATTAGGTTTTAAAATCATTGAAGTTCCTATAATATTTAAAGATAGAACTTTAGGAACCTCCAAAATGAGTGCCGGAATTTTCAAAGAAGCTATTTTTGGTGTAATTGGGTTGAGGATAAGCAGTTTCTTCAGGAAGTGGAAAAGACAAGGGTAAACAATATCCTATTTAACATAATATCAATTATAGGAATTATTTTAGCTCCATTTGTTTACATGTTATTAACCAAATAAAGAAGGAAATATGAAAACCATTAAATCATTACTCATTACCATCGTTTTTTTAGCTATGTGCTACAGTGTATCCGCTCAGTTTGGCATTGGACGCGCCGTGAATCGCGGCATTAATAACGCTGTGGAAAAAAAGGCGGAAGAAGCTACAACCAAAGCCATTGATGATGCTGCCAAAAAATCTGAAGAAGAACAAGCGAAAGAAAAAGAAGCTGAAAAGGCACAAAAAACGCAACAAGAAACAGAAGATACGCCCGAAGAGATTCCCCAAGTAAGCAATACGCCTTACACGCCTTCGGAGAGCGAGTATGCTTTTTTTGCAATGAAAGAGGGTGCCGTGCAAGTTTTTGTTAGCAAAGATGCTAAAGGTAAAACAACTGCACAAACACGAAACACTATCAAATCAATTACGGGAGATAAAAACGCCTTTGCTATTGCTTATGAAACTGAAATACTTGACGAAAAAGGAAAGTCCGCCGGCAACGATAAACCGCTTGTTTTCAATTATCGTGTTGTAATAAAAGACGATATCATGTATCTTGATATGAAAGAAGTATTTGGCGCAATCGAAGGTCTCGATGATGTGCAAGCGACTGGTACGGCTATGAAAATTCCCAGCAATCTCGTCGTAAGACAAAAACTTCCCGATGCTTCTGTAAAAATAAAAATGGGTTTTATTAACCTTTCTGCAACAATGACAGAAATAGAATGTGTTGACATAGAAAATGTTATTGTAGAAGCAGGCACTTATAAATGCTATAAGGTTTCGCAAAAAAATAACGTTACTGCGGTGGGTAGCAAACACGAAAGCACATCCATAACTTGGTATGCCAAGGGCGTTGGCGCAGTAAAAACCGAAACTTACGACAAAAAAGGCAAGTTGCTCTCAACGCAAGAATTGGTATCTCACAAGTAACCGGTTATGCACTTAATAGAAGAATTGCAGCCTTATAAAAGCCTATCCATCATTGGAATGGAGAAAAACACCGGTAAAACCACTTGTTTAAATTATTTACTGCATCAATTTAAAGAAAAAAACAGGAAAATTGCCATTACTTCTATTGGAATTGATGGTGAACAAACCGATTTAGTAACACAAACTCAAAAACCTGAAATTGAAATCTTTGAAGGCATGGGATTCGTTACTTCCGAATATTTCTACCATAAAAAGAAACTGACGGCAGAAATTATTGATATTTCGCAACGAAGTACCTCACACGGAAGATTAGTATTTGCAAAAGCCATAACTTCCGGAAAAGTAATCTTGTCGGGGCCCAACACAACAGTTTGGCTAAAACAAGTAATGGAGCAACTTTACGCCCAAGACTTCGATTTTGTGATTACCGATGGCGCACTCTCAAGAAAATCGTTAGCCTCTCCTACCCTATCCGAATCCTTGATTTTAACCACAGGCGCTGTTTTAACACCGGTACTTTCTGAATTAGTTCGCAAAACGAAGTTCGCCTATCAACTTGCTCAAATTGAAGAATTTAAAACAAATTTAAAAGCTGAAATTGAAAATTTCGAAACAGGAATATACGCATTAACAGAAAATGAATATATTGATTTAAAAATCCCATCTTCGTTATTATTAGATGCTTATAAAAATGAACTGTTTATACACGGAAATACGCTTTATGTTACAGGAATTATAACCAATTCATTATTAAATACTTTAAAAATACACAAAGAGGTCAAAAATACAACCTTAGTAGCTAAAGATTTTACAAAGATTTTTGTAGATAAAGATGTATTAAACCATTATCTTCGTGCCGGAGGAAAACTAAAAGTGCTGAATAAAAATAAGTTAGTAGCAATATGCGTAAACCCGGTGTCTCCACAGGGTTCGCATATAGATTCTAAAAAATTAGTGGAAGCGCTACAAAAAGAGATAGAGGTTCCGGTATACGATGTTAAGCAATTTTCACACTGTTCTTGAGCAATTTCTCTAAAATGCAGAAAAAGTCGATTTTTAAGCAAAAAAGTATTTTAAAAATGCACTTTTTACAAAAAGTGCATTTTTGAGAGAAAGGAATTTGGAAGAAATAGGGTACGCTATACGCAACACTCCTACCCTACTTCATTTCCGCAAAATACTTGTAAAAATAAGGTATCGTTTCAATGCCTTTGTAGAAATGATCTAATCTATAACTTTCGTTAGGCGAGTGAATAGCGTCTGCTTCCAAGCCAAATCCGAGTAGGATAGATTTTATGCCGAGAATATCATCGAAACCTGCAATAATAGGAATACTGCCGCCGCTTCGCGTTGGGATGGGCATTTTTCCATAGGTTGCTTCAAATGCTTTTTCAGCAGCCTTGTATGCCGGCATGTCAAGCGGAGAAACGTAAGCGTTTCCGCCGTGATGCGGTCTAACCTCTACTTTTACGCATTTAGGTGCAATGGATTCAAAATGTTTTTTGAAAAGTTCGCTTATTTTTTCCGGCTTTTGATTGGGCACAATGCGCATAGATAATTTTGCGTATGCTTTTGAGGGCAACACCGTTTTGGTGCCTTCTCCGGTAAAACCGCCCCAAATACCGCACAAATCGAATGTTGGGCGAATGCCTACGTGTTCCATCGGCGTATATCCCTCTTCGCCACATAATTCTGCTACATCAAGCGCGTCTTTGTATGCTTTTTCATCAAAAGGCGCTTGTGCCATTAAGGCGCGCTCCTCTTTAGAAACCTCAAGAACATCATCGTAGAAATTTGGAATGGTAATCCGGTTCTTCTCATCGGTGATAGAAGCGACCATTTTGCATAGGATATTGATAGGATTGGCAACGGCGCCGCCAAACAATCCGGAGTGTAAATCGCGGTTTGGACCGGTAATTTCTACTTCAAGATAAGCTAAGCCTCTAAGACCTACCGTAATAGAAGGTGTTTCAGAATCAATCATGCTGGTATCGGAAACTAGAATAACATCGGCTTTAAGCATTTCTTTATGATCTTTGCAGAAATCGTATAGATGTTTTGACCCCACTTCTTCTTCGCCTTCAATCATAAACTTCACATTGCAAGTCAATTGATTTGTTTTTACCAAATATTCAAATGCTTTGGCGTGCATAAACGCTTGCCCCTTATCATCATTTGCACCGCGGCAATAAATTTTTCCGTCAATAATAGTAGGCTCAAAAGGAGGCGTTTTCCATAATTCCAACGGTTCTACCGGAACAACATCGTAATGCCCATATACCAAAACAGTTGGCACATTTTCATCTATGATTTTTTCGCCATACACCACAGGAGCTCCTTTTGTGGGATAAAGTTCGGCGCGGTCGCAACCGGCAGCCAAAAGCAGCTCTTTCCAGCGTTCTGCGCATTTTAACATATCGGGCTTGTGCTCCGGATTAGAACTCACGGACGGAATTCGTAATAAAGAAAAAAGTTCCTCCAAGAAGCGATCCTTGTTGGTTTCGATGTACTGTTTTAAATCGTTCATAATAAAATGGTTTAAAATATGTTGTGAATTTTCTTATTTACGTACTTGGCGCACAAACTCCTCTACTTCCGGCACGCCACCCTGATATACCAAATAGCCGTTATAGGGTTCGCGCTCCGTAATATCATCGTTAATTGGCGTGAGCATCAATTTTTTAACTTCTTCAAAATCGTGGGTTTGCCCTAATGCCCATCCCAACTTAATGAACGCCACTTCAGGCAGCATATTGCCACAAGGCACAATCCCTTTTTTCATCATATCTCTGCCGGTATCATACACAAACATGTGTACGTAGCCCCAAATGGTTTGCAGGGTCATATATTGGTGAACGCCGGCGGCATGCGCGCGCTCAATCGCCGGATACATCTCTTTATTCACGTGCCCCAATCCGGTGCCTACCCACACCACGCCTTTGTAGCCGTTGTCGGTAATTGCGTCTAACATATCAGGTTTCATTCCGGGATAGTAATACAACATTGCTACCCTATCATCAAAAGTAGGTACAATTTTTACGTTTTTATCTTTTCTTCTTGGGTTAAAAGTCGTATGAATCGGCTCCACGCCTTTTCTTGTAATTTTTGCTACGGGTGTGTCGCCAATCGTTCTAAAAGTAGAGCGGTACGAAGAGTGCATTTTGCGCACGCGTGTTCCTTTGTGCAAAAACCCGTATTCATCGGAAGTTGGACCGAACATGCACACCAGCACTTCGGCAATGTTACCGTGTCCGGATGCAGTCATAGCGTGCATCAAATTCAGCGCAGCATCGGAGCTGGGGCGGTCGGAAGAGCGTTGTGAACCTACCAAAACCACCGGCACCGGAAGATCTTGGCACATGTACGTCAAAGCCGCGCCGGTATGGTGTAACGTATCGGTTCCGTGCCCGATTACGATACCATCCACGCCTTTTTCAATCTCTTCGCCAATTTTTTGCGCCAATGTCACATATTGTTTAGGCCCCATATTTTCAGAGAAAACAGCGAAAACCTTCTCGGTCTCCAAGTTGCAAATATCGGCTAATTCGGGAACGGCGCCGTACAATTCGCCCGGAGAGAATGCCGGAATCACGGCTCCGGTTCTATAGTCTAAACGCGAAGCGATTGTGCCGCCTGTTCCTAAAAGTTTTACTTGTGGAAGTCCGGGTGTTTTAGGAAACTCTTTTTCCGGAATTTTATAATTGGCTTTTTTATAGCCTGTTTCTTTCATATCGGTAATTGTATCAGTATCAATACCAATATTATAACCCGTAATCACTTTCATTACGATGTGTTTATCATCGTCAAAAATGGCTCTCGGCAAAATCGTTCCGGAAAAATCGCCGCGAGTGGTTTTTACTTCTGCCGTGCCCCAAACGCGCACGTTGTATTTTTTTAGCAATGCTAAAGCATCTCCTTTATAGCCTTGAAAAATATCTTCGCTCATTATTTTAAATTTTTGGCGGCGAAGATAAATTTTTTCTCGTATCAATGCCGAACGTTCCGCATCTTAATAAACCCACCGACATGAACCGTAAAAGTACCTGTTAAAGACTCCGTTTCACCGTTTGAATAACGTACCCGCATCTCAATGTTATATTTTCCGTTGATAAAGGCTTTGCTCCATTCTAACTTATTACGTTCAGTAGTTTCTTCTTCTCCGTTAATATACCATTTTACTCTTTCCGGATCTGTTTCGTGTAGCCCTTCTATTTCTGCCCGAAAATTGACTACGTTGCTTTCACAGAAAGTCGTGTCATTCAAATCTTGATGATGAATATTGTTTACATAAAACTCTGACTCGAAATTACATATTATCAGCGTACCTGTTTTAGATGTAGTGTCATCATTCGCATAGCGCACCCACATTCTTATTTCATACGTTCCGCCGGAAAAAGATTTGCTCCATTCCAATTTATTACGTTCTGCCTCTTCTTCTTTTCCGTCAATATACCATTTTATTCTTTCCGGATGTGTGGGATGCAACCCTTCAATTTCCGCCCGGAATGTAATCAAATCTTCACAGATTAGCGTATCTTTCAAAACCTGAAAGTGAATATCATTGGCAGTAAAGTAGGCATCCAAATCGCGCATGGCGGAACCGGCAAGGTAGTAATAGGTTTGAATTACGTATTCGGCGCAAAAACCGTATCCCAAAATAATAAGCCCATCTTGATTAGAAAAGAGATAGGATGCGGAGTGATCGGTTAATGGCATGGTATAGAAAGACATGCCCGCTGCGGCATTGTCCTTCCAATTTCCTCCGAACAAAGGAACCGGATCCGCATCGCCTATAGAAACACCGGTATTGTTCTTTGTAGTTGTAGGCGTAACTACTAAAGCATGGTGTGTATCTAAATAGTGGAAAAAATTGGGTACTAATGAGGCAATTCTTACATTTGAAACCCTTTGATTTATTCCGGGCACCCAACATTGAGCAGGAGATGATGTACTCCAAACTCCTGAATAGTTCCAGTTTGTCATATAAGTGCAAACCCCAACAGGTTTATCGGCTTGAATATAGCAACCGGCGCTATCTAAATGTATATCTAATTCAACAAATTGTCCGACTTGGAGATTTGTAAGATTAGTTTGTGCATTAGGCACGTCTGTTCTTATTATACCCCCTTTTTGCGTAATATTGGTATTGTTTTCAGATACAACAATTCGTACAATATTTTTTGGAAAGTGTGTAACCGGAACAAAAAAGGTTTTATCCCAAGTATTTACAGGAGCCAATTGTTGCATTAAACGAGTGCCGGCGCTTGTATTGTCTATATAGGGAACATTAGCATTTTGATTTACAGCAAAAAAAGCAACCGGATTATTGGCTGTTATGTGAGCGCCGGTCATGTCATCACCTGATGTTTTGTAATAAACTTCGCCCATATCAAGTGTCGCTTCCAGAGTACCATTATGATACAAATTAGTTTTATCCTTAATAGCTACTACAGCGTAGGCATCGCACATGGGCACTACTTCCGACCAAGAATAAGATGGATATGAAATATGATAATATTCAGAACCTAAGGATGTTTCAGGCAACACATTAGTAGCGTCTGAAGAGTTGGAAGAATAATCTAATACATATACTGAAATGTGTTCATTACTTGTAATGTAAAGGCTGTAATTAGTTTTCCCCATTATTGTATTATATATCGCATTCTTTTGCGTAAGGGTTAAATTATAAGTATATACCACATTTGGATTAATATTTAAAACTACTGTTTCCTCAAGATAGATAAAATTGAGGTGCACTACGGTTGGGTTTGCGCCGGTTGCGATTCTAATTCCGAAATTAGGTTGGTGTGTCGGATCAACATAATCTTTATTTTTTCCAAAAGTTAACCAAAACTTGGTTCCTTCGGTAGTTTGTGCTTGAAGCGAGAAAATGCTCGATATTAACAGTGTGGTGGTTATCAAAAAATAGTGTATTGTTTTCATATTTTTAAAATCGGAGCAAAAGTAGAAAAAATATCTATCTACCTATCTATTTATAAGTAATTTATGTTAGTTATTTGATTTTTAGAATGGAATCGAGTTACGAGGGGACAAATAGTTGTTATAATAAACTTTCTTTGATTTCTTGGCTTTACAAGAAAAAATGTACTTTCGCGGCATTGAAAAAACGATTGCTTAATAACTATTGCTTGTACACGATGCGGGTTGTTAAGCAGTCTTTTTTTATTCTATCGCAGTGATACAATATTGAATATGTTGCCTGCTACCACGCAATACCCCTACTGTGAGTTTTATTGTTCCAAATTCTTTTTTCTGATATTCTAACACAATTATTTCGGAAAAACGCTTTTGGTTTTCGTTATGTTTTTTGGGTGGTGTTCGACGTATTTCTTGGGCAAGTTCCAATATTTCTGTAAAATAGTGTGTTAGGGCAAATGTAGATGAATACTTATTTGCAGCAATTAACGATGTTTCTTGAATAGATAAAAATCGAACATTGATAAATTCTTTCAAATTAGCGTTAAATATTTGCTTTGTAGGATTGGCAGCGTTCCAAATTGCGTAAAAACCTCGGATGATTCTTTTGCGCATTTTTATCTCTTCCAGTGTTGTACCTGTGGGAATTTCAATCAAAGGTTTAGGCATATTGCCGGTATATTCCCCTATTTTGAACGGCAGTACCTTGTCTATAATTTTCTCTTTTGGCATAATATTGATTTTGAGTTAGATGATTAGATTGAATGATGTATCGCAAATATACCCATAGAAATACCTTTTGTCAAGGGGTAAAGTGTTTTTTAAAACCAAAAAATACTATCTTCGCCCATTCAAATAAAAAATATAACAGTATGAAAGTAAAAGTTTTAGCAACATTATTAGGAATCAGTTTAAGTATGAGCGTAATAGCACAAAAACAAGTCTATACCCCCGAATTGCTGTGGCAATTAGGCAGAGTAAGCGAAGCGGTGCTTTCACCGGACGGAACACAAATTTTGTTTGGAATTACCTATTTCGATGTCGAAAAAAACAAGGGAAACAGAGATTTGTATGTAATGCCTACAAAAGGAGGAAATTATACACAATTAACAAAAACAGAAGCCAGCGAGCAAAATGCACTGTGGCGCCCCGACGGCAAAAAAATCGGCTATTTAGCGCCGGTAAACAACGTGATGCAAATTTGGGAAATGAATCCCGATGGTTCTGATCCAAAGCCCATTTCAAATATTGACGGCGGAGTGGAAGGTTTTCTCTACGCCCCGACAGGCAATCGTATTTTGTTTACAAAATTGGTAAAATTGGATAAAAACGTACATGACTTTCATCCCGATTTACCCAAAGCAAATGCTTTACTTACCGAAGATTTGATGTATCGCCACTGGAATGATTGGACAGATTATTCCTACTCTCATATTTTCGTTGCCGACTATCCAAGCATGGCTAATGTGATAGATATTATGGAAGGTGAACGCGCTGCAAGCCCCATTCCGAACAACGGAGGTTTGGAGCAAATCCGTTTTTCTCCCGATGGAAACTTTATTGCTTATACCTCTAAGAAAAAAACAGGTAAAGATTTTGCCATAAGCACAAATTCGGATATTTATCTGTATGATATTATTAACAAAACCACCAAAAATCTTTCCGCTCCTAATCCGGGATATGATATGGATCCGATTTTCTCTCCCGATGGAAACACTTTGATTTGGTCGAGTATGGAAACCGCCGGTTTTGAAGCAGATCTTCAACGTATTATCGGTTATGATTTAAAAACAGGGGTAACGATCAATTATTCAGCTAATTTCGGAGAAAGCGCTTCAGATCTCGCATTTAGTAAAGATGGAAAAAAACTCTATTTTATTAGCGGAATAAAAGCAACCTATCAAATTTTCGAGTTAGATTTAGCAAAAAAACAATTCAAACAATTGACCGAAGGCAGACATAATTACAAATCTATTTCTTTACAAGACAACACATTAATAGGTATTCGTGAATCTATGGAAAATCCGGCGGATATTTTTCATATTGACCTCAGTAGCGGCAAACAAACCCAATTGACTTTCATTAATAATGAAACTTTGAAAGACGTTGCATCTATCACAGTAAAAGAACATTGGGTAGAAACAACGGATGGTAAGCAAATGTTGGTTTGGATCATTTTACCACCCAATTTTGACCCGAACAAAAAATATCCTGCTGTTTTATATTGCCAAGGTGGACCGCAATCTGCCGTGAGTCAATTTTTCTCCTATCGTTGGAATTTTCAAATGATGGCTTCGCAAGGTTATGTGATTGTAGCACCCAATCGTAGAGGCTTGCCTACTTTTGGCAAAGAATGGAACGACCAAATCAGTCAAGATTACGGCGGTCAAAACATGAAAGATTATCTTTCGGCAATTGATTACGCAGCAAAAGAATCTTATGTTGATGAAACGAAATTAGGCTGTGTAGGCGCAAGTTACGGTGGTTTTTCCGTATTTTGGTTAGCCGGCAACCACAACAAACGTTTCAAGGCTTTTATTGCCCATTGCGGCATGTTTAATTTAGAAAGCTTTTACGCTTCTACCGAAGAGATGTTCTTTGTTAACCACGATTTAGGCGGTCCCTATTGGAAAGAACCGACGCCGCATAGCTATGAATTTTCCCCGCACCGTTTTATAGGCAATTGGGATACACCGATTTTGGTCATCCATGGCGGCAAGGATTTTCGTATTCCTTACGCAGAAGGCATGCAAGCTTACAATGCGGCTCAATTACAAGGCATTCCGAGCAAATTTTTATTCTTTTTTGAGGAAACCCATTTTGTAACGAAGCCGCAAAACTCCATTCTGTGGCAAAGGGAGTTTATTGGATGGTTGGATAGATGGTTGAAGTAAAGGCTGTGAATAGCAATTAAAAAACATCTCAATATGCACAATTATAGAGAAAAACTACAGAAAATCACTACGTTTATCTTCGATTTTGATGGGATTTTGTCTGATGGAAAAGTTTGGGTTTTGCCCGATGGCGAACAAATTCGAGCTACAAACGTAAAAGACGGCTATGCCATGCAATACGCTTTGAGAAAAGGGTACCGCGTTGCCATTATTTCCGGCGGTGTTGGTGAATCCATGCGCTTGCGTTATCAAAGTTTTAAAGGCATTGAAATATATCTTAAAGTATCTGATAAAGTAGCATGTTTTCAAACATATATTGAAAAAAATAACATCATCCCGGAAGAAGTTTTGTATATGGGCGATGATATTCCCGATTACGAGCTAATGAAAATTTGCGGATTAAAATGCTGTCCGGCAGATGCTTGTACAGAAATTAAAGAGATTGCGGAATATATTTCATTTGCTAATGGCGGCTATGGCTGTGTGCGTGATGTGATTGAACAAACGCTTCGTGCGCAAAACAGGTGGATGGAGGAGGATGCTCACATTTGGTAGTTGTTTGAACCTTGATTTTTGCAAGATTTATAAGATGACCAGGATTATTAATCTTGTAAATTCTAAAAATCTTAATAAAATCAAGGTTCAAAAATCTTAAACCGATACGGCAAAAATGCATCCTCTCCGGCGTAGTCTATACCAATTCTTGGCGTATTTAAAATCTCTATTTTCGATAAGTCAAACCCTCGGTCTTCAATCCAAATACGCTTGTTTTGAAAAGATTCGCCGTTATCGGCAAGTGTAATTCCCAAGGCTTTGGTTACTTTTCCGGGGCCATCGGTAACTTGCGATTTCATTTGTGGCTTTCCGGTGCGTTTCAACATCAATTCTTCTCCGTGCGTGGCATGAATGGCACGAATGAGTATAGCATCAGGAGTATCTTTTTGATTGACAACAACATTCAACAAAGGATGAATTCCGTAACAAAGGTAAACGTAAGCCACGCCGCCTCGCGCATACATCATTTCATTGCGTGGTGTTCTTCTGCCTCCGAAAGCGTGGCACGCTTTGTCTTCCATGCCTTTATATGCTTCCGTTTCTGTAATAATTCCGCCGCAAAGTTGCCCGTCAATTTTGGTGAAAAGATATTTTCCAATCAAATCTTTTGCTAAAAAAACAACATCATGATGCAGATAATAAATTTCGGGAAGTAACATCTTTATTTTTTTGCAATACGTTTTTGTTGTACTAAAAATATTCCTACAATTACAAGAATGATACCCAATACTTTAGGCAATGTTATTTCTTCTCTCAATACAAAAAATGCAATAATTGCCGTCATAACCGGGATGAGATTTATGAAGATGTTGGTGCGTGCAATACCCAAAGTACGCATAGAATCAATATAAAGAATAAAAGCAACGGCAGAGCATAAAATTGCAAGAATCAGCATAAAAGATAAGTTTTGCATATCCCTTAAAGCATGATATTGTGATGTAACGGTTTCAGTATTATTCACAATAAAAACCAAAGGAAGAAAGGCGATTAGCCCTAAAATATTTTGCCACGTAATGATGATAATGGGGCTATAAGAGGTTGTAAGTTTTCTGAGAAAATAATTGTAACCTATTGTAGAAAAAACAGCGCCAAATGCTAAAAAAACACCCAACAAATTAAAATCAACATGAGTGAAGCTGCGCCATAACATAATGACAATGCCGGAGATAGACAAGAATATGCCAAAAAAATTGAGTCCACTTAGTCTTTCTTTGAAAATAAAAACCGCCATCAATGCTACAAATAACGGAATAGTAGCAATAATTACAGAAACTACCGAAGCATCGCAAAGTTGCAAACTGTAAGTTTCAAACAAGAAGTAGATAAAAGGTTCAAAAAATGCCAATCCAATAAAAAGCTTGAGATCTTTTTTTGCAATTTTAAACTCCTTTCTATACACAATCAGGCAAAAAACCGCAAAAACGAGCGAAGCTATAACGCAACGTGTAAAAATGATGGTAATAGGATTAAAATCAATAAGCAGGTGCTTGGTGAGCACAAAAGAACCTCCCCATAAAAACATGGCTATGAGGAGGTAAATGTAGTATTTAGAAGATTTTTGTTGCACTATCTTATATTAAGTTTCAAATTTTCGGCAAAAGTATAAAAAACACCCCTCCCCCATCAAAAAATTTTCCATCATATAAACTAATTAATTTATAGTTGTTTTCTCGTAAAAATGATTCTAATTTTTCTCCTTCCGAATGATATTTCGGATAGCCGATAAGAAAAATATTGTTTTCATAAACTCCCATACACCCACCAATAAATCCATGCGGATAGCCGGGAAGCAATATCTCTTTGGGTGAAATATACAAACATGTTAAACCGTGCTTAGATAACTCTTTTTCAATGCCTTTATCAGAAGTAATAAAAGTGTCGTTTTTTAAAGGCAATAACGAACAGCGCGTATATGCTTGGTTTACATGGATAAAAGTTTTATCGCTAAAGTTTTCAAGAATAACAGTATCCGTAAATTTTCTATTGTGAATGATGAAGTTTTCTGTCATCACTACATTGTAACAAGTTGAATTTTCTTTTTGACTTCCAATAGAATTATGACCAATTTTTATGGATATTCCTTTGTTTTTTAAAAAGTTGATAAAATATGATGGAGTATTAGATGCAACAATTACATGATTTTCAGAAGGAAAGAAAAAAATATCAGGATGCCCGGAAATTTCTTGATAAGTAATATTTTCTGAATAAAATGGCAAACATTCTCCATATTCACCAAGTTTTATTATGACCTTTTTGGGCAATCGTTTATCGTGAATAATGAGCATCGGCTATACAGATATTAAATTCATTATCAATAAGATTGTTATTTATTTTGAATGAAACAGAACGAAATTTTTCTAACAAATATTTTTTGTTGGAAGATTGATAACCGATTGCCGCATTCATTGATTTTGAAGAAACTTCAATAACTAATTTTTCTCCATGCTTACCTGTTAATTTTTCATCTAAAGTATCTTTCCATAATGCACTTAACACTAATTCTTTAAATGAAATATGAAAAGGACCTGCAACTAAATTTTTTCCTGTAATTATACCTTCGGAAGGATGTAAGCTCATTCTTAAAATCGTTACATTATTTTTAGCAAAGAGCTTCATTAAGTGTTTGCACCATTCCACTGCCTGCTCTAAAGAAAATGGTGTATATTTTCTTGATTTATACATGGTTTCTAATGGCGTGTCTTTGATAACAAGTGTTGGGTAGATACGCGTGTAATGCGCGCCCAAATCAATGATGCCTTGCGCTGTTTCCATCGTTTTTTCAAAACTGTCTCCGGGTAAACCAATCATCATTTGCAAGCCAAGCTTAAAACCTTTTTGTAAAATTAAAGCGGCAGCATTTTTAACATCAGCCACGCTATGCCCACGTCCGGATTTTGCAAGCACCTCATTGTCTAAAGATTGTGCACCAAGTTCAATGGTTTCAATCTTGTAGTTTTTTAAATTTTCTAAAATTTCTTCTGTAACGTAATCGGGTCGAGTGGAGAGGGTAATGGAATCAATTTGATCTAATTTGATATAAGGCGAGATTATGTTTAAGTATTGGTTTTGTTCTTCGATTGACATTCCGGTGAAACTTCCGCCGAAGAAACCAATCTTTTTAACCCCATGCTCAGGAAAGGTTTTAAGGTATTTTTCTATGGTTTCCTTAACCTCATCAACAGAAGGCGATTGTACTTTGTTGGCAATGGTGTATTGGTTGCAGTAAATGCATCTGAAAGGGCAGGCTTTTTCGGGAATGAAGATGGGGATGGTGTAGTAATGTGTTTTCTGAAGCATAAACGACTGAGTATTAGCTTGATTTTTTGCGATGCAAAAATAGGAAAGTTTTCTCTAATACTTGTAGATTGAGAAAATGTTGTATTTTCGCCGCATAAAAAATATCTTTCAGTAGCAATGCACGAACCTGCGGCGTAAATCTGAAAGATATTTTTTTACTTTTCCGACTCAATGGCTGTGATAGAATATTGGATTTTTTTTGCACTTTTCTTTTGCTTGGTTACCCCAACTAACATTTTTACTTTATCAAAATAGGGAAAAAAGATTGGCGTAATCACATTCATGATAATCATTTCCGAAAATTTTTCCTGTCGCTTTGACTGTGGTTTGTCAGTGCCAACTTTCGTTGCGTTGGCAAGTATAAAATCTAATTGAAAAACTGCCATTGTAGATTTGTAATTTCGTGCCGCTTTATTGACTGTTTCCTGCATACCATCAAATCGCAGATAGATATAATCATTTAGCTCTACGTTTGTCTTCCTTTTCAATGGATTTTGTGAGAGCCATTTGCTCAATATTGACCAAATAACACACTCTCTTTCTTTAATATAGATTTTCTCTCTTCCCTTAGGAATGATGTAATCTTCAATATAGATATTGTCGGCATCTTCTTTTATGATCATTGGTAGTTACTTTTAGTTCTTCAGAGTTATCGGATTTGCACGCGAAAATACACAAATCTTTATTTATTTTTGCCACTGAATTAATCACGAAGGTTATTATTATGATAAATTTAGATTTAACCCCTACTTTCCCTTTGGAAGACTATGAGCCTCGTTTAGATCTGGCCTTGTATAAATTTCCAGGATTTGACTTATTGAATGATTGCGAAATTAATGAGATGAATAGGGAGGAGATTATGAATGAGTTGTGGAAAAATAAAGATAAAATTGAAACAACACTCAAGCATTATGGTATTTTGACTAAACAAATCTCAGTAACAATGGGACCTACGGTTACCTTATACGAAATTGTACCTGCCGATGGCATTCGTATTTCAAAAATCAAAAATCTCGAAGAGGATATTATATTTAATTTAGCTGCTATCGGAACTCGCATTATTGTACCTATCCAGGGGAAAACTGCTATTGGGATTGAAATTCCTAATAAAAACCCACAAATTGTTTCGATAAAAGAGATAATCACCTCCGAGAAATTCCAAGATAATAATCTCGATCTACCCCTTGCTTTAGGAAAAACTACTAATAATGAATTATTTATTATAGACTTAACTAAAATGCCACATTTTTTAATAGCAGGTGCAACCGGGCAAGGTAAAACTGTTGCTCTCAATACTATTATTACCTCTTTATTGTATAAAAAACATCCATCGGAACTAAAATTTGTATTAATTGATACAAAAAAAGTGGAATTTGCTTTTTATTCTTCTATTGAAAAACATTATTTAGCAAAACTTCCAAATGTTAAAGACCCTATTATTACTGATACAAAAAAAACGGTACAAGCACTTAATTCACTTTGTGTTGAAATGGATTCGCGCTACGATTTATTGAAATTAGCAAAAACAAGAAATATTAAAGAATATAATGAGAAATTTTGTGCAAGAAAATTATCGCCTGCTTTAGGGCATCGCTATTTGCCTTATATTGTAGTGATTATTGATGAATTTGCAGATTTAATCGTGATTGCCGGAAAAGAAATAGAAATTCCCATTTCACGTTTAGCACAATTAGCACATTCCATTGGTATTCATTTGATTATTGCTACACAAAGACCTTCCGCAAACATCATTACGGGCACGATTAAAACCAATCTTCCGGCACGTTTGGCTTTTCGTGTACCATCTAAAATTGATTCTCGTATCATTTTAGACGGAAACGGCGCCGAGCAGCTCATTGGAAAGGGCGATATGCTACTCTCTATCAATAGTGATTTTATTCGTCTGCAATGCGCTTTTGTAGACACCTCAGAAATAGAGAAAATCACTCAATTTATAGAGGGACAGCAATCCTATCCTGAAGCATTTATGTTACCTGAATTTGCTTTTGGAGAAACAGAAAAATACATTAACGAAGATGATTTCGTTGACACTGGAGAGATTGATCCCATGTTTATGGAAGCAGCTACATTAATCGTGCAAACGCAAATGGGCTCTACGTCATTAATTCAACGGAAAATGTTGCTCGGCTACAACCGCGCCGGAAGAGTGATGGATCAATTAGAAGAATTTGACATTGTAGGACCTGCCATGGGTAGCAAAGCCCGTGAAGTGAAAGTAAAAACCAACGAAGAGTTGATGCATATTTTTCAGCGAATAGGGCTATTTTAAATAAAAAATTATTTTTGCACAAATTTCATCACTTCCCTTAATGGAAAAAACAATCACCCTCGAAACCCACACCGCTATAGGAGTTTATGGCAAAAACAACGGAAATATTGAGCTTTTAACGCACATTTATCCCAAATTAAAAATTACGGCGCGCGGCAACGAAGTAAAAGTCGTGGGCGAAGATTTGGAAGTGGAGCTTTTTGAACAACGTTTCCAACTGTTACAAGTTCATTTTGAGCGTTTTGGAAAAGTAACCGAAACCGATGTGCTGAATATTACCTCTGCGGAAGATGATTCTTTCTATCGTTTGGACAAAGGCAATATTAACAACGAAATATTGTTGCACGGGCGCGAAGGGCGTATTATTAAGGCAATTACACCTAACCAAAAAAAGATGGTGGAAAGCGTGGACAGCAACGATATGGTTTTTGCCATTGGACCCGCCGGAACCGGAAAAACTTACACCGCAGTTGCTTTGGCAGTGCGCGCGCTCAAAAATAAACAAGTGCGTCGCATCATCTTAACCCGACCGGCAGTGGAAGCCGGCGAAAATCTTGGCTTTCTCCCCGGCGATTTAAAAGATAAACTCGATCCTTATCTACAGCCTTTGTACGATGCACTTTGGGATATGATGCCCATGCAAAAACTACTTTCATACATGGAAGACAAAACGATTGAAATTGCACCGTTGGCATTTATGCGCGGAAGAACATTAGATAATGCGTATGTCATTTTAGATGAAGCGCAAAATGCCACAAAATCGCAAATTAAAATGTTTTTGACACGTATGGGAAAAAACGCGAAGTTTTTCATTACCGGAGATTTAACTCAGGTAGATTTGCCGCGCCATCAACAATCGGGATTAATATTGGCCAGCCAGATTTTGAAAGATATTAAAGGCATTGATTTTATTTTCATGAACCAATCTGATGTAGTGCGGCATCATTTGGTGACGAAAATTATTGATCGATATGAACAATATGATAATCAATCGTAGAGACGCATAATTATGCGTCTCTACAGATATTATTTGTAAATTAACGCATCAATTCCAATCCCCTCAACAATAATAAGATGTAATTTATTGGCATTGTATATTTCCGGTTCAATATTAAATTCTCTACACAAAGTTTCCGATTTAATGTATTCCGCAAATCTACAAAACGCAGCATCGGTTTCAGGGTTACTTTGCAAGGTAATCGAAATCGTATCGGTAACCTCCAAATCGCTCTCTTTGCGATAGCTTTGAATACGGTTTACCAATTCACGGGCATAGCCTTCTTCTTTCAACTCTTGTGTAATATTAATGTCTAACGCCACCGTCAATGCACCTTGATTGGCAACTACCCAATCCGGAATATCTTCTGCAATGATCTCTACATCAGAAAGAAGGAGGTCGGCTTGTTCACCGTCAATGCTAAGAATAATGTGCCCCTCTTTTTCAATTAGGGCAATATCTTTTTGGGTAAATTCAGCCACTTTTGCGGCAATGGCTTTCATTATCTTTCCATATTTCGGTCCCAATGTTTTGAAATTCGGTTTAATTTTCTTAACGAAAATACCTTCACTATCTTCCACAAATTCAATTTCTTTTACATTTACTTCGTGTAAAATAAGCTCTTTTACTTTTTCGATTTGTGCTACAAAATTCGAAGTTTCCAATACCGGAATCATAATTTTTCCTAATGGTTGACGCACACGGAGGTTCGTTTTTTTACGCAACGAAAGCACCATAGAACAGATCTGTTGCGCCAACTGCATTCTTTCTTCCAACGGTTTGTTAATCAAGGCTTCATTCACCTTTGGAAAATCAGAAAGATGGATGGATTCTACGTTTTCTTTTTGAGTAACAGCGTTTAAATCCATGAATAATTTGTCCATAAAAAACGGCGCAATGGGTGATGCTAATTTGGCAATCGTTATCATACAAGTATAAAGCGTTTGGTAGGCAGAGATTTTATCCTCGCTGTAATCGCCTTTCCAAAACCTTCTGCGACAAAGGCGTACGTACCAGTTGCTTAAATATTCATCTACAAATTGTTGAATATCACGACCTACTTTAGTAGGTTCATAATCAGTATAATTGGTATCACAATTTTTAACTAATGTATTTAATTCCGATAAAATCCAACGATCAATTTCGGGGCGATTTTCAATAGGAATTTCAGCTTCTTTGTAAGCAAATTTATCAATATTCGCATATAAAGCAAAGAAATTATAAGTATTGTAAAGCGTTCCGAAAAATTTGCGTTGCACTTCTTTAATTCCTTCTTCGTCAAATTTAAGATTATCCCAAGGTTGTGCATTGGTGAGCATGTACCAGCGTGTGGCATCTGCGCCGTATTTCTCAATCGTTTCAAACGGATCAACGGCATTGCCCAAGCGTTTCGACATTTTATTGCCTTCTTTGTCTAATACTAATCCGTTAGACACTACGGTTTTAAACGCCACACTATCGAATATCATTGTGGCGATGGCGTGCAAAGTAAAGAACCAACCACGTGTTTGATCTACACCTTCCGCAATGAAATCGGCGGGGAATTTTTGCTCAAAAAGCTCTTTGTTTTCAAAAGGATAGTGCCATTGGCAATAGGGCATGGCGCCGCTGTCGAACCATACGTCTATGAGGTCGGTTTCGCGGGTCATTTTTTTGCCGGTAGGAGAAACTAAGAAGATTTCGTCAACGTAAGGTCGATGTAAGTCGATTTTGGCGTAATTTTCTTTACTGAAATCGTTGGGGATGAAGTTTTTGTACTGATTTTCATTCATAAACCCTGTGGCTACGGCTTTTTCCATTTCTTGGTAAAGTTGCTCGATTGAACCGATGCAAATTTGTTCTTGTTTGTCTTCTGTAGTCCAAATGGGCAATGGCACACCCCAAAAGCGTGAGCGCGACAAGTTCCAATCTACCAAGTTTTCGAGCCAGTTGCCAAAGCGTCCCGAGCCGGTGGCTGCCGGTTTCCAAGTAATAGTGTCGTTCAACTCCATCATCCGTTTTTTATAATCGGTGGTTTTCACAAACCAAGAATCTAATGGATAATATAATACAGGTTTATCGGTGCGCCAGCAATGCGGGTAATTGTGTGTATATTTCTCAATCTTAAATGCTTTGCCCTGTTGTTTTAGCCAAATTGCTAATTCAACATCCAATGTATCCTCATGTTTCTCCTCCGCTTTTTCATAATCAGGCTTTACAAATCTACCGGCAACGGTTTTATACAAATCTACATTAACACGCTCTTTAACAAATGTTTCATCTAAATCTTCAATGAGATAGAATTTTCCGGTTTTATCTACCATTGGCTGGCGATTTCCTTGTTGGTCAACCATTACCAATGGAGGCACGCCGGCTTCTTGTGCCACGCGCTTGTCATCGGCACCAAAAGTGGGAGCAATGTGCACAATTCCTGTGCCATCGCCTGTAGTTACGTAATCGCCTGCAATGACACGAAACGCGCCTTCGCCCGGATTTACATAAGGGATTAACTGTTCATACTCGCTGCCTATCAGTTGAGTTCCTGTAGTTTTTGCTAAAATCCTAAACGGAATATTCTTATCGCCTTGTTTATAATCGTTAAAAGGTAATTCTGCGTTTTTCTCAGGAAAATAATGGTGCAACAATTCTTTCGCTAAAATTACTTTAATCGGAGCGCCCGAATAAGGATTATATGTTTCTACTAATAGATATTCAATTTTTGGGCCTACCGCCAATGCCGTATTGGAAGGCAAAGTCCAAGGGGTTGTAGTCCAAGCAAGTAAATAGATATTATTCGGCAACTCTCCCGAATTTTCTTTGCCTGTCCACGGACATTTCAAATTTTCTGGTTGGTGGGTTTTCAGGCGAAACATTCCCACTGCGGTAGTGTCTTTCACATCTTTGTAACATCCGGGTAGGTTCAATTCGTGCGAACTTAGTCCGGTTCCCGCAGCCGGTGAATACGGCTGGATCGTATAACCTTTGTACAGCAATCTTTTTTTGTATAATACAGATAATAAGTACCATACGGATTCGATATACTTATTATCAAAAGTGATGTACGGGTCTTCCAAATCTACCCAATAGCCCATTTTTTCAGTGAGATCATCCCACATATCTTTATATTTCATCACTTCATCGCGGCAGGCTTGGTTGTACTGTTCCACCGTTATTTTTTTACCGATGTCTTCTTTCGTGATCCCCAATGTTTTCTCCACGCCTAACTCTACGGGAAGCCCGTGTGTATCCCAACCGCCTTTGCGCCCCACGTGCTTGCCTTTTAGAGTTTGATAACGACAAAACAGGTCTTTAATGGCGCGTGCCATCACGTGATGAATGCCCGGAGTTCCATTCGCCGAAGGAGGTCCTTCGTAAAAAACATAATCAATCTCTCCTTCGCGAGAGGTTAAACTTTTTTCAAAAATCTCATTTTTTTCCCAATATTCTTTAATTTCTTTTCCTATTTGAGACAGATTAAGTCCTTTGTATTCAGGGTACTTGCTCATTGTATGTAATATTTTTTTTATTGGGCGCGAAAATAAGTTATTTTTTGTTTCTTTTGCAAGCAAATCTCATTCGCAATGAAGAGAAATCGAATTTACTTATTCATTAGCATTACCATTTTATTCGCTTCGGCATGCAATAAGCTGGAAAAAGAATATGTGGCACCTAAAGTTTATACCAAGCAACCCACTGAAGTTACAATAACAGAAGCTTCTCTTGTAGGTACTTTTACTAAAGGCTCGGAAAATATTACAGTATTTGGCTTCGAATGGAAAGAAGCCAATGAAGAGGCTTGGCAAACAATTAATGCGCAGGCAAATAATGGTATCTATTCTAGTACGATAATTAATCTGAAGGAAGATACCGAATACGTAGTAAAAGCTTTTATCATTGATGCTTCTAATAATAGAGTGGAGGGTGAAGAAAGTCGTTTCTTCACAAATGGAACGTTAACTGACATTGACGGGAATACTTATCTTACATTACGTTATGGGAGAAGAGTATGGATGATTGAAAATTTAAGAGTTACACATTTTGCAGATGGTACACCTGTAGAAGGTCGCGCAGGAGGTGCAAATTCTGATTCGGATGGACCTGTGTATTTTCATAGCGCCTTTCATACGCCTCATCTTAGGGATCCAAATTTTGGGTTTTTATACAATTGGGCAGCAGCAGCAAGGGCTAAGGATTGTGAAATACGCCTTGTAATGCTTCCATTTTCTCACCATCAAGGCATTTGCCCTGATGGGTGGCATCTTCCTTCTACCGGTGAATGGGGAGAATTGATTGCACACTGTGGAGGTTTCGAAAATGCAGGTGCAGTAATGAAAACAAGCACATGGGCTGAGAGTATAAATACCACCTCTAATCCAAGCCGGTTTTCTATTGAACCTGCAGGATGGTATTATTACGATGCAGACAGAAGTTTCAGAGGTGTATTCAGCTCTGCACGTTTTTGGACAAATACTCAGGCTGGTGGTTGCTGTCTAACCGAAGGAGAAGTCCATTCTTTTGGCATGGTGCTTTTATCTGATATTCAGAGCTTTTATTCTCTATCCATGCTAAAAAGCGCGGGGTATTCTGTTCGATGTGTTAAGAACGTTTGGTGATAGTAATTTATTAAATTTGTTTTTTTCATTTTTTTTAATTTCTTTGCAAGTAAATTATTTTACAATGAAAACAAATCAATTTTACTTATTTATTAGTATTGTGCTTTTATTTGCTTCGGCATGTAATAAACCGGAAAAAGAGTATGTGGCGCCTAAAATTTGGACTAAGCAACCGATTGAGGTTGCAATTACAACAGCTTCTCTTATAGCCACTTTCACTAAAGGTTCGGAAGAGATTACGGTATTTGGCTTTGAATGGAAGGAAACTACCGAAGCGGATTGGAAAACAAGTAATGCACAAGCAAGTGGTGGTAGTTATTCTATTACAATAACCCATTTGAAAGAAGAAACTGAGTACGCATTAAGGGCTTTTATTATTGATGCTTCTAATAACAGAGTGGTGGGAGAAGAAAAATATTTCTCCACAAACGGAATGTTAACTGACATAGATGGGAATACTTATCTAACATTACGTTATGGAAGAAGAGTATGGATGATTGAAAACTTAAGAGTTACACATTTTGCAGATGGTACGCCTATTGAAGGTCGTGCAGGAGGTGCAAATAGGTTCTCAGATGGACCTGTGTATTTTCATAGCGCCTTTCATACACCTCATCTTAGGAACCCAAATTTTGGATTCTTATATAATTGGGCAGCAGCAGCGAAGGCTAATGATTGTGAAACACGCCTTGGAATGCTTCCATTTTCTCACCATCAAGGTATTTGTCCTGATGGATGGCACCTTCCCACTACCAGTGAATGGATGGAGTTAATTATCCACTGCGGAGGTTTCGAAAATCCGGGTGCAGCAATGAAAACAAGCACATGGGCTGAGAGTATAAATACCACCTCTAATCCAAGCCGGTTTTCCATTGAACCTGCGGGATGGTATTATTACGATGTAGACAGAGGCTTCAGAGGTGTTTTCAGCTCTGCACGTTTTTGGACAAGAACTCAAGATCGTGAACCATATGGTGACGCTGCTTATGGTATAGTACTCGTATCCAACGATCCTAGCATTTATTCTCTAGCCATGTTTAAACCCGCAGGATATTCTGTTCGATGTGTAAAAGATCATCATGATTGGTAAGTCTAAAAATCTAATCCCAACGAAAACATCAACATCCCGTTCTTCCTGTAAATCTGCATATTTTCTAATCCCCATGCGTAATCTAAACGCAGAAAATAGCCAAATAATGAGGCGCGTAATCCCATACCGAAACCTTGTACCCAAGGATCTACTTGTCGGTTTACTCTAACCGTAATATTGCCGCTGTGAATCCAGCGGGTGTATAAACTGTTGTCCGGGGAATAAGGGGTTCTACCTGTCCAGGCAGTGCCAATTTCACCGAAAACCAAGAATTGTAGCGAGTTTAATAACTTGTTTGGCACTTGTCTTCCGGCGATTAATTGCACAAAAGGCACGCGCAATTCTGAACTTAACAATAGAAAAGAAGTACCGTTTCGAATATTTTGCTCAAAACCACGCATGTTGGTGGCTAATGTTTGGTAGGCGTAATTTTTGCTTAGATCGGTCCAATTGTCGCGGTTAAAGTTTGCCCAAATCCAATTATCCACGCCGCCCATGTAATATACAAGTCGCGCAGTGCCAAAGTTGGTACTGCCTGCTACACGGGTAGCCCAAGTCATGTTTCTGAATACCCTTACCGATTTCCGGGCATCAAACCCAAGCACAAATAGATTCACCTCTCCGTATTTCAATTTTTCGTCAAATACTGCCAAGCATTGGTTGTACTCTGCCCAAACTTTAACTTTTGATCCGCGCCACAAGTTGGTAAATAATTCTTTACTGGAATCATAAACATAAGAAACTTTAAAACCGCCCCAAAATCTGTTTTCGTTGGGCGTACGCAACGTTCGATCGTCAATAGCGCCAATAATAAAATTTTCATACCTACCCGTAAACGTAAGGTGCATGGTATTAAACCTATTAAACGGATATTTCATAATGTAAAACACGCTATTTGAATGTTGCTTTACAATCCTCCCCCCTACCCCTTGGCTAATTGCTTGACGATATAAAACCACTTGATGATCTAATCGGCGTTTCAAATTTTCATAACTCAGCATTACTTCTGTACCCGATAAATCAAAAGATACGCGAAAACCGCCTGTAATTCTGTAATTTTCAAACAAGTCGTTAATACCCACCATTACCAAAGCGTTTATTCCCGTGTTCAAATAAATAGGCGATGTTCCTCCTGTAAATTGCTGGTATGTAGTATTTAAAAAGCTAAAATCAGCTTGCGTTACCATCCTGTTTACAGCAAATTGCACATAATAATTGCGCGCCATGGGTTGTCTGTATTCAATACCTTCGGTAAGTGCATTCGGCTGCCAACCCATCGCATTATTTTGAGGAATTATGCTATCTTTTTCATTTGAAGTAACTTTTGGTATCAAATCACTGCGACGCATTTGGCGCAACCCTCTCTGTTTACCGTCTTTGGTCAGCTGTATGGGGAGAGTTTTCGCTTTAATGCTATCCTTTTGCGCTGTTAAAGCAAGTGTTTTTTGCTTCATGGCAGAGGGAGTAAGAGGCGGAAGCGGTTGCGCTTCTTCAAAAGGGAATTGATACAATTGTGTTGTTCCTCTATGAAATAAAACTTCTCCTAACATGTTAGGTACAGGTTGATAATCCTGTTCAAAAATAGAATAAACATAATCTGTAAGCGGTGCTGTTTTGGCAAAATGCGCATAGTGTACCGCTGTATCAATTTTAGTAATAGTGCTGTCAAATTTCGCTATATACCGATTGTTAATACCATTTTCATCACTCAAATACAATATTTCCCCGTTTTCCATTACACGCGGATTTTTCTCATTGGCATTCGGCGTATGGGTTACGCGAAGTAATTGTTGTTCCTCTTTTTTCGGATTATATACAAACAAATCATAAAAATTCAATGATTCTTTATTATGAAATCTTTGGTTAGTAAACAAATCCTCAGGGCGGTTTGATGAAAAAATAATAGAGTTTCCATCATTTAACAAACGTGGATTCAGATCATCATAGATATCGTTGGTAATACTTTCTAAACCACGTGCTTGAAGGTGATATCGATAAATATTACTCTGTCCATTTTTTACACCGGAAAGCAGTAGTGCACTACCATCGGGAAGATAGCTCCAATCTGTAACCTTATCTAATTCAAGCAACATGCGTGGTTGGCGTTTTTTTGTTTTTACGACCACCGGATGATAATAAGACTGCACGGTTTTAATTCCCTTCGTACGCCCTTTATCTTCTGTAGTGAAGCCCATAATTTCTCCTTCGGGATGCCACGCTAATTTGGGGAACGACAGATCGGGATTATCTTCCGTTCTGGCGTTTCTTCGAAATACGGTTCTTGGTCTTTTGTCTTCGGGTGTTTTCAACCACACTCTTATTTGTCCGGCTTCATTGGTAGTAAAAGCGTAACTTTCGCCATCCGGAGAAAGAGTTAATTCGCTGTAATGGCGTGTTCTTCTTGGTTTTTGCACCAAAGGTTGCGTACCCGGTTTTTCACGATTTTTATCTTTAGCAAAAGTTACCACATAGAAACGATACCAATCTCTCAGCAATTCTTTGAAAGACGTACCGGTAGCAAAAGCAAATCCTCTTTCCACACTTCTTGTTGAACGGCAGGCGTGCAGAATGGTAGGAATAGCATTTTCTCCGTATCTGTCCACAATAAAGTACCAAAACGAATGGCCTGTCTGCGTCGCTTCCATAGGCGATAAATTATCCAACCTTCTAAAACGCCGGGAGGTAATACCGTCTCTTACTTGCGCATCCAATTCGCTATTCCAACTTTCCGCCATGTAGGAAGACAATCCACTATAAAACCAATTGGGTTCATCCATAGAAAATTCGGATGCCATGTTGGCGCGCAAGGTTTGTCCTTGCACAATGCCGCGTGCATACACCGAAGCGATGCCGCCACGTATCATTTTATTTAAATTGGCGTGACTGCCATCAAAATAAATATAAATCTTTGAACCGTAAATATTTGTAATTCCTGCTTGATTGTAAAAATTATCATTGTCATAGTTAAAGTTTGATTCTTTAAAATCAGACTGCGTACGATATACGATAAATTGCAATTTTCGATCTGAGGTAAAGTTAAAATGCTTCTCTATCTCTTTAATGATTTCAGGGGCAACGGCATTTACATAATCGGCAGTGAGGCGTGAATTAGGATAAAAATAGACATCAAACTGCGGATTTCGGTAAAATTGCCAATTAAATTCTTGATATTGTACGCGGCTTTTGCCGAAGGTGAGGTGTGAACCATTGTAAAATTGTGCGAAAGTGGTGCTAGAAAATACGAAAAATAAGCATAAAAGTAACAGTTTTTTGCTTTTTCCGGCTAACTGCCCACATGCTGCCGCAATATCCTTCCCCCTGCTTTGCCGCACATTTACAATCAAATTTTTAGACTCCAAATGTGCCGTAAAAGCCGCTTTTTTTTCCGATGGGGAAGGTTGAAATCGCGTATCGGTAGCATTGTATTCTATAATATTGATCTTCACAGGAAATGCTTTACAAAAACGACACAACTTTTCGGCATCTTCCAAACTGTCGTTTATATTGTATAACAATACATATTCTATAGTAATCCGTTGGTTTGTTTTTTCAACATAATAACGTAACGAATCTTGTAATTCTTGAAGTGTATTGGTTTGATTTACAGGAATTAATTGAGAACGTTTGTCATTATCGGCAACATGCAGCGACACCGCTAAATTTGCCTTAAAACCGTCATCTGCCAATTTTCTAATTCCTGTCGTAATGCCCACTGTAGAAAGCGTGATGCGCGAAGGCGATAAAGCATTCGCATCAGGAGAGGTAAGTATCTTAACGGCTTTAAAGACACTATCATAATTCAATAGCGGTTCACCCATGCCCATAAAAACGATATTGCTAATAGGTGTCCCGAATGCTTCCACCGCGCGGCGATCCATCAGCACATATTGGTCAATAATTTCCCAAAAGCGGAGTTGCCGTGTAAGACCGAGCGTTCCGGTGGCACAAAACGAACACTTAAGGGCACATCCCACCTGCGACGACACGCACGCCGTTACCCGACCTTGCGAAGGAATAAGCACGCCTTCAACTTGCTCTCCATCGAACAAACGAAACAATATTTTTATCGTTTTATCCGAACTTGTTACTTCAGTTTCAATTTTCGTTTGCAGAAAAGAGAAATTTTCTTTCAACTTTTCTTGCAGACTTTTCGGAATATTGATCATTTCTTCAAAAGAAGCAATATTTTTTTTCCACAACCAATCGTGCAGCTGCTTCGCTCGGAACGACTTTTCGTTGTGTTGTTTCAAAAACTCCAACAATTCTTCAGAAGAGATTTCTCGAATGTCCATTTCCAGTTAAAAATAAGTTTAACTTGCAACTATTTTCCCAAATTAAAGCCTACTCGGAATGCGTAAGTATGAAAATTGATATTACCGGGAGTACGATAATTATAAAAATCGGAATAAAGATAATAATGATCAACAAAAAGACTTAGAAGATTATATGAAAATGCAATAAAAACAGTACGTGTGAGGTTCAATCCCAGCTCTGTTTCGAAAGCGATTCCATGATCAAAAGTGTTTAAAAAGCGGAACCCGTATCCCAATCGTAAAGCGCCATAGGCGGACATGCATTTATAAAAAGCAGGAGATTTTCCGCGAATCCCTGTCATAAATTGAAAATTCATTAATAGATATTCTCTTTGTGCTCTGAAAGGGCAGCTGAAATTTATTTTTAAAAAATCTGCACCAAAGTAAGGATCAAAATAGTGCAGGTAGCGAAATCCTAATGCAAAAGAAGGGAAATTGTATAAATGGCTATTCGCTGTTATTGTTGTTGAGCCAATGCCCAAATCTAAACCGAAACCATTTTCAGGAGCACATTTTCGCGATTTTAAAGAAGTTTTTTCCTTGTAAAATTCAGTTATCGGTCTGAAATTTGTCCATTTTACCGGATACCCCTTAACAATAATTATGATTTCCCCCTTTTCATTAGTTTTCATTTCACTTGTTAAAGCTAAAATAGCATCAGCTCCATATCTATGTAGTATTTGCGAAGTTACTAAATCTACATACGATTTAATCGAATCATCAAGATGTGTTACAATAGATTCCAACAAAACTCCAGTATTATACTCTGTAGAAATAAGTATGGGATTATCTTTTGGGATTGTTTCGTAATCACATATATATGAATTCGATTTTAAGCCGGGAATGAATTTGTCGCCTTTAACTCCTTGTGCAGTTGCATAAGACTGAAAGAATAAGGTTACTCCAATTAATGTGAATAAGCAAAATATGTTTTTCATTAAACAATAAGTTTGGTTTATAATTCGAGTGCAAAGATAGAAAATATTTTTCCTGTTGATTGAATAATGGTTTTATCAATCTTAATTGTCTTATAAGAAAATTGCAATATTTTTGTGCAGTAAAAAAAACAGTTCCTATTGAGAGAAGAAATTGACATCGCTGATTTAAAAGCCGGAAACGCCAAGATTTTTGAAATGCTTTTCAAACAATGGTATGAACCGCTGTGCCGTTATGCGTACAGCATGCTTCATAATCAGGAAGAAGCAGAGGATATTACACAGAAAACGTTTTGCAAATTGTGGGACCAACGCGAAAAAATGGAAATTCATACCTCAATTAAATCGTATCTGTATAGAATGGTGCACAATGCTTGTCTAAATAAAATAAAGCAATGGCAAATGCAATCGGAGCACCATGAGCAGATTGCTTATAGCAGCGTTTCTGTGGCAAATCATGTTGAACAGACAGTGGCGCACAAGGAGTTGAGTCATCAGATTGAGCTTGCGATTGCCGCGCTTCCGGAAAGATGCAGAGAAGTGTTTTTGTTGAGCCGGATGCAGCATCTGTCATACATAGAAATTGCACAAAAAATGCAAATATCGCCCAACACTGTGGAAACACAAATTGTTAAAGCATTGAAAACGTTACGAATAAAACTAAAGGATTATCTATCAATTGGGCTTTTTCTTTTATTAAATATGATAAATTAACAACTATGAACGAAGAAATTGATATACTCTTGTCGCGCTATTTTAGCGGAGAAGCTACTGAAAAAGAGCTTCATTCATTAGATATTTGGTTATCAAAATCTAATGAAAATGAAAAATTGTTTCATGAGATGACTTTATTGTATCAACATGCCGGACAAGCTAATGATTTATCTGCTATTGATACAGAAAAAGCGTTGACGCAATTTAAAAACTATACGGAAAAAGGAGAAAGGAGAAAGGAGAAGGGAGAAAAGGGAAAAAGTAGCTATAGTGTATTTTTTAATGTTTCAAGTATTTGGAAAATTGCTGCTGCTATTGCTATTTTAGTGATGGGGACTTTTGCTGTATTTCATTTTATAAATCAATCTTCCGTTGCAATTCATTTAGCGGCAATTGGAACACAAAAGGAGTTTACCATATTTGAAAATACAGAGGTAACATTATATCCGGGAAGTGAAATCATTTATAGGAATAATTCAAAACGGGAAATTCAACTTAAAGGAAAAGCAGCTTTTAGGATTGATTCTGAAATCTCGGCAGGAATTGTAGTGCAGGCAGGAGAAACCTATATTAAAGATATCGGAACGGTTTTTGTGGTGGATGCCACCACTCCCGAAAAGTCTATTTTTGTTGAAGTTACAGAAGGAGAAGTATGGTTTTTTACGGAGACGAACACAGGCGTTTATATAAAAGCAAACGAAAGCGCTGTTTATGATGTACAAGCAAAACAATTCAGAATAATTGAAACTCAGAATATTGTAGATGATTGTAAGGATGAACAAATTATTATTGATGAACAGAATGTTATTAATGATGAGCAAAATGTTGTTCATGAAGAACAGTCGGCAGAAACAAGGCGCACCTCATTTTTGCCGGAGCTTGTGTTTAAAAATATCCCTTTATCCGAAGCAATAGATTTAATTAAAACACGTTATGGAGTGGATATTGTAATCAACGCAAATGAGTTAAATGAAATTCTGCTGAATGCAAGTTTTGATCATAATGAATCTGTTGAATATGTATTGGAGATTATTACGGCAACCATTTCGGCGCATTTGTCGAAAAAAAACAACACCTATATTATCACACCTTAGTACCCAATCGATTCATCGAATATTTTTTATTTTTTTATTCTCCTTTGCAGGATATGTGACATTTGCCCAAAGTGATCCATTAGAAAAACGTATTACCCTACAATTGCAAGAAGAATCGTTGGAAGATGTGTTGGTGTTACTCTCAAAAGAAACCGACATAAGGTTTTCCTATAATTCACAATTGGTTAATCCAAAAACAAAAGTAACCATTAACATTCAAGATAAAACAATAGAAGATATCCTTCCCATGATACTTCCACCTACTATTTCTTATAAAAAAGTGGGAGAACATATTGTCTTTTTTTCATATCCGAATAATGGAATAACTACAGATAGTTGTCTTGACACTGTAAGTTTAACCAAAAACGAAGATATGAAAGCACAAATTGCAGGATTAATGTTGGCGGCAGCCACAGCAGCTACCCCTATCGCGGCACAGGACACACAACAAACAGAACCTGTGCAAAACATTGAAATTCAGCAGCAAACTACATGTAAACCTATCCAGTTTACATTTATTTATCCATTGGGTACAGGAGGTGCAAAGGCAGCCGAAAATTGTTACCACGTATCTCTCAATATGTTGGGTGGAGTAACCGGACAAACGAAAGGATTTGAGGCGGGAAGTCTGTTTAACATCAACAGGTATGGAAATATGGGAGTGCAATTTGCAGGATTATTCAATGTTGCAGGAACAAGAAAAACTGACATGAGTAGCTATAATGTACAATTTTCCGGAATTTTCAATTATACAAATAAGGGGATATCAGTAGTGCAATATGCCGGTATTGCCAATGTTGGGGATACTGCTTATTTTCAAGCCGCCGGAATTTTTAATAATGCTAAAGAATCAGGTTTTCAAGGTGCCGGTTTATTTAACACTGCAAATAAAGCCGGTGCTCAAACTGCCGGACTATTCAATATTGCAAAAAAATCAGCTTTCCAGGGCGCCGGTCTCTTTAATGTTTCCCAAGAATCGTATTGTCAATTAGCCGGTCTTTTCAATCGTGGAGAAATCACTCGTTTTCAGGCAGCGGGCTTGTGGAATAGTGCCAAAGAAACAAAATGCCAATTAGCAGGATTAGTGAACGTTGCCCAAGAATCGTACTGCCAGATTGCTCCTATTGTGAATGTTACCAAAAAAGGTCGTTTTCAAATGGGATTAATTAACGTGCGCGATACAGCAGATGGAGTTTCTTTAGGATTAATTAATATCGTAAAAAAAGGCGGAGTATTGGAAGCCGGCATTGAAGCGGGAGAATTTGTGCATACGGCTGCAACATTTCGCTCAGGAGTAAAATATTTATATTCTATAATTTCCGTTGGATACAATTATACTGATAATTTTTGGACAATCGGTTCAGGATTAGGAACAAGCGTAAAATTGGTAGGGAATCTTAGTCTTAATATTGAACTTACGCATGCAACATTGTACACGAAGGGTAGCATTCGCTATGGTAATAATCAATGGAATAATCTCACACAATTTAGTCCTATACTCAATTATCGGTTTGCCAAACATTTTAAAATGTACGCAGGGCCGAGCTTAAATTTACTTTTTCAAGGATATCAACACTACCCCTACTGGTTCCCTTGGGCAGTCGCACCTCCGTATAGTTTGTATCATTATGATAACTATGCAACTCGAAGAGAAGGAGGATATGTCAAAGTTATTGATCTGTGGGTAGGCGTTGTTGGCGGAATAAAATTTTAAATAAATGAAAGAGTTTGATAGAGGAGACACAGAGAGGGTTCAGCTCGGTGGTTCTCTGTGCCTCCTTTGTGGTTCTCAGTATAATAAAAATTAACAAACTTAAAACTTAAACAAATGAAAAAAACAAAAAAACTATCCCTCTTGCTCATCGTTGCAATTGCAATTCTTTTGAGCGCCTGTCACAAAGATTGTAAAGACGACAAATTAACCCAACGCGAAGTTTCAATAACGGATAAAATCAAAGGCATTATTATTGAAGGTCCTTGGGATGTAACGATCACACAAGACAGTGCAAATAACAAGGCGACACTTGAATATTGCGTTTCTGTAGAAAACAAAATCAAATCAGAATTGCTATCCAATGGATATTTGCGTATTAGAATATCCTCTACGGGAAATTCGAATTGCAGAACTTATAGAGCAACCATCAATGCAGCGCTACTCGAAAAAATAGAAGCCTCGGGAGCTGCCACGATCCGTACATACGGAATTTTTAATTCGCACAGCGATATTTCACTATCCGGCGCATCTAAAATAAATGGGTTGGTATGCAAAGGCGATTATGCAAGATTAACGCTTAGCGGAGCTTCCAAACTAGAGAACTTTACTTTTACAGGAAATAGCATGGAAGCAACTCTCTCGGGTGCTTCGGTTCTCAAATTTAGCAATGTCGATATTAGTAGTTATTGTACAGTTGCTGCCTCCGGTGCGTCCACACTTAACGGTAGCGGCTATGCTTCCAAAACCACCTTCACAGGTTCGGGTGCTTCTACTTTTAAAACATTGAGTTTAGAGTCAGAAAATCTTGATATTGAGCTTTCCGGTGCATCTACTGCAGAAGCTACTGTAAATAATAGCATAAAAGGAAAACTTACCGGCGCTTCAATACTGAGATACCAAAAAGCTACCAACGTAAACGTTGATGTGGAGGGTGGGTCGAAACTTATTCGTATAGATTAATAAATGTGTAATTTATAGAGACGCGGCATGCCACATCTCTACATCGTTCGGTTTAAGAATTAATCAGTTCCAGATGGCAGCACAACAGCTTGCCATCTTTTTGTTCTCGGAGATGTAGTCCGTTACCTTCGCAATATTTATAAGACTTACAATCTGCGCAGATACCGGTTTTTGTCCATGAACGGTCACGCATAATTTGGTAGCGTTCGTTCCAAACTTCCCAAAAATCGTCTTCATAAATGTTCCCTTGAATGTAATCAGCGCGTAAACTTGGACACGCGCTGATTGAACCATCAACCAACACGGAACCAACGTGGATGCCCGCCCGACAGAAAAACGGTGTGTCGCGAACTTCCATTTCATAGTTGCCCAAAAAACCTTCGCAGCCATACGATGTTTTGATAACTCCTTCTTTACGTGTCTGTTTTATAAAATCCATCATTCGAATAAACTCTTCTGATGAAAGTTTCAGCAAGTCGTTATCTTCGGCGCGTCCTTTCGGAAAGATAGAGAACAGGCGCCAATTTCTAACTCCTAAACTGATGAGAAGTTTTTTAATCTCCTCTAAATCGCCGATATTGCGTTTGTTTACGCAAGTAACCACATCATACGTAAAATCTTCGATAGAAGCGATCATGGCAATAGCATTTACTGCCCGTTCCCAAGAGCCTTCTTTTCCACGCAACCAATCGTGTGTTTCGGGTGTTAAGCCATCGAAACTAACAGTAACAGAGCGCAATCCTGATTGCAACAATTCTTCTAAAAGTTTTGGCGTAAGTCCATATCCATTGGTTACCATTCCCCACGGAAATTCGCGTTTGTAAAACTCTTTTCCGCATTGCACCAAGTCTTTGCGCATCAAAGGTTCGCCGCCGGTGAGTGCAATCATGGTTTTATGTGGGTTAACATGCGGCTTTATTTTGTCTAAAACTTTTAAGAAATCTTCTAAAGGCATGTCGGGAGTAGATACCTCACTTGTGCAGTCGCTTCCGCAATGCAAGCAATTAAGGTTACAGCGCAGGGTGCATTCCCAAAATAGATAACTAAGTTCATGTAGTCGCGTTTGATTACGACGGTGTTGCCGGAATAGGGCTAAAGTGATTTCCTTTTTAAGATTCATAAAGCATTCTCATCTTGCAGATCAACTTCGCTAATTACCGGAACATCTTGTATGTGATTTGTTGTTTCTTGATGAATAACGACATTTTTTATACTATTATCCGGAATAGGTACGCCATACTCAGGTACAACACCATACATGGGTACAATTTCATTTTTATCACAACTACTAAAAACTCCAAAAGCAAAGAGTAGCAAGACAATTGCTTTGTCGAAAGATTTGATAATATTTTTGTTCATGATTTTAATTTTAGTCTTTATTTTAACGATGTAAATAAGTAAAAAATTCATTCGATTTAGGGCTTAAAAGAAGCCGAAGGAGGACCATATTCAACTATTACCGGGGGTTCATCATCAGTTCCCCACAATATAATATTTAGTGTTTTAACATACTTATCAGCGGTCTTATTTTTTTTGCCTTTTTTTACTAAATCAGCATCCGTAAATCTTACATCAATTTCTCTAGTAGCAAATTCTCCGCCATTTTCATCTCCATCAATATCTTCTATTTTTAAATGTACAAAATTTGGTCCCCAAAATTTAAAAGAGTATTTTCCTTCCGAGTTTGTATATAAAGTATCTTGCTTTTGTCTGATAACACGAATATTTTGTATCGGTTTATACGTTGCATCTGTTACCATGCCTTTAATTTCAAATTCATCTACAGGCATACCGTATTTTGCACAACTATAAAGTATTCCGGAAAAACCTAGTAGCAAAAGAATTACTTTGTCTAAAAATTTAATGATTGGTTTTTTCATGGATTTAATTTTTCGTTGCGAAGTAATAAAAAAAACAATTCAGCACGCAAATGACGCAGATTATCATGATTTACGCAGATTAAACAAAGCGAACCTATCTATAATCTACAAAAAATATTTTTCTACCTTTGCCAACGAATTAAACATTATTTTTTATGCAATTCTACACTTCAAAAATTCTTTCACAAAAGCAAATAGCCACCGACGTTTTTCATTTAACAGTAACAAAAAACGACGAAAAAATTGCACCCGGACAGTTTTATATGCTAAAAGCTTGGAATGACGCATTACCCTTAATGCGTCCCATCAGCGTTTATAATGTGGAAAACGAAACGTTGCATTTTTTATATAAAATTGTAGGAAAAGGAACGGAATGGCTCTCCACACTCAAAAAAGGAGCAGAAGTAGAGTTGTTAGGTCCTTTAGGGAACGGTTTCCCATGCCGTGAGGTTTTCGGAAAAGTAGCTTTAGTAGGTGGCGGAATTGGCATCCCACCACTTTTTGAAACGGCAAAACAGCTTACAAAAAACGGATGCAAAGTAGATGTTTTTTTAGGATATAAAGATGAGCTTTTTGCCTTTGAACCTTTTGAAGAAGTATGTGAAAACATTTTTATCGCCGTTGAAAAAGGAAACGAAGGTTACAAAGGATTTATTACCGATATTCTTCATCCTCAAAACTATAATGCAGTATTTACCTGCGGACCGGAAATCATGATGATGAAAGTAAAGGAGCTTTGTGATGCTCAAAAAGTTCCGGTGTGGCTCTCTATGGAAAGCAGAATGGCTTGCGGGATCGGTGCTTGCTTAGTTTGCACCTGCAAAACAAATGAAGGGATGAAGCGCTGTTGTAAAGATGGACCGGTGTTTTCGGGAACATTGTTTTCCGAATAACGTAGGGGCACAAAATTTTGTGCCCTGTTTTTAATCCAATTTCTTAATATAGATTCTTCTACGCACGGCTAATGTGCTGTTATATTTCTGCCAAACACGATGCGCTTCATTGCTTTCGAGTTGCGGATTGGAAAGAGCGGTTTTTACTCCTAATGCAATATATCTGCTGTTCATTTCCGCATGATACAGTGAGTGAATGCCTTTGTTTTGCCACTCCGGAGTTACACCGGTGAGCAGCAAATCTATTTTATCGTAATTCTTTAATGCTTTCAGCAAATGAATCCAGCCGAAAGGGAAAAGTTTGCCTTTATTTTTACGTAATGCACCTGTAAGCGAAGGCATCGAAACTCCAAACCCTGCTATATCGTCATTCTCATCTACTATAAAACACATCATTTTTAAATCTAAAAAAGGAAAATATTGTTTTATATAGTAATGAATCTGTTTTTCGGTTAATGGAATAAAGCCAAATAATCCTGAATATGATTTATTTAGCGCTTCAAAAAATTTTATTCCGTAGCGTTTCATGATCTCCTTCTTTGAGATTCCGTCTACAATTTTAAGTTTATATTTTTCTTTAATCAGATGATTAATTTTTAAAACTTTTTCGGGTATGGATTGCGAACCGGGCAGTAAATATTGAATCGTATCTACTTCTTTCTCGTATCTAATCTCTTCTAGAATTTTGGGGTAATATTCCGGATTATAATAACAAGACATGGGATCATCTTCTTCAAAACCAAATATTTTCATTCCTGTTTTGTCCATATTGCAAAAGCCCATCGGACCTACAATTTCAGTCAATCCTTCCTGTTTGCCCCAATCTTCAACAGTTTTCAGAAGTTGTTCGGCAACCGTTGCATAGTCAATAAAATCGAGCCAACCAAACCGGATTCTTTTTTGCGACCAGATTTCGTTGGCTCTATCGTTAATGATTCCTGCTATTCTACCTACGATTTTATTTGCTTTATAAGCTAAAAACAATTTTGCTTTACAATGTTCAAAAGCCGGATTTTTTTTTGGGTTGAACGTTTCTTTTTCACCGGCTAAAAGCTGTGGCACCCACTTCTTATCATTACGAAACAAATCATAAGGAAAATTAAAAAAGTTGTTGAACTCTTTTTTTGTGATAACCTCTTTAACCGTAATATTTTCGTTCATTGTTGAAAAATTAGCACGCAGATGACGCGGATTTTACGGATAAACGCAGATTTTTTATCTAATATTCAAAAAAAATCTGCGTAAATCATGATAATCTGCGTTATCTGCGTGCTCAAAAAATACTATTTATTCACCTGAAACGTAGTATCCCCTGTTTTCAAGAATTTAACAATTTGATTAGCAGATGCTAAACCTGCATTAACGTTAGCTTCGGAAGTTTCAGCACCCATTTTCTTTGAAGTAGCAAACACGCGCAACCCAAATTTTTCAACCAATTCGGCATGGTTACCGGCAGCAATATCGGAAGCGTATTTCAAATCAGCTCTTTCCTCCAATACTTTCACCAATTCTTCTTCATTAATCACCTCTTTGCGAGCAGTATTCACCACCGTTCCGCCTTTCGGCATTTTGGATAACAAATCATAACCAATTGATTTTTTGGTTTGTTCGGTAGCAGGAATATGCAACGAAATATAGTGGCATTTTGAATATAATTCTTCAACGGAATTACAAACGATAACGCCTTCTGCTTCCATAGTTTCTTTTTTAACAAACGGGTCGAACGCATAAATATTCATTCCGAAGCCTTTAGCGATTTTCGCTACTAATTTGCCCACGTTTCCATACGCATGGATACCTACATTTTTGCCTAACAACTCACTTCCCGTACCGGGATTGAATTGATTACGCGCCATAAATACCATCATACCTGCTGCCAACTCGGCTACGGCATTCGAATTTTGTCCGGGTGTATTCATCGCTACAATCCCTTTTGCGGTACATGCGGGAAGATCCAAGTTGTCGTATCCGGCGCCGGCGCGTACAACAATCTTCAGTTTTTTAGCATGATCCACTACTTCTTTTGTAACTTTGTCGGAACGAACAATCATCGCGTCTACATCGGCAACGGCTGCATAGAGCTCGTTTTCACTGGTGTATTTTTCCAATAATGCCAATTCATATCCGGCATCTTCCACAATTTGTTTAATACCTTCTACTGCAACTTTGGCAAAAGGTTTGTCTGTAGCAACTAAAACTTTCATAAAAAATTAATTTAAGGGTTATTAATAGAGTTTTGTATGGTAAAATTTTACATTTAAAAATTAGGCTATTTCAGTAATTCAGCGACTTGCAAGTTAAAAAAAGTGGGGCGAATGTACATAATTTTTAGAATATTTCAAGGTATAGTAAAACGATTATTTTTTATTTTTTGGGCGTGCCGGCTTCCCACCGCACACGTTCGGCGGCGGTTGTACCGCCGTCGCGCTTTCAGCCTTGAGCCTTCCTCAATTATCTCAATATAAAAAGGTTTTCCAATGCCATCTCAAAAAAAACCAAAATAATCGAATATTCAAATAAGTTGAATTAGTGTTCTGCCACACAACGGACCGAGAAGCCGTTTGCGCGGCGGTAGATGGTGTAGTCAGGATAATCGAGGGTGTGAAGGTTCAAACTGTAAGCGCCAGTACCTACAGGAATACTACTCCAGTAATACCCGTGCGTACCCACGGCGATAAGCAACCCACTATCGCCGCGGCGGCAGCCGGCTGCGGGCAAGAACAGGGAATTATCGCCACTGCCAAAGTAACGTCCGGCAGCAGGAGTATTTGTCCATTCCCCAATACCAAGCGAAGCAAGTTCAGTTTGGGTGGGCAGGCGCCAACCGGCAGGACAAGGGTCGTTTGCTGTTTTTACAGGAGCGTCTTTGTTACCCACATTCCAAAGCGCATCGTCTTGAGGATCGCGCCAATCAATAGGAAAAGTACTTTGCCTTATAAACTTGCCGTAAGCAGCGTGGGTGCTTACAATTTGTCCGTAAATATCAAAATTTTCTGAGCCGCTTACTGTGCCACTTGGGTAATCTGCGTTTATGTATTGCTCGTGTCCGTCGCCTGCACGTCCCCATTGAAAAAGTGCGCCGTGGTCTTTGGGATTTTCTACAAATTTGCCATGGGCAGCTAAATTGCGGGTTGCCCATTTTACACCGTTAATAATTACACCTTCCGGTATAATCGTTACAGTACATGTTGCCCTATATTTACCGTCTTCGGTAATAACCGTAATTGTAGCTGTACCCACTTTTTTTGCACTAATTTCACCATCTGTCACCGTAGCAATATTCCCATCGCTGCTTGTCCATCTTACCGCTTTGTTTGTGGCATCGTTGGGGTGCACGGTTGCCGTTAAGGTTGCTGTTTCACCAACTGCAAGCGTAAGTGTTGTCGGTTCGAGGGTTACGCCAGTAACTTGTTTGTCTTTGTTACAGGCAATAATGGTCATTATGAATAATAAAGCCACTGCAATAATTTTATAATGGTTTTTTCTCATATTTATTTGGTTTGGTTTCAGCGCAAATTAACACAAATTTCTATAACGAATAACGCCGAAGGCGTTGCTCGTAGAGACGCATAATTATGCGTCTCTACGAAACATGAAAGGAGTAGTAGCGGAAAGCGCGACGGCGTGTGTTGGCTTCGGCAGGGGAAAGCCGGCACGCCCAAAAAATAAAAAATAAAATTTGATGCGTTTGCTGTTTCATGCCGTTGTTATATCCTCTTTTTATTTACTTTGCACCGGTATTATAAAAAAAAGGAGCCTTTATGTTAACCATCAAAAGAATTTACGACGAGCCGGCAAAAGAAGATGGTTTCAGAATACTTGTAGACCGGCTTTGGCCCCGCGGCGTTTCCAAAGAGCGTGCGCATCTTTACAAATGGGCAAAAGAAATAGCGCCATCCACCGAACTGCGCGTTGAGTTTGGACACATGACGGACAGATTTGATTGGTTTGAGCGTGCGTACGACAATGAGCTGGATAAAAATCCTGAGACCGGAAATTTTATCGATGAAGTTAAAACGCTACTTTCCAAAGACAACGTAACTTTCATGTTTGCCGCAAAAGATCCTAAAATAAACCATGCGACTGTATTGAAAGAATATATTGAGAAAAAATTAAAATAAATAAACTACACTTATGAAATTAGAATGTATCGGCGCTTCCGGCGGTGAGGTAACCGGAAGCAAATTTTTGTTAACGACAAAAGAAAACAAGAAAATCTTAATTGATTGCGGAATGTATCAAGGCAAGGGATTGGAAACCGATGCCATGAACCGCGACTTGGGTTTTACACCGGCAGATATTGATTTTATTATCCTATCGCATGCCCATATTGATCACTCGGGATTAATACCTTATGTCCATAAAAACGGTTTTAAGGGAAAAGTGTTCTGCACACCGGCAACTCGAGATTTGTGCGCCATTATGCTTCCCGATTCGGGAAAAATTCAGGAAACGGATACCAACCAGTTTAACAAAAAACGTGCATTGCAAAAGCAACCTCCGGTAGAACCGCTTTATACTATGCGAGATGCAGCTGCCTGTTTGGGACATTTCATCAGCATTCCTTATAATTTGTCTTTTTCTGTCACACCTACTTTTTCATTCGAGTTTTACGATTCCGGCCATATACTTGGCGGCGCTTCCGTTTATATCTCATTTGTTGAAAATAACGAGACCCGCACACTGCTTTACACCGGTGATGTAGGGCGTTACAACAAACGCATTTTGCCTGATCCGTGTGTATTGCCTAAAGCAGACTATATTATGTGTGAATCCACGTATGGAAACAGACTGCATGAATCTATTGAAAACGCCGAACAAGAACTTATGTTAGTAGTTTTAGACGCCTGCGCCAAAAGAAAAGGCAAACTCATCATTCCTTCGTTTGCCATTGGAAGAACGCAAGAGGTTGTTTATGCGCTACACCGTTTGAAAAAAGCAGGAAATTTGCCGGCTATTGACATTTTTGTGGATAGCCCGTTAGCCATTTCTGCTACCGATATCTTTAGATTGCATGCCGACAGTTTTAATGCGGAAATGCAGCAATTCATACTTTCAAACCCTGATCCTTTCGGATTTGATAATTTGCACTATGTGAGAACAATCGATGATTCAAAAAGACTAAATACTTACAACAAACCCTGCATCATTATATCTGCTTCTGGGATGATGGAAGCAGGTCGTGTGAAGCATCATTTGGCGAATAATATTGATAATCCGCGTACCACCATTCTTTCAGTAGGCTATTGTGCACCAACTACTTTAGGCGCAAAAATTATGCGTGGCGATAAGGAGGTTTCTATTTTTGGTGTAAAGCACAAAGTACGTGCACAATTAGCAAACATCCAAGCCTATTCCGGGCATGCAGACTATAATGAGTTGTTACATTATTTAAACACGCAAAATCCGGAAACTGTGAAGCAATTTTTTGTTATTCATGGGGAGAATGATGCGCGTGCAGCATTTACTGGGCATGTAGCGGCTGTTGGATTTCAAAATGTTGTTATGCCAAAAGGCAAAGAGACATTTGAGCTTATTTAACAAATTACCAACACATTGTATGCCATTTTAGAGAAGCTCGCAAAACATAATATTTTCAACAAATTCACGTTACCCATGAAGTAAAAAATGCAAAACACTATTGTTAGACATTCGATGATTATTTTTCTGCTGTTGATTTTCATCAACAGAGGTTTTTTTATTTCCAGTGCCTATGAAATAGAAAATCCTGATGGTGAAATAAATAGTGTTGCAGAGTTAATAGTTCTACTTATTACGGGAGAGAGTAATGATATTGACGAAGATGGCGACATGCAAACAGATTGCCATGGAGTAGAAATTCCACATCATGATTTCTCACAACAATTTGCACAAAGCTTAGAGTTAGCAAATTTATTTTCAAAAAACCTAAATAAATTCGGATTTTCAAATGATGAAAATCTTTCCGGGAACAATTTTCATAATCAGATTGATCAACCGCCGGAGGTCTGAACCTTGATTTTATTAGGATTTACAAGATTATCATGATTAATAATTAATCGTTATAATCTTGAAAATGACATTTATCACAATCTTGTTCATCTTATTAATCTTGTAAAAATCTTAGTTCAGACATGAAAATCATCAAAATAATATTGCTATGCATATTAATGTTACTATGCAGGCACAAAGTATTCGCTCAAGATACTTTAAAAATAACCATTGAGCAAGCCGAAAAACAGTTTTTGGAGAAAAATCTGCAATTATTGGCGGAACGCTACAATATTGCTATTGCCGATGCCGCCATTGTTCAGGCAAGAGTGCTGAATAACCCAACGATTGGCGTGGGCGACATTAACTTTTGGCATCCGAATGCAGCGGAAGAAGTAGAAGCCATTCCGGCTACGTGGGGAAATGGCATCATCTTCAGTATAGAACTCGAACAGGTAATTAGAACCGCAGGAAAGAGAAAAAAACTTATAAATTTGGAAAAAGTAGCAAAAGAGATTGCCATTCAAGAGTTTGAAACATTTTTGCTAAGTTTGAAAACCGAGTTAAGAACTATATTACACGAAGTCATCTACCTTCAATCTTATTTAAACATCATTCAAACAAATCAAAAATCTGTAGAAACACTCGTTGAAAGCTATAAAACGAATCTCAGTAGAGGTAATGTGGCAAAGGGCGAATTAATACGGCTTCAATCCTCCTTAATTGAATTGGAAGCTGAGGCTAATGAGATTCAAACAGAGCTTAATGATCAGTATAAGGAACTTAAAGTTTTGCTGAATATTCCGCCTCAAACACAAATTTCGATAGTGCCGACGACTGCCACGACTAAAAATCCCAATGATATTTCGTTGATAGATTTGTTTGAAATGGCAAAAAAATTCCGTCCTGAGTTTTTGTTATCGGATTTGGATATTCAATATCAAGAAAGACTTTTGAAATATGAGAAAGCACAACGTTCGCCCGACATTGCGCTAAGTGTAAATTATGACCGTTACGGCGGCGTGTGGAAAAACTTTTTCGGAATTGGTATCAGTTTGGATATTCCTATGTTCGACCGAAATCAAGGAAATATTAAAATAGCAAAACTAAGCATAGATCAAGCCAACTATAATGCCGAACATCAAAAAAATGAAATTCAACATGAAATTGCGACATTTTATAACAACTATAAAATAAACTACCATTTCTATAAAAAACACACCGAGAACGATTTTTCGGAAAATTTGGATGATATGTTTGAAGTATATACCCGCAATTTTTTGAATAGAAATATCAGTATGCTTGAATATCTTGATTTTATGGAGGCTTATAGAACCACCAAACAGGTGATTCTTACCGCGAAAAAGAATCTGGATACGAGCTTTGCGGAACTTCAATTTAGTGTAAATAATGAAATTAAATAGTATGTTTTTTGAGCATTTCACTAACTTGAGCTCCTACGGAGTTCTTGCAGATAAATCACCTAATCCAATAACACAGAAGGTGTTAAATATGAATAACCCCGAGTAAGCGCAGCGTAACTCGGGGCAGAGAAACACCCTCTCACACCCACAACCCCATTGGGGTTGAACATAATCATCAAAAAAACAAAAAAATGAAAAAACAAATCACCATAATTTTAATAGGAGTAATAACCTTAATTTCTTGCAACAGCAAGAATACAGAAAATGGCATCATCAATCAAGCATTCCTTGAAAATGTAAAAACCGTTAAAGCCGTTTTAAGCAATCAAGAACAAGAATTGCTTTTAACCGGCAAAGTGGAAACCGACCCCGACAGAATCATCAGTTATGTACCTTTAATTAGCGGAATTGTAGAAAAAACACATTTCTCATTAGGCGATAAAGTGCGCAAAGGACAACCGTTGCTCGATATGCGCAGCACAGAATTAAGTGCGTTGCAAGCCGAAAAAACAACTCTCGAAGCCGAAGAAAAGGTAGCTGAACGGGAGTTAAAAACAGCACAATCGTTGTTCGAAGATAAAATGCTGTCGGAGCAGGAATTATTAGAAGCAAAAGCAAAATTGCAGCAAATACGGGCAGAATTAAGCAGAATTAAATCGGATATGAACATGTATGGAGCCGACAAAGGAAACGGAATTTTTACGGTACATGCCCCGATGAGTGGTTATATTATACACAAGAAAGCCTCTCCGGGCACTATGATTTCACCGGAAAGTGATGAAGTTTTCACCATTGCCGATTTAAGTACCGTGTGGGTCATTGCCAACGTTTACGCCAGCAATCTGCTTTGTGTGCGAGAAGGCATGGATGTGGAAATGACTACATTCTCCTACCCTAACGAAAAATTTCATGGCAAAATAAACGCACTCTCTCAGATTTTCGATCCGGAAGAGCGCGTTTTAAAAGCAAGAATAGTAATGGATAACAAAGATTTAAGACTAAAACCGGAGATGTCCATGTTAATTACGCTCAAAGATAAAACCGCACAATATCTAATAGCAATTCCTTCCGATGCGCTTATTTTCGACAATAACCAATATTTTGTAGTGGTTGAAGAAAGCATGGGGAGTTTTGCCATTAGAAACGTTATTCCTCAAGGATACAATAATAAAACCTCGTACATCGCATCCGGATTGTTGGAAGGCGAAAGTGTAGTGGTGAAAAATCAGTTATTAATTTATTCAGGATTAAAGGAGGAGTAATTTATGCAAAAAATCGTAAAAAACATCATAGCTTTCTCTCTCAAAAACCATGTATTCATACTTTTTTTGACGGTATTATCAGTTATTATCGGTGTTGCGTGCTATATAAACACGCCAATAGAAGCGTATCCCGATGTAACCAACACACGTGCGCGGATCATTACACAATGGCCCGGACGAAGCGCCGAAGAAGTGGAAAAATTTATCACCCTTCCCATCATGCGCGAAATGAATACAATACCACGAAAATCGGACGTACGCTCCACTTCTTTGTTTGGTCTATCAGTAGTTACCGTTATTTTTGAAGACGATGTGGACGATTTTTATGCCCAACAGTACGCCGCCAATCGGATGCAAGGCTTAGCTTTGCCCGAAGGCGTCGAAACGGAAATAGAACCGCCATCGGGTGCAACAGGCGAAATTTACCGCTATGTTTTAAAAAGTGATTTGCCTATTCGTGAAGTTTCGGCAATTAACGAATGGGTGGTGAAACGCGAATTGCTCTCCGTGCCGGGTGTAGCTGATATCGTTACGTTTGGTGGCGAAGAGAAAATATATGAAATACAAGTAAATCCTGTGGAACTTTTTAATTATGGCTTATCACCTTTGGAAGTATTTGAAGCCGTGTCGAATAGCAATATCAATGTGGGTGGCGATGTCATTCAAAAAGGGTCACAGGCGTATGTGGTGCGCGGTTTGGGCTTATTAGAAAGTATTGAAGACATTGAGAATATTTTGATTGACGTGAGAGGTAGCTCACCCATTCGTGTAAAAGAAGTTGCCACAGTTAACATTTCGTCAAAACCGCGCCTGGGACAAGTCGGTTTAAATGAGGAAGATGATGTGGTACAAGGCATTGTAGTTATGCTCAGAGGAGAGAATCCAAGCGAAGTCATCAATCGGCTTAAAGAGAAAATTGCCGAACTTAACGATCGAATCCTTCCGGAAGATGTTCAAATTGTGCCTTTTATGGATAGGACAAAACTTGTAAATACTACCGTTCAAACCGTACTCAAAAATATGCTAATAGGCATTTTATTAGTTTCTATTGTGGTTTTTCTTTTTCTTTATAATTGGCGTGTATCACTTATCGTTGCTTCGGTAATCCCATTGTCGTTTCTTTTTGCCATTACTATGCTTCGCATTCAAGGGCTGCCTGCCAATTTAATTTCGATGGGTGCTTTGGATTTCGGATTGCTGTTAGAGGGAACTTTAGTGATTGCGGAAGTGGTCTTTGTAGCATTGCTCCAAAAATCTGAACAACTGGGAGACAGGTTTAAAAATTACTCTAAAAGTGGGCTTATTAAAAATAGCGCCGGCTCGGTGGGTTCCTATATTTTCTTTGCACAATTGACCTCCATTGTAGCATTAATTCCCATTTTTGCCTTCCAAAAGGTTGAAGGAAAGATGTTTTCACCACTCGCCTTTACGTTGGGATATGCGCTTATCGGTTCACTGATTTTCTCATTAACTTATGTGCCGGTAATGTGTAAACTGATGCTTACCAAAAAACCGCTCAAAGAAAAAAGCAATCTAATTACACGAACATTAACCAACTGGATGACATCATTATACAATCTATCTTGCCGCTATCGCCTCACTACAATTATTATTTTTCTTGTGGTATTTGGAGGTTGTTTGTTGCGATTTATGTTTTGGGGAACAGAATTTATTCCCAGTATGAACGAAGGGGCGATTTATGTACGTGCCACTTTACCTAACAGCGTAAACCTCGATGAAAGTGTGCGTATTACCAAAGAGATGAAAGCAAAACTCCAAAAATTTGACGAGGTCGATTTTATTCTTACTCAAACAGGACGTCCAAATGATGGCACCGATCCGACCGGATTTTTTAATATCGAATTTCATGCAGAATTGAAACCTAAAAAAGAATGGAATCGTAAAGTATCTAAAAATGAATTAATCAATCAAATACATGATTCATTGTCTATTTATCCGGGTATAATTCTCGCTTTTTCCCAACCCATTCAAGATAATGTGGAAGAGTATGTTGCAGGGGTGAAAAGCGCTCTTGTTATTAAGATTTTTGGCAACGACCTTCACGAATTGGAAGCTACTGCCGATAAGATTGCAGGAACAATCAAAGGCGTGCGAGGTATTGAAGATGTGAACGTTTTCCGTTCCATAGGTTTGCCCGAATTGCAGATCAGACCGCAAGAAGTAAGAATGGCGCAATATGCGATTTCTATGGCAGACGCACAAGCAGTTATAGAAATGGCTATCGGTGGAAAAGCGGCTACCACTTTCTATGAAAACGAACGTACTTTCGATGTAATGTTGCGTTTTGAACAACAATTCCGTAGTGACGAGCAAAAAATTGGCGATATGCTGATTCCCACGATGGACGGCAAGCAAGTGCCTCTCAAAGAAATTGCAGATATCGAGTTTGTTACGGGTCCCGCATTTATCTACCGCGAAGGAAGTAGCCGATACGTTGGAGTAGGCTTTAGTGTTCGCGATCGCGACCTCGGTTCAGCTATTCGTGAAGCACAAAAGAAGTTGTCAGCTCTCAGTTCTCAGTTTTCAGACACTGTCAACTGTCAACTGAAAACTGAAAACCACAAGATCGTATGGGCAGGCGAATTTGAAAGCCAACAGCGAGCGACTCAGCGGCTTACGATTGTTGTTCCGGCTGTATTACTTTTATTATTGTTTCTATTTTATATGAATTTCGGCACGGTAAAAGACACCTTAATTGCCGCAAGTGCATTCCCTTACGCTTTTATCGGCGGATTTATTTCATTATGGATTTCCGGAATTCCGTTCGGCATATCGGCAGGCATCGGTTTTGTAATTTTATTCGGAATTATCGCAACCAATTCAATTTTACTCACTTCTACAATGAAAACGCTATGGCAACAAAACCGTGATCTCAAATTTGCCACCAACGAAGCGGTGCGTATCCGTTTGCGCGCGCTGCTAATGATTACGCTGATGGGTTCGGTAGGTTTACTTCCGGCAGCCATCTCAACAGGCATGGGCTCCGAAATTCAAAAACCGTTGGCAATTATGATTGTAGGTGGAATTTTATTCTGTTTGATACTTTCGATTACGGTGTTGCCGCAGGTGTTTTATTATGCGTATCGGAAAGATAAAAAGTAATATTTAAAACGGGGCTTTTGATACAGTCCCGTTTTACATTTTTTTCGAAGATGCCATATTCCTAATGCTTCACTACTTTCATAGTTTCACCATTTATTTGAAGAAAATAAATGCCTGCCGGATAAGACGAAATATCTATTTTGTAATCGGATGATGTCGTGATAAGGTGATGAAATGATAGCTTTCTTCCGTAAATATCAAAAATTGCTATATTTTCAATTTTTATTTTTTCACTTTTAATTGTCAACTGTCCTGTGGTTGGATTAGGGTAAACATAGTAAAATGATCTTTCCGGAAAATCTACTATACTTAGGTCTTCTGTCATTCGGAACGTAACACTGGTAGGGATATGATCAGAAGTAGTAGTATAATAATTGGGTATGGTTTGAGTGGCGGAAAATTCTCTAAATATACTGTTATTTAAATAATTATCAAATAATTCATTTGAAATAATAATATGGTCAACCGTATTTAAATTTGCGGTTATACCTCTATAGTTATTAATGTCATCCATAAAATTTTTGTAAGGAGAGATTCCGCCGCAAGTATAGCAAATTGTGCCTTTCAAGTAATCATTAAAATCGCCGATAATCACTATTCTTTTAGTGTTATAAGCACTACCGTCGAGTAAATCTTTCAATCCGATGGAAGCGTCTCTGCGGCGCGTGTAACTTACTTCATCTGCGAATGCTTTAGCATGAATATTAATAAACGAAATGGGAATTTGCCGGTTATCTACTACTAAATTTACTTCGTACAAAGCAGGGAATCGCCCGCTTGCCCAACTATAAGAACTGCCACCATCTTTAATCAGCGAAGCATTGATGAAGTTTACTTTTGATTTTTTATATACAATTCCTTGATTTTGACTGCAGTTATTCGTGTTCCAAGGTACAATTTCCCCTTCCCATTCACTGCCAAGTCGCTTAACAAGCGTGTCAATGGTGGTGTACATATTACTTGTGCCCACTTCTTGCAATGCCACAAGGTCGGAATTCATTGTTTTAATCATTGAAACCACGTTGTTTATTTGTAGTTCTCTATCTTTTGGACCATTGGTAAGACAGCTAAGCCATTCTACATTCCAGGTTGTAATTTTGAAATCTGTAAAATTGGAAGTTTTTACACCCGACTCGCCATAATAAGAAACAGCGTATTGCGCTACTGCATGATGTAGGGATAAAGAAGCAAATAGAAACCAAAGAATTAGAAGTGTAGAGTTTTTTTTCAAATGCATATTCATAATAGTATTTTTGAGGCTGCAAAGATACATTACGAAGGGGCGTTTGTCAAGGGGAAAGTGATTTTTTTGATTTTTTAACAACGCAAATAATAAAAACTAAAACATTTCCTTAACCTCTCTATCTACCTCCAAGTACTCCTCAATAGTTCTAGGTCGGGAAAAAGGAATATTACTCAATGCTTTCTCAATAATTCTTGAAATATCGGTAAATTTAATCTTTTCGTTCAAGAATTGCGCCACTGCCACTTCATTCGCCGCATTTAACACGCAAGGTTTGTTGCCGCCTTCTTTTGAAGCATGGTAAGCCAATGATAAACAAGGAAAAGTTTCCATATCAGGATCTTCAAAAGTAAAAGTAGAAAAATCTGCAAATGAAAAACGTGGAAATTCACTTGTCAATCTTTGAGGAAAAGTAAGCGCATATTGAATCGGCAGCTTCATATCAGGTAGTCCCAATTGCGCTTTTATAGAACCGTCCGTAAATTGAACCAATGAGTGAATGATGGATTGTGGGTGTACAATCACTTCTATTTTATCTAAATCTATGTTAAATAACCATTTGGCTTCAATCACTTCTAAACCTTTGTTCATTAACGTAGCGCTGTCAATCGTAATTTTATTGCCCATATTCCAATTAGGATGTTTGAGCGCCTGCTCGCAAGTTACTTTTTCAAGCTCTGCCATTGTTTTTCCTCTAAAAGGACCGCCCGAAGCAGTAAGGATAATCTTTTCAACCACATTGCCATGTTCGCCGATAAGGCATTGAAAGATAGCGGAATGTTCGGAATCCACAGGAATGATGGGCACATTTTTTTCTCTTGCTTTTTGCATCATCAATTCGCCGGCAACTACCAAGGTTTCTTTATTGGCAAGCGCCACCGGAATTTCATTTTCAATAGCGCTATACACCGGTGCGAGTCCGGCAATACCCACAATGCACGAAAGCGCCATATCAATGCTATTCATTGACATGCAATCTACTAAAGATTGTAAACCTGCAAAAACTTTACAATCTTCTTTTGCCAACGCATTTTTTACTTTTTCATAATGTTGCTCATCAATAATAACCACCACATTAGGCTTATATTTAATCGCTTGCTGAATGAGTAAATCGCTATTGGAATTTGCAGATAATAATTCAACCTCAAACAGATCCGGAAATTGATCCATAACTTGCAGGGCTTGCGTCCCCATTGAGCCGGTAGAACCGAGAAGTGCGATACGACGTTTCAAAATGGTAATTGGTTTAGTGTGGTAAATTAATATTAAAAAGATTTGATTTATAAGCGAACTTTACGAATATTGTGAATTTTACTAATACTTGAAGCTGAATGAATAATATCCAATACCTCAATACGTGTGATTGTAATCCGATAGATAATCAGGTGTGCATCAAGAATAATATTGCGATACACACGATTTTTTGTTGACAGATAACGACATTCGGGGTATGCCATATAGAATTCGCAAAGCGTGTCTAAAGATTGCCTTATTCGTTGCATGTAAAATTCTGCTTGAAAGTATCCAAAAGTTTCGATAGTATAATCGTAAATATGTTTACGACTTATCTTAAACTTTTCACTAACTACATACGGCTTGCAAGATACTCCTTCTTCCATAGTTCAAATTCTTTGTCAGCTTCTTCAATTGTATAAAATGACTCTTTTTCAATACGATGAAAATGTTCCCACCATTCCTCTTGGGTACCATGAAAAGGGATATTAGGGTTCCATTCATTAGGGAACTGTGTTTCAGCAATTGTTGCTTTATAAGCAATAGCCGACTCGTCAACAGTCATCGGTTTATCTTTCAAAATTTTATACGATTTATTCGACATGAATCTATAATTAATACTTCTCCGCGAAAGTAATATAAAACATTAATAAAGTATTGAATACCGAAAAAAATGTTTTCTTTGCGATTATAAAACATCTTAATTATTATAAAAAGAAGTATCGTTTTATGAAGAAAAAAATTAACCTAAAAGAATATTTTGAAGCTATGAAACTTAAAATTAACGATCTGAATATTAGAATTTTTCATTTTAATATGGTTCAAGTAAACACGTTCGTTTGTTATGATGAAACAAAAAACGGTGTGATTGTAGATCCCGGAATGTGCTCGAAAGAGGAAGAACAAATGTTACTCGATTTTATTACAAAAGAAAACATTGAAATTAAGTTTATTATTAACACGCATCCTCATATTGACCATGTGTTGGGCAACGATTTTTGTGTAAAAACATTCAAGGCTCCGTTAGTAATGCACGAAGCGGGATTACCTATTTATACAAATTCTGCGAGCTATGCGGTTAGTTTTGGATTTCCGATATCCGATTATCCGACATCCGATATTTTTGTAAACGACGAAGATACCTTGAGTTTTGGAAACCAAGTTTGGAAAGTGATCTACACGCCCGGACACGCCGATGGTAGTATTTGTTTATACGATGAAAAAAATAAATTCGTCATTGTAGGCGATGTGCTGTTTATGGGAAGTATCGGCAGAACCGATTTACCTACCGGAAACTTCCATCAACTCATGCAAAATATTAAAGAAAAGCTGCTTACACTTGGCGATGATATTTTAGTAATTCCCGGACACGCCGAAACCACCACCATTGGCGCCGAGAAAATGAACAACCCCTACCTCTAAACCATTAACCACTAATCATTAATCACTAACCACTAATAACCATGTTAGAAAATTTAGAAGAAGGTTTTGAACGCCGAGATGTGTACGATAAAGAAACTATTGAGTTGTTAGCCGATAGCTATCGGAATATGATCATCGCATCTAAAGAAGATCCTGAGCGTGAAGGACTGAAAGATTCACCCACCCGTGCAGCAAAAGCATTTCAATATTTGATACATGGCTATGGATTAAATCCACATGAAATATTAGGAGAAGCTTTGTTCGCAGAGAGTTCCAAACAAATTATAGTGGTAAAAGATATTGAAATATATTCGCTTTGCGAACATCATTTATTGCCTTTTTTTGGTAAAGCGCATGTGGGCTATATTCCCAACGGAAAAATTTGCGGATTGAGCAAAATTCCCCGTGTGGTAGATGCCTTTGCGCGCCGACTACAACTTCAAGAGCGACTCACCGCACAAATTAAAGATTGCGTTCAAGAAGTACTCGATCCCATTGGCGTAGCCGTGGTTATTGAGGCGCAACACTTGTGCATGTCCATGCGTGGCATTCAAAAACAAAACTCAGTAACCACTACTTCTGAGTTTAGCGGTGCGTTTCTTAAAAACTTCAATACCCGTCAGGAATTTATGCATTTGATTGGGACGAAATTGCATTAAAGGAACCTCTAACAATTACATAGCCATTTCTTAGTGTTCTGCAACACAACGTACCGAGCTACCAGCTGCACGGCTGCTGTAGAGGAAGTATAGGTAGGTATCGTAAAAGTACAAACAGGATGCATCAGCACCATTAGTACTACTACTACCGTAGAATCCATGCGTACCCACATAGACTAAGGCACCATTGAGGTTGCTGTGGAAACCTGCGGCGGGCAGAAACAGAATGTTAGTACCGCTACCAAAATAGCGGCCAGAAACAGGAGTAGTAGTCCATTGACCATCGCCAAGCATAGCAAGTTCGGTTTTGGTAGGCAGACGCCAACCGTCAGGACAAGGATCATTTACCGTTTTTACGGGAACAGCTTCACTACCTGAATTCCAAAGAGTATCGTTTTGAGGAGTGCGCCAATCAAAAGGGAAAGCATTTTGTTTTATAAACTTGCCGTAAGCGGCGTGTGTATTTACAATTTGCCCATGTTCATCAAAATTTTCTGAACCGCTTACTATACCATTTTGATTACTTATATTATTGGTTGGATAATTGGGACTTGTGCGTTGCTCATGCCCATCGCCTGCGCGTCCCCACTGGAAAAGTGCTCCGTGATCTTCAGGTTTTCCTACAAATTTGCCGTGGGCAGCTAAGTTGCGTGTTGCCCATTTTACACCGTTAATGATTACACCTTCATCAATAAAAGTTGTGGAGTCAATACTGCTGAATATAAGTCCGCCAGGCATTTCAAAAAAATGCAAATAGGTGACACCTCCCTTTATCGCTATAAAGTTGCCGTTTGATTCTAAAGTGTAGGTTACATCTTTTTCAAGTGTTTTTGTCCATTCGCCTGCTTTTATAGAACGACTGACACCTTGTGCATTTGTTATACAAACCGGTAAAAGTGCAAGGATTAAAATTGATATTGTCTTTTTCATTTTTGTTTCCTCCTATTATTTAATAATTTTTACCTTACGTGCTCCTATCTGCACAACATACACACCTTTGGGCAATGCCGAAAGGTTGATTTGAGCAGTGTCGGCATAACTTTCAATGCCGGCAACCCATGCACCAATAATGGAATAGACATTCACCTTGCCCACAGTTTGCGCAGCAGTTATGTGCAATATACCACCATAGAAATAAGCCTTAAAATATTCTGTATCAACATTTTTCACAATACTGACATCGCGTTGTTCAAAATTCATCGTATTAATATCATCAAACAGATATATACGGTTGAGTACAGGATTAGCAGGAAAAATAATCATAACCATATTGTTCAAAATTTGCACTATGCCGCCTTCAAACGAGAAGTCATCTGTTTTTATAGTGCCTTGTGAAGTGTATTCCACTGTCAAGAACTTTTCCTGGGTTTGCGCTTGGGCTACCCAAAGTGCGCCGCACAAAAGGAGTGCCGCAAAGAAGAGTTGTTTTTTCATTGTTTTACTATTTTGGTGTCATTAATTTTTTATGTGAATTGAGGGGCGAAGGTAGTCTTTTTTTAAATTAAAAAGAAATTCGTATAAGAAATATTCTACCTTCGCGGTTTGAATTTTTTATATCATTTTTACCATAACGCATTGTTAACAAATAATTTACCATGAATCTTAGCACTGAAAACATTTTATTAATCGGCTCCGTACTTTTGTTTTTTTCCTTACTTACGGAAAAAGTCCCCAAAAAATTTGGGATTCCGATATTATTACTGTTTATTTCCATAGGCATGTTAGCCGGTTCGGACGGCATCGGAAGAATTCACTTTGATGATCCGCACACGGCGCAATTTATTGGAATGATGGCGTTAGCCATCATTCTGTTTTCCGGCGGAATGCACAGCAAATATAAGGAAATAAAACCTGTAATGCTTCCCGGCGTGTTACTAGCAACACTGGGAATAATACTAACAACTTTATTTACAGGACTATTTATTTTTTGGCTAACCAATCATTTTTTTGAAAAATTTACTTTTACGCTATTTGAATCTCTTTTGCTTGCTTCTGTAGTGGCATCTACCGATGCAGCTGCTGTGTTTTCGATACTACCCAAAGGGATGCGCCTGAAATATCATTTGCGACATTTGCTCGAGTTGGAAAGCGAAAGCAATGACCCTATGGCTTATATGTTAATGATCACCTTCTTGCCATTGGTGCAGCATCAAGGACATTCCGCACTTTGGATTGTAGGCATCTTTTTTTATGAATTATTTGCCGGCTTGTTGTGCGGTTTTCTGTTGGGAAAAGCTACGGTGAAGATTATAAATAAGATAAACATGAGCAATCACGCCCTCTACCCTATCCTATTGATTATCATGTTTTTCGTTTTATTTTCAGTAACAGAATTTATCCATGGAAACGGATTTTTAGCTGTTTATATCGGAGGAGTTATTGTTGGTAATTCTAAATTGATGCACAAACGTTCTTCCAAGAGTTTTTTCGATGGTTTTACTTGGTTTGCACAAATTACTATGTTTCTTACGTTAGGGTTATTGCTCAACCCTTCGGAATTGCTTCCTGTTGCCGGCTTAGCATTAGTCATAGGAATATTTATGATTATTTTTGCGCGTCCATTAGCTGTTTGGGGTTGCCTATTCCCTTTTAGAGCGATACCTCCTAAAGCAAAGTTCTATGTATCTTGGGTGGGTTTGCGGGGCGCCGTCCCTATTATTTTTGCCACCTATTTACTTGCTGCAAACATTGAGCATGGAAGAATCATGTTTAACATTGTTTTCTTCATCACCCTGCTTTCATTGTTAGTTCAAGGCACGCTGGTTCCTTTTGTAGCGCGCGCCCTTGGGCTGGTAGAACCGAAACCGTTGCAACTTATGCCGACATTTGATACGGAAGCTGAAGAAGAGACAAAAACCGCTATGTCGGAAATTGTTATAAGAAAACAGAGTTTAAAGGAAGGTGATTGCTTATTGGATATGCCTGTTCCTGAAAACACAAGAGTAGTAGTGGCTAAACGAGGAGATCATTATTTTATTCCCAAAGGCAATACTAAGTTAGAGCCACGAGATATATTGTATATTATTTCAGATGATGAAGAAGGGTTACGCGAAGCTTGCGGGAAACTGGGAATTAGACATTATCATTTGCGGAAACAAAAATGATAAGGTAGAGACGCAATGCATTGCGTCTCTACCTGCTAAAAAATTGACAATTGTTGTACTGTCTTTGGTTGATAAAATTTCATTCGGGAGTTTATTTCCAGTTTAATGCATAATTCCTGAAACGTTTCTTTTAATATTTTGTAATTAGGGCTGAAACATTCGTATTGTTCTCCAAAATGGGATTGGTATTTTTCTTTTAATTCTGTAAAGTCGTTATCCAAAGCGTTGTAAAAATATTCCCGTGAACCTTTACGCAATGTTACCCCGAACATGGGAAGAATATAGGAGGCGCCCGATTCTTTGGCGTGCTGCATAATTGCCGTAAGATTTTTCGTTGTATCGTTAATAAATGGAAGTACCGGCATTAATGTTACGCCGGTATAAATGCCTTTTTCCGCTAACGATTTCATTGCTTTAAATCTTTCGGAAGTTGGAGGTGCATGAGGTTCTATCTTTTGCGAAAGTGTATCATTTGCCGTTGTGATGGTGAAACTTACAGCGGCGTAAATTTTTGAAATATCTTGTAAAATATCTGTATCCCGTTCGGGCAAACTACTTTTGGTGATAATATGAATAGGAAATTTATTGTTCGCTATGATTTTCAATGCTTTACGAGTTATTTGCAACTCTTTTTCAATGGGCATATAAGGATCGTTCATGGAGCCGGTGCCAATGGTAGCTCTATTTTTCTTTTTGGAACGAAGTTCTTTAACCAGTAAATCTAAGGCATTTTTCTTTACCGAAATGTTGGAAATATCGTTTATTCCGTAACATTCGCTTCTGGTGTCGCAATAAATACAGCCATGTTGGCAACCTCGATAAAGGTTCATGCTGTAGGTAATGCCAAAGTACGGGTCTTCGGTTTTAAGTTTGGAAAGTATACTTTTGGCTTCGATGTATTGAATCATGTTTCTGTGTAAATCCGTGCCATCTGTGTTCTTTTTAAGACAGTTTCACCGAAATTTCGGCAAAGATAATATTTTCGATCATCCTATTTAAACAAAAAACATTTTCTTCGCCAAAATCTCCGAGTAGTGGAAAACAAATCGAAAACCTGGAATTTATGGCATGGTTGTCACAAGATTAGCGCGGGATGCTTGCATTGCTACGTCTATCGTGGCGATGCAAAACGTAATGTGGACAGTAGCATTGTAGCAAAAACCAAAAGCTTTGATTTACCCATTCAAAAGAAACGAAACGGCGAGTATAAAATACCGTCCGGAACATTCGTTTATGTCTGTTTTACTTCCGATTTTTTTGTAAAAGATGCCGATCCATGGCGGGCAGAAGCATGGGAAATGATACGACTTCGAAACGATCTGAAATTTTTGATGATTACCAAACGGATTGACCGCCTGCAAACATCATTACCCAATGATTGGGGTGATGGCTACGAACATGTAACTATTTGTTGTACTATTGAAAACCAAGAGCTCACAGATTATCGTCTCCCTATTTACGAAGCAGCTCCGATAAAACATAAAGTGCTCATCTGCGAACCGTTATTAGAGCGAATTGATTTACGCTCTTATAATATCGGTTCATGGATAGAACAAGTAGTTGTCGGCGGTGAATCCGGTAATGAAGCACGCCCGTGTTACTACGATTGGGTAATGGAAATTCGAGACGTTTGCGTGGAAAACAAAGTTTCGTTTTGGTTCAAACAAACCGGTGCAAAGCTTGTAAAAGATGGGCGTTTGTATCGTATCAATCGGCAATTTCAACACTCACAGGCGAGAAAGGCAGAAATTAATATCAAATTTTAATAATAAAAAAAGGATAATCAGGGAGAAACAGAAAATTATTATCAAAAAAAAGCGTTTCTTTGCAGGTTATATATTTATCTGTGTAATAGTATGCTAAAAAAGATAACGAAGGGGATTCTCAAAATTATTCTTTGGATAATTGGAGTATTTATTACTCTCAATTTGCTTATTGTTACACTTCTTTTTGTTCCTCCCATTCAACAGTTTGTAATTTCAAAAGTATCAAACCTTCTTACCAATATTACCGGAGGGGAAATTACTATGGATAGGATTTATCTTTCCCCGTTTTTTACGCTTACAGCTAAAAATTTCGCGATTAAAGATCATCATTATAATAACATGATCTTTGCTACTACGCTTAAAGGAAGAATCAATTTCGTAAAAACCGGCAGAAATCAAGTAACTTTATCTTTTGCAAAACTTAATAATGGAGAGGTAATGCTACGTAAATATGCAGGTGAAGATGCCGTAAATATTGCCATTTGGGCAGAGGGATTTAAAAAAGAAGAAAAAAAAGAGCCAAAATTTAAGTTGTTATTTGAAAGTATCGTACTTGATGATGTTCGGTTTGTATTTATAAATGATGACAAACGCCTATACAAAGATGACAACACCATAGATTATGCTTTTTTTGAATTGCAACATATTAAGCTTGATGTAGATAATTTTTTAGTTTTTGGTCCCGATATTTCCTGCAAAATTAATTCGCTTACACTATCGCAACATACGGGTTTTGAAATTTCAAGCTTTACCGGAAATTTTCGTATCTATCGTGAAGGTTTGCTGTTAGACGGCTTACACTTCACTACTCCAAACAGTATATTTACCGGAGATTTCGCTTTTCGATATAGCGACTTCCCTGATTATTCCGATTTTGTAAATCTTATTAATTTTGATACGAAAGTGAAAAGTGCAAGCATCGCCATGCAGGATGTTATCTATTTTGCTCCGGCACTTAAAGGCATGGATAATCAGTTTGTTTTTTCAGGACACGTGGGAGGTACCGTTAACCATCTGAAAACCAAAGATGTTTATCTTAAATACAAGTTTCAAACGTATTTCTCAGGAAATCTTGCTATCGAAAACATCTTAGATTTCAAAAACAGCATTTTCGATGTGTATGCAAAAGATGCTAATATTAATTTTTCAGAACTGACTCAATTTAAACTTCCTAAAAGTAAAACAATAAATCTTCCACCGGAAATAAGAAAATTAACTTACTCTAGAATACGCGGAAACTACAGGGGCTCTTTAACAAAATTTAACACTGATCTTTTTGTGCAAACCAACTTAGGAACAGTACAAACGAAAATTACCACAACCTCAAGAGAAAACACACTTCTTTATTCAGGAACTATTGCATGCAATAATTTGGAATTAGGAAGAATTTTAAATCAACCTAAATATTTGAATAGAGTCAGCTTACGAAGCGTTTTTGAAGGAAACGCCGCGCAAACAAAAAATATAAAAGATCTATTCTCCTCTATTTCATTAAGGATGCGAGGAAATATTACCCATATTGATATTTGTGGATACTCATTAAAAGATGTTAATTTTAATGGAAATTATATTCAACAACAAGTAAGTCTTGCTGCCAAAAGCACGGATTCTTTGGCTTCCTTTAACGTGAAAGGAAATATTAAATTTGCAAATGCACTTCCTACAATCGCTGCGTCATTAACACATGTTGATATAAAACTCTATGAGTTTTTCTCGCATTTTCCGCATCATATAGACTCAGTTTCTGCTGAAGGCTTTGATAAATTGATTCACAAAGTGCAGCAAACACCTAATTTGGAGTTCACTATGGATTCTATTGCGATTGTCATGAGTGGAACGCAATTTGAAAATTTTAACGGTTATGTCAGCATTGACTACGCCAGGTTAACAAACAGAATAAAGACTTCACGTATAGATTGGTTTCGTCTTAATGCCATCAATAAACCTAATTCTCACCATCAGTATCAAATTCATTCCAATGCTTTTAATGCTTCTTTAAAAACAAATTATAATTTTAAAGATCTTATTACAACTGCTATAGAAGCAGCACATTATCATTTGCCGGAGATGTTTATTGGTAATAACGAGATGAAAAAAATATCTTGCACCGATTCTATGCAATTTATTGATATTGACATTCAAACTTATTATACACGAAATCTTTCTGATTTACTTTTCCCTAAGTTAAATCTTGGACGAAACGCGTCTATTTATGTTCATTTGGGGAAAACAAGAAATGAGGATTCTTTTAACTTTTCTTTCCCTCAAGTTGATTATGCCGGAATAGGAAAAGTGAACAATTTGAAAGCAAACGGAAAAATAAACAAAGAACAGTTGCTGGCAATACAACTTCAATGTGATTCTATAACCATTTACCAAAAAAAAGGGAACAATCTGACTTTTTCGAGCATTGAGGTAGGAACAAGTAGTGATAAAAAAGAGATTAAATTTACGACCTCATGGCATAATCCGCCAACCTTTTCCGTTAGTGGATTAAATTCTTTCGATGGGTTGCTTTTTAGCGATATACCTCATCTTTTATCTCTTAAAGTAACTGATTCCAAGCTATTTCTTCGTGAATCCATGTGGCAGTTTGTAGGAGATGATAATATTATTAGCTTTGGAGAACAGAGATATTTGTTTGACCATTGCATTTTGGCTTCCGATGTTGGAAAGATAAGTGTAAATGGCGAAATATCAAAACGTTCGGATAAAGAATGTAACATCCAATTAGAAAACTTTGATATTTCGTTAGTAAATAGTTTGACTTCAAGAATGGGTATGACTTTCGGAGGTGATATGTCGCTTGCAGCCACCATTACTCCTAATATTGATCATTTTAGGGTAAGAGGGCAAACTTTTGTAAAAAACTTTGTTTTTAATGAAGAGCTTATGGGAGATCTGTTTTTGAATGCACGGATTTTAAATGACGGAGAACCACACTTCAACGGAGGGATCCTGTCAAGTAGCGATAGTTTATATATTGATCTTTCAAATTTTACCTATTACGATTATTTAGCTTTACCCAATAAAATTATAATGCTAAGCGGCAGATGGTTCAACAAAGAAAAAGAGCTTCGAGTACGTGCCGAAATGGACACTTTGAGAATTGGTTTTTTGTCGCCTTTCCTCGCTTCGTTCAGCAATGTGGTTTCCGGAGAAGCCTCCGGAGTTTTGGATTTTATTATGAACCGTGATTCACTTTATTTTGACGGCAAAGTGCGTGTTAAAAATGCAAAATTAGGCATCACTCCTTTAAATACCGTTTATTACATTACAGATCAGGAAATTTTGTTTAACCGCGAAGGAATAGATTTTAATCAAGTGCTCCTCACAGATAAGTTTAATAATGCAGCCACCCTATCAGGATTTGTGCATCATACTAAGTTTAAAGATTTTAGAATAGACTTGAATATTGCCACCCCAAGAATTATGGTGTTAAACACGCCACGCAGAACAGATGACCCGTTTTTTGGCGATGGTTTTGTTTCCGGTGATGTTTCCATTCGAGGCGATACAAGGCAGCTCGATTTTACAAGCCGTAATATTAGGACGTTATCCGGTTCCATCATCACATTCCCTCTAAGTTCGGCAAGTACGGTATCTTCATCGCAAGGCATCTATTTTGTACAAAGCGCTGCAAACAAGGAGAATACTACTGAACGCGTTCGACAATCAAATACCATATTGAATTTTGATTTTATGTTTGATATTACGAGAGATGCCGATGTAAAATTGGAATTAGACCCCATTGATGGATTGTTAAGATGCAAAACATCAGGCAGACTGCACTTAACCTATAATTCTAATTTCGGCAATATAAATCTTGATGGAATATTAGCTATTGTAAGTGGAAGGTTTAACATGTCGCTTAGAAATTTCTTCCCTCGAGATTTTACTATCGTAGAAGGTGGCACTATCTCATTTTCAGGCCCGCTCACCTCAGCGCAATTAGATGTGAGTGCGCTTTACCAAAGAGCGGCTTCGTTAACTTCATTAAGTGGTTCGCTCAGTAATATCGGGCGTACAGACGTTCAGGCATTTTTAGGATTAACCGGTAATTTAATGAATCCTACCCCAACATTTACGTTCGCTTTCCCAAGATTAGTCGATAGAGAACAAATGCAAGTTTTTTCGGTATTAAACACTGAAAATCAGCAAACTATGATTCGTCAATTTTTCTCGTTTGTGTTTTTGAATACTTTTATAAATGCTGAATCGGATATGACTGCCGCCTCTGTAGGTACCGGAATTGAAATGGTATCGGGAATACTCACTTCTTTTATTTCCAACCAATTAAATAATGTGAATATTGGGGTTAATTATATTAACAACCAGGGTGATTTTAACTATACAGAATATTCGGTAAATGCTGAAGTGAATCTTAATGACAGATTCAGACTCAGAACAAATTTAGGATATGGAGAAAATAGTACTACCAGTAATTTTGTAGGCGATGTGAATTTCGAAATGGGATTAAACGAAGCGAGAAATTGGATACTCCGACTTTTCTATTTCAATGATATAAATCAAGACGCTTTAAGGCCTCAACAAGGAGGAGGGGTCGGCGTAACCTACCGTCATGAGTTTAATAACCGGAAAGATTTTTTAGAAAGCTGGACGCCAAAGAAAAAGGAGGAAAAAGACACAACTGAGCAAAAGCAAAATTCATTAAATCCCATAAAAAATGAACAATAAAAACCTTTTCACTATTATTGTTTTTCTGAGCATCTTAATTTTCTTAGGATATCAGTTTTTCAACGTCATCATTTTCATATTTTTAGCCACTATTTTTGCTGCTGTGGGTTCTCCGTTGATGCAATTATTGCAAAAGATAAAACTAAAAAACAAAACGGTCTCTCCGTCTGTGGCTGCCGGTATTACCCTCTTTTTGCTGGTAGGCGTCCTTTCTTTAGGTTTTTATTTCTTAATTCCATTTGTTATTAATGAGTTATCAATAGTTTCTTCGATTGATCCCACGCTTTACACCACAGCTATAGAAAGTTGGCTGCAGCAAGCTGATAGTTTTTTGCATAAACATGGTTTTTTATCTCAAAATGAACATCTTAGCGATATTCTTTTAGCGCAAATGAAATCATTTACAGGCTCTATTAGCATATCGAGCGTGGTAGAGAATATTATCTCTTTTGCAGGCGCTGCATTTATTTTAGTGTTTTCTGTTGTTTTTCTTACTTTTTTTGCTTTAAAAGACAAAGAGATTTTCTTTAAAATGATACGTAGCGCTATTCCTATTTCATTTAGAGATAATTATGATCGTATTTTAGCACAAACACGTGTGCAAGTGGTGCGTTATTTTTCGGGGTTATTATTAGATATGGTTATTTTGGGGAGCATTATTGGAATAGCTTGTTACTTTGCCGGTGTGCCAAATGCCTTATTGATAGGTGTTTTAGCAGGGTTATTTGATATTATTCCTTATGTAGGTCCATTTATTGCGATGGGTGTCGGGTTGATTATTTCCTTTACTTCTCTACTTCCTACTGATCCTTCAACGGTTGAGCTATCTATGCTGTTTTGGAAAATGGTCATTATTTTTGTAGTTGCAAAAGGAATAGATAACTTTGTTTTACAGCCTATTATTTTCGGAAAAAGCATTCAGGCACATCCTGTAGAAATTTTCATCGTAATTCTTGTAGCAGGTTACGTGGGCGGTGTTACCGGAATGATTATCGCCGTTCCTGCTTACTCGCTGTTTCGCATAGTTGTTAAAGAATTTTTTGGCAACTATTATTTAGGGGATGAAACAACAATAGTACAACCGCCACCGGATAGTCAAAAAAATGACCATGTAACGTAATAATAAAACTATGCAAACAAACCATCATTACACAGGTTTAACCGATGCGCAAGTTCTTGAAAGTCGCAAACAGCACGGCGAAAATATTTTAACACCTCCAAAGAAAGAATTGATATGGAAGGAATTTTTGAAGAAGTTCGCAGATCCGATTATCATTATCCTGTTAGTAGCATTAGTTTTATCAATAGGTGTAGCCTGTTATGAGTTTTTTTCAGGGCACGCCGCATTGAGTGTTTTTCTTGAGCCTACGGGTATTTTGGTAGCCATACTACTCGCTACTGCAGTGGGTTTCTTTTTTGAATTGAGTGCTAACAAAAAGTTTGAAGCGTTAAACCAAGTCAATGATGACACGCTCATCAAGGTAATTCGCAACGGAAACGTCTGTCAAGTTTTCAAAAAAGAAGTTGTGGTGGGCGACATCGTTATTTTGGAAGCGGGCGAAGAAGTACCTGCCGATGGCGAATTATTGGAAGCGGTTTCATTACAAATTAATGAATCGGCGCTTACCGGCGAGCCGATTGCAAAAAAAACAATTCACTCTTCCGATTTCGCAAAAGACGCGACTTATCCATCCAACCACGCACTGAGAGGCACAACGGTTGCCGACGGACACGGCATGATGCAGGTACTGAAAGTGGGCGACGCCACCGAGTACGGCAAAGTGTACATAGGCGCACAAATTGACAACCAAGTAAAAACACCACTCAACAAGCAATTGGCCAAACTTGCCGGTTTAATTACCAAAGCAAGTTACAGCATCGCCGTTCTCATTATATTGGGGCGTTTGATCAGCTATTTTGTGGCAGCAGGCGGATTTTATATAGACAATTGGGTAACTTTCGGCAGTTATGCCCTCAATACCGTTATGATAGCCGTTACACTCATCGTGGTTTCCGTGCCGGAGGGGCTGCCCATGAGTGTAACACTCAGCTTAGCGCTAAGCATGAAACGCATGTTAGCCACCAATAATCTTGTGCGCAAAATGCACGCCTGCGAAACCATGGGCGCCGCAACCATCATTTGTACCGACAAAACAGGTACATTGACGCAAAACAAGATGAAAGTCTCGAACTATGATTTTTATGATTATAATGATTCTATTGATAATAAAAATCACTATTCGGATATCATATATGAAGGTATTGCCGTTAATTCTACGGCATTCCTTGATTTCTCCGACAAGAATAACATCAAACCGCTGGGAAATCCAAGTGAAGGCGCTTTGTTGCTTTGGTTGCATGAGAATAATATAAATTACTTGCCTTTACGTGAAGATGCGGAAGTAGTTGAACAACTTCCTTTTTCAACAGAGCGTAAGTATATGGCAACGATAGTGCAATCGCCTTTACTCCGAAAAAAGATATTGTATGTGAAAGGGGCGCCGGAAATCATTCTTGATATGTGTAAAAAAACACCGGTAGAGAAAGACAAAATTCTCAATCAGTTGCTTGGATACCAGAATAAAGCAATGCGAACATTAGGTTTTGCCTATCAAATTATTGAAGATGATGAGTGTTATATTAAGGATGAAAGGCTGAATGATGTAGCGCTGAGCTTTTTGGGATTTGTTGCTATTTCCGACCCCGTTCGCGAAGATGTTCCCGAAGCCATAAGAACGTGTCTGAATGCCGGTATTGATGTGAAGATTATTACAGGTGACACGCCGGCAACAGCAAAAGAGATTGGACGCCAAATTGGTTTATGGTTGGACAACGAACCGGAAACTCATCATGTTACCGGAGCAGAATTTGCAGCAATGAGCGATGAATCTTTGTTAGACAGAATTTTAAGTTTGAAAATAATGTCACGTGCGCGTCCAATGGACAAACAGCGGTTAGTGCAACTTCTGCAAAGCAAAAATCAGGTTGTAGCGGTAACCGGCGATGGCACCAACGATGCACCGGCATTGAAAGCAGCTCAAGTAGGGCTTTCAATGGGCGACGGAACTTCCGTAGCCAAAGAAGCCAGCGATATTACGATCCTTGACGATTCGTTTAGCAGTATTTCGAGGGCAGTAACGTGGGGACGTTCTCTGTATCAAAACATTCAGCGGTTTATTGTATTTCAATTAACTATCAACGTGGTCGCCTGTTTAATTGTATTGATAGGCGCGTTTCTTGGCACAGAAACGCCGCTAACGGTTACACAAATTTTATGGGTAAATCTCATTATGGATACCTTTGCCGCGCTGGCGTTGGCTTCGTTGCCACCCAACGAAAAGGTAATGTGTGACAAACCCCGCAAAGTTACCGACCATATTATTACAAAAAAAATGGCGAAAAATATTTTAGGGGTTGGGCTTGTATTTGTTATTCTTTTATTCGGCTTGTTACAATATTTTAAACAAGCGGATATTACTTCACTCACGCAATTCAGTATTACCGACTTCGGGCGCAACTTCTTTAATTTCAGCTCCGGCAACGGATTATCATCATATGAACTCTCGCTGTTCTTTACTATATTCGTAATGTTGCAATTTTGGAATATGTTTAATGCCAAAGCATTTATGGCAAAAAAATCGGCATTTATGGCGCTCAGCAGCAGTAAAATCTTTTTAATGGTTGCTCTGTTAATTATTCTCGGGCAGTGGGCAATTGTTACCTTCGGCGGCAGAATGTTCAGCGTAACGCCCCTACAAACCTCCGATTGGATAATTATTATTGTTGCCACCTCGTTGGTATTGTGGATTGGAGAAATTGCACGAATGTCTAAAATCAGGCTAATGAAAATTTAAAAATAAAACATGAAAAAACAGCTAATTCTCATTCTGTTAGCTTTTGTAAGTTTAACACTTTTCGGGCAAAACATCTACGTAGAAAAATACATCTACGCAGGATATAACATTGTGCAAAAGCCGGCATTCATGGATTCTTTAAACGTAAAAGGAAAAGGTTTTGAAGAGAAAAATCTCTTGCAAAATTTTGTTTCGTTCGACAAAGTTTTTGAGAAAGCAAACGTCCTTATTGCAGATTCCGGAAAAATCAATTTTATCACTCCAAAAGATAATTATGCGTTTCATTACTTTAAGTTTTACCTCTTTCCGGATCAATTTATGAAAGGTGATTTGACCGTAAAAACCGCAGACATGTTTGAATTGTATATTGATGGTGAAAAGAATAAAAAAGATAAAACTACTTTCGACTCTATTGCTAAAGCAACTAAAATTGAATTGACATTGGAACCGAGACGTTACGAAGTTATTATTAAATATTTGGCGGCGAATAATGGAAGAGATACAGGTTTTTTGGAAACGTTTTTTGTACCGAAAAACACCGTAGGGGCGCAAAATTTTGCGCCCCACCAAATAATAACCGTTGATCCCACCCAATTCTACGGCATCGAACACATACAAAATGGCATCACAATTTCCGGTGTATCTATTTCACCTAAGGGGAAATACATTGTTGCAAAATACAATGAACGTCGAGATGAAACACCTCATACTATTTCTTCAAAATTATTTGATGCAGAAACCGGAAAATTATTAGCCCATAGCTTACCTGACAATGCAAATTGGACGCCAATTTCTTCACAGCTTTATTTCACGCGAAAAGGTTTGAAAGGCAATGAATTGATTTTCATAAACCCTGCTACAATGGAAAGAAAAGTAATAGCGGAGAATATTCCGGATGGCAGATTTAGATTTACGCCTAATGAAGAAAAGCTCATTTATTTTCCTGAAGAAGAAGCCCCAAAAGAGATGGAGTTTTTTAATCGCATTTTAGATAACAGTGATAGATATAATGCATTCAGAAAACGCTCTGCCTTATCGCTTTACAATTTGGAAACGGGAATGATGCAGCCGCTTACTCATGGTTATCAAAATATTTGGTTGAACGATATAAGTCCTGATAGCAAATATTTGATTTTTAGCACTACAAATACGGATTATACTCGACGCCCTTTTACTACCACCAATCTTTTCCGGTTAAATTTAGAGACTTTGCAAACAGATACATTGTTTTACGATGAAAAATACGTGTCTCGCGTTATTTATGCTCCGGATGGCAAACAATTGTTGATTTTTGGTGCACCGGAAGCATTTAACGGCATCGGGTTAAATATTGGAAATGAAGCAATTGCCAATGCTTACGATACACAACTCTTTTTGTATGATTTTGCATCAAAAGATATAAAACCATTAACTAAAAACTTCGATCCTTCTATTAAAAATGCCGTTTGGAATGCTTCCGATCAAAAAATCTACCTTTTGGTAGATGAAAGAGATATGGTAACGATGTACACTTTAGACCCGAAAACAGGTAAATTCACCCCTTTGACGGCTCCTGAAGAGGTAGTACGCTCTTTTTCCGTGGCCACGCTGGCGCCGGTGGTAGCTTTTGCCGGTCAAAGCAACTCCAATGCCGACAGATTGTATGTGTTACAATTGGGCAATAAAAACAATTTAATCTGCTTGGATGACATTTCTAAAGATAAATTGGCAAATGTAAAATTGGGTAAAATGATTCCTTTCGATTTCACTGCGGAAGATGGCGCTTTAATTACCGGTCGTTACTATTTGCCACCCAATTTCGATCCCGGGAAAAAATATCCGATGTTGGTGTATTATTATGCAGGCACTACGCCCACCACAAGAAATTTGGAATTTAGCTACTCTATGCAAATGTATGCGGCACAAGGCTATGTGGTTTATACGCTCAATCCGAGCGGCACCGTTGGTTTTGGACAAGAGTTCAGCGCACGGCACGTAAACGCCTGGGGCAAACACACCGCAGATGAAATCATTGAAGGCACGAAACTGTTCTACCGCACCCACCCGTTTGTAGATTCTACTAAAATTGGCGCTTTCGGTGCAAGTTACGGTGGTTTTATGACGATGCATTTGTTAACCCTCACCGATATTTTTGCTGCCGCCATCAGCCACGCCGGAATTAGTGCGCTCACCAGCTATTGGGGAGAAGGAAATTGGGGCATTGGCTACTCTTCTATTGCCAGCGCCGACAGTTATCCTTGGAATAACAAAGATTTATATGTAGGACAAAGTCCGTTGTTTCGTGCGGATAAAATTCATACGCCCCTATTATTATTGCACGGCTCCTTAGACGATAATGTGCCTGTGGGCGAGAGCATTCAAATGTACAACGCGCTGAGAATATTGGGAAGACCGGTAGAGCTTATCATGGTAGAAGGCGAAAAGCATGGTATTACCGATTACAAAAGGCGCGCCAAATGGGCAAAAACGATGCAGGCGTGGTTTGCTAAATGGTTAAAAGAGCAGCCGGAGTGGTGGGAGGAGCTTTATCCGGAGAGGAAATTGTAAAAAGAGTAATTCAATATTTTTTTTTTCAAAACAAAATAATTTTGCCGCAAAGATTACGTTGTTGAAATGCAAATAAATTAACGTTATGTTTTGTAAACGATTTATTTTCTTCATTGTAAGTATTTGGCTTTGCGTTTTTGCATCTGCACAAGAATATTCGGCAAAAGCAAGATTGGATTCCGCACACATTCTTATCGGCGATCATTTGAATGTGTACTTGGAAGTTACCGCCCCAAAAGGTAAACCTGTATTCATTCTACAACTTAGCGATGAATTATTGCAGGAAGTAGAAGCGCCTTTCGATTGGATTGCCAACTCGAAAATTGATACGATTATTAACAGCGATCACTATATTTTAAAACAAACAATAACCATCACCGCTTTCGATTCGGGAAGTTATGCTTTTCCGGCAATTCCGGTATTTGGCATGGATTCGCAAATTGTAGCGCAAACTAATCCGCTGTTTTTCGAGGTTTCTACCATAGCGGTAGATACGACTGCCGCCATAAAAGATATTAAAAACATTGCCAAAGTTCCGTTTTCATTTCGCGAACTTTGGATGTATGTGCAAGAATATGCTCTGTTTATTTTGGTGGGATGGTTAATTATCGGCTTAATTATTTACGCCGTTTGGAGATATATTAAGAAAAAACGTGCACAAAAACCACAACCGGTGGTTAAGCCGAAACCAAAAATAAAACCGCACGTTACTGCACTAAAAGAATTGGAAAAACTGCGGCAAAAGAAACTTTGGGAACAAGGTAGAACCAAAGAATATTACACCGCACTTACCGATATTGTAAGGAAATATATTGACGACCAATGGGATATCGGCGCAATGGAAATGGTATCTTCAGAAATTTTAGACGCGCTAAAAGACACGGAAATTCACGAAGATGTCATGAAAAAACTACGCCAAGCCTTTTCTGTTGCCGACCTCGTAAAATTTGCCAAATATACGCCATTGCCCACCGATCACGACATGGCTTATAAGGATTGTAGGGAGTTTGTGGAGCGGACAGCTGAGGTAAGAGATTCCTCGCTACGCTCGGAATGACGGAAATAATCCCCTTCAAATTTTGAAGGGGTGTCTCGCAAAGCGAGACGGGGTAGTTTATATAAAAATAAAACAAAATGAACAACATAACATTATTTTTCCAAAGCATCGAATTCGCCAATCCATACTATTTTTTGCTGCTATTATTAATTATCCCCGTAGCAGCCTGGCAATATTTCTTCCGCAAAAGAATGCAAGCACCTCTTACTGTGCCTACTGCAGTTGCATTTGAAAAAGTGCGCAAAACATGGAAAGTGCGCCTCCGTTGGCTTCCGGCGTGTTTGCTTTTGCTCGCTTATGTTTCTTTCATTGTGGCTTTATCAAGACCGCAAACCGCTTTCCGGCTCAGCAATGTGGAAGTAGAAGGTGTAGACATTGTGATTGCCATAGACATATCGGGTTCTATGAAAGCGATGGATTTTCGTCCTAATCGTTTGGAAGCCTGCAAACAAGTTGCCCAAGAGTTTATTTTGGGAAGACCCACCGACCGAATCGGACTTGTGGTGTATGCCGGCGAAGCTTACACGCAATGTCCCGTTACCAGCGATCATAACACTTTGCTTGGATTGTTGCAAAAAGTAAGATTCGACATTATTGAAGACGGCACCGCCATTGGCGATGGCTTGGGCACCGCCATTAACCGTTTGCGTGAAAGTGAAGCTAAAAGTAAGATCATCATCCTGCTTTCCGATGGGGTAAATAATAGCGGTTATTTAGATCCGTACTCAGCAGCCGAAATTGCTAAAAATATGGGCATCAAAGTTTATACGATTGGCGTTGGAACTATCGGGCAAGCCCTTTTCCCTACCCCATACGGAAACATAATGATGCAAACCGAAATTGACGAGCGCTTGTTAGAAACCATTGCGCGCGAATCCGGTGGCAAATATTTCCGCGCCACCAACAACGACAAACTGAAAGCAATTTATACAGAGATTGATAAAATGGAAAAAACTATCCTCAATGAAACCATTTTTGAAAACAAAGCCGATGCTTTCTTTCCGTTTTTATTGATAGGAGTAATTTTGTTGATTTTCTATTTGTTATTGAGGTATACGGTTTTTAGAACTTATCCTTAAAATCCGTTAAACTGGAAAAACAGCGGCGGCAACAGTAATAAAAACCCGATAACCACCAAAATACACAAAAATGGAAAGAAAAATTTAAGCCATTTTGAGTAAGGAACACGAGCAATTCCAAGACAACCAATTAGCACGCCGGAAGTAGGCGTAATCATATTTGTAAATCCGTCGCCAAGTTGATAAGCAAGTACCGTTAATTGCCTTGAAACGCCGATGATATCGGAAAATTCCGCCATCATGGGAATGGTAAGCACAGCCTTGGCAGAGCTCGAAGGAATTAAAAGATTTAATACAGTTTGAATGAAATACATGGCGCCCACTGAGCCAACTTCTCCGGCATTCGCCATAGTTTGTGAAATACCGTACAGAATGGTGTCAATAATTTGTCCATCTTCTAAGATAATGATAATACCACCGCCAATAGCCACTACCAAAGCGGCGTTCATAATATCTTTACATCCGTCTAAAAACAAACGAATTATCTTGTCGAATGTATGATGATATGCCAACCCGCTGGCAACGCCCATGGCAAAAAACAAGCCGGCAATTTCACCTACATACCAATGATAGCCCAATACACCAACTATCAGAATCACAACTGTTAGCAACAATAGCGATAAAATATAGCTATGAACGGATTTATAAGCAGAATAAAAACCAAAAGGAATAAAAAGCGCAGCAATCACAGGGAATAACATGGCACTAATTGTGCTATTACCTATCGTAATTGTGCTATAAGTAAATGTAAATGAGCAATAAACCAAAACAGATGAAATTACTCCATAAACCGCCCAAGTTGCCCAAGAAGATTTTTGCACTTCATGAACCTTTTCTGTTTCCGCTGCTTTTTGTCGCCAGTAGCTATCTATTTCATACATAAAAGATCTCTTCGGATTTTTCTTTACACGATTCGCGTACCACAGCGTAAAAGCAATGGTAATAGCGGTAAGAATAATCCAACACAGCGTTCTATATTCTATGCCTGAGAAAATGGGCAAACCGGCTAATCCTTGTGCAATACCCACTGTGAACGGATTGAGCATAGCTCCGCCAAAACCCACGTGTGCAGCTACATAGCACATCAACACGCCGGTAACGGAATCATAGCCCATAGAAATGGCTAACGGCACAAAAATGATGATAAACGCAATGGTTTCTTCACTCATGCCAAAAATGGCGCCGAACAAACTAAAAACAATCATAATGAGTGCAATAACTATATTATTGACGCCAATTTTGTTCAAAAATCTGTTTTTTTGTAGTTTTTCGGTACTCTTTAAAAAACCGGAAATACCAATATTGATGGCATTAGTAGCATTTAGTATCCAAAAAGCGCCACCCAGCATAAAAATAAAAGCAATAATATGCGCCGTCCTTTTAAAACCATTAAAAAAAGCAGTAAATATTTGCCACGTTTGAGGGTTGCTTTCTGTATATTGAAACGAATCGCCTATAACTATACTGCGTGTAGCGCCGTCTATTTCAACGGTTTCGCGTGCAAATTCTCCTCCGGGAACGAACCAAGTTGCCACGGCGCATAGAATTACAAGACTGAAGACGATGGTGAAGGTGTGAGGAATTTTCATAAGAAACTATAAGTGAAAAATGGTAATTTTTTAATTTAAAATTCGGCGGCAAATTTATAAATTATAACCATCTATCTTCATCCAATAATCCCCGCCTTCTTCAACTTATTAATACACTTAATAAAATCCGCTAATTTTTCCGAAGAAACCTGAAAATGTATATTAATCGTAGCGGGATTCTGATTATCAACCTCTCTTTTTTTTAGATAAACCTCCGTAAGGAAATCGTAGTGCAACACATCCGAAATTTTGCATAGGAGATCTGTGTCTATCGTCTTGCTTTCAAAGATATTATAAATACGAGGTCTATGAACTCCAAGCATGCGTGCAAATTGCGAAATTGCCAACCCGCTTTGATTAAAAACGAATTGGATTTTCTTCCCAATATGAATCTCATCGTAGTACATGGAGGCAATTTTGGCAGTTTATTATAGTTTTTTCACGCAAAATAATTTTATTCAAAAAAAGCGGAGTGTATCAATATTGTACACTATTTTAATTATTTTTCAAAAAACATCAATAATGTGTCATGAAATTGTACACTTCGTAGAATTGCATTTTCTCAAAAGTTAGTAAATGAACTCAATCCAAATATATCACAATTTTAATATCATAAATTTTTGACTCATTTTTTTTCTACGTTTGCACTTGAAATACAAAATACGATATTATGAAATTTAGACTATCAAATTTTCATTTACTTACACAGGAAGTCATGAAAGAAGTCTATATCCCTGTTCTAAAATTTGCGCATAAAGGCAATAACGGGCTGGGGATTCTTATCGCAGGTTCGCGCAATATGCCCGGTGCCGCATTATTGTCGGCAAAAGCGGCATTACGTTCAGGATTGGGAAAACTCATCGTACATGCGCCTGATTCAGTGCTAGATAAAGTGGCATTTTACATTCCTGAAGCCATTTTAGACGGCGATCCCAATCCCGATTGTTTTTCATCGTTACCGGATGTGTCTGAGAACTGTAAAGCTATTGCCGTTGGACCGGGTTTGGGAAGAAATCCCGCAACAGTAAAGGGAATATTTGAATTATTAAAGACACTCTCTTATCCTATTATTATAGATGCAGATGCTTTGAACATTCTCTCAGAAAACAAGTTATGGTTAGATTTAGTTCCTGAAAATTCTATTTTAACCCCTCATGCAGGAGAATTTGACCGTTTAACTGAAAAATCTGATAATCATTTCGAAAGAGCGTTAAAAACTCAGGATTTTGCACAAAAACACCACATTATTGTAGTTTTAAAAGGGCATTACACCACCATTGCTTTACCGGATGGGAACATTTTTATAAACACCACCGGCAATCAAGGTATGGCAACCGCAGGAAGCGGAGACGTATTAACAGGCGTTATTTTAGGATTGTTCACCAAAGGCTATACCCCTGAAAATTCAGCTAAATTAGGTGTTTATCTCCATGGGCTTGCTGGCAATTGCGCTTTAGAAAAGCAATCGTACGAAAGTCTTATAGCTTCGGATATTATTGAAAATCTGGGAAAAGCTTTTAAAATACTGCAAAGCAAATAAAAACAATTTTACCCTTCCTTCATCGTCAAACTAATCCGTTTTCGCACCAAATCTACTTCAGTAACTTTTACCCAAACTTTTTGATTAAGTTTTACCACATCATTCGGGTTTTCTACGTAATGATTTGCTAATTGGCTAACATGCACTAAACCATCGGTATGCACGCCAATATCTACAAAAACACCAAATTTGGTGATGTTGGTAACAATGCCCGGAACGCTCATGCCTACTGTTACATCGTTAATGGAATTGATAGATTTATCAAACTCAAACGTTTCAAATTGTTCACGCGGATCGCGCCCGGGTTTTGCCAGTTCCTGCATAATGTCTTGCAAGGTAGGCAGTCCCACTTTTTCTGAAATAAAATCGCGCAACTGAATTTGTTTTCGCAACGTTTCGTCTTTTATCAATTCCGGAATTTGGGTGTTTAGTTTCTTTGCCATCGCTTCTACTACAGAGTAAGATTCCGGATGTACAGCACTGGCATCCAAGGGATTTTGTGCACCATGAATACGCAAAAAGCCTGCCGCTTGTTCAAACGCTTTGTCTCCGAAACGGGGCACTTTTTTCAATGCATTCCGGGTTTTAAATGCGCCATTTGTATTTCTATATTCTACAATGTTTTTGGCTAATGCAGGTCCCACACCGGAAACAAACGACAATAACGCCGCGCTTGCAGTATTTAACTCCACTCCTACCCTATTCACGCAGCTTTCTACCACTTCTTGCAAACTTTTTTGCAACCATTGTTGATTTACATCATGCTGGTATTGCCCAACTCCTATAGATTTCGGATCAATTTTCACTAACTCTGCCAGCGGATCCATGAGTCGGCGACCGATGGAGACTGCACCGCGCACAGTTACATCGTAACTAGGAAACTCTTCGCGAGCTATTTCGGAAGCCGAATAGATAGAAGCGCCACTTTCGTTCACCATCACAATCATTACCGGATGAGAGAAAGGAATGTAGCGTACAAAACTTTCGGTTTCCCTACCGGCAGTGCCGTTGCCAATTGCAATCGCTTCTACGTTAAACTTCTCTACTAAATTACGCAAAGTGTCCGAAGCAATTTTATATTGCGGTTCCGGTGGATGTGGATAAATAACATCGTGTGCCAACAATTGTCCTTGTTTGCTTAAAACCACCACTTTGCAACCGGTGCGAAAACCCGGATCGATCGCCAAGGTTGTTTTTTGTCCTAACGGCGCCACCATTAGCAACTGTCGTAAATTCGTTCCGAAAACAGCAATCGCTTCTTTATCTGCTTTTTCCTTAAAAAACTTGCGCATTTCCGTTTCCATTTGCGGTTGAAGCAGTCGTTTGTACGAATCTTCTATCGCTAATGAAACTTGCTCTGCACAAGAGTTATATCCTTTTAATACATTTTTTTTGATTAAAAAAACCGTTTTTTCAGCATCCGGTTCAATATTGAGGCGTAAAAACCCTTCCTCTTCGCCTCTAAACATTGCCAAAATCCGGTGCGAAGGCGCTTTACAAAGCAATTCTTTAGAATCAAAATAAATATTGAATTTACTTCCTTCTTCCTCTTTTCCTTTCGCTACTTTAGAAAAGATGGTAGAGAATTTGGTAAATGTATCGCGCATTTTTTCACGAACGGTAATATTTTCGCACACCCATTCGGCAATAATGTCGCGCGCGCCTTGCAATGCTTCCTCCACATTATTTACGCCTTTTTCAGCATCAATATATTGCTTGGCGATTTGATGTAACTGAACTTGTTTTTGCTCGTAAATAACAATGGCAAGCGGTTCCAATCCTTTATCAACGGCAATGGTGGCGCGAGTTTTACGCTTAGGGCGATACGGCAAATACAAGTCCTCCAATTCGCTCATTGTTTGTGCATTGTTAATTTTCTGCGCCAATTCGGGCGTTAGTTTACCTTGTTCTTCAATAGAATCTAAAATTACGCCACGGCGTTTATCCAATTCTACCCATTTTTCGTACAAATCGCGAATTTCGGTAATCTGCACCTCATCCAAGCTGCCGGTATTTTCTTTTCTATATCGCGAAATAAACGGAATGGTAGCGCCCGATTCCAATAAATCTAAGGTGTTTTTTACAAAATGCTCGGCAATTCCGAGAGTTTTGGCAATAAGTTGAGGATAATTTTTCAAAATTTAAAGATTTAAAATTTAAAAAAGCCTGCTTAACATTTCGGCTAAGCAAGCTTTTATTTTTTTACAAGAATTATCTTAGAAATAGAATATCATATATAACGAACCTCCAAGATTATTGGTATCAAATTTATGTCTCCATCTTGCAGGGTTTTGAATATCTGTTCTTTTTTCTACTTTACCTGATAACTCATTAAAGCCTTCTGCTTCTCTATGAGTTTGGTTATAGTGGGTAAATACATAAGAAAGATTTACTTGTCCACCCAATGCAATTTTAGGGGCTACAAATACTTCTATTCCGGCAGTTACTTGCGCTCCTATCGAAATAATGCCTGCTTCCTTTTCAAATAATGTTCTTGTGCTGGCGCTTGTAGAGGTTGGATAGTAGTAATTAGAAAAAGTAGTTGGCGCTTGGTTAAATTCAGTCATGATATTTCCATAAGTATATTTGTTGGAAAGTGCGTGATAACCAAATAACAGATCTCCGCCAAAAATTCCCACTACCCTTTTTTTACCGCAACGATGTTCTGCTCCTATAGCGAGACTCACCCCGTAAGCATTACTTTGGTTATAGTCGGTAACTGTAGCTACTGTTGAATTATCAATAAAAAAGGCAGCATCGTCGCGAACATTATACGCTCTTGTGTTAGATAGTATAACCACTCCCAGATTAGCTCTTAAGGCGCATGTATTGGTAAGCATATATTTGCCCATAATAGATACATTTGGATAAGGTATGTTACCAAAAGTGTATGGAGTTCCTTGGAAACCCATAGGTTCATCTCCGCCCCAGAAAACAGTTCCTAAGGTGCGTAGAAGTGGTAGTACGTCAACACCTATTGCCCAATTACCTTGCTCGGGCAATAAGAGTTTGTCCGTTCTTTCTTTTCTTTCTTTTTTAGATTTGATTTTGACTTCCATGTTTTCTGTAATTTCTTGAGCAACAACAGAGAAACCCATTAAAAGCAAACCAATCCATACGATTATTATTTTTTTCATATTCGTTAATTTTTAATTGGTTTAACTTTGTTTTAATCTTTGTTGAAGTAAAATAACATGTTATATGGCGCCGGCACCGCTTGCAACGCATTCAATGTAGCATAGGAAGCATAAATTGCATCTGGTAAATATACTCCATTTAGAACTATGGTACTAAAAGTTTCTTGATCTTCGGATACTTCGTAAGTTGTCAGAGTACCTCTGTACGGATTAGCTTTAACAACTATACTTACGGTTTCTGTCAACGTCCTAATGGGAATTTGAACAGAAGCCAAGCCATTACCATCCGATTTTCCAATATAAAAGTTTTTTTGGCCGTCTCTTGTTACTTCTACTACTACATCAGTACTCGCTTGGGGAATCCATTGTATGGCAGGGGTAGTATACGGAGGTCCATCGGGACGATTATAATACATTTTTTCCATTTCAAATTTATAAACTGCCATAAAATTGAATTCAGGCTCAACATCAGTTACGTTGTAAGTTAAAAGCAAGTTTTTATGCTCAATTTTAGAAGCAGATACGGTAACCGGAGTACTTCCAATTTGATAAACTACATTTTTTTGAACAAATTTTGGAACATATGCGCCGCCTTCTTCAATAAATTGATCAAAGAAATAATGCTGGCCTGCAAAAGATTCCACATTAATGTATGCAGTAATAGAAGCTACTTTAGCCGGAATCTGAATGGAGAATTTCCCTTGGCTGTCCGTAGTTGTCGTAAAACGTTTTGTACCGGTAGCCGTTTCAGAATAATAGTAATAAGGAACATCTACAAATACTGTTTGATTTGCCGCAGGCTTTCCGTTGTAATCGTTAGGAGCAGTTCCTGCAGGATAATACAAGGTGCCTTGAATAGTAGCATGATATTGACTATTGTTAATATCCATCTCTGTTTGTTCTTTTTTACAGCCGGAAAAACCGAGTAAAAGCACGGCTGAAATTAATACGTAAAGGCAATTGATTTTTTTCATAATTTGAAATTTTGGTTAATGAATTAATTTGCGGTTACCCTTTTTTGAGTTCTTGCAAAAGAAGTAAAAAAATGATTCCTCGCATTGATTTCTAAAAAAAAATAACTAACAATAAATAGTTAAGAAAAAAATGGTTAAAAGAGGAGAAAATATATCATATTAAGGAAATTTGAGACATACAACTTTTTACGAATACAACTAAGATATTGCAGACTGTATAGTTAGCGAATACAAAAGCCACGGATTTTTTCTGTGGTTTTTTTTTTGGTACAGTTTTTGCAAAACAAACATGAATCTTAAATTTTATACGCATGAAAAAAACAAAATTAACCTCAGCTATCCTTGTTTTTACGGGTATCTTATTTGGAGTTTTATTAACAACTTCAACTACTATTCAATGCAGTCCCAGTCATAATGCTTTAACGGCAGAAACTGTCGTGCAGACGAATCCTATGGATTTTACATACGCTGCAGAAAAGTCTGTAAATTCTGTAGTGCACGTAACTACCATGTATAAAGTAACGCCTTCACAAGGGCGTGGGGATATTGATACATTTTTCGAATTCTTTTTCGGCAGGCCGCAAAATCCGCGTCAATACGAAGAACCCAGAGAGCAGCCCGGTGGCTCCGGTAGTGGTGTCATTTTGTCGGAAGATGGATATATTGTTACCAATAATCACGTAATTGACCAAGCCTCTTCTATTGAGATAACATTGAATGACAAACGTACCTTCAAAGCAGAAGTGGTAGGCGCTGACCCTACTACCGATATTGCATTGCTAAAAATTGAAGCCAACGGACTAACTCCTATGCACTTCGGAAACTCCGATAATTTAAAAGTAGGCGAATGGGTGTTGGCGGTAGGCAATCCGTTTAACTTAACCTCTACGGTAACAGCCGGCATTGTAAGCGCTAAAGCAAGAAACATCAATATTTTAAATGCCGATTTGAAAATTGAGTCGTTTATTCAAACCGATGCTGCCGTAAATCCCGGAAACAGCGGTGGAGCGCTTGTAAATACAAGAGGCGAATTGGTGGGAATAAACACAGCTATAGCCTCGCGAACCGGATCTTTTTCCGGATACTCTTTTGCTGTTCCGGCGAGTATTGTCAGCAAGGTAGTTGCTGATTTGAAAGAGTTTGGCGTGGTGCAACGTGCCATACTTGGCGTGCAAATGAGAGATATTAATGCTGAATTCGCCAAAGAGAAAAAATTGCCTACTTTGGAAGGAGTGTACGTTGCAAATGTAATAGAGAGAAGTGCAGCTCAAATAGCAGGCATTAAAGCGGAAGATATTGTTACGGCTATTGGTGGAGTGAAAGTAAAATCTATGGCAGAACTACAAGAGCAAATAGGGCGTTATCGCCCCGGAGACATCGTTGAGATAACTGTGTTGAGAAATGGGAAAGAGCAAAAATTTCAAGTGGAATTGCGCAATCTCTCCGGAAATACCGGTATTGTAAAGGCTGTTGATTTGGCACAGCTGGGCGCAAAATTCCAACCTATTAATAATAATACAAAACGTAAATTCGGCATTAGCGGCGGTTTAGAAGTTATCTCCGTTGATAAAACCGGACGTTTGGCAAAAGCCGGCGTACAAAAAGGTTATATTATTTTAAAGGCAAATAGACTAACAATACATTCGGAAGAAGATTTAGCTGAAGTTTATGAGCAAATCAAAGCCGATAATGATGAGGACAAGGTGCTTTTACTGGCGGGCGTGTATCCTAACGGGCAAGTGGTTTACTATGCGGTGGATTTGAATGAATAGTGGTTTGATAAGGAATAATTCGAAATTATAAAGACATTTAAGTATAAAAGCCAACAAGTTGTGTTCATAATTTGTTGGCTTTTGCTTTCGATAACAAAAGATAGCGCGGAGGGTATTAAACAAAGACTACCTAATTCATAGGAACTATTTCGAAACGTGCGAGTGGCGCCATACGTGCACGATTCAATACCAACTGCTTTTCGTTGAGATTGTAATTGTCGGCGCTTTGCAAAACACGTATCATTTCGGATTCGATATCCATGATGCTCGTGTCGAAACACATTTTTTGCGTATTCGCCAACTGTGAAAAAGTGATACGATCTCCTTCTTGCAGCGTATACGAACCGAAAAATGAATTACAGCCCAAATTACCACTGACCGTTCCGTCGGAATTCAGCAAAATAAAGGCTGCATCGACAGATTCGGGAAAGGTTACCGGATTTCCATTTAGCTCCACTAATTTCCAATGTTTATTGGTGATGCCTGCCGCATCATGGGAGGTTGACATATTCGGAATCTCCTGATTGGTTTGTTTTTGCAGGCTTCCACAAGCGCTTACGCTCAATGCGACAACCAACATAATCGCATAAAATAATGTTTTACTCATAATTATTTTTTTTAGTCTGCAAAGATAGTATTTTTCAACGGTAACGACTTTTACATCTTTTTTTTGCCTACAACAAAAAATAGCACACAGATTGAAATCAAAGCAAGAAAAAAATTGAAATTTCGTTATAAGAATCAAATCCGAAAACATATTTGGAGCAAAATTCAAGTCGAAGACCGAATTTAGTAGGTGGAGCTGTTTGAGTAATATTTAGGATTTAAGATATTAATTGAGCATTTGTTTCGATAACAGCTATAAATTATGAATGAAAAACCATTAGTAAATAAAGAATATTTGCTTGAAAAATTTCCCTGTAAGGGCGGTTGGACATATACGATTATTCCCGAAATTCTGCCTGACAAAAAAGCCCCGTTTGGTTGGGTAAAAGTAAAAGGCAGTATTGATGGCTTTGAAATTAGCAAATACCATCTAATGCCCTCAGGGCAGGGAACATTAATGTTATTTGTAAAATCTGAGATCAGAAAGAAAATTAAAAAACAAGCGGGAGATTATGTTCACGTTATTTTATATCCCGATAATGAACCGTTAGAAATTCCCGAAGAACTATTGTTGTGTCTACAAGACGACACCGAAGCATTGCAGTTTTTTAATTCACTTAACGAAAGCGAGCAGCACAATTATATCAAATGGATATATTCTGCAAAGACAGACCAAACGAAAGTGGACAGAATAGCAAAAACACTTGATAGGCTTTGCAAACGCCAAAAATTTGCAGACTATTGAATTAAAAAATAAAAATAATGATAAATACAGGCAAAAACCACAAACACAATGGTGATGATGAGCATGACCATGATCACAACGGTAATCTAATGACGTTGTTTTTGCCAAGCATTATATCATTGATATTGCTACTTATTGGTATTTACTTTGATCATTTGTTGAAACCCGAATGGTTTACAAATTGGATAAGAATTATTTGGTATGTAGTTGCTTACATTCCTGTTGGTATCCCTGTGCTCAAGGAGGCAGTTGAGAGCATTGTGAAAGGCAAAATATTTTCAGAGTTTTTTTTAATGGGCATTGCCACCATCGGTGCGTTTGCCATTGGCGAATATCCGGAGGGTGTTGCAGTAATGTTGTTTTATGCTGTTGGTGAAGGATTTCAAACATGGGCAGTAAGAAGAGCAAAAACAAATATCAAATCATTACTTGACCAAAGACCTGATGAAGTAACGATTTTAAGAAACAATCAATTGCAAATCGTAAAAGCAGAAAGTGTAAACATTGGCGAAATTATACAACTTAAACCCGGAGAAAAGTTGGGTTTAGACGGTGTATTATTATCAGAAAAAGCATCGTTCAACACGGCAGCTCTTACAGGCGAAAGCAACCTCGATAGCAAAACCAAAGGAGATACGGTTTTAGCAGGAATGATAAATCTCAATACCGTTTCGCAGGTAAGAGTTACAACAGCATATACCGATAGCAAGTTGAGTAAAATTCTGGAATTGGTACAAAATGCCACTTCTCAAAAAGCGCCCACAGAATTGTTTATCACAAAGTTTGCAAAGATCTATACTCCTATTGTAGTGTTCTTAGCCGTAGCTATTTGTTTTCTGCCTTATTTTTTCGTAGCAGATTATCAGTTTTCCGATTGGCTGTATAGGGCGTTGATATTTTTGGTTATTTCCTGCCCTTGTGCGTTAGTTATATCCATTCCGTTAGGCTATTTTGGTGGCATTGGCGCGGCAAGCCGTAACGGTATTTTGTTTAAAGGAAGTAATTTTTTAGATATTCTTGCCAAAATCCAAAACGTGGTAATGGATAAGACAGGTACAATGACAGAAGGTGTTTTTAAAGTACAAGAAGTCGTCTTTGATAAGGAGTTTAATCAGGCTGAAATTTTACAAATGGTTAATGCTTTGGAAAATCACAGTACCCATCCCGTAGCCACTGCCGTTCATCAATTTGTTGGTACTGTAAATAACGACATCCCATTACAAAATGTAGAAGAGATTGCAGGATATGGATTAAAAGCCGATATAAACGGAAAACAACTATTGGTAGGAAATTTTAAGCTAATGGATAAATTTGCTATCACTTACGACGTTGATCCCAATACTATTATTTACACAGTAATTGCAGTGGCTTACGATAAAAAATTTGTAGGCTACATCACTATTGCAGACAGCATAAAAGAAGATGCCAAATTTACTATTGACAAGTTAAAGGCGCTCAATGTAAAATCCATAATGTTAAGTGGCGATAAATCTACGATAGTAAAATTTGTTGCAGAAAAATTAGGTATCAAAAATGCTTTTGGTGATTTATTGCCCGAAGATAAAGTAAACAAAATAAAGGAGATTAAAGCCAAAAATGAGACGGTTGCTTTTGTTGGTGATGGCGTAAATGATGCACCTGTTGTAGCGTTGAGCGATGTTGGAATTGCAATGGGTGGTTTAGGCAGTGATGCCACTATTGAAACGGCTGATGTTGTAATACAAGATGATAGACCAAGCAAAATACCTATGGCAATCAACATCGGAAAACAAACAAAGAAAATCGTTTGGCAAAATATCACGTTGGCATTTGCGGTAAAAGGCGCTGTATTAATACTCGGCGCCGGCGGTTTGGCTACCATGTGGGAAGCTGTATTTGCTGATGTAGGGGTTGCATTATTGGCTATCCTAAATGCAGTGCGTATTCAAAGAATGAAGTTTTAACAAAGCAACGTCAATTACCTGCAAAAACATGACTAAAACATTTGTCCCGTTTCTATCCCGATTTAAACACAAAAACCAATAAATTATATTTGCAATTTATTGGTTTAGATGCCTTTCGGACTTGTGTACCGCGTAGGGGATTCGAACCCCTGATCTTCAGGATGAAAACCTGATGTCCTGGGCCAGCTAGACGAACGCGGCGTTTTCTGCTGATTGAGGCGGCAAAAATATATTTTTTTTCTTTTAAAAATTTTCATTTGCTATTTTTTCAAGAAAATAGATTTAAAACTTTGGTTACTACGTAATTATTTTTGAATATTTTTCATTAACCCAAATCAATATGATACGCGTGCATCTTATTATATAATGTTTTTCGGTCAATATTTAACATTTTTGCAGCGATTGTTTTATTGCCGCTACTTTTTTGTAATGCATTTAAAATACGATGTTTTTCAACTTTTTCATCAAATAATGCAAAAGTTGAAGGGATTGTTTCTTTTTGAAAAACAGGCAAGTGATCCGGAAAGATAATATTTTCTGGAGCAAACAGCACAGCTCTTCGAATCGTATTCTTCAATTCGCGTAAATTTCCTTTCCAATGGTGTTGTTTTAAAATAGCTAATGCTTCCGGTGAAATAAAGTTTACTTCTTTTGAAACTTCAAGATTAGCTTGTTCTCTAAAAAAATGACTAAACAACTCAATATCTTCAAGCCTATTGCGCAATGCAGGCGCTTCAATAATGAACTCTTGTAAGCGGTGAAACAAATCTTCACGAAAACGCCCCTCTTGTATGGCTTTTGTCAAATCTTCATTAGTAGCGCACAACAAACGTACATCAACTGCTATTTCTTTGGCACTTCCTACTTTACGTATTTTTCGTTCTTGCAATGCACGAAGTAATTGCGCTTGAACTTCATGCGGCAAGTTGCCTATTTCATCAAAAAACAGTGTTCCGCCGGTTGCTTCTTCAAAAACGCCTGTTTTATCTGAAATAGCCGAGGTAAACGCGCCTTTTACATGTCCAAAAAGCTCGCTCGCTGCCAATTCTTTGGATAAAACCCCACAATCCACCGCAATAAACGGCGCTTTGCTTCTTTTGCTTTGTTCGTGAATAAATTTGGCAACATGTTCTTTTCCGGTTCCGCTTTCTCCAAAAATCAATACGGATAAATCTGTGGGCGCTACCAATTGAATGTGGGCGTACATTTCTTTGGCTGCAGGGGAATTTCCGATAATGGTGTCGTTTTTCCGCAAAATGTCCTTGTTAATGGGCGCAAAATTTTGCGCCCCTACAATCGCACATCGCTCACCTCGTACCGCATACCGCATACTACTCATTGCCGCTTCCATCTTCTCCTTCATGATCAAATGATTGATCGGCTTTTCCATAAAATCGAAAGCCCCCAATTTCATGGCAGCTACGGCGGTTTGAATATCGGCATAACTTGTCAACATAATTACAGGGATTTCGTTTTTTCTGTCTTTCAACCATGTTAAAAACATAATACCGTCACTATCAGGAAGTCGTAAATCTGTTAAAATTAAATCGAAAGGTTGTTTTAATACTTCTTGTTGCGCAGCTTCTACTGTAAAAACAGCAACCGGCTCGTAATCATTTTTTTGACACCATGCCTTTAGAAGCAATGAAAATGTGGGGTCATCTTCGACAATAAGAATTTTCTTTTTTTGATTATTCATGGGACAAAAATAAAAAAAAAAGGTAACCTTTGTGGGGTTACCTCTTTCGGCAGAATTAATTTGCATGGTTTATTCTTGTTCAACAAACGTGCCTTCTTCATTTTGTACAAAAGTGCTTTCTTCGCCATCCTTTACAGCAACAACTTTCAATAATCCGGTTTCAGTGTGTTGAAAGATAGCGTTGATGTCGTAACCGGCAAACGCATTTACCAGCATTTCTTGTGCTTCAGCAGGAAGATCCTGAAATTCTACTTTGTACATATTCCTCTGTGATTTCGGTGCTCACGTCCATGTCGTGACTTGCTTGTGCGGCAAAAACAGGCATACTAAAAATAGCTACTGTGATCACTGCAATTACTAAAATATTTTTTTTCATAATACTTAATTGTTAGAATTTTGCTTATGATGATTTATTTTACATTTGTGCTAAAAGCGTGCCAAAATCACCATAAAAACACAATTTATTGAAAACAATATAGTTATATAGACAAGTCGAAAGTTATAACAATCATAAGGTGTAGATCTTTTGTGGAATGGTGTGGTTTTTTTCCACAATATCTAAGCCGCGTTTTTTTGATTTTTATATTTTTTTCATTAATAAAAATTCTATTTTTGCAGCTATTGTTTAATAACAAAAATAACATCATTTTAATATGAAACGAAAAATAGAATTTTGCTTAGTGTATCGCGATATGTGGCAATCCTCGGGAAAATATGTGCCACGCGTGGATCAGCTTGTCCGGATTGCTCCGGTAATTATTGATATGGGTTGTTTTACCCGTGTGGAAACCAACGGCGGCGCCGCCGAGCAGGTGAATTTGTTGTACGGTGAAAATCCTAATACATCAGTGCGCGCTTGGGTAAAACCGTTTAATAAAGCCGGCATCAAAACGATGATGTTAGAGCGCGCGCTTAACGGATTGCGCATGTATCCCGTTCCGGCAGATGTGCGCCAATTGATGTTTAAAGTAAAAAAAGCGCAAGGTGTGGATATTGCACGTTCTTTTTGCGGATTAAATGACCCGCAAAATTTGGAATTATCGGTGAAATATGCCAAGGAAGCCGGCATGATATCGCAAGCCGCATTGAGTATTACCTACTCTCCTATTCATACGGTGGAATATTATATGGGATTGGTAGACAAGTTAGTAGAATTTGGCGCCGACGAAATCGGGTTGAAGGATATGGCGGGTGTAGGTCGCCCTGCAACATTGGGCAAATTGGTGAAAGCCATTAAAGAAAAACATCCTCATATTTTAGTGCAATATCATGGCCACTCCGGACCCGGATTTTCCGTTGCTTCAATGCTGGAAGTTGCTTACGCAGGGGTGGACATTATCGATGTGGCAATGGAGCCGCTTTCATGGGGCATGTCGCACCCCGACGTAATTACTATTCAGGCGATGTTGAAAGATGCAGGATTTGATGTACCTGAAATTAATATGAATGCTTATATGCAAGCGCGCTCGTTGACTCAAGAATTTGTTGACGATTTTTTAGGTTATTTCATTGATCCAAAAAACAAACAAATGACCTCTTTATTAGTGGGTTGCGGGCTTCCCGGCGGCATGATGGGTTCCATGATGGCAGATTTAAAAGGCGCGCACAGTGGTATTAACATGTTTTTGCGCAATGCAGGAAAAAAAGAATTGTCTGAAGATGAATTAATGGTACAATTATTTGATGAAGTGGAATACGTATGGCCTAAAGTGGGAACTCCACCGTTGGTTACTCCGTTTAGCCAATATGTGAAAAATATTGCATTGATGAATATTATGCAAATGGCGCAAGGTAAACCGCGTTATTCACAAATGGATAAAAATACGTGGGATATGATTTTGGGAAGAACCGGAAAGCTCCCCGGCACATTAGCTCCCGAAATTATTGAATTGGCAAAAGAAAATAACTACGAGTTTTTCACCGGAATTCCGCAAGATAATTATCCAAACGAATTGGATAAATATCGTAAAGAGATGGACGAAAACGGCTGGGATTACGGGCAAGATAATGAAGAATTGTTTGAATTAGCAATGCACGACCGCCAATACAGAGATTATAAAACCGGTGTGGCAAAGAAAAATTTTGAAAAAGAATTGGAAACCGCCAAGCAAAAGTCGAATATACAGGTAATTGTAAAAGAGATAAAGCTCCCGGAAGTAATTAAAGAAGAATTGGTTGCTAAGATATTGGAAAAGCATCCTAATGCCAAACAAGTGGTAGCGCCTGTTTCCGGTGTTGTAATTTGGGAGTTGCAAGTAGGCGAACAGTCTATGGCAAAACCGCTCGGAACGTCTTACAAAGAAGGCGATATTGTGTGCTGGATCTCTGCTTATTACGGACATGAGGAGGTAAAAACATTGTATGCCGGAAAACTTTGTGCTGTGGTGCACCAGCAAGGAGATAGTGTGAAAAAGGGTGATATTATTGCGTTTGTTGAATAAACTTCTTGCAAAGACGCTAAGATGCAAAGAAAAAATACAAAAACTTTGCGTCTTAGCGCCTTTGCAAGATTATAATAAAATTTTTTGACCCCAAACTTTAAAATAAGATTAGAAGCTTTTCAAGAATTAGGAAAGCAAATTGCCGTTCTACTTGAAAATGGTGGTTTCGATGCTATTATTAATCGACAAAGTATAGAAAACAAGTGGTTTACTAAAGAGAATTGTCGCTATGCTTTATATGCTTTAGCAAGGATGTTAAATGAAAAATCTTGCAAAATATTTTTGCAGAAATATCAACATTTTTTACAAAAAGAGCATAATTCTCAAAGAATTGCCGTCATTTCTGCAGGAAATATTCCTTGTGCTGCTTTTCATGATTTTTTCTGCATTTTAACAAGCGGCAATCAATTTATTGGTAAATTATCATCACAAGATGCACTTTTATTGCCTTTTTTGGCAGAAATTTTAATAAAAATTGCACCGGAGTTAAAAAAAGAGATCGCTTTTGTAGAAAAATTACCCAAATTCGACAAAATTATTGCTACCGGAAGCAATAACAGTGCGCGCTATTTTGAATACTATTTTAAAGATAAACCATTGTTACTGCGTAAAAATAGAAACAGTATCGCCGTATTAACCGGCAAGGAAACCGAAGAGGATTTAAGAAAATTAACTATAGATATTTTTCAATATTTTGGTTTAGGATGCAGATCTGTTTCAAAAATTTATGTTCCAAAAAACTACAATTTTACGAAACTTATTGAAATTTTTCAGGAAGAGTCAAGGAAATTGTTATTGCATAATGGCTATGTAAATAATTATGAATACTATCGTGCCGTTTATGCTTTAAATCGGATACCGGTTTACGATGTAAATTCGTTTTTGTTACTTCAAGATTCATCGTTATCTTCTCCCATTGCCGTTATTTATTATGAAGAATATGAAACAACAAGTGAAATTTTGAATATGATTCAACTTCGTAAAAACGAGATACAGTGCGTAGTTTCAAGCAATGTTGCTATTGAAAATCGCATCTCGTTTGGAGAAACGCAATATCCTTCATTATTTGATTATCCGGACAATGAAGATATTTTCTTATTTTGCATATCCTAAAAACAAAATGAAAAAACGCGTCATCTTCTCGGTAGCAGCCATATTAATAGTGCTAACCTCACTGTTAATGCTAACTATTTTTCAGCTTTATAAAGATGCCGAAACGGTGCAAAAAAGCATTTTTACCTCCGAAGTATTGACCGCCGGAACTGAAATTACAAATAAAATAGATCATGTGTTAAAAGGGGATACCTTGCCTATGGTGTCTTTTATAAAAGATCCCATTGACTCAACACATTCTGTTCTATTTCAAAAACATGCCAAAAAATTTATTTTAGATGCTTCACGGCTACAGCCCATTGGCGTCATCCATTCCACTATCAACTACATGCGCAACAATGCTGTGATAACTATTTATGACACTGTATACTTTGACACTATCCACTACAAAACCGTTATCCCCTACCCTATGCCTTGGGAAACGGATGTAGCCACATTTATTGCAAATCAGAATACAAAAAGAGGTAAGAAAGGATTTGATATTGAGCTAATTGAGATGGATAGCAATACTGTGCGACTGCTTAATAAAGAGTTCTTATACCGCATTATAAAGGAAGCATTGGTAGCTCAAAATATTAACGCCGATTTCGAATTTGCTTTATATAATGCTTATACTACGCAATTTGTGGTTTCACCAAGTGAATTCATGACAGAAAAAATATTGCAAAGTGAATTTATTTTTAGCTTAAAACCCTCTGAAAAATTTCTGGCGCCGCACTACTTAATGTTGTATTTTCCAACAGAACGTCTCATTTTTTTTCAACGTAATAGCTTCATTACTACGTTAATTATTACTTTCGTCGGTATTATTATGCTCATTTTTATATTCATGCTTTTTACCTTATATCGTCAAAAGAAAATTGCCGATATAAAAAACGATTTCATCAACAATATGACGCATGAATTTAAAACGCCATTATCTACCATTACATTAGCTTGCGAGGCGCTTTTAGACGAAGTTATGAGTTCAAATAAAAACAACAGAGACGCTTACGTTTCCATTGTTACTGATGAAAATGAGAGACTAAAGTTAATGGTGAACAATATTCTACAATTAGCGCAGCTCAAAAAAGGGCAGCTCAGTATGCACTTGGAATCTTGCGATATGCACGAATTGATCGTAAAAATTTGCGACAGTTTCTCTTTGCTTATAAAAAGTTACCACGGTGAACTTCAAGAATATTTATATGCAGAACATCATACCTTGATGGTGGATAAAATGCACATTCAAAATGTGATCATTAATTTGGTTGAAAATGGTATAAAATATTCAAAAAATTACCCAAAAATTGCCATTCGAACGGAAAATGACAAAAAAAACCTGTTAATTAGCGTTTCTGATAGTGGAATTGGGATGACGAAAAAAAATATCAAATATATTTTTAACGATTTTTATAGAGTTCCCACAGGAAATATACACGACCAAAAAGGGCAAGGATTGGGTTTGGTATATGTTAAAAAAATTGTAGAATTGCATGGTGGCTCCATTTCCGTGGCAAGTGAACTTGATAAAGGAACTACTTTTTGTATTGCTTTACCTCTTAAAAAAGTATAAATTAAACAATTATAAATATGAACACAAACGTAAAAATTTTATTAGCAGAAGATGATGTTAATTTGGGAAAAGTGCTGACTTTAAACCTGGAAGCCGTAGGTTACACCGTTCATCAGGCAGGAAACGGTGAAACGGCATACGAGCTTTTTTGCACCTCTGATATTGATATTTGCCTCATTGATGTAATGATGCCTTTAAAAGACGGATTTACATTGGCAAGAGAAATACGGAAATTAGACAAAAAAGTGCCCATTGTATTCATCACCGCCAAAAACATGGAAGAAGATGTTTTAGAAGGTTTATCTATTGGAGATGACTACATTACGAAACCATTTTCTATGGAAGTATTGCAGGCGCGCTTACAGGTACTTTTGCGCAGAATCATGTCGGAAGATAGTGAAAATCAGCAAACTATAAAAATAGGAAATTTTACCTTTGAAGTGGGACACCAAAGACTGTGGATTAACGGCGAAGAAAAGAAGTTAACTACCAGAGAAACAGAGCTATTATTAATGTTGGTGAATAAGAAAAATGACTTATTAGAACGTGGTTATGCATTGAAGAAAATTTGGGGCGACGACAGCTATTACAATGCTCGCAGTATGGATGTTTACATCACCAAATTACGTAAACTTTTCGCCTCTGATCCTAATATTCAGATTATTAATGTGCACGGGATTGGATTTAAGTTGGTGATGTAATTTGTATTATTTTGCTTGAAACATTATGTTTTTCTAAAATCGTTCTTAACCTTGCTTCATCGGTGTCAGTAATAAAAACTTGACCAAAATGGTTTTGTCCTACCATATTGAGTAGTTGGGCAATACGGAGGTTATCTAATTTGTCGAAAATATCATCCAGCAACAGAATCGGTTTTGTTTTTTTTCGAGTGGCAATGTAATCGTATTGCGCTAATTTTAAAGCTAATGAAAATGATTTCTGTTGTCCTTGCGAACCGAAGCGTTTTAAGGACATCTCATTTATCAAAAACATAAAATCGTCTTTATGTACTCCAAAATTGGTGTATGCCGAACGAAAATCTTGAGATTCATTTTCTTGTAATCCTTTTTCAAAATCAAGATCAAGGAGTTGAGATTGATAGATGATAGAAACAGTTTCGTTATTGTTTGAAAGTGTTTGATAATAGTGCCGGAAATCTGTTAAAATATCTAAAATGAACTGCTTTCTTTTTTCAAAAATATAGTTTCCTAACGGAATGAGCTGGTCATTGTAAATTTGCAGCAAAGACAAATCAATTCTTTCATTTGAAAGATATTGCTTTAATAATTGGTTGCGTTGTTGAATAATTTTTTGATAGGAAATTAATTGTTGCAAATATTCTTTATCGAACTGTGAAATACTGATGTCGAAAAACTTGCGCCGTGTTTCGCTGCCTTCGTTAATCATATCGTTATCGTAAGGCGACACCATTATTAAAGGAAAAAGTCCAATATGATCGCTTAATCTTTGATATTCTTTTTGATTGGCTTTCACCGTTTTACGATTATTTTTGAAAACACAGCCAATTTTAGTAGAGGCTTGATTTTCCAAACTTTCAAATTGTCCATGAATGGCAAAAAAATCGCAGTTAAATCTTACAGAATAAATATCTTGTGAAGAAAAATAGCTTTTACAAAACGACAAATAATGAATGGCATCTAACAAATTTGTTTTTCCGCTGCCGTTTTTACCCACAAAACAATTCACATTCTCATGAAAATCGAATTCGTTTTCTTCGTAATTTTTAAAATTAGAAACGTGTAAATGTTTCAAATACATTATGATGTAAATTCAATAATAGCAAAAATAATTCCTATAACAAAAGTAACTGCCAAAATCCCTCTTCCGGTTAAATCATACTTCAATTTTAACAAATAATAACGCAATAAAAATACGTTTGGAATAATGCTAATAAGAATGAGGCGTTGCAAATTAAAGACGTTAGCATCTTTAATTTCATGCGGTAAAAAATAGACAATAAGTTGCAAGATGCCAAAAATAAGCGCCGGAATTGCCGAGCCGAGAAATAAACCCATCCAAAATGAGTCTTGACGGAATTTATCAATCATGTTCCCAATGTTTTAATTTTTCTATCATTTTATGTGAAGTCATGTCAAAATGCACCGGCATCACTGATACATAGCCGTTGTGCAGCGCCCATTCACAGGTATCGACAACATCTTTTTCTAAGTTTACCAAATAGCCGGATAACCAGTAATATTTTCCGCCTACAGCATCGATGTTTTCTTCCAAATCTTCATACCAATAACCTAATGTTTGTCGTGTGATCTTGATTCCTTTGATTTCAGAAATCGGTAATTTAGGAATATTAACATTCAAACAAATGTGTTTTGGTAATCCATTTTTGAGTACTTTTTCAATAATTTGCTTTGCATACACAATCGCTGCAGAAAAATCGGCTTTAGAAGAATAATCCAACAAAGAAAATCCTATAGCGGGCACTCCTTCAAAAGTGGCTTCAATGGCAGCTGCCATGGTACCTGAATAAATGACACTTACCGAAGAGTTTGAGCCGTGATTTATTCCAGAAAGCACTAAGTCAATTTTTCTATCGCGAAGCACAACACGCTGTCCCAATTTTACGCAATCCACAGGCGTTCCGTTACTTCTGTAGTAAGGAATTCCATTTTCGGTTTTGTAAAGATTTACGCGTAGCGGCACTTGCATCGTAATGGCGTGCCCCATTCCTGAGCGCGGACCATCGGGTGTAATCACCACAATTTCGCCGAAATCTCTGGCGGCTTCTACTAAAGCTTCCAAACCACGGGCTTCGAAACCGTCATCGTTTGTGATGAGTATGAGGGGTTTGTTGATACTGTCTGACATTTAATAATCATTTTATTAAATTAAACAATCGTTCCATTTCTGCCTGATTTATTTCATGAAACACTCCTTTTGCAAATGGATTTTCAACAGCTATCCAAGTAACCCCTGAAGGCACATCGCCGTTGGCGACAGTTGTTACCGCACTTCCACTCAGCAATACATTTGCGTTGCTAATCACTGTATTCCATCCTTTTTTCAGTTTTATATCAAGCAGCATGTTCATTGACAGCCTTCCCAGTCCTTCTATTTCTATATTTTCATCATAAGAACCACTGACTTCCACGTCTTTGTCCACATACATATATTGCACCATTGTCATGGACAAACCGGTTATATTATAACTGTAGTTCATGAGTGCAAGCATTGTTGCTTGGTTGTCTTTGCGCGCAAAAAATGTTGCATAGGTTCCTTTGGCACTCTTGTCACTTATTTCGATTTCATCAGGCATACCGTATGTTACAGGCGTGAGATACACTGCTTGCGGGACGGGCAATTTAAGGCTGAATTTTTCTTTAGATATTTTTGCTGTTGCTGCCCAGGTAGCTCCATTGTCGAAACTCGCACTTACTTCTTTCCAATTGGCGTGTTCGCCGGTAATTGTACCTGATACTTTTTTGTTGTCATCGTCTTTGCTGCACGATGTAAATGTTACTGCAAATAGTGTGGTTAACACAATAAGGGAAAAAAGTTTGTTCATGATAAAAGGTTTTAGTTTAAATTATGCGCGAAAATAGTACTATTTTTTGAATAAAAAATTATCTTTGCCAAATTTTAATATTTCATATATTACAAAAATGCAACTCTCAATGAATAAAAAAGTTACCCTCCATATCAACGGTCAAAAAGTTACAGTAAATGCCGGAGAAACTATCCTTAATGTATGCAAATCTTTAGACATAGAAATACCACATTTGTGCCACGATCCTAAATTAAAACCGTTTTCGTCTTGTTTTTTATGTGTGGTTGCCATTAAAGGTTTTAAAACACACCAACCGGCGTGCTCTACTGCTGCACAAGAAGGTATGGAAATTGAAACCGATTCGCCCGAAATTTTTGATGCGCGAAAAACTGCATTGGAACTGTTGCTGAGCAACCACTATGCCGATTGTGTAGCGCCGTGCAAACTCACTTGTCCGGCAGGCGTGGACGTGCAAGGCTATTTATCGCTCATAGAAAAAGGACTATATGAACAAGCCGTCGCTTTAATCAAAGAAACCAACCCGTTGCCCGCCATTTGCGGGCGAGTATGCGTGCGCCCGTGTGAAGACAAATGTCGCCGCCAACTCACCGAAGATAAAATTCCTGTAGGCATTGACTACCTCAAACGCTATGTTACAGATTTTGATATGTTTTCGCATCTTCCTGACGATGCGTCTGCTGGTTTACGCAAACTCGTACTGGAACCTAAACCGTTAAACGGAAAAAAAACTGCCATCATTGGAGGTGGACCTGCCGGATTAACAGCAGCTTACTATTTGCAATTAGAAGGATTTCAAGCAGATATTTACGAACGTGCAGAAGCTGCCGGCGGATGGCTTCGTTACGGCATCCCCGAATATCGTTTGCCTAATGCTATTTTAGATCAAGAGATTGAAAACATTACGAAATTAGGAGTTAACATTTTTACAAATAAAAGTATTGGAGAAAATGTGCAGATCGCTGATCTGGATAAAAACTATGATGCTATTTTTATCGCCATCGGAGCACAAAACGGTGACTTGCTCGGCATTGGCGAAAAACCTGCACCAAATTTAGTTTCCGGCATTGATTTTTTGAAACGCAACGCCGAAACCAATAACGACACCGACTTGCGAGGCAAACGCGTAGTAGTAGTCGGCGGCGGAAATACCGCCATGGACTGTTGCCGTTCGGCGCGCCGCTGCGGTAGCACAGACGTAATTGTATTATACCGCAGAACTGAAGCCGATATGCCTGCTAATCCTATCGAAATTCATGAGTCGAAAGTGGAGGACGTAGAGTATATCTTCCTTGCCGCACCTGTTGACGTTTATTACAACGAAAAAGGCGAACTTACCGGATTGAAGTGTATTAAAATGAAAGCTGAAAAAGTGCCCGGTTCGCGTCGTTCAAACATCGTGCCGATTGAGGGTAGTGAATTTGACCTGCCGTGCGATTTAGTGCTGCCCGCTACCGGACAAAAAATTCAGTATGAAGTGTTGGAACACATCAATCAACATTTCCAACCTTCAGCATTACAGCTCAATAAATGGAAAACATTGGATGCCAATGAAACCACCATGCAGATGAACATTCCTAAAATATTTGCTGCAGGCGATGCCGTTACCGGACCTACCAATATTATTCAAGCCATTGCAGGCGGAAAAGCTGCAGCGAAATATATTGAACAGTTTCTATTCGCAAAAATTGAAGAAGAACAAAAGCCATTCATTTCTTTAAAAGATAATTTCGAGAAGCAAGTAACTGAAGATTATGAACATCGCTTCATGCCTTGTGCGCGTTATGAAATGCCGGTGCTTTCGGAAAATGAACGCCATAATTTTAAAGAAGTTGAATTAGGATACCAAGATGAAACATTAGCAAAACAAGAAGCTAATCGCTGTTTAGAATGTGGATGTTCTGCATTTTACGATTGTTTATTACAAAAATATTGCACAGATTACGGCGTAGATCAAAACAAGTATAAAGGAAAATTCCAAAAATTTGAAGTAAATTTCCAACATCCTGAAATTGAACTGGATAACAACAAGTGTATTCTGTGTGGCAGATGTGTGCGTGTTTGTCAAGAATACTCCGGGAATAAATCGTGGGCATTTTTCAAAAGAGGTTCGCAAACTTACGTCACCCCCAATTTGGAGGGTAAGTTGGAAGAAAGTCGTTGCGATGCCTGCGGTTTGTGTATTGACACTTGCCCTACCGGCGCTCTTCGTGAAAATTTCAAGAACAAGATTTTGCCGCTTCCGTATCAAAAACTACCTGCTATAGATCCATTTGGCTCAGAAGGTTTTGAAATTAATTTATTAGTATACAAAGGAAATATTTATGGAGCAACATCGCATCATGGCTTTGTAAATCAATACGGGTTAATTAATAGAGGCATAAAATTTGGTTACGGCATTTTCAATAGAACAGATAGAATTACTCAACCGTTATTAAGGGAAAATGGTGCTTTAAAGCCCATTACAATCGAAGAAGTTATAAAAATCATCCAAACAAAAACCGCAAACCGTGCACCGCAAACCGCTGTCCTCGTTTCTCCGCAACTCACCAATGAATCAATGTATCTTATTCAAAAAATGGTGCGTACCTGTTTGCAAACCAATTCCATCGGATCAACATATTACATGCAGCGTCAAACGCAATGCAATCGATTACCATTCAACGTAAATAAAAATGATAATTTGCCCATTGGCGAATTGCACGGTGCCAAACGCATTTACATTATCGGCACGGATTTAGCAAAAGAACATCCGGTAATTAGCCATTTAGTACAAAATTCTCGTATAGAAAACCATACGCCGGTTACATTGATTACCACAAACACAGCATCTTCATTATTTCATCGTGTAGATGATATATTGCATGTCAATGATTATCACGCTTTTGTTACGGCGGTTAATTATTATATTTTGAAAAATGGCTTGGAAAAAGGAGTTTTTGTAGATGGATTAGCACAGGATTTAAATGAATACAAAACACACATTCTATCATTAAATTACAATGAGTTATTGCAGCGTGCCAATGTTTCAAATGAAAGGATAATGCAACTTGTAAAAGAAATTTACGATATGCCGGAGTGTGCGTTTATTTTCTCAGAAAAAAGCGGCGATCTAAACACTTTCTGTGAGCTTAAAAATCTCATGTTATTAACTGAAAAACAAGGCAAAACATTTTGCGGTTTAATGTTGTTAAAACCTGATTGCAACACGCAAGGTTTATATGACATGGGCATTCATAACGAGTATGGCCCCGGATTTAGAAAGTGGGAAGGCGATTATATTGAACTTGTTAAGAAAACTTGGAACGTAGAAAATTTGCCCACCAACGGTATTTGTCCCGGTACGTTATTAGGAAACAAAGAAGCAAAAAACGTGTTTATTTTTGGAGAAAATATCGTAGGCGAGCGTCCTTTTAGTAAAGAGTTTATCGAAGCTGCGGAGTTTATTTGCGTACAATCTGTTTTTGAAAATGAAACCACCGCATTGGCAGATTTAATTCTCCCAATGAATTTTGCGATTGAATTAGGCGGAAGTTTTACTTCATCATTTAAAGTGGCACAGCCTTTCGAGGTGGTGCGCCCGTGTCCGTTCCATTGGAATGATTATCAGTTTTATGCACAACTAATGAAAACGTTCGGCATAGAAGCTTCGCAAAACAAAGATGATATTTTCTTGGAAATGATTACGTTACTACAACCCGGATGTTGCTCGGATCAACGACATCGATTTGAGGTAGTGTAGTATTTTTGAGAATTATTTGCTCTCCGCTTTCAACCACGCAATCTCTTCCGTCCATTTACTCGTATCGGGAGTTTCTAAAACAATAGGCATATTGTCAAATCGCGGATCTTTCATCATTCTGGCAAATACTTCTTTACCCAAAAATCCCATCCCAATATTTTCATGACGATCCACCCGGCTTCCCAATCCTTTTTTGGGATCATTCAAGTGAATAGCTCGTAAATAATGAGCGCCTACTACTTCATCAAACTCGCGCCACGTTTGTTGGTATCCGGCTTCCGTTTTTAAATCATAGCCGGCGGCATAAGCATGGCAAGTATCTATGCACACTCCTACCCTGTTTTTATCTTCAACTTTATCAATAATTTGCGCTAATTGTGCGAAAGTAAAACCCAAGTTTGTACCTTGTCCGGCAGTATTCTCAATAGTGGCAATTACTCCCTGAGTTTTATCTAAAGCCCAATTAATAGATTCGGCAATGCGATGTAAACATTCATCAACAGAGATAGCATTTAAATGACTTCCGGGATGAAAGTCCAGCAATGAAAGTCCCAAATGTTGCACACGTAACATTTCATCAAGAAACGCCTTACGTGATTTTTCCAAAGCATCCTTATCCGGATGCCCTAAATTAATCAAATAGCTATCATGCGGAAGAATTTGTGCCGCAGTAAAGCCGTTTTTTGCGCAATTTTCTTTAAAAAGCGCAATACTTTTAGCTGATAAAGGCGGAGACTCCCAACGACGTTGATTTTTAGTAAAAAAAGCAAAAGCGGTAGCTCCAATCGTTTTTGCATTTAATGGGGCGTTTTCTACGCCGCCTTCTGCACTTACATGCGCGCCTATGTATTTCATATTCGGATAATTTTGGCAAAAATAATAAAAACAAAATGCTAATTCTTGTTTTATCATAAATAAACACTCGGAAAACGAAAAATATCTCACTTATTTTTAGTGCTTTAGCATAAATTCAACAAAAAAAACGGCATTTCATACAAAAACATTGTTTTTTTTATAATTTTGTTTTATGAAATCGTTGAACGAGAGCAAATATTTATTAAAAACTAAATTGAAAGATTGAGAAAATGAGTATGCAAGCAGTATCGGATAAAGACATCCAAAGCACATTAAAAAAAGTTTTTGGATTTAATTCGTTTAAAGGCGACCAGCTTAAGGTGATCAAATCATTATTAAAAGGCAAAGATTGTTTTGTTATCATGCCTACCGGCGGTGGTAAATCTCTATGTTACCAGTTACCGGCGTTGGTTTGTGAAGGAACGGCAATTATTGTTTCTCCATTAATTGCCCTAATGAAAAACCAAGTAGATGCCCTCCGAAATTTCGGAACCGAATTAGGTATCGCGCATTTTTTGAATTCTTCTTTGTCAAAACCGGAAATAAGAGCAGTAAAAGATGATTTATTAAAGGGCAAAACTAAGCTCCTTTATGTTGCCCCCGAGACATTAACCAAAGAAGAAAACGTAGATTTCTTCCAAGATATACAAATCTCTTTCTTCGCCATAGATGAAGCGCATTGTATCTCCGAATGGGGACATGATTTTAGACCTGAGTACAGAAGAATAAGGGAAACCATTGACAGAATTAACAAAAGAGTGCCTGTAATCGCACTCACTGCAACCGCAACACCTAAAGTGCAAAGCGATATCCAAAAAAACTTAGGCATTGACAAAGCAGAAGTTTTTATCTCTTCCTTTAACCGTCCAAATCTTTATTACGAGATTCGAGAAAAAACAAAAGAGATTGACAAAGAGATCGTTAAGTTTGTTAAAAGCCATAATGGAAAATCCGGAATTATCTATTGTTTGAGCAGGAAAAAGGTAGAAGAATTAGCCGCGTTTTTGCAAGCCAATCAAATTCGTGCGCTTCCTTATCATGCCGGTCTTGAATCACAAATGCGTGTAAATAACCAAGATGCATTCTTGATGGAAGATGTTGAAATTATTGTTGCTACCATCGCTTTTGGAATGGGAATTGACAAACCGGATGTGCGTTTTGTGATTCACTATGATATGCCTAAAAGCTTGGAAGGATATTATCAAGAAACCGGACGCGCCGGACGTGATGACGGCGAAGGGCTGTGCATTGCTTTTTACGACATTAAAGATCTGTACAAATTAGAAAAATTCTCTACCAAAAAATCGGTAGCAGAGCAGGAAATGGTAAAACAATTATTGGCAGAAACTGCTTCGTATGCAGAGTCAACCAACTGCAGGAGAAGGCACATATTACATTATTTCGGAGAGATTTACGAAAAAGATAATTGCGGTTGTTGTGACGTATGTTTGCACCCAAAACCAAAAATGAATGCTACCGAACAAGTGCAATTAGTGGTTGAGGTAATTAAAGAGGTTAAACAACAATTTGTTGATATTCATATTATTGATATAATCACCGGCGAAAAAACAACCACCATTGTCAAATTTAAACATAATAAATTAAAACAATTTGGCGAAGGCGAAGAGTTTGATGCCAAATTTTGGGGAAGCGTTATTCGCGTAGCTATTTTTGAAGAGCTTATCTATAAAGATATTGAAAACTATGGCCTGCTAAAAATTACGCCAAAAGGTGAAAAATATTTGACCAATCCATATACATTATATGTACAAAAACCACACAAAGCCAAATCGGATGACGATGAGGATGATGTAGATATGGATGACATGATGCCGGTGAAAGGTGAGGCTACCGACGCTACGCTGTTTGCCATGCTAAAAGATTTACGCAAATCAATCTCTGTTAAAGAAAACTTGCCGCCATTTATTATTTTCCAAGATCCATCTTTGGAAGATATGTGTATCCAATATCCTACTACTATTGAGGAAATGGTGAACATTACCGGCGTTGGTGTAGGGAAAGCACAAAAATACGGTAAACCATTTGCCGATTTAATAAAACAATACGTTGAAGAAAATGAGATTGATAGACCACAAGACTTTATTGTAAAATCTATCGTTAAAAAATCTGCAATCAAAGTATTTATCATTCAAAGCATTGATAGAAAACTAAATTTTGAAGATATTGCACACGCCAAAGGATTAGAAATGAACGAACTTTTAACGGAAATTGAAAGTATTGTAGCTTCCGGAACAAAAATAGACATTGACTATTACATCGATGATACTATTGAAAAATATCATCAAGAAGATATTTTAGACTATTTTTCCGAAGCGGAGACCGATTCTGCACTATTAGCCTTAGATACTTTGGGGGAAGACGATTTTAATTTGGAAGAGATTCGTATCATGCGAATTAAGTATATGTCTGATGTAGGAAATTAGTGTGAAAATTTCAACATTACGAGAGTTCTTTCATTCAAAATTATCTTCACTCTACGATAAGCGGGAAATTGATGCTATCTTTTTTGTTTATATTGAAAATAAATTTGATATAAAAAAACATCAGTATTTTTTGGATCCTGAACTACGATTGAGCGATGAGCGGTGTGCGATAAGCGGTGATTTGGAGGCGCTTGCCAATGGAGCTCCTATACAATATGTAATAGGGAAAGCTATTTTTTACAACTTGCAACTGAACGTAAATTCGTCTGTACTTATTCCACGACCGGAAACTGAGGAGTTAATTGCAGTGATTTTAAAAGGAGAAAGGAGAAGGGAGAAAGAAGAAGGGAGAGAATCCCCTGCAAATTTTGAAGAGGTGCCCGGCAAAGCCGGACGGGGTAATTTATATAAAATTCTCGATCTCGCCACCGGCAGCGGCGCCATCGCCATTGCGTTGGCAAAAAATCTTAAAAATGTGGCTATTTGGGCAACAGACATCTCAAAAGACGCACTCGAAACAGCAAAGAAAAATGCAGTGCATCATAACGTAAAGATTACTTTTTTGCACCACAATATTTTGGAAGATAATATTGTGCTCCTTCCTAACAATTTGGATGTTATTGTTTCTAATCCACCTTATATTCCGCAAAGTGAACGAAGTAATTTGCATAAAAATGTAACAGATTATGAACCGGACATGGCACTTTTTGTACCGGACGAAAATCCTCTTATTTTTTACGAAAAAATAGCATATATTGCAAAAAAACTCCTCCGTGAAGGAGGAGTTTTATATTTTGAAACTCATGAGAAATTTCATTCAGAACTATCGGCGATGCTTGCGAGAACAGGTTTCAAAGAGATTGAACCTTGGAACGATATAAACGATAAGCCTCGCTTTATTAGTTGTAAAAAACTATAAATTGTTAATTTTTACCGCTAAACCTGACTTCAAATTCGCAGCCTTATTTTTGTGAATAATTCCTTTTTTCACTAACTTGTCAATTAAAGAAGTTACTTTCGGAAGTTTGCCTTCAGCTGCATCTTTCTCGGATGTTAATCTAATGTCTTTTAAGGCATTACGCATTGTTCTTGCGAAATAGCGGTTCGCTAATCTTTTACTGTTATTGGCTCTAATTCTTTTCTTTGCCGATTTGTGATTTGCCATTTTTGTTATTGATTTTTAATAAAACTTATCCTGTTTTTTAAGGGGTGCAAAAATACATTTTTTTTCATACACTCAATAACACTTTACAAACCTCTTTTTGCTCTTCATTATAAAGCGTTGCATTGAAATTTTCAGATTCTGTTTCTTGCATCGCAATACAATACTTCTCTCCCGGTTTCAATTGGTTCGTATAATTAATCACCACTTCTTTTATTTGATGTTGATTATAAAAATCGTATGAAAACCGGTCAATGACCCAACGCACATAACTTGCATTATTAACATGTTGATTCATATCTAAATCCGATAAAACTGCGGTGTAAAAAACAGGATTTTCAGGAAAATCCAAACGCGGTACGCGCGGCACACGACCTTCAAACGCCATTCTGTCTCTCGGATAATCTAAATGCGTATTCAATTTTTCTAAACGAACAATTTTATTGGCGTGATAGTCTACCAACATCCATTCGGAAATGGCGCAACAAAGCAATTCGCCGGTTTCGCTAAACACTTCGTAATCTCTCAAAAACATGATGGATTCGCGTTCTTTTGCCCACGTGTCAATGCGGATTTTGTCATTCCATTTCGGTAGTTTGTGAATTTTTAGATGCAATTTTGCCAATGCCCAAAACAAACCTTCCTCTTGCAACTCTCGCCATCCTTTTTTCAGGTAACTCACGTGCGACCACGCCGTTTCGTGCATCATACTTAATAATTTTGAAATGACAATACGGCAATTGTGATCCACATCATAGCCGCAAATGAGAAATTCGCGAGAGAAAACATTATTAACATACATGATTTTAATATTTTTGCCGCAAAAATAAAAAGAGTTGCGAATTATGCAAGGAGTCATCACAAGATCAACAGGACTTTGGTACGATGTGCGTACTGAAACAGGCGAACTCATTCCATGCAGATTGCGCGGTAAATTTAGAATTGATGGAAGCAAAAATACTAATCCTGCCGTAGTGGGCGATCACGTTGTATTTGATTTAGAGAAAGATAACACCGGATACATTACACAAATTGAAAAACGCAAAAATTATATTGATAGGAAATCAACAAAACTTTCAAAAATCAATCATTTAATTGCTGCCAACATTGATCAGGCTTTTTTGGTGGTAACTTTAAAAGAACCACGCACTTCGTTGGGTTTCATTGATAGATTTTTAGTAGCTTGCGAAGGTTTTCGCATTCCGGTTTGTATTGTTTTTAACAAAATGGATATTTATGCAGCGAAAGAATTGAAAAAGATAGATGAACTTACTCAACTCTATAAATCTATTGGCTATGATGTAATTCAGACTTCCGTACTAAAAAATGAAGGTATAAACCTCATTGAACAAAGGATGAAAGATAAAGTTTCTCTTTTCAGCGGGCACTCCGGTGTGGGTAAATCAGCCATTATCAACGCTATTGATCCTGAATTGAACTTGAAGGTAGGTGAAATTTCGCAATTTCACAGCAAAGGAAAGCATACCACTACTTTTGCACAAATGTTTCCGCTTTCTCAAGGCGGATTTATTATTGACACTCCGGGCATCAAAGAATTTGGACTGATTCAATATTCCAAAGAGGAGATCAGAGACTATTTTCCGGAAATCAGAGAGTATAACAATCAATGCCGTTTTAATGATTGCCGGCACGTAAATGAGCCCAATTGCGCCGTAAAAAAAGCAGTAGAGGAAGGCAAAATACCTTCCTCCCGTTACTTGAATTACCTCGCTATATTAGAGGCAGATGATATGAAATTAGCCGATTGGCAATTATTGTGATATTTCTCCTGTACAATTTAGTACAAATTGTGAATTTGCCGGATCATTAGTAATAATATCAATGGTAGCATTTTGCTTTCCTCTTCTATTTCTTGAGTTTAACGTAACTGTTAAAGTGGCAAAATCTCCTTTCGGTATCTCATTTTTATCGGAAACCACAGCAAATATCGTATTGGATGCTTTTAACTGCCTGATATGTAATGTATTTTTACCATTATTATGAAGTTTTACTTGTAACGTCGGATTTGTATTTTTCTCTACTTTCCCAAAATTTACCGTAAGTTCATCCAAATGAGCTTTAGGCGCATCTTGCAACTGTTTGGGGGTCAATTTTGAAAAATCTTCTCTAATTGTAACATCAACAAAAAGCGTAATATTGGGTTCAACCGGGTCTTGCGTTTGGATGGTAATCGTCTCTCTATAAACGCCTACTTCTCCTTTTTTTGCTGCATCATATTTGAAAGTAACTTCTATTTCTTCGTTGGGTTTTAAGGTTTGGTTTTCTACGGTAATATAAGCAGGCAATTTCATGGGTGTAAACGTAGATTCTTTTTCTGAAAAGTTCATAACTTGAATTACAAATGATTTGTTTTCAGTATTTAGCAAATCGAGTTTTACATTATTATCTTTTATTCTAATTTCTCCTGAGCCGTTTTTATAACCGGCAGTTTCATACTTTGATGGTGGTTTTTTTTCTACTGTTCCTTTAATAAAAATACTGTATGGAGTACCGTTTGCACCTTCATCAAATTTGGGTTCATTTGTGGTTACTTTGATGCTTTTATTAAAGTTGCCCGGACGATTATGAGGATCGTAAGCTGCTGTGATAAAACCTCTTTGACCGGGCGCTACCGGTGTTTTTGTATAATCGGTAGCGGTACAGCCGCATCCCGGTTTAACGCTGGTTATCAAAAGATCCTGATCGCCGGTATTGGTAAATTCAAACTTCCGGGAAGCTTTTCCATCCGATTCTTTAATATTACCAAAATCAACAGTGGTGTTGTCAAACTGAATAACGGGTTGTGCAAAAAGAGCTAATGTGCTTAAAAACATTACGAAACAGAATAGTTGCTTTTTCATAATTAAAGTAATTAATGTGATTTTTTATTTTTACAATTTAAATTAACGAGTAAGAGACTGCGAAAGTATAGGAAAGTTTACGTCTGAGCCATAATTTTAATAAGATTAACATGATTTTTATATGAATTTAATCTTGTAAATTTTGGAAATCTTAATAAAATCACAGTTCAAGACAAAAATATTTTCCTATAAATCAATACATTAAAATATTTTTCACTTTTTTTTATTAAAAAACATCCGAGATATTAAAAAAAATACTTTTTTCGCAGTGTATTAATACACCAATACACTAACCCAATAATACAAATTTAAAATATTATGATTCAACTACAAAACATCGACTTCGGGTATTCCAAAAAGCGTTTGCTTTTCGAGAATCTTACGTTGGAATTGTCCCGCGGGCACATTTACGGCTTACTTGGCAAAAATGGCGCCGGCAAAACCACCCTCCTCAAATTGATAAGCGGATTGCGTTTTATCTCAAACGGTTCCGCTTTGGTATTAAATGAAAACCCTGCATTGCGCAAACCGGAAATGTTGCAAGAAATTGCTTTTCTTCCGGAAGAATTGTACACACCGGCATTGAAAATAAAGGAATTTATAAAAGCGTATGCTCCGTTTTATCCCAATTTTAGCCATGAACAATTTCAAGAATATCTGAATATTTTTGAAATAGACCATCAAAATTATAAGATTGATAAAATGTCGTTTGGGCAAAAAAAGAAGATAATGATTTCGTTCGCCTTAGCTTGCAACACCAAAATTTTAATTATGGATGAACCGACCAATGCGTTGGATATTCCTTCCAAAACCATTTTTCGCAAATTGATGGCTTCCGTAGCCACCGAAGATCGCATTGTGATTATTTCTACCCACCAAGTACGCGATTTACACAGTTTAATTGACGCCATTATTATTCTTGATTCCGGTAAAGTTATCTTAAACGAAAGTGCAGAAAACATCACCGAAAAATTAACTTTTGAAGTAATGGAAGGCACCGAAAACGCAACGCATATATTATATGAAGAAGATAATATGCGCGGCAAAATGGTGGTACGTGAAAATACGGCTCAAAAAGAGACAAAATTAGACATTGAACTTCTTTTTAATGCCGTAATGCTCAATAAAGAGAAAATTCAACACATTTTTAACCCTAAATAAAAAATAAACGTTATGAAAAAATACACCAATAAAGTTTTAATTACCGGAATTGCTCTTCTTTTAGCAGCCGCTACCATTCTATTCTTCATTAAGACATACGAAGTTAAGAAAGCCATTAAACATTCCGACACCAAAGAATTAAACATTAACCAATAAAAACGAGGAGGTCAATATGAATATAATACACATAATCAATTTATTTAGAGCATATTTTATTGAAAATAAAAAAACATTGCTCATTCTTGGTATCATCACATTCGGGATAGCTACTTTTGGATTCACTGTTTCTTCGTATCCGAGCGCAACGCCGAGTATCCCCTATTTTTTCCTGCTTTGGATAGCAGGCACATTTTTTCAGTCCTCTTTAAAAAGGAGCAATAGCATGCATTTTTTTAATTTGCCGACAACAACCGGTGAAAAATTTACCCACGCCTTAATAGTTATTCTATCTGCCGGAATTGCACTGCGCATACTGGCAATTACAGGTGCACTTACAGGACATTTTCTTATTCGTCCGCTTATCTACTTTGAATCCAGCAGCATACTCAGCGGAATGGATATATTGAAAATGAATATTTGGTCTTTTAGCGATTATTTAGTGAATGCTTTTGTAATTTCCGGTTTTCTTTTTGGCTCTATTTACTTTAAAAAGAGCGCCCTTATTAAAACATTTGCTATTACCATAGGTTTCTTATTTGGTATTGCCTTCTATTTTGTAGGATTAATTTATGTTGTCTTTGGAAAAAGCTCTCTATCTGACGAATCAATAAATATCGATATTGCCAATTTTGTATTTCTGCAAAATTATTATTACCTCATTCCCGTTGTTTTGGCTCTATTTTTCTTTTCATTAACTTATTTACGTCTAAGAGAAACGGAGGTTTAACATGAATTTTAAAGAAACACAACCTATTTATATGCAAATTGCCGATTGGGCATGTGAGCAGATTTTGCTTCACAAGTGGCAATCGGATGACCGTGCGCCATCGGTGCGTGAATTGGGTGCAACCTTAGAAGTGAACCCGAATACGGTAGCCCGTTCTTACGAATTTTTGGAAAATAAAGAGATTCTTGTGAATAAGCGCGGCGTTGGTTTTTTCATAGCCCCCAACGCCGCGGACAAGATTCGCGAATTTCGGAAAGAACGTTTTTTTGAAGAAGAATTACCGGTAGTTTTTAAAACAATGAAACTGCTGGGAATTGGGATGGAGGATATTGTGAAACGGTTTTAGAACGAAATTCTTCGCTACGCTCGGAATGACACTCCCAAACAGTCATAAAGAGAAAAGGAGCCGTCATTCCGAACGTAGCGAGAAATCTCATCTAAATTAAAGTATAATTATATTAATCAAAAAAAATCAAAACATTATGAAAAAAATTAACATCATCACCATTATTGCGATAAGTGTATCGCTTCTATTCACCTCATGTTTTAGCATCGTTAACAAAGAGAGCAAAAAAGGAGACGGCGAATTAGTTACAAAGTCTATAGGAATCTCTGATTTTTCAAAAATTGAGATTGAAACTTATGTAGAAGTAAACTATTTTCAGGCGCAAAATTCGGGAAACTTAAAATTTACCGTTGACAGCAATCTTTGGGAATATTACGATATCTATACAGAAAGAGATGTGCTTCATATCAAATTAAAAGAAGAGCACAAGAAAAACATCCACCTAAATCCAACAAAAAGTTTGTTAACTGTGTCTTCCGAACAGCTTGATGAGATTTCAATTGCAGGAAGTTCCAACATTAATTTCTGCACTGAATTTACTTCAAAAAAATTAAGCATAGGAATTGCAGGAAGCGGTAAACTCTTTGCAAATCAATATCCGGTGAACATAGAAAATTGCGAAATAGGCATTGCCGGATCGGGAAACCTACAACTTAAAGGAAACATTCAAAAAGCCGACATCGGTATTGTAGGAAGCGGTAAGGTGAACGCTCTGGATTGTGAAATAGCGCAACTATATATCAATATAGCCGGAAGTGGCGATATAGAGGCGCACATTACCGATAAACTTGATGTTACCATTGCCGGAAGTGGCGATGTGAAATACAAAGGGAATCCTGTTATTTCTAAAAACATTGCCGGTTCGGGGAAAATTATAAAACTTTAATTGAACTTTTATGAACAAAATTAAAGCGTTACTATTTATACTTTTCTGCGTAAGCACCTCATTGCAAGCACAAAATATTACAGGCATGCTTGTTGATGCACACTCAAAAGAGCCATTACCTTTTGTAAATGTAGTGTTATTGAAAGCGATGGACTCTACTTTTGTAAAAGGTGTAATCTCCGATAGAGACGGCTCTTTCAATATAGAATTACCGCAAACGGATAAATACTTACTTCGCATTAACTATTTAGGCTATGAATCTAAAATAATTGATGTTCAGCAAAATAATGTGGATGCAATACCACTATTTCCCAATTCACAGTTATTGAATGAAGCAGTGGTTGCAACTACTGCTAAAATCTTTAAAATTGAAGATGGAGGCATGTCAACCCAAATTCAAGATACTTGGTTGCAAAATCTTGGATCTGCAAACGAGGTTTTGACACAGCTACCTTTAGTAACTCAGGATGGGGAAAACTTTACAGTATTCGGAAAAGGTACGCCTTTGATATATGTTAACAACCGTTTGGTTCGCGATATAACCGAATTGCAGGAAATTAACTCTGCCGATATTAAAAAAATTACGGTGATTACAAGTCCCGGAGCAGAATATGATGCTACTGTTCAGTCGGTGATTAAGATAGAAACCGTAAGACCGCAAGGCGAAGGGTTAAGTGGCACTGTTACAGGAAATCTTCACGTTGACAGAAAATTTTCTCACAGTGAGTTGGTTAATTTGAATTATCGAAAGAAAAATTTAGATATTTTTGGGATGCTCCGTTTTTCTCAGGCAAAGGATAAATCGTACATGATTTTAGAACAAAATACCCATTTTAACGATCAGATTTTGACAATATTAAATAGTGAACATGATTATCACAGGATGAATATCCGTTCTAATTTAGGCTTTAATTACCTGTTTGGAAAAGACAATTCTGTGGGTGCAAAGTACGAATTAACAAGTACTCCGTTGGCTCAAGGTGAGTTAATTTCTAATATGGATGTTTACCGGAACAATCAGTTTATTGAAACATTTGCATCCGATTGGAATACAAATGATAAAAGAAACGCACACTATGTTAATTCATATCTTTATTTAGGTCAATTTAAGTGGTTGACGGTAAAATTAGATATGGATTTTCGGATCGGTAATAACTCCGGCAGTCAAAATGTACTAAATTATTATGATCACATAACGGAAAGCATAGCCACCAACAGCAACCAAAATCACTATTTGTATGCCACTAAGCTTGTTATGGCTACTCCCATAAAAGCCGGAAAATTGAATTACGGAGGTGAGTATGCCTATACCTATAACCATCAGGATTTTAAAGTAAATGATGAGGGAGAGGCACAAAATTTGTCTCCCAACAACAATACTGCTAAACAAAATCTTTTGGCTGCGTTTGCTTCCTTTAGCTACCCTTTTGGCAACTTTTCTGCTGATCTTGGCCTTCGCTACGAAAATACGGATTTCAATTATTTCGCAAATGGAATAAAAGAAGAGGACCAAAGTAAGATATATCATAATTTATTTCCGAATGTCGGCATAAGTTATAATAATGTAAAACATTCAATAGCAGCAACATTAAGCTACAGAAGTACTATTTATCGTCCAAGTTATTACCAACTGCGCAATAGCATGCAGTACGACAGTCCATATACTTATGAAGCCGGAAATCCATACTTGAAACCTATGATTGCTAATACGCTATCGGGCTTGTTTATGTGGAAAGACATTACGCTAATGGTCAACTTCGACATGTATGAGAACAGTATTTTAGATATTCCCGAACAATATTCGGATGAAACTGTATTACTACGACCGGTGAATTTGGATAAAAGCCAAAATCTTACCGCAGCCATCTCATATTCCCCTACTTTCTTTAAAATTTGGAACCCAAATCTACAAATAGGCGTTTCAAAAAACTTTCTCAAGTACAATGAAATCACATTTAATACTCCTCTATTTTTTATGAGTATGGGAAACAACATCACATTACCTAAAAATTGGCAAATTGGCGCAGATGTTTCGTATGTAAGTTCGGGAAACTATTCCATATTTTATGTGCATGGTGTTTTTAAAATGGGTTTTCATGTCTCAAAATCTTTCTTTAAGAATAAGTTAAGGATTAACTTGCGAGGAAGTGACATTTTCAATACCGAAAGGGAAAAAGTGGATACTCAGATAAACAATATCGCCATTAGACTAAATAAAAATAGTAATACTCAAGGCGTTCATCTCTCTGTTACCTATCGTTTTAATGCCACTCAAAATAAATATAGAGGAGAAGCGGCAAGTGATGAACAAAATCGTTTGTAAAAAAATAAAACAAAAAAATAACCTTAAAATTTATCATTATGAACAAAAAATCAATTATCGTCGTTATCATAGCTTTAGCAAGTATGATGACAGCAAAAGCACAAATCGAATACCAATTGCCGGGCAATACGGCGCTTCCTTCTTCCGATGAAGAGCTAAGCGCTTTAGCTGCTTACGACAAAGGGAATTACAAATACAAAGTGGAAGACTACTTTGCGCGTCCCAAAGCTTCTGAATTTCAGCTTTCTCCAAATGGCAAATACATGTCGTACCGCGAAAAAGATGAAAATAATAAGCGGCATATTTACATTAAGGAACTTGCTACCGGAAAGTCTCAACGAATTATTGAAGAAGGAGATGAGTTAATTCGTGGTTATGGTTGGATTAATGATGAACGATTGATATGGGTAATGGATAAAGGCGGCAATGAAAATTATCACATTTTCGCTGCAAATCTCGACGGAAGTAATATGCTTGACCTTACGCCTTTTGATGATGTACGCGCTCACATTCTCAACATGTTGAAAGAGCAAAAGGATTATATCATCATTTCGATGAATAAAAATAACAAGCAAGTATTCGAACCTTATAAACTAAATGTTGTAACCGGAGAATTGGAACAACTATTTGAAAACAAAGACATTGAAAATCCGATACAGGATTATGATTTTGATAAAGATGGAAAATTACGTGCTTATTCTAAGTTAGTTAATGGAGTGGAAAATCACATGTATTACAAAGATCTAACTACGGGAGAGTTTCGATTATTAAAAAAAATGAGATGGAATGATTCTTTTTGGATTATCGGCTTTAATTATGATCCCGGCAAGGAGGATGAGATTTATGTGGTTACCAATCTTGACAGTGATAAGAGCCGCATCGTGTTATATGATTTTAAAAATGGCAGAATCGTTAAGGAAGTTTTTTCTAATGCTGATTATGACGTGAGCTCCATGTCTCGTTCTCGCAAGCGAAATTATGAAATAGATTATTTTGTTTACAATGGCGAAAAAGTTACTATTGCTCCGGTCAGCGCTTTTTACAAAGATTTCCATCAACAAATGGAAAAAAACTTTCCTAATAAAGAGTTTTATGTTACCGGTTACGATGATAATGAAAATACATTTTTGATTTACGTTACCAGTGACAAACATTATGGAACTTATTATCAATACGATGCAAAAGCAAAGAATTTTACTTTACTTTACGATTTGATGCCGCAATTGAAAGAAGAGGATATGGCGGAAATGCGTCCGATTACTTTTAAAAGCCGCGACGGGCTTACGATACACGGTTACATTACCTTGCCGAAAGCTGCTTTAGAAGGCAACAAGGTACCGTTGATTGTCCTTCCGCACGGTGGTCCGCAAGGTCTTCGCGATTCGTGGGGATTTGATCCTGAAGCCCAACTTTTTGCCAGTCGCGGATATGCTACTTTACAAGTTAATTTCCGAATTTCAGGCGGTTACGGCAAGGAGTTTCTACGTGCCGGATTCAAGCAAATTGGTCGCAAAGTTATGGATGATATAGAGGATGGTGTTCAATATGTTATTGACCAAGGTTGGGTAAATCCGGATAAAATTGCTATCTATGGAGGAAGCCACGGTGGGTACGCCACTTTAATGGGATTAGTAAAAACACCCGATTTGTATGTATGTGGCGTAAACTATGTCGGCATTTCCAATATCTTTACTTTTTTCAATTCATTTCCGGAATATTGGAAACCACTAAAAGACATGGCAAAAGAAATTTGGTACGACATTGATGATCCGGTAGAAGCGGAAATTGCTCGTGAAGTTTCGCCGATTTATCATGTTGACAAAATTAAAAAGCCTTTATTTGTGATACAAGGTGCGAACGACCCGCGCGTTAATATCAATGAATCTGACCAAATTGTTACTCAGCTACGTGACAGAGGTTTTACAGTCCCTTACATGGTAAAATACAACGAAGGACATGGCTTTGCTCATGAGGAAAATACGATGGAGTTGTATAGGTGTATGATGGGGTTCTTTAACAAGTATCTTAACGAGTAACTATTTTCTCGCAAAGGCGCAAAGTTTTTTTCTTCGCGCCTTTGCGAGAAAAACATTACTTCAGCTTCTCCTCAATAGACTTAAACCCCTTCCCAATAATCTCATGCGCATCTTGAATAGAGATAAAAGCGCCAGGATCAATATTAAAAATAAATTGCACCAAATCAGGAACTTCTCTTCTGTTAACCACAGTAAAGAGAATTTCCTTTTTTTCTTGTGTGTACATTCCCTTGCCATCAAAAATGGTGCCGCCGCGCTTCAAATCGTAAATAATGGCTTTTCGAATCTCTTCACTTTTTTCTGAAATGATGAAAACGGTTTTATCATCGGAAAAACCGTTTAAAATCACATCAATCACTTTTCCCATTATAAAAATGGTTAGCCACGAATATAATGGGATTTTCCAATCTTGAAAAACGAGAAATCCGAATATTACAATGATGGAATCCACCATCATGAGTTGTGTTCCCAATGGAATTTTAGTGTATTTTGATAAGATAGAGGCAATTACATCGCTTCCGCCGCTGGAGGCGCGTGCTTTAAAGATAAGCCCGACGCCCACGCCCATTACCACACCACCAAATATGCTGGCTAACAGCACTTCATCGTGCAGGTTTAAAGGGTCATTTCCAATAAAATATCTCAAACCGTCGGTAAAAACGGCGGTTAAAATAAAACATATAAATGTTTTTACACCAAAACGAGGTCCCAAAATTTTAAGCCCGATTAAAGTGAGCGGCAAATTAAAACATAGCGCTGCCATTCCGACAGGGAAACCTAATTTATAGTGCAATACAATAGAAATGCCATAAATTCCACCCGGAATAATTTTATAGGGTGTCATAAAAAATGCGTACCCTACAGCTAAAATAAAAGTTCCAAAAACCAAATATGTATAGGATAAGATCCATTTTTTTGAAAACAGCTTGTCTTGCAAGGGGGCCATAATAGTTTGTTCCATCCGAAATTTTTGCTGCAAATTAACATGATTTAACTCAAAAATTGCACTACATATTCTTTTATTTATTCACAAAAAGCAAATTGAATGATTGAATTGTTATTTTTGCACTTTGAATGGAGACACGGCATACCGCGTCTCTACAATTAAATTTTTAAATCTTTAAATTGTATGAATGCAATCAAAAAACTCGCCCTTTTCTTAGCCTTTCCTCTACTGTTTAGTTGCGATCAAATCCAACCAAGTCAAGCAGAAATAGCTGCCGGATTAAAATCGGCGTTAGAAGTTGGCTCTAAATATGCTTTGAGAACGTTGGGTGTTGAAAACGGTTTTCTTTTGGATGAAGTTGTAAAAATAGGGTTACCCGAAGATGCCGCAAATTTCGTGATGCAAGTGTATAAAAACCCTATATTATCATCGGTACTTGGCACAACAATTAAAAGACTCGAGGAGCAGTTAGTTTTAACACTCAACCGTGCGGCAGAAGCATCCATAGAAGGCGTTATTCCTATTGTAATTGACGCCATTACAAGTATGACTATCCAGGATGCTCAATCTATTCTTTTCTCCTCTAATCAAATTGCCGCCACCGATTATCTCCAAGTAAAAACATACAATTCTTTGAGTGATGTTTGCCGTTCAGTGATTGAAGATGCACTAAACAAAAAAATAGTGTTGAATACTTCCGCCCAAGACGTATGGAGAGAATTGACCGGAGTTTATAATCAAGCTGCTGGTTTGGTACCAGGTTTGCTGAAGCCCATTGAAACAAACCTGTCTCTTTACACCACACAAAAAACCTTAGATGCGGTCTTTTTAAAGATCGGTAACGAAGAGGTAAAGATAAGAACCGATGTATCTGCTCGAACAAATGATTTACTGAGGCGAGTGTTTGGAATGTTGGATTAAAAACCATATACAAATTTTGATATTTTTGTGCCCCTATTTAAAAATCCGTCAGTTAAAGCTGGCGGCAATAAATTTAAAACCTTAAACTTTATACTTATGATTTACATTCAAAGAAGAAAACTTGCCATGGTGGCGTTCGGCGGAAATGCCATTCTCAGAAGCGGTCAAAAAGGAACTTATCAAGAACAACTTCAAAATGTGATGGATACTTGCCTTTCGCTGCATCGTTTATATGAGCAAGATTGCGATTTAGTGATTGGTCATGGAAATGGACCGCAAGTGGGCAACGTGATGTTGCAACATGACGCCGGCGCCAAAATGTACGGCATTGAACAGATGCCTATGGATGCTTGCGTGGCTGAAACCCAAGGCTCTATCGGATACATGATTGAATTGGCTTTCCGTAACATCTTCTTTAAAGAAAATATTCGTAAACATGTTATTACATTAGTAACTCAAGTGGTTGTTGATGAGAATGACCCGGCATTCCAAAATCCTACAAAACCGGTAGGTCCTTACTACACAAAAGAACAAGCGGATAAATTTGCCGCAGAAACCGGCGCCAAATACGTAGAAGACCCTAAAGGAAACGGCTGGAGAAAAGTAGTAGCCTCCCCTACCCCAAAACACATTAGCAATATTGACGTGGTGCAACGTTTGGCAACCTCAGGCTATGTGGTAATTACTTGCGGCGGCGGCGGTATTCCCGTGGTGCGCAACCAACACGGCAGCAAAGGAATGGAAGCCGTAATTGACAAAGATTTAGCTTCCGCACTCGCTGCAATAGAAATGAAAGCCGATGAGTTTTACATTTTAACCGATATTCCTAAAGTGTATATTAACTTTAGAAAAGAAAACGAAAAAGCTTTAGATACCATCACCGTTGCCGAAGCTAAAAAATATTTAGCAGAAGGACAATTTGCCGAAGGCTCTATGGCGCCAAAAGTTCGCGCTGCCATTTTCTTCGTTGAATATGGTGGTAAAGAATGTATTATCACCGAAGCCGGACAGTTGGGAAATCCTAATTGTGGAACACGAATTATTGCATAAATTAAAAATCACGAATTATGAATTACGAGATTCCTCATTTCGCTTCGCTCCATTCGGAATGACTGCTTGTTTTTGATATGAAGAAATGAGATGTCATTCCGAGCGTAGCGAGGAATCTCACACTTTAAACATTTTAACCTTAAATCTTTATGGAACCAAAAAACCTTCAACACCCGGAAGATGAGCAATTGCAACATCAAGAGGTGAATGCCGGTGCTTCTGAAGAAGCCCAACCCCATGCGGAAACTGAACTTCCCGCTCCTGCCGAAACACCGGTAGAAGAAACAGAAACTGCAACTAATGAAGTAGTTGTAGAAGAAAAAACAGAAGAAGAAATTCCTGTTAAAGAAGAAAAACAAGCTACAACAGAAGAAGTTACTAAAAATGAAACTTTAGCAGAAGAAGCTCCTATTGAAGACGGAAAAGAAACTTTAGTAGTAGAAATCGTTGACAATAAAGATTTAGCTGAAGAAATCGCTGATCATGAAATCTTAGCCGAAGAAATAGACGACAATGAAACCTTAGTAGCCGAAGAAACGGAAAAAGAACCCGAATCTATCGAAGAGATTGAAAAAGAGTATGCAGACCTTTCTTTTGAACAATTGATAGAAAAATTACAAGAAGTAGTTAACAATGAAAACATTAACCATATTAAACAACGGGTAAGCGTACTTAAAGCCTCTATCTTAAATCAGATTAAACAGTTAAAAAAAGAAGCATTAGATAAATTTATTGAAGAGGGCGGTAATAAAGAAGAGTTTGAATATGTTCCTTCGGAGTGGGAGGCAAAATTTAATGCTGCATTAAAAGTATATAAAGATAACAAAGCGAGATTTCTTGAAAATTTAGAATTGGTAAAACAAAAGAATTTGGAAGCCAAACAACAGATTATTCAAGGATTAAAAGAGTTGGTGGAAAATGAAACCAATTTGAAAATATTAAACGACAAGTTTAAAGAGTTTCAAGAAAAATGGCGTGAAATTGGTCCGGTGCCACAAAATGAGTCTTCCAATTTATGGCAACATTACCATTTTTATGTAGAAAAATTCTTTGATATTTTGCGTATTAACAAAGAATTACGCACATTAGATTTGAAGAAAAACTTGGAGCAAAAAATCAAGTTGTGTGAACAAGCCGAGGAATTGTTGCTGCAAGATTCCATCGGCAAATCATTCAAAGCATTACAACATCTTCATGAAGAGTGGCGCGAAATTGGTCCGGTGCTTGAAGATAAAAAAGAGGAAGTTTGGGAGCGTTTCAAAAACGCATCTGATCAGCTAAATAAAAGACGTAGAGATTATTACGATTCATTATTAGAAGAACAACAAAACAACTATAATGCAAAAGTAGTTATTTGTGAGCAAGCCGAAGAATTAGTAGCTTCCGAGCCGAAAACATTGAAAGAGAACAATACCGTGAGCGATAAACTCACAGAATTGTTGAAAGTTTGGAAAACTTTAGGACCGGCGCCTGCAAAATTAAATGAAGAGATTTGGCAGCGTTTTAAAAACTCTTTGGATAAATTTTTTACCTCGAAAAAAGAATATTTACAGCAACTTAAAAACGAACAGCTTCAAAACTTCAATCAAAAGCTCACATTAGCTATTCAAGCAGAAGCTCTTGCGTTAAGAAACGATTGGAAAAAAGCAACCGACGAAATAATTACGCTTCAAAACGAGTGGAAGCAAATTGGTCCTACGGCACGTAAAAATTCGGAAATAGTATGGAAACGTTTCCGGGCAGCTTGCGACAAGTTTTTTGAAAACAAAGCTAATTATTTTTCTAATTCTCAAACTATTGAAGCGGAAAATCTTCAGAAGAAAGAGGAGTTGATTAAAAAAATTGAAGAGCACGTTTTCACCGATGATAAAAACGAGAACATGGAAGCGATGAAAGCATACCAACGTGAATTTATGGAGTTAGGGCATGTGCCTCGTAAAGAGAAAGATAAAATTTACGCCAAATTCAGAGAAGTGGTAAACAATCGTTTTCAAGATTTGAAAATGACGATGGAAGATGTAAAACGCAGCAACTTCAAATCAAAAATTGATACCATTTTAAATAACCCTAATGCAGATCAAATTTTAGATAAAGAGCGTAGATTTTTGTCTAATAAACTGCAACAATTGAAAGATGATATTGCATTGTGGGAAAACAATTTAGGCTTCTTTGCTAATTCTAAAAACGCCGATTTGTTAAAAGCCGAATTTTCTAAAAAAATTGAAGCAGCTAAAATAGAGGCGAAGGAATTGGAATACAAAATAAAGATGATGGTGCACAAAAACTAACCTGTGCATGAAACCTCTGCAAATTCGTATTGACAAGTGGTTATGGAGCGTGCGCCTGTTTAAAACACGCTCCATGGCTACCGATGCGTGCAATGCCGGCAAAATAAAAATGAACGGCACAAACCTCAAACCTTCAAAAGAAGTAAAAACAGATGAGGTTTACAACGTTAAAATCGGTCAATTAGACAAAACCGTACAGGTAATTGATGCTCCGAAAAGTAGAGTGAACGCTGCATTGGTACCCAATTATTACGTTGATTTAACGCCTGAAGAAGAATACAACCGGGTAAAATCGTTGCGCACTACGTTTGAGTATAGAGAGCACGGCGTGGGAAGACCAACGAAAAGAGACAGGCGGCAAATTGAGTACTTGAAGGATTACTTTGGGGAAGAATAACAGTTATACATATGAAACTTTGGCTCGCCCCGCTACATGGAATTACTTATTTTAACTTCAGAAACTGTTTTGTCAAACATTTTCATGGAATTGATTGTGCTATAACGCCGTTTATTGCTGCACAGCCTAAAGATAAACTCAACCCTAAAAAACTCCGCGATCTGTTTCCGGAAAATAATGCCGTATTGCCCGTCATTCCGCAATTAATGGGCAACAAACCTGATGATATTAAAGAAACGATTGTTGCTTTAAGCGAAACATTTGGTTACAAGCAATTTAATTGGAACATTGGCTGTCCTATGAACCAAATTGTGCGCAAAAAACGCGGCTGCGGCGTAATGCCGTTTTCAGATTTGGTTGAAGAAACAGTAAGTGAAGTTTGTAGAAAAACTGTCTCTCGCTTTTCGCTAAAAATGCGTCTGGGTTTGCATTCTCCGGAAGAGGGATTGGAAATCTTGCAAAAACTTGCCTCCTACCCTATTGATTTTCTTTGCATTCACCCGAGATTAGGAACACAGCAATATGAGGGAAATGTACATTTAGATATTTTTGAAACCTTTTATCAAACCACAAATCATAAAATTGTTTACAGCGGAGATATTAATGATGTGGATTTTTTCGTACATCTGCGGAAACGTTTTCCAAAAATTGAAAATTTCATGTTAGGGCGAGGCATATTGCAAAATCCGTTTTTGGCGGAACAAATTACTGTAGGAGCGCAAAATTCTGCGCCCCTACCCATCCGTTTCATCAATTTTTATAATGAATATTCCGAAATATTATTAACATTAACCAACGAAAAAATCACATTATCCTCATTAAAAGAACTGTGGCACTATTTCGCCGTTTTTTGGAAATTAAATCCGTTAGAACTACGAAAGTTATTGCAGGTAAATGATTACACGGAATTTAGCAAAGCAGCACAGGAATTAATGAGCGAAAACGCTGTGTGATGTACAATAAGCAACATCATTTCAAAGATTTTATGTTTATTTGCACTCTTAGATATTAACAATTGCAAAAAATGGCTGAAACCTATCACGTTGAAGTCGGGTTTTACCAAACCTACCATCACGGCGAGCATATTGGTGGCGACGTTTTTCTTTCCAAGCGTATTCCGGAAGAAAACCGTGTGTTGTGCGTGCTTTCCGATGGCATGGGTTCCGGTGTGAAAGCCAATGTTTTAGCCACTTTAACCGCCACAATTGCCTTGAATTTGTTTATTGAACACAAAAATGCTCAAACCATTGCAGAGATCATCATGAAAGCATTGCCGGTGTGTAGCGAACGAAAAATCAGCTATGCCACCTATACCGTTGTGGATGTGAATAGCGACACTAATGAAGCAAGCATTTTAGAATACGATAACCCGCAAACCATTGTGATGCGTGGTTGCAGAGTATTGGAACCCAACTGGGAAAAAGTGAATTTTGAAAATGCTGCCGCCGACCGCCGCTTGCAAGACTTGAATATGGCGACTTTTACCCCGCAATTGGAAGATAGAATTGTTTTTTGTTCCGACGGCATCACACAATCCGGACTAGGAAAAGGATTGGTTACCGGCTGGGGAAGGAATAACTTAAGAGAAGAACTTAGAAATATCATTAATCATAATTATTCGATTTCGGCTTCGGAGTTGGCAGAAAAGATTGTTAAAAAAGCAGTTGCTAATGATTTGCACGTTCCTAAGGATGATATTTCCTGCGCAGTGATCTATTTTCGTGAACCGCGCCGTACCATGATTTGTTCCGGTCCGCCTTTAAATCCTGAAAAGGATGTTGAGTTTGCTGAAAATTTGCGCTCTTTTTCCGGCAGAAAAATTATAAGCGGCGCCACAACTATCGAAATTATTTCAAGAGAATTGAAACGTACGGTCGTAGATGAACCCGTAGTGGATCACACACTACCTCCCATGTCGAAAATGGATGGTGTTGATTTGGTAACCGAAGGTGTTTTAACTTTAAGTAAAGTTATTTATCTATTAACCAATGTAATTACTCCAAATTACCAATTTGGAAACGGACCGGCAGATAAAATGTGTAAACTGTTATTAGACAGTGATGAAATTCATATTTTGGTGGGTACCAAAATTAATGCCGATAATCTTGATTTGTCGCTGCCCGTTGAAGTTGAAATTCGCAAAAACATTATTCAACGTATAGCTAAAGTGTTGATGGATAAATATATGAAGGTTGTGCATATGGAATTTATGTAAAAGGAATCAAATTGAATATATATGGATAACATTTGTCATAAAGGAACGGTAAAAGAGATCGCAGGCAACACTTTATTTGTTGAAATTGAGCGTAGTGCAGCTTGTGCAACGTGTCAGGCAAAAAGCGCGTGTTTAACTTCCAATAAAAGAGATGAGATTATTCCTGTGCCTACCCATGAGCCGGATGCTTTTCATGTAGGAGAAGCTGTAAACATACATCTAAAAAAATCAATGGGCGCAAAAGCTATAGTGATTGCTTATCTGTGCCCATTTTTGATGTTAACCGTCGGATTGTTTGTTACTTATTATTTCACAAAAAATGAATTATTGAGCATTGGCGTAGCTTTTGGAGCTACCACGCTTTACTTTCTTTTCATAAAAAAGATAGAAAACAGGTTAAGAAAACATTTTACTTTCTCTGTAAGCAAAATCAACGAATAGTATGGGAGTTATTATAAGACAGAGCATTAAGGGAACCATTGTAAATTATATCGGGGCAGCTTTGGGTATGCTTACCGGCTTTATTGTCTTTACCGGTTTTCTTACACCGGAAGAGATTGGCTTAACTCAAGTATTTGTAAGAGTGGGTGTGCTTTTCGCGAGCCTTGCGCAAATTGGCACCAACTCGTCTATATTGCGCTTTTTTCCTTATTTTAAAGATCCGGAAAGCAAAAATCATGGTTTTTTCTTTTGGACTTTAATTATTCCGTTTATCGGTTTTATTATCTATCTATCTGCTTTTTTGATTTTTAAGAACTTTATAGCCGATTTTTTCAGCAAAGAATCAGCGCTATTGGTAAACTATTTATACTTTACTATTCCATTAGGGTTCTTTATGTTATACCAAATCGTTTTTGAAATCAATGCCGTGGTATTGCATCGTATTGTTGTGCCGATTTTTGTAAAAGAAATAGGAATCCGGCTTATGCTACTAGTATTTTATCTTCTGTTTGCGTTTCATTATATCTCGTTAACGGGATTGATCATTGCTCTTTGCGGCACTTATGGCGTAGCAGCATGCATCAATTTGGGGTATCTTTTTTCTTTGCGATGCATTTCTTTAAAACCCAATTTTAGTATTGCTAAGCATTTACGCAAGGATTTTCTCTATTACACACTTTTTTTAATGGGTTCGGCTTTAACCACAGCTATTATACCTAATTTAGGTTCATTTATTGTTGCTTCCCAATTAGGTTTGGCGTTCGCCGGCATATACGTCATTGCACAAAACATGGCTACCACTATAGAAATACCTTCCCGCTCCTTGAATGCCATTTCTAATCCGCATATTTCACAAACATTAAAAGATAACGATCTTATCGCAACCAATCGCTTAATAAAAAAAGTGTCCTTGCATCAATTTTTGGTCGGATCTGCTATTTTATTTGCCATTTGGACAAATATTAACGTGATTTTTCAAATTATTCCCAATGGAGAGAATTTTATTTCAGGAAAATGGGTGGTTTTCTTTTTAGGAATATCCATATTACTTCATACATCTTTATTAGTTGGGGGAGCTACTTTAGCCCTTTCAAAATACTATTACTTTTCTCTCTTTTTTACTCTTATACTCACCGTATCGGCGCTTGTATTCAATGTAACATTCATTTCTATTTTTGGAATAAGCGGCGCTGCATTAGCTGCCCTGGCTTCTTATCTCATCTATCACACCATGGTATTATCTTTAGTATACTGGAAGTTAAAAGTGTCTCCTTTATCCTGGGCGCATCTTAAAACTTTAATTATTATTTTGGTATTATTTGGAGTTGATTATATATGGAAACAGTCTATCACTCAAGTTGTAATGCAATATTTTGAACCTTCCGTTTGGATTACGGTTTTTGAAGCATTGGCACGCACAATAGTGTTGGGAGGAATAGGATTTTTAAGCGTTTATTTTTGGAATGTTTCCGTAGAAGTGAATGCTTTAGTTAAAAGAGTGATTTTGAAAATTAAACAAAAGGCTATTTAAAAATTTAAATCATTAACCACCAATTTACTAAAATTAAATCTCAGATTATGAAAATCATCGGCATTACAGGCACCATTGGTGCGGGAAAAGGAACTATTGTAGATTATTTAGTTGAAAACTACGGTTTTAAACATTATTCTGTGCGTAATTATTTAGTACAAGAAGCTCAAAAGCAAAACCTTCCTTTAAATCGGGATACTTATGTAAAGTTAGCCAATAACTTGCGCGATATACACTCTCCTTCTTACATTATTGATGAATTATACAAAGAAGCGGCGAAAAACGGAGCGAATGCCGTTATCGAAAGCATTCGAACCCCCGGAGAAATTGCTTCGTTGCGTACAAAGAATGATTTTACTTTATGGGCGGTAGATGCTGATCCTAAGATAAGGTACGAGCGTATTTTTGCTCGTCAATCGGAAACCGATCATATTTCGTTTGATACTTTTTTGGCAAATGAGCAGCGGGAAATGAATTCAGAGGATCCTAACAAACAGAATCTTGCAGAGTGTATTCGGCAGGCGGATGTTTTGTTAGAGAATAATGGGGAGGTTGAGGGGTTGTATAGACAGATTGAATTAAAAATTCAATCTTAACATTACTCCGCCAGGCGAAAAACCTAAATCTAAACTTGCATTATCATTTTGCCTTACAGAGTTATTAAAAACCTTTACTCCTTTTAGTATTTTCGCATTTGCCAATAATGTACAAATACCTCCACCAATCAATAAGCCGCCACCTATTCCTGCAGAAAATAAAAGTATATTCATGTCAACGGTATTAAAAATTGTTCCTGTTATAATATATCCCACCGAAAAACCAATAAAAAACGCAGCCGGTGTATAAAAACCTATACTTGCAATGCGTAAATTGTGAGCTTGCCGCATAAACTTGTATGCCATTTCATCTTCTTTGGTAAAATCCATTAATTGCTTAAAATTTAGCACATTTCCTTCTTGATAGTAATAATTGACGCCGGCTCCTTTTTTTTACTATTGTTATTGTATCTGAGTTGTTTTGAGATTTTACAGAACAATGGAGTAAAAGAAATGTGGTGAAGACTAGAATTGTTGTTAGGTAGTGCTTTGGATTCATTTTTTATTAGGTGTTGGTAATTATGTTTTAAAACTATAGGATTTTTGGGGACACTTACAGGTTAATCAGGTAAAACCTGGTTTGATAGCGCGGCGGCGGTCGGAACCGCCACCGAACAGCAGCATTGCATTGTTATCTTTTTCTTATTGCGAAACCAATATCAATCTTAAAATGTAAGCCGGGTATGTTTTCTATTGTGTCGTATTTGATACCGATGGCAGGGTTTAACACAAATCCTGTTTTTGTAACCAATTGATAACCTATATGTGCTGTAGTACAAAATCCCAAATTGCCTGCTGATATAAACATACCTCCTACTAATAAATCTAAAAACAAGCCGCTTTTTTCTCTGTGTATAGCAGGCACAGCTTCAATACCACTTAAAAAAGCTACTCCATAAGCCCCATGCCCTGTTGCAAATTGAACTTCAACAGGAATTCCAATTTTTGGAGCCACGTAATGAACAACAGCTATTTCAAAATTGAATATGCCAAGAGCAGCTCCGAGTATTGTAGCCAGTGGTTTGAATTTTACTAAAGAGTTAAACTGAGGTGGCTCTTTTACAGGCAACGGTATGATGGCAGCAGTATTATTAATAGTATCTACTTGAATAACTTCTGCCTAAGCGAAAACGCCCATACATAAAAAACTGATAAAAAATACTAATAGTGCTCTTGTCATATTTTTAAGGTTAAGGCTGTTAAATAATGTTTGTCGTGTTATTATCAAAAATTCAATCTTAAAATCATCCCGCTGGGCGAAAAACCTAAATCTAAATTTGCATTATTACTTTGCTTTATTGCATTATTAAAAAGATCTATTCCGGCTTTGGCTTTGTTATTTGCTCCTACCTCAAAACCAATTCCAACACCTATTAAAACAGCCCCTGTTCCTAAAGTAGCGAAAAATAAACCTTTGTTCATTGTATTACCGAACATGGCAGTTCCTAAAGCATATCCTAACGAATAACCTACACAACTGCCGCCGATAGCAGCAAAAATATAGCCAGCATTTCGCATACTGTTAGATTTTTCCAAAAGCCTAAAAGCCTCAGGGTTTGAAGCGGTTAAATGCATTGCTTGTTTAAAGTTTAGCATTTGGTTATCTTTATAATAAATGTAGCCAAGCCCCTTTTTTACTGCTCTAATGGTATCAGAAGCATTTTGAGCATTACTCGAAAAACCGGATAGAAAAATTGCCACGAAGGTTAAAATTGTTGTTAGATAGCGTTTTGTATTCATTTTTTAAGATTTTAGTAATTAATTTGCCTATTTCTTGTTCACGATTTTGATAATTTTCTTTAATGCACGCGCCGTAGCATCATGAATGGTTCTTTCCGTAGTTGGAGGCATCATATAATCGCTTCCTTTATGTGTATTATGGCGCGTTATGGCAACTACTTTTCCCTCCTTAGTAAACAGTTTCATTTCCACTTCAGTATCTATATTATCAAATACAGGAACGAAATTGATATAATAGGTGACGTTAACAAATGTTAGTTTTGAGAGCAGTAAACCATCTAAATTATTTTCTTCGCATATAGAGATTATTTGAACAATATCAGGGTTTTCAAATGAAAGATTAGCGGAAACTTCTGTCGGAGCTTCTAAAGAATGCTTGGCAAATGTTTCTACAATAGTTGAAGTAAAAACCGCATGGGTTCGCGGATAAATTGTAGAAAGCGTATTGTCATTTTCTAAATTTGTGTATCCCCATGTATTAATCTTTTCAATATTACGTGCTGTGTATAACGTTTTTGTACCAACAAAAACCGAACATGAATGTGATAATACTGCAATGATTACAAATAATATTTTTAAATTCTTTTTCATCACAATTACTATTTGTACGTTTCTAAAATACGCTCTTTCTCTTTTTCAATATTAACATCTTCACTGTAAACAGGTTCATCAAGATAGATTTGAGCAGTTTTTACAGGCGCTTCCGACAAATACTTCACTTTGTATTTTCCCCCGTTCGGCGGCGGTTCCGACCGCCGTCGCATTATTTTGGCAGATTCTATCTGTCTTATTTTCAAACAACAGTTATCCATCTCTTAAATAATCTTATAACAAGTCCATAGCAAATAATGTTCGCGAAAATAACATTTTTTTTATTTTTTGTTAAACAGGTAGAACCTATTTTGATAGCGCGGCGGTGGTCGGAACCGCCGCCGAACAACAGCATCGCAACCTCAGGCGAACAGAGATACTTACACTTAATCATAATAGTTAAAACGATATCCCGACGTTTAGTAAAAACTGATGATCTACAGTGATGAATTCTGTTTTTTGATATTCTTGCTTATCAAAAATAGGATCAATATAATAAAGCATATCGTAACTTCTTGAAATGTACCGATACCCTACGGATACATTTATAATACTTTTAGTTTTTATCTTAAAAGCCATACCTATATTTGAAGCTAAAAATAAGCCGTTTTTTAACCTGAATTCTCCATAGTCATCTACTAAAAGCATAACCATAGCGTCATAAAGATCTAGCGTTTCTTTTGTGATAAGAAAATTATTGCCAATTTTAAGATCCATATAAGGAGAGATTTTTTTATCCAAAAAATCGCTTCGTAAATACAAAAACAAGGGCAATCCATGTGTAATTATTGAATTAGGCAGTAACTGGTATGAATAAGGAATACGATTATCATTTTGTTTATAATATAAATAGCCTAAACCCAAGCCTACTTTAAAATAATGCGCTAACTCAATTCCACCGACAAAACTTGCTCCATAAACTAAAGTTTGATAAGCCAACTTAGCATTGCCATTTGCAATAAATATATGATAGGAATAAGTAGTATAGTCCACTTCCTTACATGTAGATATTCCAAAATTAACTTCAACTGAGTAGAAAGGTTTGATAGATGACTTCTTTTTTTCTGGATTATTTTGACTTATTCCGCAAGGAACAAATATCCATAAACAAATAAAGGATAATAATGTTTTGTTAATGTAATTCATAATATTATTGATTAATTAATGTTAGCGTTATTAATATTCTGTAAATCGGTTTTTTACAATTATTGTGAAAGTTAAAATTCTTAATAAGTAGTGTTTAGTGTTCACTTTGCAGGTGTTCTATTTTTGAAATTCATTTTTACCTCTTTATTCTTTTAATACTTCGTTTGTTTTTAAAATCAAGACAAATAAACTATGACATTGGTGATAAACAATCCCCAATCCGTAACTTTCAACACGAGGAAGTGTGTGTTCTACTATTTTTATAGCATTCCCGCCTACTTTTCGAGCTTCTTCTATTGCAATAGCAAGCAATACTTCATAAGTGCACTTTGATTTGCCGGTCATTCCTGCATCCCCTAATTTAACTGAACCTAACTCCTCATATTTAAAAGGAATAGTCTCACCGACGTTTATTATTATAACTTTGGTAGAACTATCTAATGCAGGATAACGTTTAGTAACATTTTTAACCACTTGCGGAGCGCATGCTGACAAGCTCCCGACAATTATAATGGCAATAACTAAAAAAAGGATAAGATTTTTATTCTGTTTCATATTCTATTTTTTTATTAATGGGTTACAATAGACTTGGAATTTGATAAGTTACGGATTACCACTTCGAGTGCATCTCTTTTTAGATTTAGGCTTAATCTTCTCCGATTGCTTATAAAACAAAAACTCCGGATCATTCAATCTAAATGTGACAGGAAGTTGGAAACATACACCAATGGGCTGTCCTCCTATAAGACTTTTCGCAGGAATCTCAAATCTAACAAGTCTGACAACACGTAAAGCTTCATCATCCAAATCTTGTCTAATGCCTTGATAAATTGTATGTTTACTAGTATAACCATTACTATCTATCCAAAATTGAACAAATACCATCCCTTCTATTTTATCTTCTATTGCTGTTTCAGGATAAATTAGATTTGCAGCAAAAAACTCACCTAACTTACTCCATTTATCATCAGCGGTGTACATTGGAGGGTCATACCAACGAGGGCCAATAGTATCGCAATTAATTTGACCCAATAAAGGTGATGTAAGAAATAACATTATAATAAATGACAAAAATCTTACCATAATCTTGGAATTCTATAAATAAAATGCCACCAGGCAGAAGAAAAAGGAGGTGTGTCTACCCATGGATATACACCGGCTCCCATCCCGTGACGATGGATTAAATTTATCATATTAATATTATTACTTTCACCATAGTTAGGATATAGCCCCTGATTTCTATAATTGCTCATCCAGGCATGCCACTCTTCGTATGAATCCATTCCTGATGTTCTTCCTGAACGGATTCTTTGACTATGATCTAATTCATGATACGCATTTAATGCCAAGAAGTCATAATTTTGCTCAAATGCTGTACTATTATAGAAAATATTTCCTTTCCGATCAGTTATTGCAGGGTCTGGATTATTTTTAAACCATTCGTGATTTGGATCATACGTTCCTCTAAATCCAAAATACTTCAAAGCCCTTTGCTGTTGCCCGCCTGCTACAAAACGACTTAAAACTTGATCATGGTCTCTAAACCCTTGCCCTCTCACCAAATTTGAAAATTGTTGCGGAAGTATGGCAGCCGAGAAAGAGGGATTAAAAGACCACCCTCGCCCTTCTTGCCACTGGGCAGCTGATATATTGGCACTAAGTACATCGTTTGTGACATTCCAATTAACCCCTATAGTAGCTATGTTTGAACTAAATGGAAGTCCTGCATACGAACTCAGCCCTGCAGTCCATCCAAGGCTAAATCCGCTCTGTGTAGAATATGAAGCATAAACTGTATTAAATGCTGCTGTAACTCCCACACTGGCAGAAAAATCGTTGTTGGAAAGATTATATCCAACATTAGCGCTTGCACTAAGTACTCCCGGTATGCCTACACCAAAAGTAAATCCTACACTTAACCCGCCTTGTGCACTCCAACTAAAAGTGGGAAAGAACCAAATAAAATCCCCTGTTGGGTCCACATACATTAGTGGATTATTTCTTGCATAACTATACCTATTAAAATCCTGCGTAAAACTACTATTCGCCACGTACTTATCCGGCGAAAAGAACCTGCCGATTATAGGGTCATACAACCGCCCATTCATATTAATGATCTTGAAAAAGGGATAGTGTTCGTGTCCTGTAAACCCACGATAGGTAAGTGTAAAGGTATTCAAGGGCTCTCCTCGTTGCGGTTCTTCGTAGATACTGGTGTCTGAAATAGGTTGCGGGTATCGTATCAGATAATTTCCCCATGGGTCAAAATAATTGCGCTGCCTCACTTGTTTGTTGGCATTGGTAATGGCACAATAACTGCCCAAATGGTCGGTGTGAATGTAGTACATGCTGTCGGTAGAAGCGATAGTATAATCGGGCAAATCCGGTAATTCACCGGTGCCGCCGCCAACTGTGTCGGTACTGTGGACTCTATTCGTAATATACAACGCCACCACGCCATTGTCGCCGTAAATGTAATGATAGCCGCGAACGGCGCCGGTGGTGTAATCCACCTCTCTTTCGTAGTGTTTATTAATGTAATAGTGAATAGACTCTGTAGCAATCTCTTTTTTTCTTATCATCATATTGCGCTGTTGGTTGGCACCGTAAGAAAGCTCAAGTTTGTAATCTCCTTCAATAATTTGAGTGGGCTGGTTAAAGAAGTTGTAGGTTACATCGCAATTATTGAAAGGAATAACAGTATGGTTTACCGGTGTTATTTTGGTTACTGCGTGTGGTTTATCTATACCAACCTCTCCATACGAGTAGTTTCCCAACCTGGAATTACTTTCAATGTTACCACTGTAGCAGTAGGAAAAATTTTGCACTCTTTCCGTTTGCCATATAGCGCCGTAATTAATTTGGGTTAACCTGTCTAATTTATCATAAGTGTAACTCTCGGAACGATTTATTACACTTTCAGAGCGTGAACTCATTAATCCCTGTTCATTATAAGTATAACGATAATTTAAAATGGCGCTATCCAACGTATATGCCTGCTCACCAATAATTTTTTCTCTTTCTGCTTCGCCAATAGGAATACTTGTTCTCTTGCTGCCGGTTTGAATGCGGGTGGGTAAACCGTGTGCAGTATAAGTATAGTGGGTGGCTACGCCGTTACCGTATTCGCAACGGGTGGGGGCATGATACATGTTTCGTGCATTCACTTTATAAATGAGGCTGTTATCATCGCTACGCCGGATTTCGTTTAGTTTTCCGGTAGGCGTATAGTTATAGGTTACGGCAAAAGAGTTTGGGTAGGTAAGTGTAGCTAATTGCCCTATTGCGGTATAAGCATAGGTGTGTGTATACTGTTTTCCACTAACTACCTTTGTGTGTTGGTGTAAACGGCTTAAACTATCGTAAGTAAAAGTTTCCGATCCTGCATTGTTAATTTTTATTTGATGCAACTTTCCTCTTCCTTTATGGGTAGCGGTAAAATTATCGTATTCATACGTAAGCGTTCTGTGCGTTGTATCGGAAGTTATATATTGTTTTTGAGTTACCCGCCCTAATTTGTCGTATTGATATTTGGTAATGTTGTTATTTGCATCTTTTTGTTCTATCAATTCATTAAAACCGTTGTATTTAGAAGTAATCTTTCCTGCATTGGGTTCTTCAATAGAGAGGCGATTGCCCCACAAATCGGACAAGATTGTAGTAATACCATTATGAGTGGTTATATAGGTTTCGTGCTGTCTGTCAGCGGTAATTTCATAAGTATATCCAACAATGCTTCCATTGTTATCGGTAGCGTTAATTATTCTTCCTAAGGCATCGTAATCTTTCGATGAAGACACATTATTGCGTAAGCTATCCATAACAATTACTTTACTTTCAATGTAAGTATAAGATAGATTAGTATAAGGCGCCTTTTCAGTACGTATCCTTCCATAAGCATCGTAGGTATATTCATGCCAAATTTTTTCCTGTGCATTAGTTGTATTGAACGGATAAGAAGTTCTTTTCACTTGACCTTTGCTATTATATTCAGTATCAATATAGTTACCATCATCCAAGCGACACACTTCCCGCCCTAAAATATCATAATAAACCTCTAAAGTTGGTTTTCCGGTTGAAGTGGTTTTAGTATAATAGCGAGCATTAGATGGATGTGAAGCGTTGTGCCAATGTGTTGAAATATTCGTTTGTGTACCATCAGGATAGTTAATCCGTCTAAGATTTCCAAAAGCATCGTAATTATAGTTCGTGGTTAGCCCATTTACGCCAGTTTCGGATGTTTTGCTTCCTGTTCTAGGATCATAAGAAAATTTCGTTTCGAGGTTTGTAAAATCAGGATTTTTCATACTTGTTACAAAACGTTGCGTATTATCGTATCCGTATGTTTCTATTCGTGACTCACAGCCTGCTGCCGAAACTATTTTTTTGCCATAAACGCCGGTAGGGAAATAATCTTCATAAGAGGTAGTAATGGAACCATGAATGTTTCCTTTTCGAACCGATCTCAAGCGTCCTCGCTGCCCCGGAGGGTAATAAGCATAGGTGGTTGTATCAACAATCAGAGGACTTGGGGTGTTGCCTTTTTTGTATTGTTGCGTACTAAGAATACTTTCAAGAACAGTTTTTTTCTGATTGTCGCTGAGTGTAATTGTTTCATAAGAGTAAGTCTTTGTTTCAGAGTGCATCCATTGATCAGTGTTGTAACTGCTATAGGTTTTGGTATTGCTTTCTGCCAACCGTCCTGCGTCATCTAAAGTAGTTGTTGCTATGGTTTTGGTTCTATAAAGGTGTTTATCTGTGGTTATTTTATCAAAATAGTGGATATAGCGGTACGAATAAACTCCAATCCGTTTTATTTGATTCGAATATTCTATACTCGCAAAACTGTATGGATATGCGTAACTGATATAGTGATGTATAGGAACTAAAATTTCTTTATTACCATAGTGCACTCCATTTTGAATGTAATAAAAATCATCAATTTTATAAAACAATAGATTATTTTTTCCGCTTTGATAATCAAGACAGTCAAAACGTCTAAAACCTAAAAAAGCATTTCTACGGCAGCTAAAAGCAGGTGCAGAGAATGAATATTCCAATATATCAAAGCTATCTATATCATTTGATACTTGCAGAGATTTTACTGTTGGAAGAAAGTATTTTTTAAAAACGCGAAAGGGTTTTGGATCAAAATAAGTTAAATTTTCTGCTAAATGATATCCGAAATTATATGTTAGTTTGATTACTTTACCCATTCCATCGGTAATTTGTATTGGAAATTCATATTGTTCGTTTTTATTAGCATATATTATTCTTGGTCTATCGGAAATACTAGCACGCATGAGAATATCTATTTTCCCATCTCCATTAAAATCTCCTAAATCATAGTGTTCTCTAGTGGGATAGAATTCATTTAATGGAATTTGCTCCTTACGATTAAAATGGCATGTTCCATCATTTTCAATTTTATTTAGATAATAAAAATCTAATCTTGTTTTTCCTGTAGTTCCGTCAATCCAAGTAACTCCTTGAATGATTTCATCTTTGCCATCTCCATTAATATCGGCAATAATAACAGGATGCATAGGTGGAGCTCTAAGGGTATTATTCAATGGTGTTGCATCTAATTGCGACATGTTTTGTCCGGGATGAATAAATGTATAGTCTCCTTTTCCTATATGCAATAGCCACTTTTTATCGCTGGTATATACCAATGCGTCTTTTATACCGTCTCCGTTAAAATCTCCGTAATATACATGATGCCAAATCGTAGGAAAACCATCAGAATGGACAAGTTTAGCACCCCCGCTATATTCATATGTATATGCTGTATGTATGCCAGATGGAACATCCATTATTAGTTGAACGTTATCTCTTCCATTACCATCTATGTCAGCAACAATAATTTTATATGGATTACTAGTGGTAAACCTTAAGTAAGTATCCTTGTTATAATCAAGCAATTCATAATTCCGATTGTCTTTACTACAAAGAAACAACATTCTACTTATATAATCCAATGATTCATGAAAGTTTCCGAAATAGACATCCTTTAAATTCTCAAAAGTTCCTATATCGTGAGCAGTGTAATTAGGAACTAATTTTAATTTTGTAAAAGTCCATTTATTAGTATTGAATTCCTCTGCAATAATTAACTCATCTTTACCATCAGAATCTAAATCATACGCAAAAAAGCGACATCGCGGATAACCTGCGTGAAATCCTTCTCTCTCAAATATATAGGATTTGCTGGAAGGAGAGTATAAGTAAAGCCTCCAAATATTTTGGTTACTGCCTATGTTGTGGATAACAATATCAGTATACCCATCTCCATTAAAATCTCCGGTTAGAATTCTTCCATTAGGCAATCCGCTTATTTGCTGTGTGGCATCAATGGATGTATTTTGTTCTCCCCACTCAATGGTAGTCGCATTAAGTTGGGTCCCATTTTCACCGCTTAAAACAACCTCTTTCAAGTGCGCAGTACGCTCTCCAGAGCCTCCTTCATTATAATTAAACTTATATTCTCGTACAACTGTATTACCAAAAAATACTGTAACTGTTTTCAATAATTTTGTTTGTGGTACTCCGTAACCTCCTACAAAATAGGTGTTTTTACCTAAATTATCCGGTAATGGAGTATAACCAAACTTTATTCTGGCATAAGGTTGCAGCTTACTACTTGTATTGCCTGTATAATGAATTTCGTCAATCCAAATCTCCTTATTATTGGATTGTTCGTAATGAAAGGTCATAAAATTACCATTGACATCTGTAACTCTACTAACAAACCAACTTAATGTAGAATTACTACCACCTCCCAAGTCTTGCCTGGAATTGTTTCCATGTCCATATTGAATAATAGTTCCATCATCGGTATAGGCTTCAAAATATTCAGGATGACCGGTTGTTCCTTTATATGAAACAACACGTGTAAAATTCTCCACCTCAGTGGCATAATCTCCCCCAACAGCTCCATAAATTCCACCATTTGGCCTAAGCAATCGCTCACCGTCTAATGCAAATCTATCATTACCATTAAATTTTATTGTCGTTGTATTACCACTGTCATAATAAGGCGTTTGCCCGCATCTCGTAATTGCCGACAATCCCGCCAAATTCCATTTCATCCCCAAAATTCCCATACCCCCAAAACTATTATAAACAATAGACAAATTAGGCTGCATGCCCATGGTGCCCGGCACCACCTCAATAGGTATAGTATAAGTAGCCGCCCCCATCGGCGATACATCAATAACACCCGGAATGGCGCCTACAGGATTTTGTGCTTGAAGCATAAAAACACTTGCAAAAAAGATGTGCAACATTACAACAACACATCGAAAGCTATTTTTTTGTATCATTTTTCTCATAGTGTTATTGTTTAATAATTTTCCAATCTTCCGTAACATCATTAATATGCACTTTCAAAATATAGCTTCCTTTAGAAAGTCCGGCTAAAGAAACAACGGTAGTTGCCGAGTGTACCGGTTGTTCTTGTAAGAGTTGCCCGGTAAGGGAGAACAGTCTAAATACTCCCGTTTGCAAATTTTCCATGTTGGAAATTTCTAAGGTTATTTTTTCAGTAGTGGGATTGGGGTAGACTTTTATGGCCATTTGAGCAATTTTTTCTACAAAATATCTTGCTTCTTCCGGCGTTGTGGATGCGCTCGGGGGCATTAAGGATGCTAACTCTTCCGTTTCTATCTGAGCTTCGGCAGCAAAGTTTTGTGCCGGTTGTAAAAATGTTAACTCTTCCCCTGTTTCTACCGGCTCAGTTGCCGCATATTCCGGTTCTGCTGGCGGCGGTGGCGCTAACAAGGGTGCTTGCATCGGTACCACTTTGCGGCTTGTACGGTTTCCCGCAGCATCATAAGAATATTGGCGAGGTAAGGGATCTTGTGCCATGCAGAATATTGGCAAACTTAAACATAGTAAAAAAATAAATTTTCTAATCATACACCATAATTTTTCCTTAATAACTCAGGTGCGAAAATAGAAAATATTTAAAAAATCATTTTTTTAATCATCTCAAATAATCACCTTTTTATCAACAATAGATGTTTAAAAAAACTTTATTCCCTACATCATGCAGCATATCTAAAAAATAATATATTTGCGGCGATTTTACCGCAGTAAAAAATAACGTTAAAAATAATCAATATGATAGAGAAAAAATCTTTTAAAGGTGATCTTGAAAAAAGAAAAAACACCTACCTGCTTATCGGATTTGTAGTAACTTTAGCGCTTGTTTACGCCAGCTTTGAACTCTTCGCTACCAACGATTTAGCTACAAATTTAGGCATGCAAGATGAAGAAGCCATTTTTGTAATGGACGAAGATGTTATTGCCACCGACCCCACGCCCCCTCCCCCACCCCCACCGGTACAACAACAACAAGAAATTATACTTCAGCTTGTAGAAGACAACATTAAGGTAAATACCGACTTCGATCTTTTGAGCAGTGATTTTGATTTAGATGAAGCCATCGCGGATTACGTTCCTATTGAAATCGTAGAGGAAGAAGTGGATAATGCACCGCCTTTGCGTTTTGTGGAGGAGATGCCTGAACCTATCGGAGGCTTTGAAGCGATGTACGCATTTCTTCAACAAAATTTAAGATACCCCGAAGTGGCTCGTAATAACGGAATTTCCGGTCAGGTATTTATTGAGTTTGTAGTAGAAAGAGATGGTAGTATTAGTAACGTAAGAGTATTGGTAGGCGTTTATCCCGAACTTGACCAAGAAGCGGTGCGCGTAGTGAGAATGATGCCAAAATGGAAACCCGGTAGACAAATGGGTAAACCGGTGCGTACTTTCTACCAAATCCCCATTCGTTTTACAATAAACTAATCTCATTTGGAAAATAGAAAAAAACTTTTAAAACGTAACAACCTTTTTGCAAAGTTGTTGCGTTTTTTTTTATTGTGCATTTTCTGCTTGACCTCTTACTTTACTATGGCACAAACGCAAATTCCAAACGCAAGTGCCGATTTCATCAAAATTGACCCTTATGGAAATATTTACACGGTAAAAAAAGCGCAATTATATAAATATTCACCACAAGGAAAACTGCTGTTCAGTTATTCAGACCACACATTGGGCGTTATCTCATCTATTGATGTTTTTAATCCCATGAAAGTTATGCTTTTTTACCAGGATGCAGGAATGCTCGTATTTTTAAACGAACAACTTGCACCTATTAGCGATCCCATATCATTATTTGATGCCGGTTATTTAACCATCTCGTTGGCTTCCTATTCTGCTGCAAATCAAATCCATCTTTACGATGATGTGAATAAATATTTGCTCACATTAGATTTTTTTATGCGTGAAATAACAAGAACTCCCACTAATTTTCCTTCTTTTAATCCGGTAAAAATGATTGAGTTGGAGGAAAAAAGTTTAGCTATGCACGATCCCGAATCAGGTGTGTTTTTATTCGACGCATTTAGTACTTTTAATAAATTGATTCCTATCATTACCAACCAACCGATAGAAGTTACTTCCGAATTAATTTATTACACGGATAATAACGAGGTGGCGATATACAACTACAAAACAATGAGCGCTAAAACGCAACAACTTCCTGTTTCCGGCGTTATTCAAGCACTATTTTATAGGAACAATATAATATTGTTGCTTCAAAACGGAACCGTTTGGATTTATGAATTTAGAAAATGAAAACACGTAACAATAAACGTTGGAACAAGGCTCTTTTTTTTATGGCAACCGCTGTTTTTATTGCCATGATACTGTACTCCAATGCTTTAATAAATAATATACGAGAAGAAGAACGAAGAAAAGTAAGTGTTTGGGCAGATGCTATTACCTATAGAGCTGATTTGGTTTCCTATATGGATGATTTCTTCAAAACCATTCGAGTGGCAGAAAGCAAGCGTGCGGCGCTATTGGTAAAAGCCATGCAAAAAGTAAACGATGCGCCTTTGCATGAAGATCCTTCTTTTTATCTGGAGGTTATCGCTTCAAACTCTACCATTCCCTCCATACTTACCGATGCGCACGGCAATATTAACTATACGGTTAACCTGGATGCCAAGATTGCGAATATGAAGCATATCAGCGAACTTGGCGACAAAAAATCGGATTTTGACAGCTTGATTATGCCTTATTATAAAGACCGATATAACATTCTTTACTATAAAGAATCTAATATTTACTCCAATTTACGCACCGCAATAGACAATTTGGTGGAAGTCTTTTTTCAAGAAATTGTAATCAATGATGCCTCTGTGCCCGTGATTGTTACGGATAGCACAATGCGTGACATTATTACTTACGGCATGATTAATCCGGAAGACATCCAAACGGATGAAGCTAAGGCTAAGTTAATTAAGCATTTTTTAAGTCATCATAAACCTATACAAATTGAGCTTCCACACCAAGGGGTTTGTTATGTGCTGTACGATGAATCTCCGGTACTCATGCAATTGCGATATTATCCTATTATTCAGTTTATTATAATTTTCATCTTCGCGGTAGCAGCCTATCTTATTTTTACTTTTGCACGACGCTACGAGCAAAATCGGGTTTGGGTAGGCATGTCGAAAGAAACAGCGCATCAATTAGGAACTCCCATCTCTTCGTTATTGGCATGGAGCGAACTTCTTAAAGAGCAGGAAGTAGATCCGGCTATTATGAAAGAGATTGATAAAGATGTACACCGTTTAGAAACGATTGCGCAACGTTTTTCCAAAATCGGCTCAGAACCTGAGCTTGAAAACGAAAATATCGCTACTGTAATTGAAGAATTTATTGGATATTTGCAGTCAAGAATTTCCTCTAAAGTAGCTATCAAAGTAAATCGCAATGATGTTAAAGATTTTGATTTACCTATTAATAAATATCTTTTTGAATGGGTGATTGAAAATTTATGCAAAAACTCGGTAGATGCCATGAATGGCAATGGCGTAATTATCATTGATTTATCAGAAGATGAAAAGAATTTCTTTGTGGACATTTCCGATACCGGAAAAGGAATTCCATCTAACCAATTTAACTTGATATTTCAGCCCGGTTACACCACGAAAAAAAGAGGTTGGGGGTTAGGATTACCTTTAGCAAAGCGCATCATTCAACAATATCATAAAGGGAAATTGTTTGTGAAATCCTCTGTTATAGGACGTGGCACGGTGATGCGAATTCAGTTTAGGAAATAAATGTTTTTTTGAACACAGATGACACGGATGACACAGATTTTCACAGATTATTATCTATCAGCGTAAATCCGTGTTATCCGCGCTCTTTAAACTAATTTTTCAGTAGCTTCCTTAATCCTGCGGCAAGCCTCAATCAACGCTTTTTCATCAGTGGCATAAGACAAACGGATGCAATTATCATCACCAAACGCAACACCTTGCACGGTAGCCACATTCGCATCATACAGCAAATACATACTCATATCTACAGAGTTTTCAATGGCGGTTTTTCCGAAGGTTTTTGCATATAAGGAATCTGCGGGTACATTTTTTCCATATAATGAAGAAACCACCGGGAAGAAATAGAAAGCGCCTTGCGGCAATCGGGTTTCAAATCCTTTAATTTCTTTTAGAAGACCGAACATCAAATCTCTTCTTTGCTTGAAAATGTCGCGCATACGTACAATTTCGGCGTCAATTTCGGGCGTGCTTTCCATCGCTTTTAACGCAGCACGTTGGGCAACAGAGCAAGTACCGGAAGTAATTTGTCCTTGCAATTTTTGGCAAGCGTTGGCAATCTCTTTCTTGGCGCCGAGGAATCCGATACGCCAGCCGGTCATCGCAAAGCCTTTGGCTACGCCATTAACCGTAATCACTTGGTCTTTAATATAATCAAATTGAGCAATACTTTGGTGTTTGCCCATAAAGTTGATGTGTTCGTAAATCTCATCCGCCATAACCAACACGTGTGGGTTTTCGCGCAACACTTCGGCAATTGCCTCTAATTCCTCTTTCGTGTAAAGCATTCCCGTAGGGTTAGAAGGGCTGCTGAACATAATTAACTTGGTTTTCGGCGTAATGGCATTGCGCAACTGTTGTGGCGTTACTTTAAAATCATCTTCCAAAAGTGTAGTAATGTAAACCACTTTAGCTTCGGCAAAGTCTGCAATTGGTTTATAAGAGACCCAATACGGCGTTGGAATAACTACTTCATCGCCCGGATTTACAGTAGCCATGACTACTTGAAATATAGATTGTTTAGCACCTGTAGAAACTACAATTTGCTCAGGAGTATAGTGCAATCCATTATCACGCTCAAATTTTTTGCATATGGCTTTGCGCAAATCCAAATAACCCGGCACCGGCGAATAATGCGAGTAGTTTTCATCAATTGCCAATTTACCAAACGCTTTAATCTCTTCCGGCGTATTAAAATCGGGCTCTCCGATACTCAAGCTAATGACATCTTTTCCGGCTTGTTTAAGTTCATTGGCAATGCGCGTCATTGCCAACGTTTCCGATTCTGCCATAGTGGCAACACGTGTTGAAATATAATCCATATATAAATTGTTTTTAATTTGGGGGCGAATTTACATGAATTTTCAATATAAAAACCGATTCGTTTTTTTTACTTTTTCGCTATTTGAAATGTTCCATTTTTTACCTGTTCGATAAGTTCGGGAACAATATCTTGATATTCACCTACAATTCCAAAATCCGCATTTTTAAAGATGGGTGCCTTGGAATTATGGTTTATGGCAATAATCGTATCCGACTCTTTAATGCCAACCAAATGCTGAATGGCTCCCGAAATACCGATGGCGATATAAATTTTTGGACGAACTGTTTTTCCGGTTTGCCCTATTTGGCGGGCATATTCTGCAATTCCTTCGTCAACAACGGCGCGGCTACAAGCCCATTCTGCGTTAATGCCACTGCTACTAAGGGCTTTTGCCAATTCTTTAACTAAACCCAACTGATCCGTCACTGTTCCGCGTCCGCCGGCAACAATAACCTCTGCATCAAACAGATTTTGCAAACCGCCTTCGCCACGAAGGGTTTGTAATATCTTTGCACGAAATGCTGAAGCATCAAGTTGTGGCTCAAATGTTGAAAGAACCCCTTTCTTGTCTTCCATTCTTGCGGGAATTTCAAAAGTTCCTGCACGTGCAGTTGAAATTTGAGGATATTCAAATCCTAATATAGTAGCCAATTTGCTTTCTCCATACGTGGGACGCAACGATTGAAGAATAGGACGAATAATTTGTTTGTTCTTTTTATCCACATACTCGTCTATTTCAAGTCCGGTGCAATCTGCCGTGATGCCACTACCGGTTTTAACGGCTAAACGGGGCGCAAGTTCCCTACCTGCCGTTGTAGCAGCAAAAAGTGCAATTTCCGGTTTCTCTTTTTTAACAATCTGCGCAAAAATTTGAGCAAAAGGAAGCACTAAGTATTCTTCCAAGCGCTCATCTTCCACACAAATTACTTCATCTGCACCATATTCAAAAAGCGTATCTGATAAAGCAGTTATTTCTTTGCCGATTAAAACTGTTTTTACTTTGGTATCATTACCTAATTGGTTGGCTAAATGGCGCGCCGGAGTAAACAACTCAAGCGAAGGGCGAATAATTTTCCCATTCACCACTTCTGCCCATGTGAGAATATGCTTATTATCTCCACGAGTATCTACTACTTGAAAATCAAATGTATCTGTTTTTATTTTTTCTTTGGCGGCTTGCTTATTCAAAACAGTTCGTTCTTTTTTCATATTTTGAATTAAGCTATTCACTTTCTCTTTTTCCGATGTTCCTTCAGACATCAAAACCGGAGGGCGTTCGCTCACAATATCCACCACATTAGAAACAATGGTTGGCGAACCGTTTAAGCCAATTTTTTCAGTTCCTAAACCAATATCATCAATTCCTAATACGGTAACGGTTGCATTTCGTGCTTTAATTGCGCCAACAAGCGATGGTTTTCTAAGCGCAATGCCTGTAGGCGTGCACGATACCACACAAGGCGTAGGCAGTTCAAGCATTTGAAAACCTCCTTCAATAATCCGTTTTGCGATAATGTTTCCATGTTCTCCCGAAGTGACTTTTTCTACAAACGTAGCTTGCGGAACATCCAAATTTTCAGCTACCTGAGACGGAACATGCGCAGTATCTCCGTCGCTTGTTTGCCGACCGGAAAAAATAACAAACGGCGCTTTCGCCTCTTTGGTAAATTCCAAATGTTTGAGCAACGTTGCCAGCGCCAATCCGGTAGCAAAAGTATCCGAACCACCTAATTTTTTGTCGGACAGCAAATAAGCTTCATCATATCCCATTGAAATAGCCTTCTTTAATGACGCTTGAAAAGATGGCGGTCCCATAGAACAAACAATCATACGCGCCTCAGGATAATGCTTTCTTAACTGTAATCCTGCCTCCAATCCATATTGGCAATCAACATTAATAATAGATTTTGCTTTTGTACGATCCATTAATCCATCCTCCCCCATTCTCATTTCATTGGGCAACGGAACCTGTTTTATCAAACTTATAATTGTCATATCAATTCCTTAAATTTTAAATCTTTAAATTTTTAAATCTTAAATTTATCACATATTCTCATACTCAGGCCCATTATCCCCATTCGGAACATTCCAGGTAATCCCATCTCCAACCGCCTTAATGCTACAAGTTTTGCAATGTACGCAGTTTTCAAAGTGAATTCTGAGCTTTTTTGTTCCATCGTGCTCTGTATGAATTTCATAAACATCTGCCGGGCAGAAATATTGACAAGGCGCATCATATTGTTCAATATTAATCGATTGGAATGTATTGAGATTGTTTACTTTCAAGTGACAAACCTGATTTTCATCATGATGCGTTCCCGAATAGAAAACGGCAGTCATTTTGTCGAAGGTAAGCTCTTTATCAAATTCTAATTTATTTTTAAACCTCTCTTTAAAACGTTTTCCTTTAAAATCTTTCATTTTCTTCGTGGCTTCGGCATCCGAATGCACTTTGAGTTTACCAGCAAAACCGGCGCCTCCTGTAATCAACTGTGTGCCAAAGTGGAAAGCTCCTTTTATTAAACCTTTTGCAAATGCCTGTCTAAAGTTACGAACAGGATAAAACTCTTTGTATATTGAACTTGCATCAATTTTTTCTTGATAAATTTGAAGTGTTTGCTCCGAAAAATCATTTTTGCTAAAAGCAACAAGCGCGGTTTCGGCAGCCAACATCCCCGATTTAATAGCATGATGTATGCCTTTTAGCGCGGGCATAGCCACAAAGCCGGCGCCGTCTCCTACAATCAAAGCGTTATCTACAAATGGTTTAGGAAAAGAATAATAACCGCCTTCAGGCAAAGTTTTAGCACCAAATGCTATCATCTTTCCTCCTTTCAAGATTTTGGCTATAGCGGGATGCGTTTTCCAAACTTGAAATGCAGAATACACATCAAAAGTTGGGTCGGCGGTATCTAATCCAACTACTAAACCAACGGCAACTCGGTTGTTTTTTAGCCCGTATATAAAACCCCCGCCAAATTCGCGAAAGTTTAATGGATAACCCATTGTATGATAAACCTCTCCTTGTTTAATTCGAGAAGAAGGAATTTCCCAAACTTCCTTACACCCTAAAGAATAGATTTGAGGGTTTTTCCCTTTTTGAAGGTCAAATTTATCTATAACGGTTTGAGTTAGACTACCTTTTACACCTTCTGCAAAAATGGTCAATTTTGCCTCAATTCGCGTTCCTACCTGAAAATTTTCCATTTTTTCTCCATGATGATTAATTCCGGTATCAATAGTTTTCGCTCCGTATATTTTCCCTTCGGAATTATAAAGCACCTCATTTACAGCAAATCCCGGATATATCTCCACGCCTTTTTCTTCTGCAATAGACGCCAAAAATTGGCATAATAATCCTAAAGAAGCAATATACGCCCTTTTATTGCTCATATACGGCGGATGAAGCGGCGATTTTATTGCCATTGATTTTCCTAATAAAAAAAGTAACCCATCTTTTTTTACCGGCGAATCGAATGGAATATCTTCAAAGTTAACTTCCGGTAATAGCTCTTTAAATATGCCAGAACGTACTACCGCTCCTGACAAAATGTGAGCGCCGACAGCGCTTCCTTTTTCTATCACTAAAATTCGTTGGCGCTCTCCTTTCTTTTTTAAAAGATCTGCCAAATGGATGGCGGTGGATAATCCCGCGGGTCCGGCGCCAATAATTAACACGTCAGTGTAAACAATATTTTCATCAATCATGTTTAATAATTAAATTCGGAAAATTCAAGATAAAGACAATAGAAAATCTAACAAGTTTATAGATATGGCTAAGTTTTTTTGATTGCAAATTAACATGAAATTTTGATTTGTTTATACCATAATTTCATCAGGAAATAGTGCAGGTTTCACCGATTTATTCACAACAACTTGAACAAAAGCATTATTTTCGCCGAAAATTTCAATTATTAATCTTCAAAATCAATAGCTATGGAAAATCAAAAACATGAAAAATCTTTCACTAATCATTCAAAACAATTTCAAAATTCTCGAAAAAACAATATCGCTTTTTGGTCTATTGTTTTAGTGGTCGTTCTTTTCTTCTTCTTAAAAAAATCAGGATTAATAGCTTCGGTTTATCTTTCCGCTTTCTGCACTTGGCCACTCATTTTATTCTGTATTTCCGTATTATGTTTGTTTTGTAGAGAATGGGTTGCAGGAATTATCTTTTTAGCCGGAGCTGCATTTTTTTGGACTCCTATTTTCTTAAAAGCTGATCCAAATTTGATTCCGGGAATTGTCGCCAAAGGATTTATTGGAAACTATTGGTATCTTTTGGTCATTTTTATTGCCATAACTATCATCCTTCAACAGGTTTTCAAAAAAGAAAGCAGTAAGGAAAAAGGTTGCGGATGGAGAAAATTTGAATCAAACATTCATGAATGTAAAGATGGGTTTATTAGAAGTGAAGTTCTTTTTAGCAGCAATGAAAGAATCTACTTAAATGAAAATTTCAAAGGCGGAAAATTTGACACTCTTTTTGGCGCACAAGAGATTGATTTGCGCAGATGTATAATCCCGGACAATGGGAAAGCGCTGATTGACATTTCATTAATATTTGGAAGTTGCGTTATTTGGGTGCCCGCCGAATGGACAGTGCAAGTAAATACGCAAAGCATTCTTAGTGCATTAGAAGACAAAAGATTACAAAATTCTTCAAGTAGCGAGAATGATATGCTGGTAATTAATGGAAAATGTATTTTTGCAAGTTTAGAAATCAGAAATTAGCATGAAAATCAGGCTGATAAACAGGCATTTGCCCGGCATATTATTATTCGCAATCATCTCAGGAATTGTGTTGGTAATAATAAACGGATTGAGTATTCTGCCTGTTTTAATAATTATATTCCCTATTCAATTGCTATTATGGGTTTTACTGTATCTTTTTATTTTTAAACACGATAGAAGTAAGGATGATATTTTCGATGCAAAAGATGTACGTGAATCTGTTGAGAATAATTGTTCTACTAAAAAGGAGTTGATAGAAACAATTGCCGTCAAAAGCGGCAAAAAATTGCACATTATCCCCATCTCCGAAATTGTGTGCCTTCAAGCCTATGGTGATTATGTAAACATCATGACTTTACAAGGCACTTATTTAAAAGAGCAAACCCTAAAATATTTTGAAGAACATTTGCCGGAAGAGCAGTTTTTAAGAGTCCACCGCTCACACATCGTAAACCTCCGCGCTATTGATGCAATAGAACGATACGGGCGCGAACAGTATTTGCTTATATTGTCTAATAAAGAGAAAGTTAAGGCAACGTTGGAGGGATATAAAAGATTGAAGGAAGTGCTGAAGTTGTAAATTTCACACAAAGGTGCGAAGTATTAATTTTGAATTATGAGTTTTGAATTTTGAATTAGACGACTGCAATTCAAAATTCAACTCCTCTTTTTCTCTTGCATTGTTTTAATAATAGAAGTCAAAATATTTATAATTTCATCTATATCTTTCAAATATGTGGAGTAATTATAATCAATTAATCTACTTTGCATTAAAAGCATTAGCCAATACTTTGTTTCTCTTGCTTCTTTTGAGGCTATAGACAGTTTATGAATAAAATCGCTTGCTGATTGCGCTGCCGTTGACTCTGCTACATTGGCACCAATACTCGTCCCACTTCGCAAAAGTTGCTTCGATAATACAAACTCTCTACTATCTACCAATATTTTATACAATCCAAGTAACTTTTAACGCAAACTCAAAACTTTTCTCTTTAATTACATTCCCCTTTTTCATATCCAAAACAATGCAAAATTCAAAACTCAAAATTCATAATCACTCCATCATCACCACCCTCTGCCCCACCACACAATCAATACACCGCTTCTTCCCACAATATTCATGATATAACTCTAACAACGCCTGCGAATCACCCGCATTTTTAGCACAAAATCCCAAAGATTGATACTTTTTTGTAATATGGTTCTTTTCAAACGGAAGCAATTCAAGTAACTTCATACTATACTCCTGAAGTCTTTCATTACCAATAAACGCACCATAAGAATAAAGAAAAGGAATAAGCGCGTTAATGAGAAGCAAATGAAAACTTTTTTCGCCCATTGTTTTATCACTTACACGACTCTCTTTACCAAAATAATAATGCGTATTCCAATAATTATATGGCTGATTGATAAATATATTCTGAAAATAAGCAAGATTTTTGGGCTGCGTAATTTTTGAAAATAGATCATGATGATTGAAAATAATTTCCCCTAATTGCGCCAAACGAATACATGGAAAATTATGTGGACGCAAACGCAGTAAATTCCAGCACTTTACATCAATAGGAAGAAATTTATATTTGGCTCTAAGATATAAATATTCATTTTGTAACGACTGATAATAAACATCTTCCAACTCTTCCTCCAACATACCGGCTTGCCCGAAAATAAGCGCAGCAATTTGCAAATGCGAATCTGCATGCTTTTTTAATATTTTGTGTGGTAATGTTTTGCCAAGCATTTCAAAAGCAGGTGTATTCGTCTTAAATCCAAAACTTTGGCATAAAACATAAAACAACACTTGCTCCCAATCTTCTTGAAAAACATGCAATATTTCAAAAATTTGCGATTGCCTTCGTGTTAATCTGTCAAAAGCCAATCGAGTGAAAAAAGCTCGTAGCGTTAAAGGAGCTATTTTTTCAATGTATGCTTGACAAGGAAGAGAAAGTGAAGTGTGCATCAATTGGTTATATCGCAACAAAAGCTGAGAAGACAATAACGTTCGTAACTCTAAAGTTGGTAACGGTGTATTTTGCCCAATAAAAATCTCACGGTCATGCTCATACACTACATGCAAAATTACTGAATTATATTTCGTATCGTTCTGGTGTTGATGTTTATACCAATCGGAAGAACGAATATGAATCTCTACATTTCCTGCCCAGGTAACGCCGTCAATCTTAATAATTGCCTGTTTAAAATCAGGACCGGCATCCTGATGCGGAAAACCTTGATTTAATATAGAAACAGATTGTTTGTGAACGGTTTCTAATTGTTCTTTGGCAAACCATTGGTTTTTCCAAACGTAATGCAATAGCTTTTCTGAGATCATAACGAGTTAATTTAGAGTATTTGTAGTTTTTTTTACGAATCCGCAAATATATGTTTGAAAATTACGTTTGTCAAGGGGTCAATACATTTTTTATGAAAAAAATATTTGTAATTGCAATTTCACTTCTTTTTGTAGGCGTTGCTTTTTCGCAACCTATTGATACGGCGCGATTTCGATTAGATTTCACTCCAAGTCTTCAAAATTTCCACAAAATAACGCAGCCAGCCCTCATTCCTGATGAAATGCCGGAGCCGGTAAATTTTGAGTATGAAATAGCTCCGCAAGCTATCGACCTCTCTTTTTCGCCTGCGCCTATCAAACCTGTCAAATTTCCCGGAGATGTGATGAAAAAACTCTACCGCAATTTTTTGAAAGTAGGTTTTGGCTATCCGGTTACACCGCTTGGCGAACTGTGCATTCACAATTTCGATAATTCCAAATTTTCTTATGGGCTGAATGTCAACCACATTTCAGGCTGGGCGCCACCTATCGGAAAAGAGATGAAAAAATATGCTTACGCGCCGTTTAGCGATACACGGGCACATCTGTTTTTTAATACGTTTTTTCGAAATCAAACGCTTTATTCTTCCATAGGTTACAATCATAATGTAGCTCATTTATTTGGGTTTAACCGTGATAATACTCCTGAATCTTTACATAAATATTATGAAAAAGAATATCGATATCTATTAAAGAATAATTTTCAACATTTGTACGCCGAAGTTGGGTTACGTTCAAATTTTCTTCCGGAAGATGCTAAGCTTAAACAAGATGTACGCCTGAATTACAATTTTATTCATGCCATCAACACAGCAGATATGGAAAATCACATCGGAGTTGCTTCTATTTTTGCGTATGACGTGTTATTTCGAAGGCTCAACGGTTTTTTTCGTCCACAGTTAGATTTTAATGTAGATTATTATCTTCATAGCTGGCAAAATGATTTTAAATTTGTTTGTGACCCTGCACTATGCTCTATAGAACATGAGCAGTTTTTAGGCACCACCAACAGTTTTAAAATTGAATTTATCCCTACCGTTAAATTTGCAGTAAGAGAATATCATCTCCGTTTGGGGCTTGGAGTTCCTATTATTAACAGCTTGGATGCCAACATGCAAGGAACTGCAAAATGCCCGGTATTTCCGGTTGCAGAACTGCAATTAGGCATTGTGCCCGGTATTTTAAGCATTTATGCCGGCGTTGACGGAAATGTTAAATACAATTCTCTCAAAGATTTACTTTACGAAAATCCGTTTCTAAAAACCGGATTGGATTCGCTTCGATTTTCAAGAACACAAATCAGCATTTTCGGAGGCGTAAAGGGTAATCTGGTAAAAAAATTGAACTACCATGTTTCCGGGCGCTATTCATACACCCAAGATATGGCATTTTTCTTTTTAGATACGGCTTCGCGGCTTAAAAACAAATTCGATGTAGTATATGCAAACGTGAATTGGGTAAATGTTTGTGCCAATTTAAATTGGCAGGTTGTAAATAAACTTTATTTGAATTTGGAAGCCAATTATTGGGGGTATTTTAACTACGAAAAATTTATTGCAAAACCTTGGTATAAACCAAATTTTGAAGTGGCTTTCGCAGGAAAATATTATCTCAAAGAGAAATATATTTTCGATCTTAATATGAAATTAGGATTTGGAAGTTATGCCTTAAAACCTCGTTTAGAGGAAGATAGAATGGTTTATCTAACTGAGAGGATGAATCCTATTTTAAATTTTGGAGTAGGTTTTGAATATTTAATTACCAAACGTTTTTCATGCTTTGCCACGGTAAACAATCTTGGATTTCAAAATTTTGCAAAATATTACAATTTTAACAACGTTGGATTTAATGCCATTCTCGGAATTACCTACTCTTTTGGTGATGAAAATTTAAGGAGAACGAAAAAATAGTTTATTCCTATCTATTCTTCTCTGTGTAAAAATATTTCACAGAGAACCACGGAGAAGATTATGAAAACATTGTGCTTTTAAACAATTCTAAACGATTCTGTATATTCACTTCACTTGTGCCGCCATCGAAATCTAAAGACAATAGATTTAATTTTGGAAATTTTGTTTTCAGTTTCTTTTCCAAACCTTTAGAAATAATGTGGTTGGCAATACATCCAAAAGGTTGTAGGCTCATTACATTGTGAACACCTTTTTGATAATACGCTGCAATTTCCGCAGGAAGTAACCAGCCTTCTCCAAATTGACATCCCAAATCTATAAGTTCTTTGGCGTACTCGGCTTCGTAAAAAATATCATTGATAGGTGAAAAATATTCAAAATCTACACAAATTTTATTTGCTCTTGCAATGTTTTTCCGAATCAAAGCATGCAAGCCATCGAAAATAAACTCGGGAACTAATGATTCTGAAAAACCATAATTTTTGTTCACCTTTCTGTTCACAAAACTTTGCATAAAAAACGGCAAAATTTGAGGAGGGAGTACCTCAATCCCTTCTGCCTGCAGCTGTTTGATAATATGGCGATGCGAAAAACTGTTGAATTTTAAGTAAATTTCGCCTACAATGCCTACTGAGGACATTTTTTTATTTGAAGTTGTAATTAATTTAAAATCAAGAACAGCTTCTCTTAATAACGCAAACATTTTTTTGGATCTATTTTGAAGAATCGCCTCTGAAATCTTCTTTAAATATTTCTCTTTTAACAGATTAGCAGCTCCATTTTGAGTTTCTCGAACCACACTTGTAGCGTGCAATTGCGCTAAGCAATCGGAAATTAATATGGCATTGAAAAGTGCAGGTAATACTTTGAACCAATTCACTTTAAACCCGGGCTGTTCATTAAATAAAGAATCGGAAGCAGCAATTGCTACTACCGGAATATGTTCGAATCCGTTATCTGTCAAAGCTTTTTTTAAGATGGCGACATAATTGGTGGCACGGCACTGCCCGCCAGTTTGCGTTAAAGCTACCGCTGTGTTTTCTAAGTCATATTTTCCTGATTTTAACGCTTTAAGCAAATCTCCAACAACCAACGTTGCGGGATAACATACTTCGTTATGCGCTACTTTAAGTCCCATTTCAATGGTTTCTTGATCCGGTTCAGGTAAAATTTCCAGATTATATCCGGCTAATTTGAATACAGGTGGCAATAGTGGGGATTGGAATTCGGAGAAATAGGGGGCTAAAATTAATTTGTTTTTATCGGTCTTTTCAAATAATTTGCGTTTTGTTTGTAGGGGCGCAAAATTTTGCGCCCCTACGGGCATTCCCAAATTTTCAATCAACGACCGCACACGCAATCGCAATGACCCAATGTTATTTACATCATCCAATTTCAAAATCGTCAATGTTTTCCCTTGTTTCTCAAGCACTTGTTTTATATCATCCAATAAAAAAGCATCGGGTCCGCAACCGAAAGAGGTCATCATAGCAAATTGAAGATTAGAACTCTCTTTTCCTGCAAACTTCGCTGCTTTTAATATTCGGTTGATGTAATGCCACTGTGTAATAGTATAAGTATCTAATAATTCAACTTCTTTAAAACGCATAATATCTTCCGAAATCACATTTATGCCCATATCGCTCATTGTTTCGGCTAATTTATGTTGGATTAAGGGGTCTGTGTGGTAGGGACGGCCTGCGAGGAGAATGGTTAGTTGCGGTGGGCGGTGGGCGGTGGGCGGTGATGGGTAAGAGATATGAGGTGTGAGGTGATAGATTTCACAGTTTTTTTTGTAAATTTCTTCGGCGTAAGTTTTTTGCGCAAATAATGCTTTATTTATGGCATTTTCTGCCGTTTTTTTGTCAATTCTCAATGTTTTTAGGTAACTAATCACATTTTTGTACAATCCTTTTTTTGTGCGAAAACTTACCATCGGAGCATCTAAAGGAATAGGTAGTTGCTCGCTGCCTTTTAGCACTTCGGAATATGCAAAAACAATAGGACAATTATATGAATTTGAAGTTGTTGTATCGTTTTCTTCATAAACAACCATAGGGTAAAAAATGCGTGTAACATTTTTTGCCACTAAATCATGAATATGGCTGTGTATCAATTTAGCCGGAAAACAAATATTATCCGACATTACACCGGAAACTGCATTTTCATAATCAGAGTATCTTGAGTGTGAAGAGAGTAGTACTTCAAATCCACATTCCGAAAACAATTGATGCCAAAAAGGATAATTTTCATACATCCCCAATGCACGTGGAATGCCAATTTTTACCGACGCAGAAATTGAGGGTCTGTCAAATAAAAGTTTGTATTTTTCTGCATAAATATTTCTTCCTTTTCCTGCTTGTGTTCCTTTATTACTGAATATTTTTTCGCATTTATTCCCGGAAATAAAATGCTGTCCGTTTGTAAATTTATAGATATTAATATAACACTGATTATCACATGCTTTGCAATGAGAATTTTGCAAAGTATAATCACAATTTTCGAGCAATCGCGCCACTTCCACCGGTACATGTTGTGCTGCATTTTTAGCATACAAAGCGCACCCGAAAGCACCCATAAATTCCGGAATATTAGTAAACGAAACCTCCGTATTTGTAAGTTTTTCCAATGCTCTCACAATAGCGTGATTTTTCATAGCGCCACCTTGCACCGAAATACGCGCGCCTAACGATGAAAAGTCATGTAGGCGAAGCACTTTAAACAAACAGTTTTTAATTACGGAATAAGATAATCCTGCTGCAATATCCTCGCTTTTTGCACCCTCGCGAAGAAATTGTTTTACTTTAGAATTCATAAAAACAGTACACCTCGTGCCCAAATCACAGGGATTTTTAGCAAAACATGCTTTTTCTGCAAACAATTGTACAGAATAGTTCAAAGTTTTAGCAAATGCTTCAATAAAAGAGCCGCAACCGGATGAACAAGCTTCATTAATCTCTACTCGTTCAATGGTGTTGTTTTTTATAAAAAGCGCTTTCATATCTTGTCCACCAATATCCAACACAAAGGTAAGTTCGGGATTATTATGCTTGGCGCCCAAATAATGCGCTTTAGTCTCCACAATGCTTTCTCCGAGATGGAAAGCCGTCTTCATCAAATCTTCACCATAGCCGGTTGAACATGAGCCTTTTATTGTAAAACTTCTAGCCGTTTTTTTAGCTTCTTCTAAAAAAAGTGCTAATCCTTTTTTGATATTTAAAATCGAATTACCCTGATTTGGAGCATAATATTTATAAACAATATTGCAATCTTCATCTATCAGAATTATTTTGCCTGTGGTAGAACCGGAATCGATTCCTAAGTACAAATTCTCAGAACAACGTTGCAAGTCTTTTTCGGGAATGAATGTGTTTTGCTTGTTTTTAAGCCAAATTTGATATTCTTCTTGAGTATCAAATAAAGGCATTAAAGAAGAGGTTAGTTCAGAAAATTCAACATTATTATCAAATTGTTCTATTAAAGATTTTAAAGTCCTTAAAGATTTTGTGAACTTTGATGACTTGTTCCGGGGCAGTTCTGCACTTTGTAATGCAGCGCCGAAAGCAGTGAGTAAGTTAGCATTTTCTGTAAAAATGAGATCATTTTCTTCTAAATTGAGATAATTTAACAAGGCATTTTTTAATGCAGGTAAAAATTGAAAAGGACCGCCGCTCAGCAAAATGGGGGGCGTTATTTTCATTCCTTTAGAAAGACCGCCTACAATTTGCACCACCACTGCATGAAATACCGAAGCTGCAATATCCTCTTTATGAATATTTTTGCTAATCATATTTTGGACATCGGTTTTGGAAAACACGCCGCAACGCGAAGCCATAGGATAAATGCGAGCGCTGTTTTCGGAAAATTGGCTTAATTGTTCGGTAGTGCAGCCGAAGAGTATTGCCATTTGATCTAAAAACGCGCCGGTTCCGCCGGAGCAGTTGCCGCTCATGCGCATTTCAGGAATCGCTTCTTCTCTCAAAAATACCATTTTAGCATCTTCTCCGCCCATATCAATAATGGTCTTGCAAGTCGGAAAGTTCTTTTTTACATATTCGGTTTCTGCAATTACTTCTTGCACAAAAGGCAAAGCGTAACGTTCGCACACGCCCATGCCTGCAGAACCGGTTAAAGCTACCGACAACGACACATCTCCAAGTTGGCGATGTAAGTCGGTAAGAATTGACTTTAACAGGGGAAGGTATTGTGTATGGTGAATTTGGTAATTTGATGCAATGATTTCATCTTTAGTATTTAATGCCACATATTTTATGGTGGTTGAACCGATATCTATTCCTAATTTAACGCTGTTTTTCATACAAAATGCTATTTTACAGGATTATTTTGCAACATTCCACGAATCCAAATCGGTATCATCTTTCTGCGTTCTTCAAAAATAGTATCAATCTCATTATTATCAAAAACTTCATACGCAGAAATTGCATTCGCAACAATAAATGGGAAAATGGTTATACTCATTACGTTAATCATAAATTGAAGCGAGTTAATTGCAGGATTAATTTCTTTAAATTGTTTAACAATAGATATATCTTCTAAAGGAGGTAAGTTTTTTATGATTCTTGTAAAATTCGCCTTGTTATTTTGCAGTTCATTCATTAGAAAAAATGCTAAATGAGGATTTTCTTTGAAAAGTTTGAAATATTTATCCACTAAAATATCAATTTTATCAAATAATGCCACATTTGGATCATTTAAAATAGGAAATAAAACTCCGGAGAACGTTTGAATTTTATCCATTAAAACGGCATCAAAAAGTTTCTCTTTTGAGCGAAAATAATAGTTTAACAAGGCGGGATTGATACCTGCCGCATCAGCAATATCTTTGTTTTTTGTGCGCTCAAAACCTTTTTCTTCAAATATTTTAGCTGCCGCAACTTTAATTTTTTCTTCGGTGTTTAAATCATAAGCCATCTTTGCTGTATTAATACGGCAAAAATAGATTAATTTTTGAATTTAATTTTGAAGTTAAATTTTAAAATTAAAATGAATGGCTTACTAATATCTTTACTCCCAATAATACCAAAATTGCTCCGCCAATAAATTCCGCTTTCGATTTATATTTTACACCAAATATATTTCCAATTTTTATCCCTGCCATTGACAGACAAAGGGTTATCAAGCCAATGATTATTATTGCTTTGATAATATTTATTTTAAGAAAAGCAAATGTTACTCCAACCGCCAGTGCATCAATGCTTGTTGCTATTGCCAACAATAAAATTTTTGTAATTTGAAACGGATTTTCGTCTACTTTTTCCTCCTTCTTCGAGAAACTATCTTTTATCATCTTTCCACCAATAATTCCAAGAAGTATAAAGGCAATCCAATGGTCTAAAACTTGAAATTTGTTAGCTAAATGTGTTCCTGCAAAATATCCGATCAACGGCATAAGCGCTTGAAAAAAGCCAAAAACTATTCCGGGAAGTAAAAACTCTTTTATTCCCGGTTTCTTTACCGATAAACCGAGTATAATTGAGACGGCAAATGCGTCCATTGCTAAACCAAGAGCGATTAAAATTATTTCAGGCAGTCCCATAAAAAAGCATTTTACATTTTTTAAGATTCCATTAATTCCGGAAAAAATACTTTCACCACAAAAAGAAGAACAAGCCCTGTAACCAAAAGAATTAAAAGGAAGTACAATAGGCTGATTAAAATAGCTTTCCACAATGCTTGCCACCATGATTTGGTTTGGTAATACCGCCGCAATGCCATGGTTAAGTAAACTCCCGGTGTAAAAAAGAGTAGCATACTGAGCCATCCCGGATATGTTACATTGCGCGTAAATAGCCCAATAATCAACAACAAGCTACAAAATATCCATAAAAAGGTGTGAAAATGTAAAGTAAAAATCATGTGATACATGTAGTAATCTTTTTTGCGCCAAAAGAATAGAGCGAGCAATAAGGCAAACATAGGAATGAGCAAAAAAGTAACGTAAGGAGCAAGCTTGGCAAAATAATTGATAATCATTGAAGCGTTTTCTCCTGTCATCTGTTCGCCTGCTATCCGTACATCTGCATTTCCAAAGTTAATTTGGCTAATAAGAAGAGCGAAGAAAATCAATGTTGACATCCAAAATAATCTTACAGGATGTACATATCGGTTTACTCTACCTGCGCGATATTCTTCCGACATGAAGCCGGGACGAATCATTAAAAAAGCTAAAGTGCGTGGTGCTTTACCGTCAAGTGCAAAAGCGCTTTCCAATGCCTGCCCAATAAGTTTCAGGGTAGATTGCCCTGTACCGGCATGTACATCCTGACCACATTCGTGGCAATACCGCCCTACTGTTTGCACGCCACAGTTCCTGCAGGTGGTATCTTCCGGTAGCGTGCGCTTCTTTTTCTTGAACCATCTCATATAATTCCTTTTTGCTTTCTGCTTCTACACCGTTTTTAACGTTTTCTGCTTATTCTTCAACATCAGCAACGCTTTTTCCGCTCGTGTTCTTCGTGTATCTTCGTTTTTAGCGCCGCCTACCCAGTCGCAATAGCCACGTTTGTAGCCGGCAGATAGGCTTTGGAAAAATTCTAAGGCTTCTTGTTCATCTTTTAGGATGTCGGTTAATTCTATGGGAATTGTGATTTCAGATTTATTAGACTCCATAAGTTATTTTTACTTGGTTACCTTGTCGTATTTGCGCTTAAATTTGAACCAATAGATAAATTCCGTTACTCCATAGATTAAGCAGGTTATACCAATCAGAATAAAGAGAGTTGTAGCGGTTTCAAAAGGATTGAATAACACGAGAATTCCCGCAGCTAATATCAGCAGTGGAATTAGAAAAAGAGCAACAGGAACAGTTGCTCTTTTTCGGGCACGAATCAAGACAACAATCTGTTCAATAGCGCCTATTATAAGAATTATGCCTAAAATGTACATCAGTACATTAACAAAAAAATTCGGAACGGCTACTAATACTATACCGAAGAGCAGGCTGCCGATTCCCGCGAACATAACCGGTATTTCGGGGCGTTTTGCTTTATCGGAGGTAAAATAACTGATGAGCGCGAGCAACCCCGGCACAATAAAAAGGATACCAATAGTGATCACCACAAACCTAATCGCGTCTTGAGGGCACAAAATCAGCAACACGCCAAGCACAGTGGCAGAAATGGCGCGAATAATAAAATAATTGATTGTTTTTTTCATCATAATTATAATTAAATTGTTACAAGATTTAAGATATTAACATGCAAAAGAAATGGTAAGGTTTTTCAGTTGCAAAAGAAGCATTTTTGTTATATCTAAAACTGTTTGTTGAGAAAAAAAAATTACGCGTGATATTGAATTGTGAAATAAAGGCTGTACAAGCTTAAAACCGTATCTTCACCCCACCAAAGAAATTAATCCCTGCCTGCGGAAAATAACCATCATCATACACTTCTTTGCCGTTTACTAATGCGCGCCATAGCCACGCATTACTTTCATACATCGTGTTAAAAACGTTATTCACACTGAAAAACAGACTTAAATTCATTTTTTTTAATTTTGGAATATCATAACTCAAATTCAAATTGCTTACACAATATGGTTTTAAAACATGATTGTTATCTTGCAAATTATCAATATATTGCTTGCTCACAAATTGCGTGGTTAGATTTACACCAAAATTTTTAAACGGATAAAATTGTAACACGTTGGATGCTACTATTGCCGGTGAAAACGAAATAGTGGTGTTTTTTCTAAATATGCTTACATATTTCTCATTAGGTGCATCCTCATCGTAATTTTCCATAAGATGTTCATAATTACGGATTTTATTCGTACTAAACGTTCCTGCAATTTTCCATTGAAAAAACTTTACCGGTTGATAATTTGCTACCAACTCCAAACCCAAACGATAGCTGTCTTTTACATTAGTCATGACTGCAGCGCCCGTACTGTTTATCTCCCCTGTTAAAACTAATTGATTGTCATACAGCATATAATAACTGTTTGCATTGAACCTGAATTTGTTCATATTTAAGGTATAACCTAATTCAAAATTATACAATGTTTCGGGCTGTGGCGTTTTGCCGGGAAGTGCATTAACTAAATCGGAACGTGTAGGCTCACGATTCGCCACTGCAAAAGATAAATAAGTAGTTTGTTCCATTTGGCGCTTTTGCCATGAGTAACTTAATGCTGCTTTCGGATTAAAAAACTTGTCCCACACATGGTTTTGCGTAATATCTTGTAACCTATTGTTTGTTCCTGTAATTTTATAATTGATGTAGCGATACTGAAAATCAATATACGCAAACCAACCTTTATATGTATATCCTAATGAGGCGACTATATTGCTTTGCAATTTGTTTCCCACTCCACCATACCATTCATAGTTCGGCGGTACGCTTCCTAAGTATTTTCCCCAAATAATATTTCCGTAATGTTTTCCATCATAATTATTTAACGCGGCGCGGGTAGTTAAAAACAAAACATGCTCTTCGGTTATGGCAAATTCTTTCGTTACGTTAAAAACCATGCCATAAAAATAGTTATCCAAATATCTGCGTGTAATAAAATCGCTTCTACTAAGGGAGGTGTCACCTATTGCAAAATTCGGTAATCCATATTCGGAAAACCTTCTATTTTGCCTGTATTGTTCGTAGTAACCGATGCCGCGCGTAAGGTGCGCCCCAATATTCATATCAAATCTTTTTTTACTGTTTTTATAATCGTAAAATAATTGGCAATGGGTTTGTTGATAGTTATCAGTTTCATTTTCATAACGTTGTAATTTTCTTTCAGCATCGTAATAAAGCCCTTGACCATTAAATCGGCGGTTTGTTTTTAAAGAATCGGAAGGCACGCCGTCCCATGCTAATCCTGTTCTTTCATTTCCGTAAAAAATGTTTAATCTCAGCTTGCTAACATTCTCTTTTCGTTTTTTAGGAAGAAAAACATCGCCGGAAAAAAACAACGAATTTAAGTTTGCATGTGCATTATCAATATAACCGTTACTTAAAATATTAGAGTAAGAAACGGTTACGGCAGCCACATCTTTAATCATTCCGGTAGAAGCAGTTACACTATTTCTGAAAGTATAAAAAGAACCCGCTGCAGAAGTAAGTTCTACAAATGGCTTGTAAGTAGCCTGTAACGTACTGAAATTCATTGAAGCGCCAAACGCAGCAGCGCCATTGTTCGACATACCGACACCCCGTTGTACGTTCAACGATTGTGTAACGGCGCCCAAATCCGGCAGATTTACCAACCACGAACCTTGCGATTCCGCATCATTCAGTGCAATACCATTAAAAGTAACATTGATGCGCGTCTGATCTATCCCACGTAACCGCATAGAGGTGGCGCCCAAGCCCGTACCCGCATCTGAGGTCGTAATCATCGAAGGAATGAGATCGAACAGATTGTTGATGCTGCCGTTTCCGATATTATTCCGAATATCGGGTCGAGTAATTGTGGTTGCCGAAAAAGTTCGTTCTAACGATATCGGCGCTCTTTCCAATACTTCCACAGACATAAGTTCGTGTGCAGCGATGGAATCGGTGGGGAGAGTTTGAGAATGAAGGGAGGAAAAGGGAGAAAGGAGAAAGGAGAAAGAAGAAAGAAGAATTGAAAACTGGAAACTGAAAACTGAAAACTTGTAATTCATAACATTAAATTTTTAAATTAAAATTATGAAAGGATACGGAAAACGTCAATTTTTTCTTCCTACGCCGGCATTACCCGGATCAGGTTCAATGGGTGTAATCTCAGCCTTTCGGCACCCCTTCATTTCGGCGGCGAAAATATATTTTTTATGATAAGTACAGCAGTTTTTCCATACATAAAAATAATCACCATTTTTGGTTATTAAAAAATATTATTATTTTTGCAGCCGAAAAATATATATTGTTATGTACGAAAAATATCTTTCCATGCATTCTGTTCCAGCGGGAGCTATATTGGAGCACATCCTTAAAAACAAACATTTATCTCAAAAAGAAATTGCCGAAAGTTCAGCTATTTATCCACAGCGCATTAACGATTTAATTAAAGGAAAACGAAAATTCACTCCCGAATTGTCTAATCGTTTAGAAAAAGCATTGGGTATTTCGACACTTGGATATTTCTACAAAATACAAACGAACCACGATATTTATAATTATCAAGATGAACAAGAACGGAAAATTACTCCGGATTTGTCGAAATTGCATAAAACACTGTTTTGGGATACGGATATAGAAAAAATGAATTGGGTTAGAAGTGCAAACTATGTAATTCAACGAGCATTTGAATACGGAAATAAAATGGAAATAGAAGAAATTATCCGTTTTTACGGTCTTAAGGAAGTAACTAAAGCATTAAACGCAATTCCCAAAACTGATACATGGAAATTAAATGAACGTAATAAAAACAGAGAAAAATTTAAAATATGAGATTATATTACGAGACAGTATCTAAACCTTTGCTCGAATGTTTGCAAAAACTCATGGCAAATAGTGCTTTCGATGATTTTGTTTTAGTTGGTGGAACAGCTTTAAGCCTTCAACTTGGGCATAGAATATCAGTTGATATTGACTTGTTTACGGCAAGTCAATACGGCTCAATGAATTTGGAAGAAATAAAAAACGTTTTAGCAAAAACTTTTCCTTATATTGATAATTTGGAAAATTTAAATGGAAGAAGTCTTGGCTACTCTGTTTATATCGGAAATAGTAAACTTGAAAGTGTCAAATTGGATTTGTATTATACGGAAGAATTTATTACCCCCATCTTACATCAAGATGGTTTACGATTGGCTTCTTTACAGGATATAGCTGCCATGAAAATGCAAGCCATTTTCAATAGTAAACGAAAAAAAGATTTTTGGGATATTCACGAATTATTGGAACACTTCATCCTTGAAGAAATGATACAATATGGAATACAACGCAATCCATACACATTAACAGAGGAAGATATTTTGAATACATTGTATAATTTGACTGAGGACTCAGAATTAACGAATGATAAACATGTTCTTTGCTTGAAAGGCAAATACTGGGAGTTAATAATAGATGATTTACGAACAACAGCTGAGCAATATAAAAAACAATAAAAATGATGAAAGAGACAAAAAATATTCTAATTACAGGAAGCAACGGACAATTAGGTAAGTGTCTGAAAGATGTAATGCAAAATACGGTGAGCGGTATGAGGTATGAGGTATGTAATGAATCGAAAACCCAAAACTTCATTTTCACCGACATCGAAGAATTAGACATCACCGATATTAACGCCGTCGCCGATTTCGTTCATAAAAACAAGATTGAGTGCATTATTAATACAGCTGCCTATACCGCTGTAGATAAAGCAGAAAGCGAGCCATTAGTAGCATTTGAGATTAATGAGCAAGGCGTTTGGAACTTAGCGCATATTTGCATGGAGCAAAATGTTTTTCTCATTCATATTTCTACAGATTACGTGTTTGATGGAAGCGCTACGAAACCTTACAAAACCAATGCCCGTACCAACCCTGTTTCCGTTTACGGCGCATCGAAATTAGCAGGAGAAAAGGCGATTTTCTTTGAGCAAATTCCAAGTGTAATTATCAGAACATCTTGGTTGTATTCACAACACGGGCATAATTTTATGAAAACGATGTTACGCTTAGGCAAAGAAAAAGAAGAAGTTTATGTAGTGGATGACCAATACGGTGCGCCTACCAATGCCCACGATTTAGCCGCAGCTATTTTGCAGATTATTGATCAAAAAGATAAAATTACGAAACCTGAAATTTTTCATTATGCAAATGAAGGCGTTACCACTTGGTGTGGGTTTGCCAAAGAGATTATGAGAATAGCGAAATTGCCCTGCTTAGTGCATCCCATCACCACTGCTGAGTATCCAACGCCGGCTGCGCGTCCTGCGTATTCCGTTTTCGATTTGTTTAAAATAAAAAACCAATTCGATATTCAGATACCGAATTGGGTGGAGAGTTTGCAAAGAGAATTATCTTAAAATTCTATCAGCGTTGGTTAAAACCTATTCTAGCTAAAAAAATACAATTCGATTAAGGGTATTATTTGAATGGCAACAAAACCTCATTTTTTCAAGCTCCCTGAGTAGCCGAAGCAATGCTCCCTGACCAACGCCCTGATTCCATTATTTTGATTATCAATAGAAAGAGATTCCTCGCTGCGCTCGGAATGACGAGTTCGCAAAGAGCGGAAGGAAAGAGCGCCGGCGGCGCACAAGTACTATGCAAATCCCAAGTTTTTGCTGCCGCCGCTTTGATCAGCAGGACAGTACGGTCATTCCGAGCGTAGCGAGGAATCTCGTACATTAAGACTGTACTCCTAACATAAAAACAACAAACGTACCCGTAGTGGCAGTTTGCAGTTGAATGGTATTTGATGTAAGCTCTTGAACTATGAAAATGACGATGATACCATTACTTTTTAAAAAAGTTAATAAGCTCACTTAAACTATACTCATTCTTAAAATAATCGCGCTTGTCATAATCATACATTTCTACAAAAATATCTTTATTATCTTTTCGAATAATAAGATATCCCCTACGACCTACATATAAGGATCCAATTATCAAGTCTTTGTGTTCATAATTAGAAATATTTTTTGTTAGTCCTACAGCACTACCTCCTACTATACTGTATCGCCCATCATCTTCCAGTTTAACCCCTCTAAAAAAAAGAGGCTCTCCATCAGACATAACAGGTATATTCCATTTACCTGAGAATATCAATTTTTCATTATCAAAGTCAATCCAATACTCGGGAACAGGTTTTCCCAAATATAAATTCTCCAACTGCGCTCTGCTTTTTATGCCGTAACGAGAGAGCATTTCGTCAGAATTATTTATATGACTCGAATAGGCTTGATTAACCAGCATTTCTGTTATTTCCGGCGTCATTATCAACTCACTTTTATCTGCAACTTTATCAAAATATATCATTCGTGCTTCTTTTTCACGCAAGCCTAATTCTTTTAAATGGTTAATAAGCTCACTAAAAGTATATTCGTATTTAAAATATTCGCCCGTTATTTCGTCATATACTTTTACAAAAATATCTTTATTCTCTTTATTAATAATAAGA